>ERZ869936.93-NODE-93-length-120141-cov-15.416435_pt1 | contig 120141 bp, 83 predicted proteins | sample MGYA00520876_ERZ869936 | MGnify/ENA primary metagenome ERZ869936 (study PRJEB32218, sample SAMN09650985) | biofilter metagenome | isolation source: enrty point of leading RO module | place: Saudi Arabia: Thuwal, RO plant located on Red Sea | collected 2016-02-17 ...
AGAGTGAGCCGCCGACCGTCTGGAGGCGTCTAAGGAGTGGAGGAACTCCACGACGCGCTGAGTTGTGGTGTCTCCTGATTCGACGCCGAACTCGAGCCGAGAGGCGAAGAGTGAGCCGCCGACCGTCTGGAGGCGTCTAAGGAGTGGAGGAACTCCACGACGAGACGTCTCCAGACTCGAACCCGTCGACGAACACCTCCTCGGCCGTCGTCACCCGGTCGAAGGCGAGGCCGATGTAGGGCCGTGCGCCGGTGTTGCCGGTATCCGTCTGCACACCGGCGGGCGACAGCGTCCAGTAGGCGGCGCCGAGGGTGAAGAAGCGGAAGACGTCGTCTATCGGATCGTGCACCAGGCCGAGCACCCGCGACGACGGCCCGGCTCCCGCGAGCGGCACGTTCGTCTTCGCTCCGCTGTTGCGGTCGACGCGCTCGAGGAAGTGGTTGCCCAAGCCGTCCGCCGAGTAGACCCACAGCTCGCGGTCGGCGCCGCGGTAGGCGATGGTCTGTTCGCGGTCTCCTGCGGTCGACGCGAGCGGAGCCTGGGCCACGCCGCTCGCCTTGTCGATCGCCAGCACCGAGGTTGCGAAGACGCCGGCCTGCCCGGTCACCCCCCACAGCTGCCCGGCGCCGTCGAACGTCAGGTCGCGCACCGGCGGGTTGGCGGTGCCGCCGGTGTCGAAGATGGTGGCGACGAATGTGGCAGCGCCGATGGATGGATCCAGGGTGTAGAGATCGGTGGACGACGCGCCGCCGACGCTCTGCAGCGCGTAGAGCACGCCAGTCGTCGGATCCATCGCCATGCCCCGCGCCGCGGTGAGCGCCGCCGCGTTGCCGATCAACGAGACGTCGGAGCCGGCGATCCTGTCGAGCTCGACGAAGGCGCCGCCCCCGGCTCCGCCGTTGAACTCGAGACCGTAGAGCGTCTGGGCCTCGGCGACGTGAGCGGCGGTAGAAGCGAGTAGCAGGATGCCCTGAACGAGCGCGCGGATTCTCATGGTTCTCCTCTCTCGTGGCAGGCTGGAGGTAGGAGCGGGCTCTGCGATCGAGGCTTCCTGTCGCCGGTCCTTGCGCCGAGGGAGCTGATGCCCGGTCGATCGTTCAACCGATCGACGGCGGCGCCTGCTCCTCCTCGGCGGGAGCCATCTCCTCGGTCTCCTCCTCGCTCTCGTCCGTTCCCGGCGCCTCCTCCCACGTCCACTCGCGACCCCGCGCCCACTTCTCGAACCACTCCATCTCGACGTTCACCTTGAAGAGCTGATGGCGCAGCTCGCGCCAGCCGTGGCCGGCGCGCGGTGCCATATAGAGATGCGTCGGCACGTCATGGCTGCGCAGGGCGCGGAACAGCTCGATCGACTGCGCCGCGGGCACCCGCAGGTCGTTGGCGCCGACCAGGACGAGGGTCGGCGTCTTCACCTTCCAGATCTCCTTCAGAGGCGAGGCCTCCCAGTACACCTGGATCGGCGCGTCCTCCTCCCAGGGCGTGCCGCCGAACCAGGGCGTGCGGTAGATGCGCACGTCCGACTGGCCGTACATCGACACCCAGTTGATCGCGCCGGCGCCGGAGGAGGCGGCCTTGAAGCGGTCGGTGTGGGTGATGATCTTGTTGGTCATGTGGCCGCCCGCCGACCAGCCCATCTTCACCATCCGCTCGCCGTCGACCAGGCCGCGCTCGATCAGCGCGTCGACGCCGGTCATCACGTCGAGGTGGGACTGGTTGAAGTAGCTGCCGACCATGTCGCGCAGGAACTCGTCTCCGTAACCGGTGGAGCCCCGGTAGTTCGGCTGCAGGACCATCCAGCCGTGGGCGGCGAGCAGCTGGGGGTAGTCGATCCAGCTGCCGAAGGCGAACTTGTCGGAGGCGGCCGGCCCGCCGTGCGTCTGCACCACGAGCGGGTACCGCGTGCCGGCCTGGTACTCGAGCGGATACCAGAGCAGACCCTCGACCGCCTCGCCGTCGGCGCCGGTCCAGGTGATCGCCTCGACTTCGGGTAGCGCGAAGCGCTGGGCGTAGTCGTCGAAGATCGAGCTGACCTGTCGCAGATCGCCACCTTGGTCGCGCAGCCAGAGGTCGCCCGGCGAGGTCGTGGTGGAGAGCGCCATGACGTGCTCGCCGCGCTCGGGAAGGTAGTCCCAGCTGCGGAAGGAGTGGTCACCGGAGGTCAGGCGCTCGAACTGCTCGCTGCGCGGGTCGACCTCGAAGAGGTCCGATCGCACCCCGGTGTTGGCGAGGAAGACGATGCGCCCCGCAGCGGTCCAGCGTGCGGCATCGATGCCGTAGGGCACGTGCTCGAGCAGCAGGCGGTGGGTGCGGTTCGCCGCCGAGGTCGAAGGGCCGCTGGCGGGGACGAGGAAGAGGTTGGTGTTGTGGTACCCCTCGAAGCCGCTGTCGGCTCCGGCGAGGAACAGGACCTGCGTGCCGTCGGGCGACAGCTCACCGCCGCTCTCGTTCACCAGGTTGTCGGTGAGTCGCAGCCAGGTGTGTTCCGTCGGCGCCGCCAGATCTCCCGTTGCCTCATCTGCGGCCAGATCGAGTCGCCACACCTCGCTCTCGTCGGAGTCGTCGAACAGCGGTGTCGGAGCGCGGTGCACGATCACCGTCGAGGCGTGCTCGGCACTGAGGGACAACGAGAACGAAGTCACGGAGTGGTCGCCCTCGGTGATGCGCTCCGGTGCTGCCTCGCCGATCTCCGCGTAGGGCGAAGCGGGCATCGCCAGCCGCCAGAGATGCCGCTGCTTGAAATCCTGGTCGTAGTCGATGACGTCGTCCTGCGCCTTCTTGCGCTTCTTCTCCTCCTCGCTCTCCGGCTCCGAGGCGAGGAAGTAGAGATGACGACCGCCCCTGTCGAAGGCGAGCGACGCCGGGGAGCTCGGGTGCTCGAACAGACGGCGCGCCTCGCCGCCCGCGACGGGCAACAGGTACACCTGCGAGTGCTCGTCTTCGCCGCGCCGGGCGAGGAACACGATCGCATTGCCGTCCGGCGTCCACACCGGATCGTCCTCCCCGGCGTGCTCGCCGGCGGAGAAGGTGAGCTGGCGCGTCGTGCCGCCGTCGCGCTCGGCGATCCACAGGTGCGAGACCCTGCGGTTCTGCTCCCAGTCGCTGCCGCTGCGCACGAAGACGATCGCCGAGCCGTCGGGCGCCAGGCGGGCGCTGGAGATGCTCGGGGTGTCGATCAGGTCGACGATCGACATCGGCCGGGGCTCTGCGGCCGACGTCGCCGTTCCTGCGGTGAGAGCCGCGAGCAGCACCAGGGCGGCGACGGGCGGGCGGCGCCCAGTGTCGAGTCGTCGATGGGCGTGCGAGGGCGACGAGGTGCTCGTCGCCGTCGAGGGTCGTCGGGAGATTCTGGTAGCAGGCACGATCGGTTCCTCGTCGGGCTACGGTGGGAGGTGCGCCACCGGCACTCTACCGGGCGAGCCGCTACCTCAGAGGCCGGGAGGGGGGAGTGCCCCTCAGGCTCAGCAGTGCACGACGATCGCGCCGCGGCCGCGGGCGGCGATCTCACCGCAGAGCTGACGCGGCCGCCAGGTCGCGGTGTAGAGGGTGGCGAAGGAACGCTCGAAGTCCGAGGCAAACACGGGCTCGCTGCGCAGCGGTTCGTCGATCGAGGTCAGGGGCCTCGACGGCGCCCGTTCCAGCCACTCGAGCCACTCGTCGAGAGCTGCGGCGCGCTGGTGGGTGCGCGAGACCTGTTCGTAGGCCGGCCAGTCGCCACCGGTTCCCTGGTGGTTGGTGACCACCCGCCGGTCGCTGAAGCGGTGCGGGCGGTCGGGAGCCAGCTCGACCGCGAGGTGAGCGCCCTGGGCGTCGACCATCAGGAGGTTGTAGGCCATGTGGCAGCGCACCCTGGCGAGAGCCTGCGCCGCCTCCTCGACGGTGGCGCAGCGCTCGAGCAGCCAGCGCACGATCAGCGGTATCCCGAAGCCGTCGCCGACCACCCGGCGACCGCCGAAGGCCAGGGCGACGGCCAGCCCGTGCTCGTTGATGCCGTCCAGCGCGCCCCATAGACAGTCGCTCATCGACAGCACCCGCTTGGCGCCCCAGGTGGTGTGCCAGAGGGTGCCTTCCCAGAGCGCCGGGTCGTAGTCGTAGTTGCGCACCAGAACCGGTTCGCCCGTCGCCGGATCCCAGGTGGCGACGAGCGAGCAGCCGGTGAGGAAGGGAGGCGGGCGATAGAGGGTCAGGAAGCGCGCCGCGAGGTCTCCGGCGCCGGCGCCCCGCGCCACCGAGCACAGCTCCTCCCACAGCGGCAGCAGCTCCGGCATCTGACGCCCGAGCTGACGTCGCGACGCCTCGAGCGAGGGCGGCTCGTCGCGCTGACGCGACAGGAACCACCGTCGGTAGCCCGGCCACAGGCGCAGGAAGTGCTCGCGCCACCCGTCGTCGGGACGGGGAGCGTGGCGGGCGCTCAGCTCGATCGTGGTGCGCCGAGAACCCGGCCCCGGCCGCTCCTCGGCCAGCGGCTCCGGCGCGGTCAAGGCACAGCTCCCGCCAGCCGGCGGAGAGACCGGTTGCTCGCGGCCGGACGTGGCATCGCGCACCGGCGCCAGAGCGTCATCAGTAGATCTTGAAGCGGCCGATCTCGGGAGCGTGCTGCACGGCGTCGTCGCCCGCCGCCACGGTGCGGTACTGGCCGACGATGCCCTGGGCCCAGGCCCGGGCCCGGTCGGTGAGCTTGCCCTTCTCGTCCATCAGACGGCCGGGGGTGATCAGGATGCCGAGGTCGGCGCCTTCGTAGAGCAGGTCTCCGGCGCTGGCGATGCGCAGGAAGAAGCCCTCCCACTCGCGCTCCACCGTGCGGCGGTGGGTCTGCGGGCGCAGGAACTCCACCGAGCCGTCCTCTCCGAGGCCCCAGACTCCGGAGCGCGGTGCGTGGTTGACCAGGCGCAGGTCGTCGTCGGTGTGCTTGAGCACCATCTGCGACCAGCTGTCGATGTTCTCGGGATCCGACCAGCGCAGATTGAGCTCCTCGACGTCGATCTCGAAGTCGACTCCCATCCACTCGAGCAGGTGGAAGAGGAAGAGCGGAGCGTCGGCCTGGGCGAACGCCGCCAGGTTGGTCATCGACGAGGCGCCGGTGATCCGCGGATTGATCTCACCGAGGTAGACCTTGCCGTCGGCGCGATCGATCAGGTAGTCGACCTCGAAGTAGCCGCGGTAGCCCTCCTTGGCGAGCTCCTTGCCCAGCGCCACCGTCTTGCGGCGGGCCTGATCGCGGATGCGCCGGTTGAAGGCGTCGGCGAACACCTCGTTGCCGCACCAACCGCCGCGGTATGGGGTCATCTCCTCGAAGCCGACGAGCTCGGTCATCAGCGGTCCGACCAGCGTGCCGCAGCGGGTGATGCAGGCCTCGACCGCGGCCTGCACGCAGTCGACGCGCTTCATGATCTTGATCTCCTCGTCGGCCGGGAGCTCGTGCTTGATCTCGTCGAAGTCCTTCTTCTTCTTGACGAAGAAGGTGGTGTGGCCGGAATCGCCGAAGGAGGTCTGCAGCACCAGATCGGTGCCGAGCTTCTCGGCCGCCAGCTTGCGCAGCTTGCTCCAGCTGGTGACGTCCTTGGCGAGCACGTTCGGCACGCTCTGCACCCGCGCCCGGTTGCCGATCCGGGTGGTGTTGATCTTGTTGTCGATCTCGGTGCGCAGCTGCGCCGAGGGGAAGCACACCTCGAGGCCGAGCTCCTCGCAGAGCTGCTCGATCTCGTCGTCGAAGAAGAGGAAGAGCGCCTTGCCACTCGAGCCGCGGCTCTGGATGTACTCGCGCACCTCGGGGTGGCGCAGCAGGTACTTGTTGACGTCCTCGAGGCTCTGGAACGGCGGGTGGTCCTGCGGCGAGGGCACGAAGACGTTCGGGTGCTTGCCGTCGAAGCAGTCGATGTAGTTGATGAACCGGAAGCGGTGCACCCACTCGTCGATGTTCAGCAGGTTGAAGTTGGTGGCGCTGATGAAGAACACCGGCTCTTCGTTGCGATGGAAGAACCTGCGGATGTCCGAGACGCTCTCGAGCTTGCGCGCCTTGTGCGGAGCGTGCGGCAGCGGACCCGGTCGCCACATCGGCTTCTTCTTCGCCCGCGCCTCGCCCTGGTCGGGCGCCGCGGCGCCGCGCGAGCTCTTGGCGGGCACGCTCTTGTTCGGAGCAGCCTTGCCGGGCACGCCCTTGGTCGGAACGCTCTTGCCGGGTGCGGTCGGTTTGCGGGTCGGGGGATTGCTCTTGCCCATCGGGATCGGGATCTCGCTTTCTCGAAGTGTCTGGATTGCTGTTTCACCCGCGAGGCGGTGGCCGGCGCAGGATCGTTTCCGCGCCGTAGCTCGCGTCGCGCCGCCTTCGTGCGGCGCTCGCTCGGGGTGGTGTCGAACGGTGGGATCGGGGAGAGGGATCGGGACCGGGCGTCGCGATCGTCGGACCGGCACGCAGCGGCCGGGCAGACGGCTGGGTCAGTGGCGCGGCGCGCTCCGGGCCTGCTTCTCGAGCGCCTCCTCGGTGAAGATCCGCAGCCCGTACTCGGGCTTGTAGCCGTGGATCTCCTTGACGTCGAGCGCCCGCAGGTAGTGCAGGATGTCGCGGCTCATCACCTGGCCGGGGACGAGCACCGGGAAGCCGGGTGGATAGGGAGTGACGAATCCCGCCGACACGACGTCGCGGCCGGCGTCCATCGCCTGCTCGACCTCGCCGTCGAGCGACAGGTACTCGCAGTTCTCGGGGTCGTAGGCGAGGAACGACGCGGAGCGCATGTCGCCCTCGCGGGTGCTCGAGCCCGCCTCGCGGAAGACATCGTGGAAGTGCGAGAAGTTCGGCAGCGGTGGCAGCTCGACGGTGAGGCTGCGCACCTTGCGCTCGAAGAGTGACTTCTCGGCCGGGTTCTGGTCCTCGAGCTCCTCCTCGATCTCCTCGGCGATGCGCACCAGCACCTCGACGAGGTGCGCCATGGCGCCGCGGCTGGTGCCGATGTGCACCATGAACAGCACCGTGTTGCGCGACGTCTTGTTGATCTGGATGTCGTGACGGTCGATGAGGTGCTTCTTGAAGGTGTCGCCGTCCATGCCGGCGGCGCCCACCTCCAGGGTGACCCGGGTGGGATCGAGCGCGAACTCGTCGCCGATCCACGCCTCCTCCATCGCGTTCCATCCCTGGTCCTGGCCGTAGTAGGTGTCCAGCTTGCTCGGCCGGTAGTCCTCGGGGATCAGGTCGGCCGGTCCGAGCACGTTGAAGTAGCGGGCGAGCAGCGGGTGGCTCTTGATCTTGCGACGCAGCGTCATCGCGTACTCGATGCTCTTCTGCACCAGCTCGTAGCCCTCGAACTCGACCTGCCGCCGGCCGGCATCGAGCGAGGCGAGGATCTGGTAGTTCGGTGACGTCGAGGTGTAGGTCATGTAAGCCGACTGGAATGCTTCGCTGGCACGCTGCTCGAAGTCCTGGTCCCAGACGTGGATCATCGACCCCTGGCGCAGCGAGGTGAGCGTCTTGTGGGTCGACTGGGTGGCGTACACCCGCAACCTGACGCGCTCGGGATCGACCACCGGGGAGCCGTCGAGCCAGCGCGGGTCGTCGTCCTTCCACTGCTCGCCGGCGAAGCGCGCGAAGCGCTCACGGTGGGCGGGGCTGCGGAAGCGGTCGCGCAGCAGCTGGGCGGTGTGCATCGCGGTGCGTCGGCGCAGCGTCGGGTTGAAGCGCGCGAAGGCGAACCAGGCCTCGTCCCAGAGGAAGATCATGTCCGGCTTGATCGCCAGCACCTCCTCCATGACCCGCTCCGGGTTGTAGGTCAGGCCGTCGAAGGTGCAGTTGGTGAGCATGATCATGCGCACCCGGTCGAGCTTGCCGTCGCGGCGCAGATCGATCAGGTGCTGCTTGATCTGGCGCAGCGGGATGGCGCCGTACATCGAGTAGCGCGACAGAGGGTACGGATCCATGTAGACCGGCAGGCCGCCGGCCAGCTGCAGCGCGTAGTGGTGCGACTTGTGGCAGTCGCGCGAGCAGAGCACGATGTCGCCCGGACGGATCAGGGCGTGGCTGACGATCTTGTTGGCGGTCGAGGTGCCGTTGGTGACGAAGTAGCTGCGCCGCGCTCCGAAGGCACGTGCCGCGAGCTCCTGGGCGTCGCGCAGGGCGCCCTGCGGCTGGAGCAGCGAGTCGAGGCCGCCGGTCGTCGCCGACGTCTCGGCGAGGAAGATGTTGGCGCCGTAGAAGCGCCCGAGGTCCTGGATCCAGTTCGAGCGCGCGATCGACTTGCCGCGCGAAAGCGGCATGGCGTGGAACACCCCGGTGGGCTTGCGCGAGTGGGACTTGACGGCCTGGAAGAAGGGCGTCTGGTAGCGCTCGGCGATGCCCTTGAGGATGTTGACGTGCAGCTCGGGATAGTCCTCCTGGCGGTAGAAGACGCGGCGGAACGGGAGCTTGCCCGAACCGGTGATCTCCTCGACCGGGGTGTCGGTGACCAGGAAGAGGTCGAGCTCCGGGCGCAGGGCCTTGAGCATGCGACCCAGCGCCGGCGTCGACTCGCCACCGATCGACTCGTCGAGTCGGTGCGGCCCGAGGGCGGCGAGGTACGAGTGCAGAACGTCGAGGCGGCGCTCGGAGCGGAACGGCACGTCGTAGCGCAGCACGCACGACTGGATGTTGTAGTTGAACAGCACCGCGATCAGCGCGTCCTCGAAGCTCGGCACGATGACCACGTCGTAGACGAACTCGTCCTCGTCGCGGCGCAGCTCGCGCAGGCTCGAGCGCAGCTCCTGCTCCTCCTCGTCGTCGAGCTGGTCGACCACCAGGACCTCGGCGTAGGGGCGCGACTCGGGGGGCAGGCCGAGGCTGAACGACTCGCCCTGCTCGCTACGCGGCTCCTCCTCGACCGCGGCGCGGCGGCGCAACGCCTCGGTGTCTCGACGGCGGTAGCTGCCGCTCGAGAGCAGCCGCACGATCTTCGCGGTCTTCGCCGCCAGGGAGTTGTAGCTCTTCTTGGCGAGCAGCTGGCGCAGGTCGGCGAGTGTGCGCTTTCCGGGGAATGCCCAGTAGAACTCGATCGGCTCGAGCTGGTCCATCGCCGCCTCGACCTTGGCGGCTGTCGTCTCGGTGCCGCGGCCGGCCTTGCGGGCACGCGAGAGGTTGTCGGCGCCGCGCTTGAGCTGGTCCCAGAGGTCGGTGCGCAGGTTCGAGGCGTTGTAGTAGCGGTCGAGGCCGGACGGGCCGCTGGCGCTCGGTCGCGGTGCCTTGCGTGCCGGCGATTCCGCCTTCGGCGCGGCGCTGGCGGCGCCGGAGGTCTGTGTCTGCGTCGGCTGATCAGCTGCCATGCGAGCTTCCCTTCACCGGCACTTCGATCGGCGCCGGGACGAACTCGCCCGGCTCCTCGGCGCTCGGCGGCCCGGCGATCTCGTGGGCCGGTGGCGCGTGCACGACCTGTCCAGGTCGTGCCGGCTTCTCCAGCCTGCCGAGGGTTCCGAGATATCCATCGTAAGGGCTTTCACGGTAGAGCGTGAAATCGACCTGGCGGTCGCGGAAGCTCTTGAGAGGCTGACCGAGCCCACGCAGACCGCGCTCGCGGCCGCGCCGCACCCGCCCGAGGTCGAGCTCGATCGGGATGATCTCGGGAGCTTCGCCTGCGACGTGCAGCACGTCCCCCGCCGGGCCGACGATGATCGAACGTCCGACACCGCCGGCGTCGAGCCCGTTGACGTCGACGAAGTAGCACTGGTTGGTGACCGCCGAGGAGCGCGCGATCGACAGCTCGACGTCGCGGTCGATGGTGCCGGTGAGCGATGGGTGCAGGATCAGCTCGGCCCCCATGGCGGCGAGCGTCCGGGTGGTCTCCGGGAACCACATGTCGTAGCAGATCGAGACCCCGATGCGGCCGGTGTCCGGCACGTCGAAGGTGACGAAGCGATCGCCCGCGGCGATGCCCGCCTCGTAGGGCAGGAAGGGGAACTGCTTGCGGTAGCGGTCGACGACGACGCCCTGCGGCGAGATGATGGGAGCCGTGTTGTAGATCCTGCCGTCGCGGCGCTCGTAGAGCGAGCCCGGGATCAGCCAGATGCGGTGCTGGCGCGCGATCTGCTGGAACTGCTCCTCGACCGGACCGGGCAGCTCGACCGCCCGCGAGGGGTCGGCGCCGAACGGCGCCAGCTCGCTGAACAGCACCAGCTGCACCCAAGGGAAGAGCGCCATGGTGGTCTCGAGGCGCTGGATCATCACCGCCCGGTTGTCGGCGTTGTGGATCCGCATCTGGATCGCGGCGATGGCGATGTGGCTCATGCTCGTTCCCCCGCGAAAGCGTTCAGGCGATCCACACCGTCTTCACGTTGACCAGCTCGAGCAGACCCTCGCGCGACAGCTCGCGCCCGTAGCCGGAGTCCTTGACGCCGCCGAACGGAAGCCGTGGATCGGACTTCACCAGTCCGTTGACGAACACCGATCCGCTCTCGATGTCGCGGATCAGGCGCGCCTGCCGCTGGGCGTCGGCGGTCCACACGCTGGCGCCGAGGCCGTACGGCGAGTCGTTGATCTTCTCGACCAGCTCGAGCTCGTCCTCGAAGCGGTAGACCGTCGCCACGGGGCCGAAGAGCTCCTCCTTGGCGACGTCGCTCCCGGGATCGAGATCGGTGACGACGCCGGGCTGGAAGAAGAAGCCGTCGCGATCGATGGCGCGAGCACCGCTGCGCACCGTGCCGCCGGCCCGCTCGATCGCCTCGACCTGTCGCACCAGCTCGTCGCGCAGGTCCTCACGGGCGATCGGACCGATGTCGACGCCGGTGTCGCGTGGATCGCCGACCCGGCGAGCCTCCATCACGGCGACCATGCGCTCGAGCGCCTGGTCGTAGATCGAGGCTTCGAAGAAGAATCGCTTCGCCGCGATGCAGCTCTGGCCGTTGTTGAGGCAGCGCGACTGCACCGCGACCTCGATCGCCGCTTCGAGATCGGCGTCGGCGAAGACCGAGAAGGAGTCGCTGCCGCCGAGCTCGAGCACGCTGGGCTTGAGAGCTTTGCCGGCGGCCGATCCCACGGCGCGCCCGGCGCGGGCGCTGCCGGTGAGGGTGACGCCGCGGACTTCGCGCCTGGCGATCAACTCGGCGGCCTGATCGTTGTCGAGGAAGAGGGCCTGCACGACCCCTTCCGGTGCGCCGGCGGCGAGCGCCAGCTTCTCGATCTCGAGGGCGCACTGGGGAACGTTCGGCGCGTGCTTGAGCAGCATCGTGTTGCCCACAGCGAAGGCGGGGGCGAGGAAGCGGAAGACCTGCCAGAACGGGAAGTTCCACGGCATCACGGCGAGCACCGGACCGATCGGGTCGTAGCGCACGTAGGCCCTCGAGCCGTCCGACTCGCGGTCCTCCGCGCGCAGCATCTCGGCGCCGTGGTCGGCGAAGTGGCGGCAGACCCAGGCGCACTTCTCGGCTTCGCCGCGACCCTGGGCGAGAGGCTTGCCCATCTCCAGCGCCATCATCGCGGCCAGCCGCTCCTTGCCCTCCTCGAGCAGGTCGGCCAGGCGCTTCAGCTTGGCGGCGCGCTCCTCGAAGGGGACCTTGCGCCACTGCTCGAACGCCGCCCACGAGCGCTGGGCGGCCTGCTCCATCGCGGCGTCGGAGTGGAGATCGAAACGGGCGACGACCTCGCCGCTGCTCGGGTCGAGACTGCGGTATTCGACAGACGGCACCGATTGCTTCGCCATCAGTGCGCCACCCGGCTCCCGGAGCTCAGCGCCTCGGCGAACTTCGCCGCCGACTGCTCCAGGATCCCGAGGGCTTCGTCGAGCTGGTCGTCCGCGATCACCAGCGGCATCAGGGTGCGGATGGTGGCGCCGTTGGCGGTCATCAGCAGCAGGCCGGACTCGCGCGCCGCGGCGACCAGGGCGTTGGCGCCCTCGGCCCAGGCGCGCCCGTTCTCGTCGACGACGTCGATGGCGCACATCGCGCCCAGTCCTCGCGGCCTGGTCAGGTGGTCGTGCTGGGCGGCGATCCTCTGGAGACATGCGAGGGTCTTCTCGCCGATGCGCTCGGCGCGCTCGCAGAGGTTCTCCTGCTGCAGCACGTCGAGGACCGCGAGGGCGGCGGCGCAGGCCACGGGGTTGCCGCCATAGGTGCCTCCGAGGCCGCCGATCTGCGGCGCGTCCATCACCTCCCGACGTCCGGAGACCGCGCTGAGCGGCATGCCGCCGGCGAGCGACTTGGCCATGGTGACGAGATCGGGCTCGACGCCGTAGCGCTCGATGGCGAAGTAGGTGCCGCAGCGACCGAAGCCGCTCTGCACCTCGTCGCAGATCAGCAGGATGCCGTGCTCCCTGGTGACCTCGCGCAGCACCCGCGCCGCCGCCGGGTGGATCGGCACGAAGCCGCCCTCACCGACGACCGGCTCGAAGATCAGCGCAGCGATCGAGTCGCTGGCGATGTGGTAGGCGAAGAGGTGGGCGAAGGCCTCGCGGCAGGCGGCCTCGACACCTGCATCGTCAGGGGCGCTCGGAGCGTAGAACGGCTCGAAGGGCAGGCGGTAGACCTCCGGCGCGAACGGGCCGAAGCCGGCTGCGTACGGATGCACCTTGCCGGTCAGCGTCATGGTCAGCAGGGTGCGTCCGTGGTAACCGCGCTCGAAGCAGATCACCGCCTGCTTGCCGGTCGCCGAGCGGGCGATCTTCACCGCGTTCTCGACCGCCTCGGCGCCGGAGTTGAAGAAGGCGGTCTTGGCGTCCTGCACCGGCACCAGCGCGTTGAGGCGCTCGGCGAGCTCGACGTACTCCTCGTACATGGCGACGTGCCAGCAGGTGTGCAGGTACTTCTCGCCCTGAGCCCGGATCGCGTCGACCACGCGAGGGTGGTTGTGGCCGACGTTCAGCACGCCGATGCCGCCGCAGAAGTCGATGTAGCGCCTGCCTTCGCGGTCCCAGAGCTCGGCGCCGCGCGCCTTGCTGACGAAGATCGGGGCGACGTTGAACGGGCCACGCGGGATCGCTCGCTGGCGGCGCTCGAGCAGCTGCTGATGGGTCTGGGTCATGGAGGTTGCCTTCTCTTTGGAACCGTCGGCGCTCGTCGGGATCGGAGACCGGACGGCGGCCTTTCGGGTGTCTTTCGGGGGTCGCTTGAGGGTGACTGAGGGGATGTTGGTCAGCGAGGGTCGGGAGCGGTGGCGGGATCTCGAGGAGACCCGGGGCGCGGATCGAAGACGGCTTCTCCGCGGTCGCCGGAGCGCGCCGACGGCGGTGTCGACGGGCGCGGATCGCAGGCGCGACGCTGGGCCGCCTGCCTCGATTCCTGGCGGACCCGTCGGCCAGGCTCGCTTCCGTTTCGTCGCATCGATCGCCGGAGGGCGGCCGGCTCGAGCGTCGAGGCTGGCGGGTCGTATCGGGCGCGCTCGCGAACCACGATCGGCCGCGTCGGGCTGAAGCCCTCGGAAGCCACTGAAGGCTATCAGAGGTGCCGCCGGAGGCAAGGGAGACGAGGTTCTGTCGGCAACCGAGTTTTGCTGGTCCCAAGGAGCCTGGGCCACTCCTCAGCGGATCCAGGGGATCCAGCGGCTCATCGGCAGGCGGCGCGCCGGAGGACGGGGGAATCCGAGCGGCTGTGCGCGTCGTGGCGGCGGATGCTGGCCGGTCTCGGCGTCGGCGCGGTGCAGCCGGTCGGCCGCCTTGCGGGTGGTCGCCTGACGGTCGCCGACCCGGTCGAGCCACGGGTGGGGTCGGAAGCGGTCCATTGTCGGGACTCCGGTCGGAGAATGGCGAGGATGGTGGGTGGCGAGGTTGTCGTCGTCACCCGTCTCCAGGGGAGCAGGTCAGGCGGCGACACATCGGGCGTCGGAGTCCTCGAGCAGCAGGTCGAGCTCCGGGTCGAGGCCGCGACAAGCCGTGCGCAGGGCGAGCCGGAAGTCCGCCGAGCGCAGTCCGGCGAGCCAGCTCCGGTACTCGGCGATCCGCACCGGGGCGGGGCTCGGTAGCCGGTGCACGATGGCGAGGCGCAGCAGCGAGGCGGCGCTGCGGGTGGAGGTGCAGTCGGGTCCTTGCATCGGGTCCATGACGAGTCTCCTTCTCGTGTCGCTTCGCGGGATCGGTGGCTCGGACGGTGTCTTCGCGATCTGGCGAAGGCGTGTGGCGTCGTCGCCGCCTCTCAGCTCCACCTGCGCAACCGGGAGCAGAAGTGCAACACTCGGTCCGAGCCCGAGCAGACAGCTGTGGTCGTGGGCTGAGGGGAGACAGTCGCGCGGTCGGCACACCCGGAGCTGGATCGGATGAGCGATGACACAGGCGGTACGGATCGACGAGGAGATCTGACCGTGCTGCTCGAGCGGGCGCGGGATCCCTCCGACCCGGAGTCGGTCGAAGAGCTGATCCGCGCGGTCTACGCCGAGTTGCGCAAGACGGCGGGCTCCCTGATGCGACGCGAGCGGGCCGGCCACTCCCTCGTCGCCACCGACCTGGTGCACGAGGCCTACTTCCGCCTCTTCCGCGAGGGCGCGTCGTGGGAGGACCGGCGACACTTCTTCGGCTCCGCTGCGATCGCCATGCGCCGCGTGCTGATCGACCACGCGCGGCGCAAGAAGGCCGGGCGCCGCATCCCCAGCGACGAGCTCGTCGAGCTGGAGCCGGACAACGAGCCCTTCGAGCTCCCCGATCTCGATCTGCTCGCCCTCGACCGCGCCCTGACCCGCCTGGCCGAAGTGCACCCACGGCAGGCGGAGATTGTCGAGCTGCGCTTCTTCGCCGGTCTCAGCGAGTCGGAGGTCGCCGACCTGCTGCAGGTCTCCCGCATGACCGTGAGCCGCGACTGGAAGGTGGCGCGGCTGCGTCTGCAGCGGGAGATGCGGGCGGGCTGAAACCGCGGGGGACCGGGGCGGCCTCGAAGTCGAGGCCTCGCCTGAGGTCTGTGGCTCTGCACCGCCAAAGCACCGCCACAGCATCGGCGCCGGCGGCGTGCGCCGGCCCGAGGAGCCTCGTCATCGCCGCGACGGGAGCCGCGGCGCCGACCGGGTGAGAGGGCAGATCTCGGAGGAGAAAAAAAGTCTGTTGCACAGGCCGGCGTTCTTGCGCAGGTCTCGGTGAAGGAACGAAACGCGGCGGCGCCCGGTGCTGCCGAACCTGAACCGAAAGAGCCCCCCGGGCTCCAACCCACCCAAGGGAGATCCACCGTGAAGAACCTGTCGTGCAAGAACCTCCTCCTCGGCGTCGCCGGCGCGACGCTGCTGTCCCTCGGCCTCACGGCGCCCGCCGCCGCGACGATGCACGCCGAGCTGGCCTCCAACCTGATCGACTTCCGTGTCGACGTCCCCTACCGGAGCGTGACCCTGCGGGTCAGCGGCCAGGGCGTCGATGTGCAACGCACCTTCAGCGACCAGGAGGCTCTCAGCTTCGCGCCGTCAGAGCACGGCCTCGCCGACGGCACCTACGCCTGGGAGCTGGTCGCCAACCCGATCGCCGGGGAGCGCGAGGACGGCGCCGGTGCGGCCGAAGCCGAGTCGACGTTCGGCTACTTCACCGTCGCCGGCGGCGTGCTTGTCGATCCGGAGCTCTCCGAGGTCGCCGAGGCGCCTCGGGCCGCGGCCTCGGAGGCGGGCATCCAGGGGGTCGCCGCCTCGGCGCAGGTGTTCACCACCGACCTGATCGTCGACGGCAGCGCCTGCGTCGGCGTCGACTGCGCGTCGAACGAGAACTTCGGCTTCGACACGATCCGCCTGAAGGAGAACAACCTGCGGATCAAGTTCGACGACACCAGCTCGAGCGGCAGCTTCCCCGACAACGACTGGCAGCTGGCCGCCAACGACACCAACAACGGCGGCGTCAACCGCTTCTCGATCGAGGACGTCACCAACTCGAAGACCCCCTTCACGGTGCTGGCAGGAGCGCCCAACAACGCCCTGTTCGTCGAGGACAGCGGTGACATCGGCATCGGCACCAACGCTCCGGCGGTCGAGATGCACATCGTCGACGGCGACAGTCCGACCCTGCGCCTGCAGCAGGACCAGTCGGCCGGTTTCCAGGCGCAGACCTGGGACATCGTCGGCAACGAGGCCAACTTCTTCGTCCGCGACGTGACCAACGGTTCCAAGCTGCCTTTCCGCATCAAGCCGGGGGCGCCGGACGATTCGATCTTCGTGACCGACAGCGGTGACGTCGGACTGGGCACCGACACCCCGGGCGGCGCTCTGCAGGTGCAGCGTGCGACGGGTGCTTTCGAGAACATCCTGACCCTGCAGAACAACTCGGGTGTCGGCTTCGTCCTCACCAACACATCCGGCGAGTCCGTCAACAGCGTCTACACCTCGATCAACAACCTCGCCAGCCTCTACACGGTCAACTTCGCCGACGGCGACGGCGCGGAGCTGTCCATCGACGCCGACGGCAACGTGACGATCACTGGAACCCTGACCACCACGGGAACCACCTGTGGCGGCGGCTGCGACCTGGTCTTCGCCGAGGGCTACGAGCTGCCGACGATCGAGGAGCACGCCGCGGCGATGTGGAGCAACGGCTACCTGCCGAACGTCGGCCCGACCATCGAGAACGAGCCGATCAACCTGAGCGAGAAGACCGGCCGGATCCTCAACGAGCTCGAGCATGCTCACATCTACATCTCTCAGCTGAACACCCAGGTGCACGATCTGAGCGCCGAGGTGGAGCTCAAGGACGCGCAGCTGCGGGCGGTGCTCGAGCGGCTGGAGCGTCTCGAGCATCGTGTCGGGGGCGAGTAGAGCCCAGCTTCCGAGATCGACCCTCTCCTCCCAGTGCGAGGGGAGCCGTGCGCCGGGCATGCAGGAATGCGTGCCCGGCTGTCTCGTTGCCGGGCGCTTGGACGCTCGGTGTCCCCCTCGCCCCGCTCCTCCCGTCCTCCCACTCGTGCCCCTCTCCCTGTTCAGCGCCGGCCCTTAGGCTGCAATGATCCGGAGCAGGCAGGTGAATCGAGAAACCGGAAGTCCGAGCCACGACCTCGACTGGCACGATCGGGTCGCCGACATCGTCGTCGAGGCGTCGGAGCTGCAGGCCGACGAGCGGGACGAGTACCTCGTGGCGGCCTGTGGCGACGATGCCGCGATGCTCGCCGAGGTGCGCTCCCTCCTCGACGAGGAGGCGAACGCCGACGACGGTTTCCTCGCGGTGCCCGTGCCCGAGCGCCTCGGCGCGTCGCCGTATGCCCCGGTCGAGGGATCGGGTGAGGCGGAGTCGCGAGCGCCGGACAGAGTCGGCCCCTACCGCCTCGTCGAGCGCCTCGGTGCCGGCGGGATGGGGGCGGTGTTCCTCGCCGAGCAGACCGAGCCGGTCGAGCGTCGCGTCGCGGTCAAGCTGATCCGCGGCCTGCAGTCCGAGAGGGCGCGACGTCGGTTCCAGGCCGAGTGCCAGGCCCTGGCGCACCTCAATCACCCGAACGTCGCCTCGATGTACGAAGTGGGCTCAGTCGAGCACGGCGACGAGCCGCTGCCCTACATCGCGATGGAGTGGGTCGCCGGCAAGCCGATCCACCAGTGGTGCGACGAGAGACGGGACTCGCTGCGCCAGCGTGTGCGGCTGTTCCTCGGCGTCTGCGCAGGGATCGCGCACGCGCACGAGAACCAGGTGCTCCACTGCGATCTCAAGCCGAGCAACATCCTGGTCACCGAGGTGGACGGCGAGCCGCGCGCCAAGGTCATCGACTTCGGCATCTCCCGCGCTCTCGGTGACGGCTCGCCCAAGGCGCGCGCCAAGCGCTTGACCACGGACCTCTTCATGGGCTCGCCCCTCTACATGAGCCCGGAGGCCGCCGACACCGGCCGGCGTCGACACCTCGACACGCGCAGCGACGTCTACTCGCTCGGCGTGGTGCTCTACGAGCTGCTCTGTGGAGTCCTGCCCGTGGATCCCGACCAGCAGGTGGGGTGGGCGCTGCTCCACCGGGTGAACCAGCAGCAGGCCCCTCCCCCGAGCGATCGCCTGCGGGCCGTCGACGCACCTTCGCGCGAGGTGATCGCCGAGTGCCGTTCCACGAGCTCGCGCCGTCTCGCCTCTGCACTACGCGGCGATCTCGACGCGGTGGTGCTCAAGGCGATGTCGCCCGATCCCGCCGCCCGCTACGGTTCGCCCAGGGAGCTGGCGGCCGATCTCGAGCGCTACCTGGCGCGCCAGCCGGTGACGGCGCGCCCGGCCCGCCCCGGCTACGTGCTCGGCCGCTTCGTGGTGCGCCGGGCGTCCGCCGTGGTCGCCGTGGGCGTGGTGATCCTGGCGCTGCTGGCTGGCCTGGTGGGCCGCACCCTCGAGGCGCGACGGGCCAACGAGGCGGCCAGGCAGGCCGAGGCGGCGTTGGCGGAGTCCGAGCAGGTGCGCGAGTTCGTCGTGCGCCTCTTCGACGCCGCCGATCCCGAGAGCGGCGGCCGGGGTACCACCGTCGAGGAGGTGCTCGATCGTGGACTCGAGCAGCTCGAGACCGATCTCGTCGACCTGCCGCTGGTGCGCGCCGAGCTGTTGCTGACGATCGGCAGCATCTACGACAAGCTGGCGCTGTACACCCGCGCCGAGACGGTGCTGCGGCAGGCGCTGGAGCTGCGCCTCGCCGAGCTGCCTCCGGGACACGAAGAGGTGCTCGAGACGCGCGACTTCCTCGGCGTCCTGCTGCGCAAGGCGAGGAACTTCGAGGCCGCTGCCGAGCAGCTCGAGCTCGTCCTCGAGGGCAGGCTGGCGGATCCCGACGTCCACCCGGAGCGCCTGGCCCTGGCCTACTCCCATCTCGGCAACCTGCGCTGGGCCCAGGATCGTTTCGAAGCCGCCGAGGTCCACCACCGCGAGGCGCTGCGGATCCGTGAGGAGAACGACGTGCCGGCGGGGGCGATCGCGGAGTCGGCGAACAACCTCGGCGTGCTGCTCAACAGCCAGGGCCGCGACGAGGAGGCGTTGCCGTACCTCGAGCTGGCCGCCGAGAGGTTCGACGAGCAGTTCGGACCGCGGCACAACAGCACCGCGGCGGCGATCAACAACCTCGGCCTGGTGCTCCGCCGGACGCCGCGGTGGCGGGAGGCGCTCGACCACTTCGAGCGCGCCGGTGCGACGTGGAGCGAGCTGCTGGGGCGCGAGCACCCACGCACGCAGTTCGCTCTCCGCAACCGGCTCAGCGAGCTGCAGCGACTGCACCGCTGGCCGGAGGCGCTCGCGGCTGCCCGCGAGCTGGTCGAGGTCACCGTGGCGGTGGACGACGCTCTGGCGCAACCGCGGGCACACCGGCTGCTGAGCACCGTCGAGCGCCTCTCCGGCGACGCCGAAGCCGCGGTGCGCTCGGCCGAGACCTCGGTGCGGCTGCACACCGAGCGGGTCGGGGCGGATCACGCGGCGACGCTGCGTGCCCGTCGGGTGTTGGCGCAGGCGCTGCTGGCGGCGAAGAGACCAGGCGCCGCGAGGAGCGAGATCGAAGAGGTCGTCGACCGGTTCGCCGCACTCTCCGGCGCCGCCGCCGACGAGACCCTGCTCTCCCTCTCGACGCAGGCCGAGATCTGGATCGCAGAGGGCGACACCGAGCAGGCGGTCGAGCAGCTGCGCCAGGTCGTCGCGGCGCGCGAGGCCGAAGGGGGCTCGGGCCGATCGAGCCTCGCCTACGGCCGACTCGCCCTCGGCGAGGCGCTGACTGCAGCGGGGCGCAGCGGCGAGGCGATCGAGCTGCTCGAGCTGGCGCGGCAAGGGTTCGTCGCATTGCACGGCGAGCAGCATCCCAACGTCGTCACGGTCGACGCGGCGCTCTCGCTGGCGTTGCAGGAGGACGGAGCGGTCGACCAGGCGCGGCAGGCCCTGTCGCGCGCGGTGCAGGCAGCGGCCGAGCTCTTTCCGGCGGGCGACGCCGACCTGGGGCGCTACCGCCGACGTCTCGCCGATCTCGCCGTCATCCCCTGAGTCGCGCCGCCCGATGCCTCAGCGCCGACGGCGTACCGCCGCGCCGCAGCGCCGCAGGATCTGCTCGAGCAGCAGCGCCGAGGTGGCGAGGTTCAGTCGGACGTGCCCGCGCCCGGCATCGTCGTCGCGGGCGGCGAACTCCCTGCCGTCGCTGAAGGCGACCCGGGCCTCGCGCAGGAAGAAGTCGAACGGTTCTTCACCCAGCTCGAGAGCGCGGCAGTCGAGCCACATGAGGTAGCTGCCTTCGGGAGTGGTGGCGCGCGCCGCTGGCAGCTCCTCTGCGAGCAGGCCGAGCGCGAGCTCGCGATTCTCCCGCAGATAAGAGCGCGCCGCGCCGAGCCAGGTCTCGCAGCGCGGATCGGTCCAGGCGGTGATCGCCGCGGCGGAGTCGAGAGGGCCCGAGTGGCCGATCAGGTGGGGCGGCAGGGTGCGCTGACGCCGCTTCAGCTCGGGCGAGCCGAAGACGGCGACGGCGACGGTCAGCCCGGCGATGTTGAAGGCCTTGGTGGCCGAGCTGAGGGTCACGGTGCGGGCGGCGATCTCCGGCGCCAGGCTGGCGAAGGGAAGGTGTGGCGAGCGCTCCTCGTCGCGGTGCAGTGTGAGGTCGGCCCAGATCTCGTCGCTGACCACGACCAGCCGGAAGCGCTCGGCGAGCTCCGCCAGGCGCTCGAGCTCGGCGCGTGTGAAGACGCGACCGCTCGGGTTGTGAGGATGGCTGAGCAGGAGCAGGCGGGGCGGCCTCGGGGCGCTGTCGAGGCGCCTCTCCAGATCGTCGAAGTCGATCTCGTGGTGCAGGGCCGGGGCGCCGCTTGGATCCATGCTCCGCCGCGCCACCAGTCGGCTCTCGATGCGGAGTCTGCCGGCACCGTCGACGGCCTGGTGGAAGGGGCCGTAGATCGGCGTCAGCAGCACGACCCCCTCGCCGGGCTCGCTGTGCAGCAGGATCTGCGAGTCCACTCCCTGCAGCACGTTGACCAGCGAGTAGACCGCGCCCGGATCCACCGTCCAGCCGTACCGCGCCTGCTGGCGCTGCACGAAGGCCTCACGCAGGCGCGGGTCGATCGGCAGCGGGGGGTAGCCGACGCCATCCACCTCGATCTGCTCGATCAGCGCTTCGCGGATCGCGTCGGCGATCGGGAAGTCCATCTCGGCGACCCAGCAGGGGAGCACGTCGCCGTCGTGATGGGTCCACTTGAGGCGCCGTCCGCGGCGCATGGCCGCTGCATCGATGTCGCTCCAGCGCGCGTGCAGCGCCTGCCGAGCTGCCTGGCTCACCGTCTGGTCACCACGCTGCCCGCTCGAGACCGCTCAGAGGCGACCGGCGATCACGTAGTCGAGCAGCGCCACCACCTGCTCGGGCTCGCGCGCCACCGCCAGCGCCGCGGCGTCGACCTCCTTCAGGGCGTGGGTGTGCGCCTCGGGATGCAGGACAACGAGGGGTTTGCCGAGCGCCGCCGCGAAGCCGGCGTCGAAGGCCGCGTTCCACTGCTTGTACTTCTCGCCGAAGCGCACCACCACGACATCGGCGTCGCGCAGATGGGTGCGGGTGCGGATGGCGTTGACCTGGGCTCCCTTGTGGTCCTTCCAGAACGGCTGCTCCTCCTCGCCGAGGATCGCCACCCCGCAGTCGTCGCTCGCCGCGTGATCGGTCACCGGGGCGGTGCAACGCACCGGCAGGCCGCGCTCCCGCACGCCCTGCTCGATCCGCTCACGCCAGTCGGAGTGGATCTCGCCGGCGAGATAGACGTTCCAGATCTTCGTCTCGTTGCTCATGTTCGCACTCCGTGCCGCGGCCGCAGGGTAGCAGCAGGAGCGGCGACCGGGCAGCGTCCGGCTCGGCGTGGGGTTGGTCTAGCATCGACACTCGAGACGCCGGCCGTCGAGGAAGACGGCCTGCGGCGCCGACGATTCCAGGAGACTCCGATGAGCCCCGAGCTGCCGCATCCGCCGATCGATCGCAATCTGCCTCAGTGGATCCAGGACCACCTGGCCCTCTACCACGAGAAACCCGAGGAGGGTCACCTCTGGAACGGCGTGCCGACCCTCCTGCTCACCACCGTGGGACGCAAGTCGAAGCAGCGCCGGCAGCTGCCTCTGATCTACGCCGAGGACGACGGGCGCTACGTGATCGTCGCCTCCAAGGGCGGTGCGCCCGAGCATCCCGCCTGGTATCTCAACCTGCAGGACGATCCCAACGTCGTGGTACAGGTCGCCGGCGATCGGTTCCAGGCCACCGCCCGCACTGTCGACTCCCGGGAGCGCGCCCGACTGTGGCCGAAGATGGTCGAGATCTGGCCGCAGTACGACGACTACCAGGAGAAGACGGATCGCGAGATCCCGATCGTCGTGCTGGATCGCGCAGGCCGCGCCGGCTGAGCCGCCGATCGACACTTCCGCAACACGGTCAGCGTAGGAGCAGCCATGGCGAACGGACGACGCAGCGAAGGCGATTCGATCTTCCGCAGCCCGATGCTCTGGGGCGGCTGCGGCTGCTGCATCGGTTGCCTGCCCTTCCCATCGTGCTGGCGACCCTCGCCGGAGGCGGCGTGTTCTGGGGGATCCGCCAGAGCGGCATCCAACAGGAGGTGCTCGAGAGGGTGCGCGCGAGCACCGCGGTCGTCGAGCGGCTGGGGGAACCGATCGAGACGGGTTGGATGGTGCAGGGGTCGATCAGCGTGTCGCCGGGCAGCGGCGAGGCGGACTACTCGGTGCCCCTGAACGGGCCGGAAGGCGCCGGGCGGGTGTTCGTGGTGGCGGAACGCCGCGGTGGAGAGTGGGTCTTCTTCGAGCTCTACGTCGAGATCGAGGGCAGCGGCGAGCGCATCGACCTGCTCACCGCCGACGGCGGCGCTGGCTCGTTGGCTCCGGATCCTTCGCCGACCGAGGAGAAGGTGGTGCTCTCACCTCCTGGCGGCTCGTGGGGGGCGCGATCCGGTGCCGCCTCTCCGTGCTTCCTACGGCACGGCGGATGATGGGTCGTGGGCGGCGGGTCGGCCTGGCCCTGGCGCTCGTGCCGCTGGTGCTCTCCGCCTGCGGACCGGCCGGGCAGGGCGGGTCGAAGTCCTCCGCCTCGCCCGGTGGCGACCCGGCAGCGTCAGCGCTCCGCGAGCTCTACGGGAAGCAGCAGGCGCAGATCCCGATGCGCGACGGCGTGACGCTGAACACCGAGATCTACGCGCCGCTGCCCGGAGGGCCGCTCGGCGCTGGACCGTGGCCCCTCCTGCTGACCCGCACGCCGTACGGCCTGTCGCACGACGACGACGGCTTCCACCGCGCGCTGTCGACCTCCTACGCCGAGCTGGTCGGTGACGGCTACGTCTTCGTGTTCCAGGACATTCGCGGCCGCTACGGATCGCAGGGAGAGTTCGCCATGCTGCGCCCACCCCGCGCCTCGAGCGGCGCCGCGGTCGACGAAGCGAGCGACACCTTCGACACGATCGAATGGCTGCTTCCGCACGTGCCTGGCAACAACGGCAGGGTGGGCATGCTCGGCATCTCCTACGGCGGCTGGCTCACCGCCGTGGCGATGCTCGACCCGCATCCTGCGCTGACGGCGGCGTCGCCCCAGGCCTCTCCCGCCGACATGTTCCTCGGCGACGACTTCGCGCACAACGGTGCCTTCCGACTGAGTCCCAGCTTCGGATATGTGGCGCTGATGGAGAGCGGCCGGGAGAACGCGCCCTTCGACTTCGACCAGTACGACGTCTACGAGTGGTATCTCGAGATGGGGCCCTACTCGAACGTCGACCGCGTCTTCGGCGAGCCGAAACCGACGTGGGAGCTGTTCATGGACAACCCGAGCTACACCGACGCCTGGAAGGCGATCAGCCTGCTGCCGGTGCTGGCGCGGGTGGAGGACGTCGAGGTTCCCGCGCTCCACGTCGCCGGGTGGTGGGATGCCGAGGACTTCTTCGGTCCGCTGGCGATCTACCAGGGGCTCGAGCCTCACGATGCGCGGCAGGTCTCTCACCTGGTCGTTGGTCCCTGGCGACACGGTGGCTGGGCGCGCGGCGACGGCGCCAGCCTCGGTGCCATCGAGTTCGGCAGCAAGACGGCGGAGCACTACCGTCGCGAGATCGAGCGGCGCTTCTTCGCCCACCACCTGCACGGTCCCGCCGACGCCCGCGGCGCAGACGAGACGGAGGGCTGGAGCGGCGCCGAGGCGATCGTGTTCGAGACCGGCCGCAATCGTTGGCGCACCTTCGATGCCTTCCCTCCGAAAGAGTCCGAGACGCGCAGGTTGTACCTGCATCCAGGCGGCAGCCTCGGCCTGCAACCGGGCGCTCCGGATGGCGCTCCACCGTACGACGAGTACATCTCCGATCCCGCCGATCCAGTGCCCTACATGCCGCGACCGATCCCGGGCTTCTGGCAGGGTGGCCAGGCGCTGTGGAAGGTCACCGACCAGCGCTTCGCCGACCACAGGCCCGACGTCCTCAGCTGGCAGGGGCCGCCTCTGGAGGAGGACCTGACGGTCTGCGGCGACGTGCGGGTCCATCTCGTCGCTTCGACCAGCGGCGCTGACAGCGACTGGATCGTCAAGTTGATCGACGTCTACCCGGAGCAGCTGCCGGAGAACGGACCGTACGCCGCCGAGATGGCCGGCTTCCAGCTGATGGTCGCAGACGAGGTGTTCCGGGCCCGATTCCGCGACTCCTTCGAGAATCCCTCCCCGGTGCCCGCCGGCGTGCCGCTGGCATACGACTTCTCGCTCGGAGCGCGATGCCACACCTTCCTCGCCGGACACGCGCTGATGGTCCAGGTGCAGTCGACCTGGTTCCCTCTGATCGGGCGCAACCCGCAGACCTGGGTGGAGATCCCCGAGGCGGTGGCTTCCGACTACCGACCGGCGACGCAGCGCATCTGGCGTGATCCCAGCGGCGCTCCGGACCGGGCGAGCTTCCTCGAGCTGCCGGTGCTCGGGAACGCGGAGGAGTGACCCGGCGCTACGGCGGGGATGGTCAGGGGGCGTCCGATCGCCGGACGGCAGTCAGGATGGCGGTGGCGATCGACAGACCGCTGAGGAAGGCCCCTTCGACCCGAGAACCGGCGCACCAGTCGCCGCAGAGACCGAGCCTGAGCTGCTCGTCCCAGAGAGAGCCACCGTCGAGGGGATCGTCGGCCATCGAGTAGCGCCAGCGGTGGGCCGCCACCGGTGGGCGCCCTGCCGCCAACTCGGTCGCGTCCTTGTCCCGGAACCGACCGGGATCACCAGTGCTCCGTCCAGCGACGTGCTCGAAGGTCTCGATGAGGGCGCGGCAGACGTCGGCTGGATCGTCGTCGAAGTGTGCAGAGCTCCATTCGGGTCCGGCGTGCAGCACCCAGGACTCGGCGCTGGGGCGTCCCGGCTTCGACGAGTCCCGCGCCACCCAGCGCAGTGGACCGGCATCGACGAAGGCGCCGTCGAACGGCAGATCCAGCGGCTCGGCGACGCCGAGCATCACTGCCCAGCAGGGCTGATGACACACCGCGGCGGCGTGCGATCGCAGGTCTGGCGCCAGGTCGAGCAGCTGCGCCGCCTGTTCCGCCGGCAGGGCCAGCACCAGGTGCTGGAAGGGGCCGTCGACGCGCATCTCGTCGGTACTGTGCTCGCCGTTGGTGGTGGCTTCGCTGATCACCATCCAGCCGGCGTCAGTGCGATCGAGGCCGACCACCCTGCGGCGCCGCCGCAGCTCGAGGCCGTTCGCCACGTGCTTGCACAACGCGGTCATGCCCGGCGTCGCGACGAATCGCGGCTCGCTCGGCTGCAGGAGCTCCAGACCGGAGAGGCCTTGCGGGCGCTGGCCGTCGAGACGCAGCGAGGCGAGCCGCAGCGGCCACTCCGCAACCACTCCGTCGCGGATCCAGCGCGGCAGCCGTTCCCGGGTGCGCGGGTCCCGGACAGTGAAGTACTGCGCTCCGAAGTCGAACTGGTGGGCGCCGTAGCTGCGTCGGGCCATCCGCCCTCCGGGGCCGCGTGACTTCTCGAAGACGACGACGTCGAGGCCGTGATCGGCGAGGGTGCGGGCGGCGGTGACGCCGGCGAGGCCGGCGCCGACGACGGCCGTGCCGCGCGCGCCGCGACGGACGTAGTTCTGGACCATGGGGACTCGGAAGGGGAAGGCAAGGGAGGAGGTGGCTGCCTCGCGAGAGGCCAGTCGAGAGCGTCATTCTCCCCGATCCTCACCCCGCTGGAGCGGTCGGCTGGAAAACGGCGACCGGTCGGTGCCGGGGGTCGGTGTCCGGACCGGACGCGGACCCGCCCCGTCCTCGGGCGGCGGGAGATAGGGTTGCCGCGCACCCATGAAGCCCGACTCTGCGATCGACTCTCCAGCCACGCCCTCACCGAGCGCTCGACGGCTCGAGGTCGTGTCCTGGGGAGCGCTCTGGGTGCTGTTGGCGGGTTGTCTCGCCGGCGCTGCGACCTTCGACCCGGCGAGCTGGCCTTCCCTCGCCGGTGACGAGGCGACCTACCTGATGGCGGCCGAGAGCCTCGCCTTCGACTTCGACCTGCGCTACGAGATCGAAGACCACGAACGCCTCCGCGAGCTGGTCGAGAGCCGTGGCGGTGGGCCGGAGAGCCTGATCGTGCAGAGCACCGACGGTGGCGCGACGCTCAGGTACAGCAAACCGCCGCACTACCCCCTGGCGGTCGCGCCCTGGGTGCGATTCGCCGGACACCGCGGCGCGGTCGTCTTCAACGCCCTGCTGCTGGTTGTCGTGCTGCTCGCGACGGCCTGGGCGCTGCGCTCCTGGATCGGCTGGCGCGCGCCGTGCTACGTCCTGGTCGCGGCCTTCGTCGGCGTCTTGCCGTTGCAGGTCCTGTGGCTGCACTCCGACCTGCTGCTGCTGGCCTGCGTGGCGCTCGCCTACGCCCCTCTGGTGCGTGCCGCCAGTGGCCGCCGGGATTCCGCCACGAGCCTCTTCGCCGACGCCACCGCCGGTGCGCTGCTCGCCGTGGTGATCACCGCCCGTCCGTTCTACCTGCCGCTCCTGCTGCCGCTGCTGCCGCTGCTGGCGCCGCCCGCCGGTGGAGGCCGGTGGCGCCTCCGCGCCCTCGCCTTGGGCCTCGGTCTCCTGTTCACCGCCCTGGCGGTGGTCGGCCTGCAGCAGGCGCTGCTGGGCAGTTGGAGCAGCTACGCAGCTCCGCGCATCACCGTCGGCAGCGCCGATCCGCTGCCCGACGCCGCCGCCTGGACGGCTCAGATCGAGGCCCGTGGCAGCAACTCCTGGACCGGCACCCAGAGCCTGCCGTTCGGGTTCGATCTGGCCGAGACGCGGTGGAACGTGCTCTACCTCTTCCTCGGCCGCCACGTCGGGCTCTTCCCGTACTTCGCGGGAGCGTTGCTGCTCGGCCTGCTGGCGATGCGCGGTGATCGGGTCGGATGGTGCCTGGCGGCGGCTTTCGTCGTCGTCGCTGCAGCCTTTCTGGTGGTGAGGCCATTCAACTTCTGGGGTGGCGGCGGTGCTCTGGCCAATCGCTACCTGCTGCCGGCGCTGCCGGCGCTATGGTTCATGGCGCGGCGGCCGATCCACCCGGCGTGGCTGCTGGCCATCGCCGCCGTCGCGGCGCCGTTCCTCTGGCCGGCCTGGACCCAGCCGCGGTCTTTCCTGCTCACCGAGCAGGGGACCTACCGGTTCGCTTCGCCGCTGGCAGCGAGACTGCTGCCCTACGAGACGACGCAGAGCCATCTCAAGCCGTCGGGGGGGGAGGATTTCGTGCTCGCCGGCGACGGTGGTGACGGCGGTGACGATCTGTGGGCCAAGCCGCTGAGCCGCGCCGTGCGGCCGCGGCGGCAGGGCGATGCCAACTCGCCGGTGGACTCGCTCGTCATCGATCCGACGGTCGGCGTCGCCCGACTGCTGGTGGCGTCGCCGCGTCCCATCGCCGGCTTCTCGCTCGCGGCGTCGGGAGGATCGGGGCGACGCGTCAGTGTGCGCAACGGCGGCGTGAGGGCGCGGCACCGCATGTGGTGGAGCGCCGAGCGGCTGTCGCTCTACGAGCTCGATCTCGGCGCTGCGCTCGCGGAGCTCGACGATCCGTCGGCGCGGGAGTTCGAGTTGTCCTGGCGACTGGCGAGGCGCTAGCCGTCGGCGTCGAAACGGTAGCCGACGCCGCGAACGGTCTGGATGAAGCGGGGGGCCTCCGCGTTGCGCTCGAAGTGACGTCGCAGCCGGACCACGAAGTTGTCGATCGTGCGACTCGACGGGAAGGCGTCGTGTCCCCAGACCCGGTCGAGGATCTGGTCGCGCGAGACGACCTCGCCCCGAGCGCCGACGAGGAGCTGCAGGATCATCGCCTCCTTGTGCGAGAGCTCTACCTTCTCGCCGCGCCAGGTCTCGGCCCGGTAGGAGCGGAAGTCGATCCGATTGTCCCCGAAGGTCGCGCTGCCCGGTTGCCTGACCTCATCCCTGGTGCGCCGCAGGATCGCTTCGATGCGCAGCAGCAGCTCCTCCAGGTGGAAGGGCTTGGCGAGATAGTCGTCACCGCCGGCGCGCAGTCCACGCACCCGCTCCTGAGCAGCGCCGCGGGCGGTGAGGAAGAGGATCGGAGTCGTGACGCCGCGGGCCCGCGCCGTCTCGCACACAGTGAAGCCGTCGACCTCGGGCAGCATCACGTCGAGCAGCACCAGATCGAATCGGCCGTCCTCACGCAGCTCCTCGAGGGCCTTGGCGCCATCGCGCACCAGCTCGACCCGATGTCCCTCGAGCTCGAGGTTCTCGACGATGCTCTCGGCGAGGTGATCCTCGTCTTCGACGACCAGCACGCGGGCGGGAGGACGACTGCTTTGGGACATCCGTGAGAGCTCGTCGACAGGTCCTGGAGAGGTGGCTTCGCCGCAGCGCGGTCGGCAGGCGCCGCGCTGCGACGCCGTTCGGCGATGCCCTGGACCACGCCAGGCTCCGGCGCACCGACTCCTCGGCGGAGTCTACGGTGATCGGCGGGCCGGGATCAGGCGACGCGGGCGCCGACCAGGTCCGCCGCCTCGCGCAGCCGCGCCTCGCTCTCGCGGTGGGCGCGCAGGAACGACTCGGGATCGGAGAGCTTCGAGAGGCCGAGCCGCATCCCCTTGCGCAGCGCGGTGAAGGTCACGGCGCCCGAGGCGAGTGCCAAGAGCAGACCTGCGTAGACGCGCATCCGCCCCTGGATCTGGTAGCGGACATCGAGGGTGTGGCGCCAGAGCCCGGCGTACTGGCGGTAGAACTCGTCGATCGGCAGTCGGGTCGGGAGCACCGTGTGGGCGATGTCGAACAGCTCCCAGTCCTCGGTGACCACGTCGTCCTTGACGTCGTCCCACAGGTCGGTGCCCGGCAGCGGGGTCAGAACCGAGAAGCCGCTGTTGTAGGCGCCGGTGCGGTCGATCCAGCGCTTGAGCTTGTCGAAGTCCTCGCGGTCCCAGCTCGGGTCGACGATGAAGTTCGGCGTGTAGCCGACGTCGAGATCCTGCAGGATGCGGATCGCTTCGTCGTTGTTGGCCGCGGTGTTCGACTTGTTGACCGAGCTCAGCCCTGCGTCGTCGATCTTCTCGAGGCCGAGGAAGATCGTCATCGGACCGCACCGCTTCCACTGCTCGATGATCTGCGGGAACTTGCAGATGATGTCCGAGCGGGTCTGGATGGTGTAGTGCTTGACGGTGCCGGAATCGGCGAGCGCGTCGGCCAGCTCGCGGGCCCGCTTGATGTTGATCCAGAAGATGTCGTCGGTGACGAAGACGTTCGGAGCGCGCACCTGCTCGAGCTCGGCGACCACCCGCGGCGCCGACTTCTCGCGGAAGGTCGACTCGTGGAACTTCCAGACCGAGCAGAAGTTGCACTTGAACGGACAACCGCGGGCCGTCTCGAGCAGCGCCAGCGGGCGGCGGAAGTTGATGTAGTACTCGTCGGCGTATTCGTCGACGAGATGCCTCGCGGGCATCGGCAGCTCGTCGATGTCGCGGCGGGCCGGAGCATGGCCGGTGAACCGCGGCGCGCCGTCGCCGCCGAGCATCAGGCCGGGCACCCGGCTCAGGTCGCCCTGCTGTTCGAGCGCCGCGACCAGCGGCGGCATCACCTCCTCGCCGTCACCGATCACCACCACGTCGATCAACGGATGGTGGAACCAGCGCGGATCGCGGGAGCAGTCGTGGCCGCCGAGAACGATGGTCGCGTCGGGCAGCGCCGCGCGCACCAGCTTGGCCAGGCGCAGCATGCGGTAGCGCTCGGTGGTGAAGTTGCACTGCAGGCCCACGACCTGGGGAGCGAAACGCACCACCTTCTCCAACCCCGCCTCCAGACCGTCGAGTCTGCAGTCGACGATCTGGCACTCGTGACCGTCCAGCTCGAGTCCTCCGGCGACGCACTCCATCCCCAGGGGCTCGACCATGGTGATCATCTCGAGGCCGATGATCCCGCCGACCGGCGCCTTAACGAACGCGACTCTCATCGTGAGACCTCCTCCCGCGGGTGCGGACCGGTGCTCTGGTGTCGGTTCCGTGATATCAGCGAACGCCGCGACCTCCGGCCGACGGCTCCGGTCCTGGGAAGACGGTGGCGAGGCCGCCGCCCGGTGTCCTCAGGTTGGTCGTCTGCCCACGATAGAGGCGCGCGATGAAGAACTGGACCTCTCCATCGTAAACCACCGCCCTCAGGTCGAGCTTCAGGCGGCGTTCGTCGTCGCCTCCCGGCGACCCCTCGCTGCGCCGACGCGGCCAGGCCTGGACCTCGCTAGGCTCGATCCTCTGCTGCGCCAGGTACGACGCAGCGCCTTCGCCGGTGATGCTGTCGAAGGTGCGGCGGGTGAGCTTGCGACCGTCGTAGGCGCCGCGGCTGCCGTACCCCTGCACCGGCTTGAAGAACAGCTCCTTGCGTCGTCGCCAGAGGTCGTCGGGGTCGGCCCCGGCCACGACGCTCGTCGGCGGTACCGCCGCGGCGAGCAGCCGACGGTCTGCGTCGCTGACGCCGATGGCGGCGAGCAGCTTCGCGTCGGACAGCTGCACCAGGCGCCGCTTGTCGGCCAGCGCCAGGTAGACCTCCGGGTTCGGGGTGACCACGACCAGGCGTCTCAGCCAGGCATCGCGCAGCGCTCGCTGCGGTGCTTCGGCGAGCTCGAAGTCGGTCGAGCGGTTGTAGACCAGATCGATCGGCTGACCGCGGTGGCTCAGCCCTGCCGGCGTCGACTCGAGCTGCCCGGTGTCGATGACCTCGGCGCGCACGCCGGCGCGCTCGAAGAGAGCTCGGAAGAGGAGCATCTCGGCGTACAGACCCTGCGACGGCGGGTCGGCGTCGACGATCGCGATCGAACGCGGGCGCTCGCCGTGGTGTGGGCCGCCGCCGACGGCACGCGCGATCGCCCACTCGGCGAAGAAGGAGTCGAGGAGGGCGCGCTCGAGACCTGGCGGATCGATCGTCGCGGTGGACAGCTCGGCGACCTCGTCGCAGCAGGCGAGCTGCGCGGCTGTCAGGCGCGCTGCCAGCAGCACGCCGCCGGCGTTGGTGTTGATCTCGACCAGACGGGGGCCGTCGGTCGTGAGGTGGAAATCGAATCCGAAGAGAACGCCGCGCGGGTGGCCGGGTGCGAGGAAGCCGGACGGGCAGCCCGGCAGCCGCGGCGCCACCCGCCAGATCGAGCGCACGATCTCCCGCGCCGCTTCGAGCTGGGCCGGCGGCACGAAGACCGGGGTCGACGCGAACCAGGTCGAAGCCGCGTCGGTGAGGCGCTCGGCGAGCCGGTCACCGACGTCGCGCTGCAGCCCCTCCCTCAGCGCCGCCTCGTCGACCTCGATCCACCTGCAGCCCAGCGCGGGAGGGCAGGTCCCTTTCGTCGCCTCCGGATCGATGGGCCACTGTTGTTCGGGTCGGTTCAATCCCGGCTCGCCTCCTCCAGGGCAATCCTCGCATCGGCGCCGTCCGTACCATCAGGCGCGTCGAGGCTTGCTGAGCCTGCGCGGTGCGAGATGCTGCAGCGATTCTGCGATACTGCGGCTCCGCCGTCACGAGAGGAGGAAGCGAGTGAGGATCGAACCGAGAGCAGGCCTGGTCGCCGCGGTCCTTGCGGCATCGCTGGCCGCGACGGCTCTGCCGGCTGCGTCGGCCGAGGTCGCCGCCAGCGCCACAGAGATCCGCCCGCTGCTGATCGGAGCGCAGGCGCCCGACGTCGCGGTGCAGGCGCTCGACGGCAGCGAGGTGGAGCTGAAGGACATCCTGGCCAAGCAACGCAGCGTCCTGGTGTTCTACCGGGGAGGCTGGTGACCGTTCTGCAACACGCAGCTCGGGAAGCTGCAAGAGATCGAAGACGACCTCCGGGAGCTGGGCTGGCAGATCGTCGCCTTCGCCCCTGATCGCCCGGAGAACCTGCAACCGACGGTCGAGAAGAACGCCCTCGGATACCAGCTCTACTCGGACGCCTCGGCGGCGGCGATGAAGGGCTTCGGTATCGCCTGGCGCACGCCCGAGGAGATGCGAGAGCAGTACAAGGGCTACGGCATCGACCTGGCGAAGGCGTCGGGTGAGGAGCATGGGCTGCTGCCGGTGCCGGCGATCTTCCTCGTCGACACCGACGGCAGGGTGCTCTTCTCGTACGTCAATCCGGACTACAAGGTCCGGCTGGAGCCAGCGATCCTCCTCGCCGCGGCGCAGTCACTGAAGTAGGGCGAACCGCCGCGGGCCGCAGCCAGCACCGGCCCCGGCGGGTGGGCGCGGCCGACGTGGATTCCTTCGCATGTCGAGCCCCCCCGCCGCCCGCAACCAGATCGCGTTCCTGCTGCTGCTCCTGGTGGCGGTCGCCCAGGTCTTCTGGTGGATCTATGACCAGGGGCGGTACTCGCGCGAGCGTCAGCAGGAGCTCATCGAAGCCTACGAATCGGAGCGTCTGGCGGCGGAGCGCCTGCTGCAGAGTGGCGCCCTGGGGCCGGAGGCCTGGAACGCCGAGCTGGCGCAGCGCTTCCCGCACCTCGAGTTGATCGGCGATCGGGTGCGGGTGAGCCCGCTGGCGATCGCTGAGCTCGAGCGTGAGCGGCGCTCACACCTCAACCAGTACCGCTGGGAGGGCGCCTTCTTCCTGCTCGTGCTGGTCGCCGGCATCTGGGTGATCCGCCGCGCCCTGCTCGGCGAGCGCCAGCTGCGGCTGCGGCAGGAGAACTTCCTCGCCGCCGTTTCGCACGAGCTGAAGAGCCCGATCGCCAGCCTGCGCCTGGCCGGCGACACCATGGCCCGGCCCGAGCTCGACGAGTCGAGACGGCAGGCGCTGCTCGAGCGCAGCCAGCGTGACCTCGACCGTCTCGAGGACCTGGTGATCAAGGTGCTCGACACCTCGCGGATCGAGGCGGGCGGCGTGTCGACGGTGCCGGAGCGCCTGCGCCTGGCACCGCTGCTGCGCGGCCTCGTGGCCGAAGGTGCGCCGCCCCGCGGCGCGATGGCACGCGCCGAGCCGGAGGTCGAGGTGGACGTGGCCGAGGAGCTCGAGCTCGAGGCCGACCGCGTGGCGGTGGAGACCGTGGTGCGCAACTTGCTGAGCAACGCCCACGCCGCGGTCGCCGGCCGGGACGAACCCCGCATCGTCGTGCGGGCGCGACGTTCGGGCGCCACGCCGACGGCGGTCGAGCTCGTCGTCGAGGACAACGGCGTCGGCTTCCCGCCGCAGGAGAGCGAGCGGCTGTTCGAGAAGTTCTACCGCGTCGGCGACGAGCTGCGCCGTCGCAGTCGCGGCACCGGGCTCGGCCTCTACCTGGTGCGGCGCTTCGTCGAGCTCGAGGGTGGCGAGGTCTCAGCCAGCTCGCCCGGAGACGGCGGCGGCGCCATCTTCCGTGTCGTCTGGCCGGGCACGGCCGCCGTGGCACGCCGGCGGCGCCGACCGCAGGCTCGGGCCGCCGGTCAGGGGGCGTGAACTGGAGACCGACCCCCACCGGCGCATCCGGGACTCGGAGGGGTAGCGGTCGTCGCTGGACACGCTGGGCACGGTCGAGGCTCCTTCCGCCCTGCGGCCGTCCGCCGCCCCTGCAGGTACGCCTGCCTGGCGGTCAGCGCCGGGCGGCCGCTTCGGTCGTCGGCGCCGGAAGGCCGGAGCCGCGCAGAGAGTCCACGATCGCGTCGGCGAGGAGGGTGTTGCCCTCTGGGTTGAAGTGGCAGCAGTCGTCGACGTACAGGGTCTGCGCGGCGTCGGAGAAGAGGTCGGTGGCGTCGAGGAAGGCGACGCCGCGCTGCGACAGCTCGGCGCCGGCCCGGCGCAGCAGCGGATATCCGGCGAGCACACCAGGTCGGTACGCGTGGTCGGCGAGGAAGGCGGTGCGTCGCTCCGTGTCGCTCAGCGGCTTGGACCCGGGCACGTACTGGTTGGGCTGCAGCACGTGTAGGTAGGCGATCCCGAGGCCTTCGCAGAGCGAGCTCATCTGCAGCGAGGAGCGGGCCCACACGTCCACCATCGCTGCCACGGGATCGACGCCGGAGGGTAGCGGTGGCCCGAGCATCTGTCGGCTCTCGACGATCAACGAGGCGTCGCGGAGCGAGGTCTCCAGCTCGGCGAGCCGGCGCCCGTCCCTGCGGTCGAGGGAGGCCCACAGCGAGCCAGCGAACAGGCTCTGGCCGAGCAGTGGAGCAGACCAGCGCAGGGCACGCTGTTGGCGTCGTCTCCTGACCACCAGGAGCTCACCGGTGGCGCGCAGCAGGGTGGGATCGCGCTCGGCGACCAGGGTGCGCCAGCTGCGCGGGTAAACGGGGGAGACGCCGTGCGGCACCAGCTCGTGAGGCGGCAGCGCGACCTCGTTGAAGCCGTCGATGACGATGACCAGGTCGAGCTCGCCGCCGAGCGCCAGCAGGTAGTTGAGCGCCATCAGCTGCTGTGGCTGCTTGTAGCCGCCAGCGGCCAGCGACAACACCGACACGTCGCGTCCTCGGTAGGCGTCGAGGCCGGCCAGCTGGTCGGCGAAGCGCTCGCCGACGGTGTCGACGAAGATGTTGGCGACCGAGCCGCCGAACACCCCGACGAGTAGCTTGTCGGCCGAACGACGCTGGATGAGGGGCTGCCGGTTGTCGGGGAAGCCCAGCGCGTCGCCTGCGGTCACCGCGGCCGCTTTGAAGCCCTCTCCGGCAACCGCGTCGCTTTCTCGCGCCGGCGCGCCGCTGCTGCCATCGAGGTCGTTCGATGCGTCTCCCGATGGGTGCAGGACGTAGCCGAGGTAGGGGTGCAGCACCCCTTCGTCGTGGCGGCCGCGGATCTGTCTGGCGCGGCGCGCCGCGCGCGAGTCGTCGCGCAGCTCGGGCTCGGGGCGCAGCGCAGCCCGCCGTGCCTCCAGGGTCCGCCAGCCGACCCAGCTACCCTCGGTGAGCCGCAGCGAGACGGCGCCGAGGGCTTCGACGAGGGCGACCACCGCGAGTGCCGTCGCCGTGGTGAAGAGGAGCTTCTTGAGCACGCCCTGAGGTCGCACGCGGCGAGGTCGAGAGTCGCCCGGCGCAGGCTCAGCCGGCGAGCCGCGCCTGCAGGGTGATCTCCGCGTCGAGCAGCTTGGACACCGGGCAACCGGCCTTCGCCTTCTCCGCCGCTTCGGCGAACTGCTCGGCACTGGCTCCCGGTACCTCGGCCTCGACCTCGAGGTGCACCCGGGTGATCGCGAAGCCGCCATCGACCTGCTCGAGGCTCACCGTCGCCGCGGTGTCGATCCGCTCCGGGGTGTGTCCGCCATCGCCGAGGATCTTCGAGAGGGCCATCGAGAAGCAGCCGGCGTGAGCGGCTCCGATCAGCTCCTCGGGATTCGTCCCTTTGCCGTCCTCGAAGCGGGTGCCGAACGAGTACTGGGTGGCGGAGAGCACTCCGCTGTCGGTGGTCATCGTGCCGCGGCCGTCGCGCAGGGATCCCTGCCATCGGGCGCTTGCCTTGCGTTTCATCTCTGGTCCTCCTGCTGGGGTCCGGTGGGGTCCGGTTCGGTCGACCCGGATTCGGTGCGGCCTCGCACGGAGCGGGGCGCCGGGCGTCGCCTGCGTGCCGCCTGAGAGTTGGAAAGGTGGACAGCGCCTTCGCGACGGCCGATGCTAACCACTGACGTCGCCCTCGTTGCCTTCGTTTCGTCCGCCGCGTCTCTCGCGCCGCCGTCCGCCTGCGCTCCCTCGGCGACCGCGAGCCCCTAGTCGGCGGGGGGCCCGACGCGGAAGGCCAGCCGGTCGCCTTCCGGCCGCGTCGGCGCCACGACTTCGCTCGCCGCCGCCGGCCCGGTGTCGCCGGTGGCGACGTCGAACCGGCGCCCCACCGCGTTGCCCGCGAGATCCTCGATGGCGGGCGGCACGACCAGCACGTAGCTGCCGGGGCGCCACGGTCGGCGCGGCGTGAAGCTCCAATGATCGCCGCCGGGAGTGGTCTCGGCGTCGCCGGCGACAAGCTCGCCCCGCATGTCGGTGACGGTGAGCATGCGGCGGGCGATCTCGGGGTCGAGGAGATCGTCGAAGCGCACCTCGAGCGGGCTGTCGCCTTCCGCCGGCGGGACGAGGACCCAGGTACCGGGGTGGGGCGGATCGCGGTCCACGTCACCGGTCTCGAAGCGATGACGATGGGTTGCGAGCTCCTCCCCGTCGACGCTGCGCAGCGGCGGGCCGATCTCGAGCTCGTAGCGGCGTCCGGGTTCGAGCACCGGTCCGAGCTCGCGGTTGGGTCCCACCCCGCGCTTGATGCGGCCGGGATCGAGGAAGAGGGTGAGGCGACGGCGCTCGGCGTCCCAGAGGCCGTCCGGGATGTCGACGAACGGCAGCGGCAGTGGACGACCGGCGTCGTCGCGGAGAACCACGGAACGGGCGACGTCGCGCGGCTGCATCGGTCGGGAGAAGTGCACGTAGACGCGCAGCAGGTTGGCCGGAACGCGCTGCCCCGGCGGCGGCCAGACGGACGACACCTGCGGTGCCGCCGCCGGCGCGGCGGGCATCGACAGAGTGGCGACGAGGCGTCGGCTCCCTGCCTCGCGCCGTCCGCCTGCGGCGCTGCGAGGCGAGCCGCGTGTCTGGGCGAGTCGGGCCAGATCGACGCAGGCCCAGTAGTCGACACCGCCGACGAAGGCGAAGCGCGGGGTGAAGCGCAGCTCGTCTTCGTGGCGGCTCCAGCGTCCGAGGATCGTCGGCTGGCCGTCGGGATGGAGGCATCCCCCGGTCCCTCCGGGCTCTGGTGCGGGCGGCTGGCCGGTGTAGACCGCCAGGACCGCGGCCAGCTCGCGTGGGTCCTCGGCAGCGACGAATCCGTCGCCATCGAGCGGAAGGCCAACGAGCGCCGCGCCGCTCAGCGAAGCGCCGGTCTCGTCGAGCACCAGGATCGGCTCGTCGGCCGGCCCGCCGCGGCAGCCAGCCGTGATCACGATGCCGAGCGCCACGAGCGTGCGCGGCTCGACTCGAGGCCGGCTCGGCCGACTCCGCGAAGGCGGCCGCGCCGAGGGGCCCAAGATCAGCCGCGGCGCAGCGGCAGGGTGGCGAGGTTCAGGGTGCCGCTCGGCATCCTCTGCACGGTGAGCAGGAACGCGTCACCCATCTTGTCGAGCTGCTGGATACCGGTCGGCGAGCGCCTGACGTGCTCGACCCCTGCGGTGTAGCCAGGGACCTTCTCGGTGATCGAGCCGTCGAAGGCAGCGATCGCCGCCGTCTCGATGATCATCAACGGTAGCGAGCTGTTGGCCATGGCGATGCGGTCGCCGCCGGGCCCCTGGATGCGCACCATGTCGAGGGGGTAGTTGCCCGCTCCGAGCTCGGCGATGGTGCGACCCTTGACGTGGCTCTCGTCGCGGAGCGCGTCGGCGTCGAAGAGCGCCAGGGGCGTGCACAGGTAGGCGGCCAGGATCCTCTCCTCGCCGTCGATCTCCAGCGGCACGAAAGTGCGGATCGGCGCGTGTGTCTCGTACTCGCCGTGTGCACCGTGGTACACCTCGACCGTGGTCACGCTGGTGCTGGCCGCAGTGCCCAGCGGAAGCGAGATCTTCCACAGGGCCGAGGAGAACTCCTCGTTCGACAGCCCGGCGACGTACAGTGTCTTTCCCGAGACCGCCAGATCGGTGATCGTGTCGGTGCGCAGCGACAGCTCCTGCATCCAGGCGTGCTTCTTCTCCTCCGAGACGGGAGAGGGCAGCGCGACGCGGGCGAGGTCGGCGCCGCTGAGCGGATACTCGGTGATGGCGCCCCCGGGGTCGACCGTGAGCAGGATGTCGGCGTCGGCGACGTGATTCGGCAGCTGCCAGGCGTTCGTCCACCCGGCGCGGCCGCGCGAGACCGCGAGGAAGACGCGATTCGAGCTCGGGTGCACCGCCAGGTCGTGCAGCATGATCTCGCCCGGGCTGGTGCCGAGTCGGGCCGCGATCTTCGCTTCGAGGTCCACCACCTCGAAGGCCGTGGGCTCGTGGCGGGCCGGCTCTTCGGTGGTCACGGCGAACACCGCGCCACCGCGGCTGTCGCCGATGTAGAGGGTGCCGTCGGGGCCGAAGGCGAGAGCGCTCAGGGAACGTGGCGCGGCGGTGGCACCGGCATCGCTGGACGGCGTACCGACTGTGGCCGTCGCGGTCTCGTGATTCGCTGTCGGAACGGCCGCGGCGAGCAGCGCGAGGCCGAGCAGCACGGCGGCGGCGAGGCAGAGGGCGGAGCGGAGCCGCATGGGAGTCTCCTTCTCGTGGTGGCGCGACTCCCTTTGGAGGCGCGAGCTGTGGAGTGTCGACCATGATACGGCCGCGGGCGGCTGCGGGTTCGACCCCTGTGGTTCGGACGACTGCGAACCGTAAGCCCCTAAGATGGAGGCGTCCTGCCGCGCCCGGTCTCTCGGTCCGGCGAGCGGCCCGCGAAGATGAGCCACTCCTCCGACCGCACGCACGACCGCGAGCACGACCAACGACGCCGCACCGCGGGCGCAGGCAGGCCAGTCGGCCCCGAGGCGTTCGCCCGCTTCTCGGCGGCGCTCGACCGCTTCGCCGAGTCGCCCCCGGAGCGCTGGCCGGAGATCGCCGCAAAGGTGTTCGACGACGATTCGGAGCGCGTCTGGGCGCTGCGGCTGGCGCGCGAGGAGCTGCTCGACGACGAGTCCGTCCCCGCGGACCGCGGACCGCTGCGGTCGGCGTCGGCCGCCGAGCTGCTGCCCGAGCTGGTCGGGGAGATCTCGGGCGACGAGGATGGGGAGGCCGTCTCGGGGGATCCCCTACCAGCGACCCTCGGCGACTTCCGCGTCCTCCACCGGCTCGGCAGCGGCGGCATGGGGGAGGTCTTCCTCGGCGTGCGCCAGCGCGACGGTTTCGAGCAGCGCGCCGCGGTCAAGCGCATGGGGCCGCGACGGCTCGACGCCGAGGCCGAGAGCCGCTTCCGCCGCGAGCGCGAGATCCTCGCCGGTCTCGAGCATCCTGGCATCGCTCGGCTGATCGACGGCGGGGTGAGCGACGATGGCCGTCCCTACTACGCCATGGAGTTGATCGACGGCCGACCGATCACCGAGGCGTGCGACGACCAGCGGCTGACGCTCGAGGAGCGCATCGAGGTCTTCCTGCAGGTGTGCGACGCGGTCGCCGCCGCCCACCGGCACCTGGTGCTGCACCGCGACCTCAAGCCGGCCAACATCCTGATGACCGCCGAACGGCGGATCAAGCTGGTCGACTTCGGCATCGCCAAGCCACTGGTCGAGAGACCGGAGGACGCCGTCGGTGGCTCCGAGTCGACGGTGCTCGCGTTCACCCCCGAATACGCAGCGCCGGAGCAGCGCCTCGGCCGCGCCACGTCGACCGCGACCGACATCTACGCCCTCGGCCTGGTGCTCTACGAGGTGCTGATCGGCATCAGCGCCCACCGGGCCAGCAGCGACTCCGGCAGTAGCGGGCCGGCGTCGATCCCCGAGGTGCCAGAGGCGCACCGCGCCCTGGACCGCTTCGAGACGAACGCCCCGGGCGACCTGGCCGAGCTCGCCGCTCGCCGCGGCACGTCGCCCGGTCGGCTGCGGCGCGAGCTGCGTGGCGACCTCGGCAACATCCTCGGCGTCGCGCTGCGGCCCGAGCCCGGCGAGCGCTACCCGAGCGTCGAGGCGTTGAACAGCGACCTGCGGGCCTACCTCGAGCGACGACCGGTGAGCGCCACGCGGAGCAACGCCTGGTACCGCGTCCGCAAGCTGACGGAGCGCCACCGCTGGACCGTCGCGGCGGCGGGGGTGGCGCTCGTCGCTCTGGCGCTCGGTGCGGTCGGTACTCTCTCGCAGCGGGATCGCGCGCGCAGCGAGCGCGACCGGGCGCTCGAGGCGGAGGCGGAGGCCGCGGCGATCAACCGGTTCCTTGTCGAGGACCTGCTGGGCAGCCTGTCGCCCGGCGAGGCCGCCGCCAGCCAGGTCTCGCTCGGCGAGCTCACCGACCAGGCGGCGCGACGACTACGCGCCTCGCTGGGCGAGACGCCGGAGATCCGGCGAGCGATCCACCTGCGCTTGGCGGAGATCTACCTCGAGCAGGGGAACGGCCCAGCCGCGCTGGAGCAGATCACGGCGGCGTCGGCGAGCGCCGTCTCGCCGGACGAGGAGGGCGAGCGCCGCGCCGCTCTGCTGCGGGCGCGCGCACTGGTGTCGGTCGGCGAGTTCGACGCGGCGCAGGAGATCGTCGACAGGCTGCGTCGGGCGAGAGTTGCCGGAGGAGAAGCGGCGGTGACGGCGGGGCGCAAGGCCGATGTGCCCTTCGACCTGATCGAGGCCGAGATCTTGCGTCAGCGTGGAGACTGGTTCCGTGCCGAACAGCTGTTGCGACGAGCGATCGGCGAGCTCGGCTCTGGCTCCCGGGAGCAGCTCCAGCAGGCGCGGGGGCAGCTGAGCGCGGTGCTGATGGAGCAGCGGCGCGCTCCCGAGGCGATCGAGCTGCTCCGTGAGCTCCTGGAGCAGCAGACCGCCGAGCTCGGTGAGGACCATCCCGATACGCTGCTGACCTCCAACACGCTGACCCAGGCGCTCGATCGGGCGGAGCACCGGCGGCAGGCGCTGGAGAACGCCGAACGCACCTTCGAAAGGGCGCGGCGGGTGCTCGGCGAGGACCATCCGCAGACGCTCGCCAGCATGAACCGGCTGGGCATCGCGCAGCGCGACTTCGATCTCGAGCGAGCCGCGGAGACCTTCCGCGAGATCGCGATCCTGGCGACGCGCCGCTTCGGCGAGCGCAGTCCCAGGGCGATCACCGCGAGAATGAACGAGGGTGTCGTGCTGGCGGACCTCGGTCGCTATGCGGAGGCCGAGGAGCTCTATCGAGAGACCCACCGGCTCTACGTGGAGGTGCTCGGCGAAGACCATCCGTCGACAGTACGGGCGCTGAGCAACCTCGAGTCGCTCCTGCGCCGCATGGAGCGCACCGCCGACGCCGACCGGATGGTCGAGCGCCTGATCGAGCTGGGGCGCAGCGAGGCGCGCAAGCCGTCGCCGGATCCGACCCGCCTGTCCGACTTCGCCAGCCGGCTCGCACAGCGTTTTCCGCAGCGCTACCGCGATCTCGACGAGGCCCTGGAGTACTCGCTACGCGCCGAGGAGCTGAGCGGCGGACGCTCGTTCGCAGTGCAGTCGACGTTGGCGCAGATCCGGCGGATCCGCGGCGAGAACCAGGAGGCGTTCGAGGCCTTCGAACGGGTTCTCGAGTCTCCCGAAGCGGTCTACACCTTCTCGCTCGAACGCGATCTGATCGATCTGGGGATCGACTCGGGGGATGTGGCGAGGGCCGAGCGGGCGCTGCTGCGCATCCAGCAGCTTCGCGCCGAGACACGGCCTCCTGGCGACCGTCTGCACAGCGTCAGCCACCGGAGACTGAGTGAGCTGTACCGGCGGGCGGAGCGTCTCGACGCCGCTCTGCGCTCGGCCCACGCCGCCGTGGAGCGGGCGGAGCGCTGCTGCGCAGCGCAGAGCGCCGAGGCGGCCTTCGCCGTCCAGCAGCGGGGCCGCGTGCTGACCGACCTGGGGCGCTTCGACGAGGCCCGGGCGGCGTTCGACGAGGCGATCGACCGGCTGGAGAGCCTGCCGGAGGGCACGACGCGGGAGGTCGAAGAGGTGCGGGAGGATCTCGACAGGATGGAGCGAGCGCGCCGAGCTGCCAGCGTCGGTGCTCGGCGGTCCTCTCCGCCGGATGCGTGAACCTTCGCGGACCCGTCTGGCGCGACGAAACACCGCCTGCGCTCGGCTCCACGAGGGTCGCCACGGGCTCCCCGGCGCGGTGTCCCACGGCGTCAGCGGTCGTTCCGATGTCCCAGTCGGGTCTCCAGCCAGGCCCTGGCCCTGGCCCACTCCCGCCTCAGGGTGCGCTGGCTGAGCTCGAGCACGAGCGAGGACTCCTCGCGCGACAGGCCGGCGAAGAACTGACATTCGATCACCTGCGCAAGCCTCGGCTCGCTCCGCGCCAGCTCGTCGAGTGCCCGGTCGAGGTCGATCAGCTGCTCGGCCTGGGCCGCCACCCGTGCCGCGGGGTGCCCCACCTCGGTCAGCGTCTCGGCGAAGCGGCCGCCGCCTCGCTTTCCGGTCAGCCGCTTGCGTGCGTGATCCACCAGCAGGTGGCGCATCGCCTTGGTGGCGCTGGCCAGGAAGTGCTCGTCGTCCGAATAGTCGGCTGGCGAACGCGCCAGGCGCAGGTAGGCCTCGTGCACCACGGCCGTGGTGTCGAGGGTGTCGGGCATGCCCGATCGGCGCTTCTGGCCGCGCGCCACGCGGCGCAGCTCTTGATAGAGCGTCGCAACGAGCTCGTCGAGTCGCTCGTGCGCGGCGTCGTCGCGGTCAGTCGTCACCGTCGCCGCCGGCGTTCGAGGCGACGTCTGCCTTCATCTCGCGCCGCAGCCAGGCGCGAGCGAACGCGGTGTCGCGGTTGACGCTGCGCGCCGACATCTCGAGTGTCTGTGCCGTCTCTTCGACCGTGAGGCCGCCGAAGACGCGGCACTCCAGGACACGGGCGGGGCGTGGATGCTCGCGAGCCAGTCGTTCGAGGTGCGTGTCGAGCTCCAGGATCTCGGCCGCGGCGGTGTCGGCGGGGGAAGGGGCCGGAGTCAGCTCCTCGTCGAGCGTGGCCGGGCGCTCACCGGCGCCGCGCTTCTTGCGTCCGCGGCGCCGTGCCGCGTCGACCAGCACGTTGCGCATGGCGCGGGTGGCGGCACCGAAGAAGTAGGAGCGACTGCGCAGCGGCAGCTCGGGTGCCTGCACCAGCCGCAGGTAGGTCTCGTGCACCAGGCCGGTGGTGTCCAGCGTGTGCAGGCCGCCGCCGCGCCGGATCTGGAGATGGGCTACGCGGCGCAGCTCGTCGTAGACCGCCGGCACCAGCCGGTCGAGCACCTCGCGATCCTCGAGCGGCTCTTCGTCGCTGTGTGACCCCAGCTCGAGCAGGGTCGCGGTGAGATCTGCGGCCGGGGTGCTCAACTGCTCCTCCTAGATCGGGAGTCCGATCCTAGCGAACCGAACGAGGGGCCCTCTGGTCGACCGTACGGACCGGCAGAGTGGCGCGCCGCGCGGTCGGACGTCGGAGGTGTGGGGAGAAGGGAGAAGGGAGAAGGGAAAGGCAAAAGGGAAAAGGGAAAAGGGACAAGGGAAAAGGGAAGAGGGAAAGGGAAGAGGGAAAGGGGAAAGGGAAAAGGGGAAAGGGGAGAGGGAGAGAAGGGATCAGGGGACAGGGGAGAGCGGTCAGGGGACGGGGGAAGAGGCGAGACCGCTACCTGGTCTTCGCCCTCCCGCGCGAAGTGAGGGCGAGGAGAAGAGGAGAGGAGAGGCAGTGCCATGAACGGACGCGGTGAGCGGCGCCGAGAGCGCGGTCGTCGGTGGGCGGGACGAAGCGGACCGCCGTTGGCGCGCCTCTTGGTCGCGGTTCTGGTTCTCGTGTCGGGTGCGCTGATGTTCTGCGCTGCGGCGTCGGCACGTCAGTTCGTGGTCACGTCGAGTGGCGACCAGGGCGACGCGAACCCGGGCAACGGCTTCTGCGCCACCCCGGGGATGTTCGCCTCCTGCACCCTGCGGGCGGCGGTCGAGGAGGCCAACGCCTACCCGGGTGCCGACGAGATCGTCATCGGCGCGGGCACGATATCGCTCGCCAGCGGCCAGCTCTCGATCGACGACGACGTCTCGATCCGGGGCGCGGGCGCCCGCCAGACGATCGTGCGAACCAACGGCGGTGGACACCGGATCGCCCAGGTCGGCTCGTCGATCGCGGTGACGATCTCGGACCTGACGCTGCGCGGCGGCGGCGGCGCTCAGACCTCCGTCGGAGGAGCGGTCTTCAACAGCGGAGATCTCGTCCTCACGAGGGTCTGGCTCGACGCCAACCGCGCCGCAAGCTGCGGCGCGGTATACGTCACCGGTTCGCTGCTGGTCCGCGACTCGACGCTGACGGCGAACTTCTCCTACGCGGCTGGAGGCGCGGGTGGCGCCCTGTGTCTGGTCAACGGCGCCGTCGCGACGCTGATCAACGCGACCCTGCACGGCAACGCCGCGAGCGAGGGTGGCGCGATCTTCACCACCGGCATGCAGAGCTCACTCGAGCTCTACTCCTGCACCTTCATCGACAATGTCGACACGGAACCGACGGGACGGCCGAGCAGCGCGCTCGAGATAGGGCTCGGCGCCCTGCACCTCGACAAGACCCTCATCGTCGGGAGCTGCGCTTTCGCTCGCGTCCTGCCGGCGCGCGACCATCGCGCGGTGACCTCGAACGGAGGCAACATCGAGAGCCCCGGGGAGGGCTGCCTGCTCGGAGCGCCCGGTGACCTGAACCTGGTGGCGCGGCGCGATCTCCACCTCGGCACGCTCGGCGACTACGGCGGACCGGTCCCGACCGTGCTGCCCGGCACCCTGAGCGTCGCGGTGGAGCCGCCACTCAGCGGCGCTGCGTGCAGTGCCGAGGATGCTCGTGGGGCGCCGAGGGTCGGGCGCTGCGACGTCGGCGCCGTCGAGCGTCAGCTCGGCGATCCCGAATCGGGGCCGCTGTTCGAGGACGACTGGGAGTCGGGAGACCTCTCGGCGTGGAGCGCGGCCGCTCCCTGAGGCCACAGAGACAGTGCCACAGTGCCACAGAGCCACAGAGCCACAGAGCCACAGAGCCGCAGAGCCGCAGAGCCACAGGGCCGTAGAGCCACAGGGTCGCGGATCGGTCCCCCGCGATGGAGCCGTTCAGTCGTCGCGTTGCGCCTCGGCGGCCGCCGCGTCGTCCTCGCGCCCCATCCGGCGCAGGATCCCGACCCACACCTCGAACGCCTCGGCGCTGTCCTCGCCGCGCGGACCCTGCACCGCGGCACGGATGCGGAAGGCTCGTTCGGCGTGCGTCACGGCGGCAGCGAGGTCGCCCTGCGCAGCATCGAGCTCGGCCAGGTTGAGCAGCGGATAGGAGGTGTAGAGGTGGTCGGCGCCGACGCGTTGCTCGAAGATCGCCAGCGCCGCGTCGAAGTCGGCGCGCGCTTCGGCCTCACGCGCCAAGGCGACCAGGGACTCGCCGCGGTTGTTGCGGTGGATGGCGACGGTGGGGTGGTCGTCCGGCAGCGATCCGCGCAGTAGCGACAACGCGCGTCCATAGGCAGCCAGGGCCTCCTCGTGACGGTCCTGGTCGGCGAGGGTGGCCGCCAGTGACCCCTGGAGACTGGCGTGGAGGTGCATGTTCTTGTCGGCCGTGAAGCTGCCGATCTCCTGGCGCAGCAACGCCTCAGCCTCCTCCGGGCGGCCGAGGCGACGCAGGAGCATCGCCCGGTTGGAGCGCGCCACGATGCGCCCCGGATGGCCGAGGGCGAAGGCTGTGCGGCTGACGCGGTCGGCTTCCTCGAAGACCTCGAGCGCGCTGGCTGGATCTCCCAGTCGGTCGTGCGCCACGGCCAGGGTGTTGAGAGCGGCGACGAGGTTGTCCGATCCGGGCGAGGTCTCGCGCAGGATCTCGATCGCCTCGGTGAGCGTCGAGAGGGTCGCCTCGAACTGACCGAGGCCGCTGAGCGCATTGGCCTTTCTGGTCAGGGCGTCGGCCAGACTGGGGCGGTCGCGGGGGTCCAGGCGCATCAGCTCGGCAGCCTGCTCGGCGAGCTGGAGAGCGAGCTCCGGATCTCCGGCGTCCTGAACCACGGCGGCGAGGTCGGCGAGCAGGGGGCCGCGGTGGGCGCTCGTCGGGTTGGCGCGCCCCAGTGCCTCGAGCACGAGGCGCAGCAGATACCGCGAAGACGTGTACTGGAAACGCGCCTGGCACAGGCGCGCCATCTCCCAGATCGCGTGCACCGCCGCCTCGCCGGCTCGGACCACTTGGTCGAGGAGGAGCTGGGGGATCTCCTCGTCGCCGCGCTCTCCGCCGACCGGGTGGCTCAGTGCCTGCCCGTCGATCCTGAGAAGGGTCAGTGCCTCCACCTGCAGCTGCTCGGCGGCGTCGAAATCACCGTAACGACGGTAGAGGGTGCCTAGGGTGGTCAGCAGTCGCGCCCGTGTCTCGGGTCTCTCGAAGGTGCGGCGGTCGATCTCGCGCCGCCCGGCGGCGAGCAGCTCGAGCGCTGAAACGGGACCTCCACCGACGTGCTGCGGCGAAGTGCGGTCGAAGAGGGTGGCGATGAACTCGACCAGCTCCTCGGCCTCGTCCCGCGACTGCACCGCGTCGAGGCGCTGTCGCTCGGCGAGCGCCGCGGCCTCGCGGCTGCGATCCCGCTCGCGCACCAGCTGCAGGGTGAAGGCGAGGCTGGAAGCGATCAGCAGCACGAGCGCGACGGCGCCGACCGTGGCGGGCACCGCGTTGCGCTGCAGCCACCTCGAGCCACGGTAGAGGAAGGTGGCTGGCCGCGCCGCGATCGGGCGACCCTCGAGGAAGCGCTCGAGATCTCGCTGCAGATCGGCTGCCGAGGCGTACCTCTTCGACTGCTCCTTGGCCAGGGCCTTGAGCACGATGGTGTCGAGATCGCGCGGCAGCCGGAAGGAGCGACCGGCGGCCCGGCTCCGCGAGCTGGGAGGTGGCGGATCCAGATCGGTGATGAGGCGGGCCGTCTCGGCCGACGAGATCCCCCGCAGGTCGTACGGCCTGACCCCGGTCAGCAGCTCGTAGGCGACCAACCCGAGCTGGTAGACGTCCGAGGACACGGTGACGGGCTCGCCGCGGAACTGCTCTGGGCTGGCGTACTGCACAGTCATCGGGTTGTGGCGGGTGCGTGTCAGGTGGCTGCTCTCGTTCTCGACATCGGCCTCCTCGAGGAGCTTGGCGATCCCGAAGTCGAGCAGCTTGGGGCGCCCGTCCCCGGAGACCAGGATGTTCGAGGGTTTGATGTCGCGGTGCACCACCAGCCGTTGATGTGCCGCCTGGACCGCGCTGCAGACGCAAGCCAGCAACCTCACTCTCTGTTCGAGGTCCACCCGACGCTCGGCGCAGTAGCGGTCGATCGGCACACCGTCGACGAGCTCGACCACGAGGTACGGCTCACCACGGTCGCTGATCCCGCCGTCGAGCAGCCGTGCGATCGAGGGATGCTCGAGCGTCGCGAGGATCTGGCGCTCGCGGGTGAAGCGCCGCACCGCGATCTCGCCGGCCGTCGGGTGCAGCAACTTGAGCGCGACGGTCTGGGTGAAGGCGCCGTCGTCGCGGGTGGCTCGGTACACCACTCCCATCCCGCCGCGACCGATCTCCTCGTGCAGCCGGTAGCGGCCGACCACGCGGTCGCCCTGGCTGGCGTCGTCGTCCGGCAGGCCTCCGGCGCCCTGGTCGCGAGGATCCTCTTCGAGCAGCATGCGAGCGCCGAACAGGTCGATGCCGCGCCACGACGTCGCCTCGCCCTCGTCGTGCGCCGCGAGCAGGGAACGCAGCTCCTGCAGCAACCCGACGTCGTCGGCGCACTCGGCCCGGAGGAAGGACTCGCGCTGCCCGATCTCGAGCTCTCGCGCGAGACCGAAGAGTTCCTCGATGCGTCGCGCGCGCGCGGCGGTCCGCACGCTCTCGTCACCGTCGCTGGATCGCATGGGGACCACCATCATAGGGCTGCGCCGGCTCGGTTGGCCTCGGCGGATCCGTGTCCGCTCCCGGAATCGTCGGTTCGGCTGCTAGGGCGACGTCGAGCTCCACTCCGAGGTGTCGCCACCCTCGAAGCAGGCGGTGTGTAGCGGCACGAGCCCGTGGAAGTAGTAGACCGCGCCGGCGCCCGGCTCGCCCATCGGTCCGTCGTCGCCCGGAGCCCCGACCAGTACCCCGCGGTCGGTGATCGCCACCGCGCTGCCGAAGCGCGAGTCCATTCCGGTCTGGGAGCCGAGCAGCTTGGCGAGCGGTCGCCAGGAACCGTTGCACTTGCGGTAGACGTAGGCGGCGCCGCGGTCGAGGATGGTGAAGGGCGAGCCGAAGTTCTCCAGCGGTGCTCCGACCACCAGAGTCGTCTCGTCGGCGGCGACGGCGGCGCCGAAAGCCGCCTGGTTCTGCGTCCCGAGCAGCGGGCTCTGGGCCTGCCAGGTGGTCGGGCCCGTGCGTCGGTAGGGATAGACGCCGCCGCGCTCGCCCTGACCGAGCACCACGAGCTCGGGGGCGCCGGCCACGAAGTCGGTTCCAGAGAAGGCCACGCTGGCGCCGAACGAGCCGCTGCGGGTGGCCGAGAACTCGCTGGAGAGAGGCGAGCCCGTCTGTCTCACGTCCACGTAGCCTTCGCCGGGGCACTCCGCGCCCTGCAGCAGCAGTGCGCCGTCGCTGGACACCGCGAGCGCGCGACCGAAGGTGCAGTCGCCGCCGAGGATCGCACCGGCGAATGACCAGTTGCCCTGACTCTCCAGCCACAGGTTGATCCTTCCGACGTGGCCGTCCGGCTCCGGGAAGTTGACTCCGACGTAGGCATGGGTGCCGCCGAGCGCCAACGAGCGCAGGCCTCGGTGCAGCTCCGGGAGGGATGCCGGGGAGCCGGGCCACGTCTGGCCGGTCGGCCAGGAAGCGGCCCACACGGTTGCTGGGACGTCGCGGTCGGTACCGAAGATCCATCGGTGGTTCGCGACCGCCGCCACGCCCGTGCCGGCAGAGAAGTCGTCCTCCAGGAAGACGTGCCAGTTCTCCGGTCCGGGCTGCTGCGTCGCCGCGTAGACGCGGCCGAGGGCGCCGATCGCGGCATGCCTGCCCGAGGCGGCCAGAGTGGCGCCGAACTGGGCCGCCAGACCGAGACTCGCGTGGTCCTGAGCGGGGATGCGCTGGGTCTCGAACAGCGTCGGGACGGCGGCGCCACGGTTGGCCACCGCGGCGCCCGAAGAGGCGGCGCACAGCACGCACAGCGCGGCGACGAGCCGGCGCGGTGCGACACCCCGAGCCGGCTGGACGATGCGCCGGACTGCCGGGCCGGTGCGATCGACGGCGGAGCCGGCGGTCACGGGCCGGGACGCAGGAAGAGCTACAGGAAGAGCTACAGGAAGAGCTGCAGGAAGGGACGCAGCTGCAGGCAGCGGGGGCGGCAGGTTGCCTGGCCTCGTCGACAGCCCAGACGAGATCCCATCGAATGGCAGAGTCGAGTCCGTCGTGGAGAGCATCGAGAGCATCGTCCAGGGCATCGTCCAGGGCATCGTCCAGGGCATCGTGTTCCTCCTCGGCTTGCGGGGCGCGGAGTGGAGCCACGGCAGCGCGGGCCCGGGCTCCTCTGACGCCCCTCTCTCCTGCCTTCGCCGATGCGGCGCCGACCGCGCCACCGCTCACGTCGAGACCGGCTCCGGCATAGGGAGGGCTTCGGGCCGTGAGAAGCCGCGACGACGAGCTGCCGATAGAGTGCGGCGGTGGACTCCCGAGCTGCACGGGCCGCCCCGCCGTCGTCGAGTGAGTCGTCCGTGGCGCGGCCGGACCGCGATCCGGTGGCCGCGATGGAGAGCGAGTACTCGCTGCCGGTGCACTGGTTCCCGAAGACGAGGATCGCCGCCGCCGGCAGGCGGGAGAAGCAGCGTCTGGTGATGGAAATGCTGCGTGCGTTCGACCACGGCCAGCCGATCGACCACCTCGACGTCGGCTGCGGCGATGGGCGCTGGACGGCCGACATCAAGGATCGGCTGCGCAACCCACGCCGCTGCTGCGGCGTCGACAGGTCGCGTCGGGCGATCGGCTTCGCCACCTTGATCCGACCCGACATCGACTTCCAGGTGGCGCAGGGCGAGCAGCTGCCTTTCGAGGACGACAGCTTCGATCTGGTCTCGGCGGTCGAGGTCCTCGAGCACGTCGAGGACGGCGCCGAGGAGCGCTTCCTGGCGCAGATCGCACGGGTGCTGCGACCGGGCGGCCGTCTGCTGCTGACCACGCCGTCGCACCTGGTTCCCCTGCCGGCGACCCACTTCCGCCACTACACCCAGGAGCGACTCGGTCAGCTGATCGAGGGCGCCGGGTTCGAGATCGCCGTCTGGCGCGGCCACGGCATCCCCGTGGGCGCCGCGGTGTGGAGGCTCGTCCTCTGGTGCAACGAGTTCCCGCTGCTGTGGAAGCTGGGGCGGTTCCGCTACGCCGAGGCCTCCCCCGGGCGCACAGCGAACCACGTCCTGCTGGCGCGGCTCTCCGGGACGGGTGGCGAGTCGGCGCGATGAGAGCTCGGTCGAGGTGGCCGGCCTGAGTCGCGTCGATCTCGCCTGCCGGTCTTGGGCCGAACGGGCGCTCGGCGGCGCGGTCCGGCGTCGCGGCGGCGCTGCCCCGCCTCGTGGTGTAATCGGTTCGCGATGCGAGAGGCGACGAACGACCTTTACGAAGTCCGAAGCGAGCCCGAAGAGCGGATCCGCCTCGAGTTCCGCGCCGCCGAGGAGCTGGAGCGGATCGACGATGCCCTCGAGCGGGACATCTCGGCGCTCGCGGTCCACGCACGAAGCCTCTTCTATGCCTGCGACGAGACGGCGACCGTCGAGCGCCTGCTCTGGGACTCTCGGCGAGGGGCCTTCGGCAGCCACCGCTCGTTCGCCCTCGGCGAGCACTTCGACCTGCCCGACGGCCCCGACGGCGAGATGGACATCGAGGGGCTGGCGATCGACGGCGGCTACCTCTGGATCACCGGATCGCACAGCTACAAGCGCGACGATCCCGACGAGGGTGACACCGACCTCTCGAGCCTCGACGACATCGACGTCGATCCCAACCGTGGTTTCCTCGGCCGGGTGCCGCTGGTGGACCGGGGAGACGGTGAGCTCGAGCCGGTCGGCCGGATCGAGACGCTGGATGGCGTGGAGCGCACCGCGGCGTGCATGAAGATGCGCGACGACGGCCGCACGCTGCTGCGCAAACGGCTGTCCGGCGACCGTCTGCTGGCTCCTTTCATGGGCCTTCCCTGCAAGGAGAACGGATTCGACGTCGAGGGCCTGGCGGCCAGCGGCGATCGGCTCTGGCTGGGGCTGCGCGGCCCGGTCATCGGCCAGCGCTCGCTGCTCGTCGAGGTGCGCACCAAGACCACGAAGAAGGGCTGGTTGAAGCCGCGGCGACTGAGTGACGGCCGACGCTACCGGCTGGTGGCGCTACCTCTCGACGGGCTCGGGGTGCGCGACCTCCTGATCGACGGCGACAGGATGCTGGTGCTCGCCGGCGCGACCACCGATGTCGAAGGGCCGCAGTCGATCTACTCGGTGGAACTGTCGCGGCTCGACGAAGCGGCGGTGGTCGCCGAGGCTGACGTGGTGCGGATCCTCGACCTGCCGGTACACCGCGGCTGCGACCATGCGGAGGGCATCGCGTTCTTCGAACGCGAGGGTCGCCGCTGCCTCGCGGTGGCCTACGATGCTCCGGCCGACGACCGGATCGACGAGAAAGACCACTGGCTCGAGCTCGATCTCTTCGACGTCCTGACGCGAGTGGGCGGCTCTTCTTGAGCGGACCTCCCAGAGTGCTCCGAGGTGCCGGAGCGGCGGGGTGCCACCGGGTGGGAGAGGTGCGGATCCGCCGCGTCGTCGAGCTCGAGGCGGCTGGCGGCACCCGCTTCCTGCTTCCCGACGCGACGCGCGAGGCGGTGCGCGAGATCGACTGGCTACGACCTCACTTCGCCGACGCAGAGGGCAATCTGATCCTCAGCATCCACTCGTGGCTGCTCGATACCCCGAGCGGGCGTGTCGTCGTCGACACCGGGCTGGGCAACGACAAGCAGCGCGAGATCCCGCTCTGGAATGCGCGCTCCGGCCCCTATCTCGAAGAGCTGACGTCGGCGGGCTTCGCTCCCGGCGACATCGATCTGGTGATCAACACCCACCTGCACGTCGACCACGTCGGCTGGAACACGCGCTGGCGCGACGGAGCGTGGACTCCGACATTCCCCTCAGCACGCTACCTCCTGGGGCGTGTCGAGTGGGAGCACTGGAGCCGGCGACCGGAGCCGCAGTACCGGCAGGTGATCGACGACTCGGTGCGGCCGGTCGTCGAGGCGGGGCTCGCCGACCTGTTCGAGATGGACCAGAGACTGACCCCGGAGATCTCGGCCGAGCCCACCACCGGCCACAGCATCGGTCACGTCAGCCTGTGGATCGAGTCGGCCGGCGAGAGAGCGCTCGTCAGCGGCGACTTCCTCCACCATCCCGCCCAGGCGGCGCGGCCCGAGTGGTGCAGCACCGCCGACCACGATCGCGACCAGGCGATCGCGACGCGGCGACGGATGCTCGCCCGTCTCGCCGACGAGGGCGTGGCGGTCTTCGGCATGCACTTCGGCGAGCCCTGCCGGGTGCTGCGCGACGGCGACGCCTTCCGGCTCGAGCCCACCACCTCGTCCGAGAGCGCTCTGACCGGCTCTGACCGGCGGACCTCCGACTGAACGGAGCGATTCCCTGCACTTCGTCCAGCGCAGCACCATCGCCGCCCCGGCGCAGCGGGTCTTCGCCTTCCACGAGGAGCCCGACGCCTTCGCCCGACTGCAGCCGCCCTGGCAGAGGGTGGAGATCGTGCAGCCGCCGACATCGCTCGAGGTCGGCACCCGGGTCGTGTTGCGGGTCCGGGTCGGACCGCTGTGGCAGACGATCGAGGCCGAGCACGTCGCCTACGAGCCGGGCCGCTCGTTCACCGACCGCATGGTGCGAGGACCCTTCGCCGAATGGCTGCACCGACACATCGTCGAGCCGATCGACGCGAGTTCCTGCGAGCTGATCGACGACGTGACCTTTCGGCTGCCGCTGGGAGCCCTCGGACGCGTCTGCGGCGGCTGGTACGCGCGCCGGCAGCTGCAGAGGCTGTTCGACTACCGCCACGAGGTGACGCGACGGGCCTGCGAACGACCGGAGGTGTCGGCTGCCAGTCGTTAGCGCCTCAGGGATTGGGGTGCTGAGCCGACGCGGTCGCCAGCAGGCCGCGGAGCTCCGCCATGTCGATCGGCTTGACGAAGTGCTGGTCGAAGAGCGGTGACGGCTCGGCAGCGCGCTGGAGCACCTCGTCGTTCGAGAACCCGGTCGTGGCCGCGAGGATGCCGCGGTAGCCGTCGGCGCGCATGCGTCTGGCCACCTCGACCCCGGAGAGGTCGGGCAGGTCGATGTCGAGCAGTACGACCTGGAAGCGACCGCCATCCCGCAGCCGCTCGAGCGCCTCGAATCCGTTGCCTGCGACGGCGACGCGATGCCCCTCGAGCTCGAGCAGCTCGGCGAGGGTGGCGGCGACATCGGCGTTGTCCTCGACGATGAGCATGTAAAGGCTCTCTACCGCAGCCGTCTGTTCCTCGGCCGTGTCGGCTTCGAGCGCCGGGATCCTGCCGGGGAGCCGGACGACGAACCGCGATCCCTGACCGAGTCCGTCGCTGAAGGCCTCCACCTCGCCGCCGTGCAGGTGCGCGAGGTCGCGTACCAGGGCCAGACCGACCCCGAGCCCTTCGACGTCGTCGTCACGCCGCACCCTGGAGAAGAGATCGAAGATGCGCATCAGGTCGTCGCTCTCGATGCCGCAGCCTTCGTCCTCGACCGTGATCTCGAACTCCTCGGCGGAGGTCGGGTGCACGGCGAGCGACACCCTGCCGCCGGCATCCGAGTACTTGATCGCGTTGGAGAGCAGGTTGACGACGATCTGCTCGAGCCGCACCGGGTCCACCGAGGCGGCGAGCTCGGGATCGCCGAGGTCGAGCTCGAACCGGATCTGCTTGCACCTCAGCGCGTCCTGGCACGCCGCCACCGCGTCGGCGACGCTCTCGGCGACGAGGATCTCCCTCTTCTGGAGCCGGATCGTTCCCTGCTGGAAGCGACTGGCGTCGAGCAGGTCGGCGAGGATGCGCCGCAGGTAGACGATCTGCCGCCCCATGCCGTCGATCAAGGGCCTCACCTCCTCGATCTCGCGGCTGCCGTCGCGGCGCAGGATCTCGATCGAGTTGGCCAGCCCCGAGATCGGGTTCCGCAGCTCGTGGCCGAGCACCGCGAGGAAGCTGCGCGTCCTGCCCGCCGCCTCGCGCAGATCGAGCTCGGCTCGGCGACGGAGCTTCGCCGTGTGCAGCTGGGTGCGGATGCGCACCAGGAGCTCGTGGCTGCTGAACGGCTTCGCCAGGTAGTCGTCCGCCAACGACTCGAACCCCTCGGTGCGCGATTCTTCGCCCGCTCTCGCCGAAAGCAGGATGACGGGCGTCGTGGCCAGCGCGGGATCCCGGCGCATGGCTCGCGCCAGCCCGAAGCCGTCGAGCCTCGGCATCATGACGTCGGCCAGCACCAGAGACGGGCCGAGCTCACCAGCGAGTCGCAGAGCGGCCTCTCCATCGCGGGCGGTGACGACTCGGTAATGGGGCTGCAGTAGATCGACGACGTAGCGGCGCATGTCTGGATTGTCGTCGGCCCAGAGGATGAGTGGCACGTCTTCACCGGCTTCGGAGGCGGCCGCCTCGTCCTCGTGAGGAGGCTCCGCGGCCACTCCTTCGGCGGTCGCATTCGTGTCCTCGAGCCAGGTTGCCGCCTCGATCAGGTAGGGGAGGTGCCCGACGTCCCCCCGGTCCTTACCGGTGGCGCTTTCCGACACAGGCTCCGACTCCGGATCCCCGCCCGACCGCTCCTCCCAGGGGATCGTGACAGTGAATCGGCTGCCCTGACCGACGCGGCTGGTCACCGCGACCTCGCCGCCGTGCACCGCGGCCAGCTCCCGCACCAGGGCCAGGCCGATACCGGTGCCCTCGAACGAACGCGCCTGCTGGCTGCGCACCCGATGGAAGCGGCGGAAGAGATGCGGGATCTCGTCCTCAGGGATGCCGACCCCGGTGTCCTCGACCTCCAGCACCAGCGTCTCGCCGTCGCGACGCAGTCGCACCGTCACGCGGCCCTCGAGGGTGAACTTGAGAGCGTTCGAGAGCAGGTTGAGGACGATCTTCTCCCACATCGCCGCATCCAGCCACGCCTTCTCGTCGGGCGCCTCGATCTCGCAGTGCAGCTCGAGGCCGGCGCGCTGCATGGCGCCCTCGAAGTGGCCGACCAGCCCTCGGGTCAGCTCGCTGGCGTCGACCGCCTCGAAGCGGGCCTGGTGCCCGCCGGCGGACAGGCGGGCGAAGTCGAGCAGGGTGTTGACCATGCGCAGTAGGCGCTGGGCGTTGCGGTAGACCGGCAGCAGCCGCTCGTGTCCGGGTCCTTCCGCCAGCAGGTCCTCCAGCGGACCGAGGATCAGCGTCAGCGGCGTGCGGAACTCGTGCGAGATGTTCGAGAAGAAGGTGGTCTTCGCGCGGTCGAGCTCGGCCAGGGCCTCGAGGCGCCTCTCCTGCATCTCGAACGCGTGCGCCTGCGCCGCCGAGTTGCCGACGATGCGCACCAGGGTGCGGCAGAAGTGGCGGTAGCTGGCATCGATCACGCAGCGCGGGTTGAGCCCGAGGATGGCGAAGCCGTTGGGCGCGGCGTCCGGCCTGCCGAAGGGCATCACCTTCGCCGAGCGCGCCGGCTCCGGCCAAGGCTCCGCGGGCAGACCGCGATCATCGAGGCCCTCGAGCAGGCGCGGCCCGTCTTCCGGTGACGGCGTCGGCCATGCCTGGCCCGCGGCGCCGGCCGTGAGGACGTGGGGGGCGTGGTCGGAGCCCGGCGTGACACCCGCGGCGGCCATCAGGCGCGCCTCGGTCTGGTCGGGGTTCCACTGGTAGAAGAGGGCGAACGGCACGTCGGCCTCGCCGGCGGAGAGCGCCCGCGCGCATTCTTCGAAGGCCTCGTCGGCCTTCGACGCGACAGAAGCGGCTTCGGAGAGCCGTTGCAGCAGGGCCATCCGGCGCACTCCGATGACGCGCTCCGTCTCCTCGGTGCAGGCGCAGAAGAGACCGGCGACCTCGCCGCCCTCGTCGAGGATCGGGCTGTAGGAGAAGGTGAAGTACGTCTCCTCGAGGTAGCCGTGACGCTGCAGGGTCAGCAGCAGGTCGCGGTTCCAGGTGGCAGTGCCTCGTTCGAGCACCTGGTCGGCGAGCGGGCCCACCTCGTTCCAGATCTCGCTCCAGATCTCGGCCGCCGGCGCTCCCAGGGCCGAAGGGTGACGCGTCCCGAGTATCGGGATGTAGTCGTCGTTGTAGAGGTTGATGCGCTGGCGACCCCACCAGACGAACATCGGGTGGCGCGAAGCGAGGATCAGCTGCACCGAGGTGAGCAGGCTCTGTGGCCAGCGGTCCGGCGGGCCGAGGGGCGTCGTCTCCCAGCGATGGGCGCGCATCCGTGCGGCCATCTCGCTGTCACCGCGGAAGGAGGCGAGGGTGCCGCCGCCGTCGGAGGGCGCTGATCCGCTCACTGCGACTCGATCGCGGTGCCGAACCGTGGCGATCCGGACCCCGCTCCGCGGCGTCTCATTCCGACTGGAACCACAGGGTCTCGGGTCGCCATGCGCCGGGGGCGATCTCCTGCAGCGTCAGGGCGTCGTAGAGCCGGCCGCCGAGCATGGTGTGGGAGATCTTCTCGCTGCTGCGCAGGTCCTCGAGCGGGTCCTCTTCGAGCACGATGAGGTCGGCGAGTTTGCCGGGCTCGAGCGAGCCGAGATCGCCGTCGAGGCCGAGGTGGCGGGCGCCGTCGATGGTGCCGGCCTCGAGCGCCTCGAGGGGGCTCATGCCTCCCTGCTCGAACATCCACAGCTCCCAGTGAGCGGCGAGGCCCTCGCGCTGTCCGTGGGCGCCGAGCCCGATGATCACTCCCGCGTCGCGCAGCTGCCTGCAGACCGCCGCCGCCCGGATGTGGTTGTAGTCGCCTTCGGGTGCCTTGGGGACGCGACGGGCTCGCGGGTCGACCCGGTCGGAGGGCACCCAGCGCAGCAGGCGCTCGTTGTCGTAGACGTCGGTGTGGTGGTACCAGTAGCGCTCGCCCTCGATGCCGCCGAAGGCGACACCCAGAGTCGGCGTGATGCCGGCGACGTCCATCGTCTCCGGGCCGCCCCAGAACTGCAGCACGTCGTCGTAGATCTCGGCGACCGAGAGCGAATGCTCGATCCCGGTGTGTCCGTCCATGACCATCGTCATGTTGTGCATGAACAGGGCGCCGCCTTCGTTGACCACCATCATGTCGAGCTCGCGCGCCGCCTGCACCACCTGCTGACGCTGGTCACGGCGCGGCTGGTTGTAGCTCTTCACCGAGAAGGCCCCGGCGGCCTTGAGGCGACGCAGGTGAGCGCGGGCGTCGTCGAGACTCTCGATCTCCGCCTTGGCCGGGCCGGCGGCGCCGTAGAGGATCGTGCCGGTCGAGAAGAGTCGCGGCGCGGGGATCATGCCCGCCTTCTGCATCTCGCTGGCGGCGAAGAAGGTGGAGGTGTCGTTCGACGGATCGTGCACGGTGGTGACGCCGAAGGAGAGCGAGCTGAGGTTGTAGTAGTTCTGCTGCGGGATGATCTCGCTGACGCCCTGTGAGCCGTGCCAGTGCACGTCGAGCAGGCCCGGCATCACCACCTTGCCGCTGACGTCGACGACCACCGCATCGGCCGGGATCTCGACCTCGCTGCGCGGCCCCACCGCGGCGATGCGATCGCCCTCGGTGACCACGACACCGTCCTCGAGGATGCCGCGCTCGTCGGCGCCGTCCTTGCCGGGCGCCATGGTGAGCACCTTGGCGCCGACCAGCGCGATGCGTGCACGGTGCAGATCACGGGTCACTGCGAAGCCGAGGTCGACGCTCGCCGCGGCGTCGGAGCTCTCGGAGTCCTCGGAGTCCTCGGAGTCCCGCGAGCCGCCCGAGCCCGTGGCGTCGCCATCGCCGTCGCCAGCGCGCCGCGGAAAGGCGACGGCGGTCTCGAAGAAGTCCGGCCCCATCGACCAGTAGAGCCTGGAGGAGTCGCCCGACCAGTCGATCCACTCGCCGGCGTCCTGCGACACCCTCCGCATCGGCAGGCTCTTGAAGTCGGGAGAGAGCGCCAGCGGCTTCGAAGCGTCCGGCATCGGCACCACGAAGGCCTGGAAGCGTTCGCTGAAGGCCAGCAGCGTCCCGTCGGGGGAGACGCGGAACTCGGTGGCGTTCTCGCTGGTGGCGTGCTCGCGCGCCTCGACGTCACCCGAGAGGGGACCGTCGACCCGCTGCGAGCGCAGCACCCGTCGGTCGCCGCCGAAGCCGGTGAAGTAGACGCGGTCCGACCCGTCGCCGAAGTGCGGCTGGAAGCCGGATTCGGCGAAACGCGTCGGCTCGCCGACGGTGCGAGGACGATCGCCTGTGAGGTCGACCGAGACGCGGTAGAGACCGGGCTCCTTGGACCACAGCGGTGAGGTCAGGAAGCCCCCTTGGCCCTTGCGGTAGACCAGCGTGCTGCCGTCGGGCGACAGCGCCGGCTCGAAGTAGTGCCCGGGCGCCTCGCTCAGCGGGAACGGCTCGCCGCCGCCGGCGGCGACGATCTGCACCGTGGCCAGATCCTTGTCGTCCCAGGTGGTGTAGACCACCCAGCGTCCGTCGCGCGAGAAGCTCGGGTAGTGCTCGAAGCGCTCGTCCCCGGTCAGTCGTCGGGGCGCGCCGAGCGCCATGCGGCCTGCGCCGTCGCGTTCGACCGAGCGGGTGTAGAGGTGACCGAGGGCCTGGAAGACCACCCGGCTGCCGTCGGGTGACATCTGCGCCCAGCGCACCATCTTGGTGTGGAAGGTCTCCGGCGCCACGTCGACCGGGTAGCGCAGCGCGTGGTGGATGCGATGGGTGGCGCGGGCGCGGAACGGGATCACCTCGGCGCCTCCGTCGGCGACGTCGACGCGGCGGATCTTGCCGCCGGCCCAGATGACGATCGAGCGGGAGTCCGGCGTCCACTCGTAGCTCGGGTAGACGCCGTGGATCGCCCAGATCTCCTGGTTGTCGCGGTCGAGGCCGTCGTAGAGAGCCCGGTTCTCGCCGCTCTCGAGATCGTGCACGAACAGAGTGCTCTGGAAGTGCACCCGGCGCACGAACGCCAGATAGCGCCCGTCGGGCGACGGCTGCGGCCGCACCGCGCCGCCGGGGCCGTCGATCACCGTCTCGATCTCGCCGGTGGTGCGGTCGATGCGGCGGACGGTGTAGATCTCGTCGTTGCTGTCCTTGCTGTACTGGAAGGCGTCGCCGGGCGTGGTGTCCTGCGAGAAGTAGACGTAGCGCCCGTCGGGAGAGAACTCGGGCTCGCCGAGGTCCTTCTGCTCGTTGGGCTTCTCGTTGAGCTGCAGGCCGCTGCCCTCGCCCGAGGCGTGCCACAGCCAGATCTCGCCCGAGCCCAGTGAGCGCCTCGAGCTGAAGTGCTTGCGCGCCGCCAGGAACTGGCCGTCCGGCGCCCACGCCGGCGAGTTCGGCAGCCGGAAGGTCTCCTTGGTGACCTGCCGCGTGCCGTCCCAGCTGGCGTCCTCGCCGCGCTCGAGCACCCAGATGTTGTCGCCGCCGCCGCGATCCGAGGTGAACGCGATCTCGTTGCCGTCGGGCGAGAACTTCGGCTGCATGTCCCAGGCGGCGCCGCTGGTGAGCTGACGCGCTTCGCCCCCGGCGATCGGCATCAGGAAGATGTCGCCGAGCAGGTCGAAGACGATCTCGCTGCCGTCGGGCGAGACGTCGAGATTCATCCAGGTCCCCTCGTCGACGTCGACGGTGACCTCGGTCGACGGCCATTCGTGGCCGCCGAACTCGGACACCGACCATCGTTCGTCCTGCTTCGCGCCGTCTGTCGCGGCCTCCTTCTCGGCCTGTCGCCTCTCCTTGCGGGACTGTGCCTGCGCATCGTGCGGCGGCGCCGGCAGGGTGAGGAGGAGGACGGCGACCAGCAGGGCTGGTCGCCGGAGTGCGTGCTGCATGATGGGCTCCGGGGAAGCGGCGGGTCGGGACCGGCGGGCTCGGCCGATCGTCGGAAGGGGTCGAGCGACGCGGGCTGGGATTATCTCACCCCTGTCCGCGGGCGCGCCCGGCACCGTCGCCGCGCCGGCCGTCGTCGGCCCGGGGCGACCGTGGTGGCGCTCGATCGGGGTGAGCCGCGACCTCCGGAGACGCTCCGCCCGCCGGCTGCGTCCGCGCTCAGGCGTCAGGCGTCAGGCGTCAGCCGTCAGCCGTCAGCGGGCAAGGGCCCCCTCGAGGGCCCTCAGGCCTCGTCCTGCAGCACCGAGGCGACCGGCAGTCGCAGCAGTCGCAGTGCCGGCGGAGCGCAGGCGAGCACCGCGACCCCGACCAGACAGCCGATCACGATCAGGTGCGACCAGGGGTCGTCGGTGCCGATCCCGTGCAGCATCCCACGCAGCGCCCGGCCTCCCAGCTGGGCGAGCAGCAGACCGATCGCCAGGCCGATCGCGGCGACACCGAGGATCGGCAGGATGGCCCTGCGAACCACCTCTGGGAGGCTCGATCCGAGGGCGATGCGCACCGCCATCTCGCGACGCCGTGCGCCGATCTCGGTGGCGGTGATGCCCGCCAGCCCGACGGCGGCGAGGACCAGAGCGAGCAGTGCGAGGACCGCGAAGAGGAGCGCCTGGAAGCGCTCGACCGCCAGGGCTCGCGCACGCGCCTCCTCGAGGCCCGAGATGCGGGCGATCGGCGTCACCGGTTCGAGCCTCTCGATCGCCGAGCGCAGAGCCTCGGTCCCCGCTGCGGGCGTGGCGCGGGCGCGCACCACCCAGTGCGGTTGGAACCAGGTGTGCACCATGCCCATCGCCTCGACCGGGAACTGGTCGGCCGGCAGGTAGACGGTCGGCACGTCGCGCGCCAGCGGGGCGGAGGCGCTGAACGACGGAACCTGACGGACGTCGCCGACGACGCCGACGACCTCGCGCTCGGCCCCCATCAGCGAGATCCTCGCGCCGAGCGGCTGCCGGCCCGCGAGATGGAGCTCGGTGAACGTCTGGTTGACCACCGCCACCAGGGGTGACGTGCTGCGGTCGCGATCTTCGATCAGGCGCCCGGCGACGTGCCGTACGGCGAGCAGCTCGAGGGCGCCCGGCGTGGCGTAGTTGACCACCGTCAGGTGACGGTCGTCGTCGCCGGCGAGGGTGAAGTTCATGTTCAGCCCGCGCTGGAAGGGCAGGCTCAGGAACGCCCCGGCGCCGACGAGCCGCGGGTCGGCGCGCAGCGCCTCGACGCCGGAGGCGAAGTACTCGCGCACCGCCCCGGCCTCGGCGAAGTTGGCGTCGGCGAGCGAGACGGCGCCGGAGACGACGCCCTCCAGCTCGACTCCGGGATCGGCGGAGCTCAGGCCGGAGAGGCTGCGCGTCAGCAGCGTGGCGGCGAGGAGCAGGGAGACTCCGAGCGCCACCTGTCCGGCGACGAGCACGGCTCGCCCCTTCGAGCGGCGATCTGTCACACCGCGCTGGCGCAGGCTCGAACGATCGGTGCGCGCCAGGCGCGCCGTCGGCGCCAGACTGAACAGGACGGTGGCGAGCAGCGCCACGGCGAGGGTGTAGAGCAACGCCCGGTCGTCGAGCGCGAAGTCGTGGGTCAGGCCGAGAGCCGTGCGAGCCCACCCAGCCACCCAGCGCATCGCCACGCCGGCCAGTGCGAGCCCGAGCGCAGCGCCGCAGGCCGTCTGCAGCAGGTTCTCGGTCAGCAGCTGGCGGGTCACCGCCCAGGCTCCTCCGCCGAGTGCCCGGCGCGTCGCCATCTCCTGGCGGCGTCGGCCGGCGGCGGCGATCAGAAGGCCGGCGATGTTGACGCAGCCGATCAACAGCACCGCGCCGACGGCGGCCCAGAGGACCAGCAGGCGGTCGCGCAGCCAGCCGCTGCGCGCCTGAAGCAGCGGCACCGGCTCGAAGGAGAAGCCGTCGCCGCGCATCGCCGCGACGGATCGGCTCGCGGTGTCCAGCGCCGCGGTCGCCCCGGCTCTCTCGTGGTCGCCGATCCGCGCCAGGATCCGGTAGTTGGTCCCCGAGCCCTCTCCTTCGCGACTCGCCCGCAAGGGCGTGAAGACCTCGGCGCCGGTTCCGGGATCGAAGCGTTCGGCGGTGACGCCGACCACGGTATGAGCCTCGCCGGCGAGCAGGAGGCGGCTGCCGAGGACGTCTTCGCGAGCGCCCAGCCGGTCGCGCCAGAGGCGCCAGGTGACCACCGCGACCGCGGCTCCGCCGACCCGATCCTCGTCGATGTCGAAGCCGCGACCGCTCGCCATCGGCACGCCGAGCAGCTCGAAGAAGCCGCTGCCGACCCGCTGTCTCTCGACCACGGTCGCCACCTCGGCACCGGTCGGCGAACGAGCGATCAGATTGACTCCCTGCGTCCAGTCGGAGTAGACGCAGGCCCTCAGCTCCGGTGCGGTGTCCGCGAGGCTCTGCCACATGGTGCCGTCGACCGAATCGCGCAGCGAGCCCCGGGACTGCTCACTGCTCCACTGCACCTCGAAGAGCTCCTCCGGCGCCGGGTAGGGCAGGCGCTGGAAGAGCACCGTGTCGACGACCGTGAAGACCACGGCGTTCGCCGCCACGCACAGGGCCAGGGTCGCGACGACTGCGACGAAGACTCCGGGTGCGCGGCGCAGGCGCCGCACGGCGAAGCGGAGGTTGCGCGTCAGCTCGTCGAGCCAGGCCAGACGATCCTGGTCGCGGCAGTGGTCTTTCACCAGGTCGACCGATCCGAACTCTCTTCGCGCCTGGCTCCTGGCGCCGTCGGGGTCGAGTCCCCTGGCGACGAGGTCGGCGGTCCGCTCGTCGATGTGATGCTCGATCTCCTCCGCCAGCTCGCGTTCGTAGCGGCGGTTGCGCAGGGTGTGCAGCCAGCGCCTCACGACGCCGCCTCCGCGGCCAGCACCGCGGCGATGCCCTCGCTGACCCGCGCCCAGCGGCCGGTCTCCTGCTCGAGATGGCGATGGCCCCCCTCGGTCAGGCGGTAGAACCTCGCTCGCCGGTTGTTGTCCGAGCTGCCCCATTCGCTGGCGAGCAGCCGCTGCTGCACCAGCCGGTGCAGCGCCGGGTAGAGAGAGCCCTGCGGGACCTGCAGTGCTCCGCCCGAAAGCTGTTCGATGCGCAGCAGGACGCCGTAGCCGTGCAGCGGGCCGAGCGACACGGCCTTGAGCACGAGGAGATCGAGGGTTCCGGGAAGCAGGAGAGTGGCGCTGGCGCTCATCTTCTCCTAGTACGTCTAGGAGAAGGGGCGGTTTCAGCCGTGAGCGTCCGTTCGACCCGCGTCGCCTCTCGTGTATGCTGCGACAGCATTTCCATGCAGGAGTGCACGCCCGGGGAGGCGGCGGCGCGCGGCTGTAGACGAGGAGGCGACGTTGAGAGCAGCCAGCCGCGCCGATGAGGAGGCCGATCGAGGCCGGGTCAGTCGGGCCACAAGCGCGCACTCCGCGACCCTGGCTGGGCTCGTGCTGTGGGCTTTGGTGGCGAGCGCGCCGGCACAGCAGCTCGAGCTGGAGCCGGTGCTGGGCGGCCTGCAGTCGCCGCTCTACCTGACCCACGCCGGCGACGACCGGGTCTTCGTCGTCGAGCGGGGCGGCACCATCAGGGTGGCCTCGCCCGCCCCGCCCGGTGGCGGGCTCGTGCTCGCCACCGAGCCCTTCCTCGACCTGAGCGATCGGGTGCTGGCGGGCGGCGAGCGTGGACTGCTGGGCCTCGCCTTCCATCCCGACTACCAGCAGAACGGTCGTCTCTTCGTCTACTACACCGACCTGCAGGGTGACTCGGTGCTGGCGCGGTTCGAGAACGTCGACCCCTCCAGCGGCGTCGTGCCCCCCTCCAGCTTCGTCGAGATGCTGCTCGTCGAGCAGCCCTTCAGCAACCACAACGGCGGCATGCTGGCCTTCGGTCCCGACGGGATGCTCTACGTCGGGCTCGGCGACGGCGGCTCGGGAGACGACCCCCTGTGCGCGGCCCAGCGGGGCGACACGCTGCTCGGCAAGATCCTGCGTCTCGACGTCGACGGCGGAGCTGAATCGCCGCCGTTCTACACGGTGCCGCCGGACAACCCCTTCGTCGGCGACCCCACCGTGCGCGACGAGGTGTTCCTGCTCGGGGTCCGCAACCCATGGCGCTTCTCGTTCGACCGCCTGTCCGGCGACCTCTTCGTCGGCGACGTCGGCCAGGACTCGCGCGAGGAGATCAGCTTGGTGCCGCTCGGCACGTCGGGGGTCAACCTCGGCTGGAAGATGCTCGAAGGCACACTCTGCCGCAACCAGAGCGGCGGCTGCGGCGGTCCGCTGCCGCCCTGCGGGTCGTCGATCTACACTCCGCCGATCCTCGAGTACGGACACGGCGAAGGTTTCTCGGTGACCGGCGGCTACGTCTATCGCGGCGACGCGTTGCCGGGCCTCGCCGGTCGCTACCTGTTCGGCGACTTCGGCAGCGGGCGGGTCTGGGTGGCCGAGCGCAGCGGCGGCGGCTGGACGCGCAGCGAGCGGCCGCAGCTGCGCACCCCCGGGCTGGCGAGCTTCGGCGAGGACGCCGCCGGTGGGCTCTACCTGGTGAGCCTCGGCGGCGAGGTCTTCGCGCTGCGCTCGGGGGCGACTCCGCCACCGCCGCCCGCAGTGATCGGCTTCACCGCCGAGCGCGCCGAGGTCGGAGAAGAGGTCCCGTTCCTGATGCTCGATCTCGAGCGCAGCGGCGATCTCGGCGAGCGGATCGAGGCACGGGTGCGCAGCGTTCCCACGGCCGGCACCGCGACGCCCGGGGAGGACTACGAGGAGCTCGAGGCGCTGGCGATATGGCTGCCCGGGGCCGGCGGCGTGCGGCGGGTGGCATTGAGCGTCATCGACGACGTGCGGATCGAGAACGACGAGGAGCTCGAGGTGCGCATCGAGAGCGCCACCGGGGCGCTCGTCGACCCCCAGCGCGACCGGATGACGGTCCGCATCCTCGACGACGACGTGCCGGGGGAGTGCACACCGTCGCTGCACGTGCTCTGCCTGCTGGACAGTCGCTTCGCGGTGACCGCGCGCTGGCGCGACTTCACGGATCTCGACGGCCCGGCCCGGACCACACCGCTGACCGACGATTCGGGCGCCTTCTGGTTCCTCGACTTCCGCAATATCGAGCTGGTGGTCAAGGTGCTCGACGGCTGTGCGATCAACGGTCACTTCTGGGTCTTCATGACCGGTCTGACCAACCTCGAGGTCGAGGGCGAGGTGGTCGACATCGCCGCCGCTGCGGGCTCGCCACCGGTCTACAGCTTCTCGAACCCGCTCGGCACGGGGTTCCAGCCGATCCTCGACACCGAGGCGTTCGCCGGCTGTCCCTGAGCGGCTCCGGGACCGAGGCAGAAGATTCTCGACCGTCTTCGCCGGCCGTTTCCCGGATTCGGCGTGCCGCGCCGCGTCCAATAGGGTGGGAGCGGCGAACGCGAGGCCGACGGCTGGCTGCCGTTCGTGGCAGACCCGAGCCGGCTCGCAATCGGAACTGATCGAAAGGAAGGCGGAAGGTGGAACTGCAAGACGTGGAACCGAATCAGCTCTGGGAGGGCCTGGAAGGCCTCTGGATCCAATACGGTGTGAGCGTGATCAGCGCGCTGGCGATCCTGGTCCTCGGCTGGCTCTTCGCCCGCCTCGCCCGGCGCGCCCTGCGCGGCGTGCTCAGCAAGCGCGAGGTCGACGCCACGATCGCCGGCTTCCTCGCCAGCATCGTCTACATGCTGCTGCTGGCCCTGGTGGTGATCACCGCCGCCGGGCGCCTGGGCATCCCCACCGCCAGCTTCGCGGCGGTGATCGCGGCCGCCGGCCTGGCGATCGGTCTCGCCCTGCAGGGCTCGCTCTCGAACTTCGCCTCGGGTCTGATGCTGGTGTTCTTCCGCCCCTTCAAGGCGGGAGACTACGTGGAGGCCGGCGGCGTCAGTGGCTCGGTGAAGACGATCAGCATCTTCCAGACCATCCTGATCACCCCGGACAACAAGGAGGTGATCGTGCCCAACGGCGACGTGTACTCGAAGCCGATCACCAACTACTCGTCCACCGGCGAGCGCCGCGTCGATCTGGTGATCGGCATCGGCTACGACGACGACATCGACAAGGCGCGGCGGCTGATCGAAGCGGTGATCGGCGAGGAGAAACGGGTGCTGGCGGAGCCGGCGCCGCAGATCCTGATGCTCGAGCTCGCCGACTCGAGCGTCAACTTCGGGGTGCGGCCGTGGGTCAAGACCGCCGACTACTGGGGCGCCCGCTCGTCGCTGCTCGAGAACATCAAGAAGCGTTTCGATGCCGAGGGTGTCAGCATCCCGTATCCCCAGCGCGACGTGCACGTACACCAGGTGGGAAGCGCCGCGGCCAACTGATACGGCGCAGCTGCAGCCACGCGACGGGAGGAGCCATGCCCGGCAGCATTCGCAACAGCACTCGCAACACTCGGAACAGCACTCGGAACAGAGCGCGGACGCGAGGGAGCGGTCTCTCGAAGGTCCTGGCCGCCGTCGCCGTCGTCGCCACCGTGGCGGCCGCAGCCGCGCAGGAGCCGGCCTCCGAGACCGCCCTCGAGCGCTCGCTCGCCCAGCTGCGGCACGTGGTGGGCGGTTGGGACGTCGTCACCGAGATGCTGAACCCGGACGGCACGGTGGCGGGCTCGGCCTCCGGCACCTACGACTTCGAGTGGGCGGTGCCCGGGCGCGTCGTGCGCGGCATCAGCGAGATCCCCGAGCTCGGTCAGCGCTCGGCGATCCTCTTCTTCGTCGACGAGGCGCGGGCCGAGATCGAGATGGTCTCGGTCGGCGCCGACGGCCGTCTGTGGCGCATGCGAGGCCCGCTCGGTGGCGAGACCCGCACCACCGAAGAGTACGCCACCGCGGACGGCGGCACCGGACAGCTCCGCTTCACCCGCTACGCGGTGAGCGCGGACCGCTTCGAGTCGAAGATGGAGTGGACCGACGACGGGGGAGCCACCTGGCATCCCGGCAACCACCAGGTCTTCGTGCGCCGGGTCGTCGCACGTTGACCGCCTGGTCGGCCCACCCGGTGCCAGCGCCGCCGGATCGTCTTCGCCGGAGAGGGTCGGGATTCTGGCCATGAAGCCGTTCGAGGAGATCGACCGCCACGTCTCGCGCGAGGGCAAGGTGCTGCGCTTCATGCACCGTGACGGCGACTACTGGATCCTGATCGACGACGAGGAGTTGATGGCCACCCGCGCCACCCACTCCGAGCGCGAGCTGGCGCGGCGTACCTGCAGCGATCTCGGCGTGCCCCGGCCCCGGGTGCTGATCGGCGGTCTCGGCCTCGGCTTCACGCTGCGTGCTGCGCTCGACGTGCTGCCGGCCGCGGCCCAGGTCGTGGTGGCCGAGGTCTTCGAGTGCGTGGTGCGTTGGAACTACAGGCACCTGGCCGACCTGCAAGGAGACGCCCTGCGCGATCCGCGACTGGTCGTCGCGCGGTGTGACGTCTGGAACGCGCTCGGCGGCTCGTTGGGCGACGGCGCCGGCGTCCCCGAGGAGATCCGCAGGCGGCAGCGGGAGCGCTTCCGGGACCAGACCGGAGCCGACAGCGCCTTCGACGTCGTGCTGCTCGACGTCGACAACGGGCCGGCCGCCACCTGCCTCGACGCCAACGCCCGGCTCTACGGCCGTCGCGGCATCGAACGCATCGCGGCGGCGCTGAGACCCGGCGGCCTGCTGGCGGTGTGGGCCACCGATCCCGACTCGGGGTTCGTCAAGCGGCTGCGTGCTGCCGGATTCGAGGCCGGCTCCGAGGTGGTGCGCTCGCGCGGCAGCCGGGGCACCCGCCATCACCTCTTCCTGGCCCGTTCGCCGGCCGCAGGTTCCGCCCCGCCACCAGGGCGCAAGCCTCGCTCGGCGACGGGCGACGGCCGCCGTCGCGGGCGGCGGGGCGCCTGATCGATCTCCTCCGGCGCACTCAGGCACCAGGATCGCAGGCAGCCACCGGTGGCAGCGTCTGCGACGCTGTTTCAGGAGCTCGGTTGCTTCGCCGGCTCGATCAGCAGGGTCGGGACGCCGCCGGTGCGCGAGCGCACCGTGCACACCCGGGTGCCCGGCCGGCGGCCCTCGCGCACCGCGGAGACGTCGAAGCCTTCGTCGGCCAGACGCCGCCGCGTCGCCGCGACGTCGCCGACGCGCCAGGTGATGCCGCCGAAGCGGTCTCGTCCGTCGCCAGGCGTCGAGTCGGCCGGCAGCGCGCCGGCGATCTCCACCACGCTGGCGCGGTCGTCGCCTGGAGGCCCCAGCTTGCACATGATCAGGCGCGCGCCCCACTGCGGGAACTCGCGGTCGAAGGCGACCCGGATGCCGAGCCGATCCGCGAAGACGCCCCTGGTGGCGTCGGCGTCCGCCGAACGGATCACTGCGTGATCGATTCCGTAGATGCCGTCGGTGCCGTCGGTGCGGTCCTCGGTGCCTTCGTCGCCTCCCTGGGCGGGCACCTGCTCGACGAGTGGCGGATGCGTCAGCTCGACGCGCACGCCGCGCGTCAGCCGGGGATCGACGAGCCACGCCTCGCGTTGCACCTCGGCGGGCTGCGAGCCCACAGAGGCGAGTCGTTCCTGCAGCTCTTCCCCGGCGAGTCGCCTCAAATCGTCGCCCGGGGCGAGGGCGCGCTGCAGGCTCAGGCGGAGTGCCGCCAGGCCTGAGGCCGCCTCGCCCTGGGGGCCCTTTGCCGGGCGCAGCTCGAAGGCGCAGTTGGCCAGCACGAAGAGTGCGCTCGGCTCGCTGTGCGTGCCGCCTCTGACTTCGCCGCGCCTCGCCGGGCGCGCGAACAGGCACTCGTAGTCGTGGCAGTCCGCCTCGAAGTCGGCGCTGCGCAGCAGCAGGCTGTCGATGCCGACGATGGCGGCACGCCGCTCTGGCTTCGCGCCGTCCTGGCCTCGGCTCACGCCGTCTTGCTCTTGCGGCCGAGCCAGTCGAGCAGGATGGCGTTGAGCTCGGCAGGCTTCTCCTGCTGCGTCCAGTGGCCGCAGTCGGCGATGGTCACCTTCTCGAGGTCGGCGATGAAGTTCTCCATGCCGTCGGCCGAGGAGGGCGGCAGCACGGCGTCGTCCTCGGCGCCGACGTACAGGCACGGGATCTCCGGTCCGATGCGGTGGTCGAGCTGGCGGGTGAGCTCCCAGTTGCGATCGATGTTGCGGTACCAGTTGACGCCGCCGGTGAAGCCGGTGCGTCGGTAGGTGTCGACGAAGACAGCCATCTCCCCCTCGTCGAGGATCGACTCGCCGGGGATCATCGAGGCATCGGGAATGCTCTTCAGCATCGTCAGCAGGTCGAAGTTGCGCATCGGAGAGTCCTCGGGCAGGGCCGCGATCGCCTCGGGATCGACGACGCCCTTGCGCATGAACATGCTGAAGGTCTTGAAGACGTCCTCCTCGAGCACCTGCTCGGCGCGGTACGGCTCCTGGAACGAGACCACGTAGTTGCTCTCGCCGCGCAGGGCGCGGAGCATCGCGATCGGCGCGCTCGGCGGCGGCGGCGAGCTCGGGGTGTTGACGCCGATGATGCCGCGCACGCGGTCGGGATGCAGGCGCGGCATCATCCAGACCACGCCGCCTCCCCAGTCGTGGCCGCAGAAGTAGGCCTTGTCGATGCCGCGGTCGTCGAGCACCGCGACGAGGTCGCCGCACAGCTTGGTGATGTCGTACGCCTCGATGGCCAGCGGCTGCTGGGTGTTGCCGTAGCCGCGCTGGTCCGGTGCGATGGCCCAGAAGCCGGCCTCCGCCAGCACCGGCAGCTGGTGGCGCCAGGAGTAGGCGAGCTCCGGGAAGCCGTGCGAGAGGACCACCGGGACGCCGCCGCTGCCGGCCTCGTAGACCGCCATGCGCAGCCCCTCGGGGGTGCGCAGGTAGGACGGCTCGGGGAAGGCGGGTGCTGCCGCCGACTCGCTGGAAGCGCCGGCAGCGCCGATGGCGCCGATGGCGCGCGAGGGCGCCGCGACGGCGACGCCGGCGGCGAGGCCGAACAGGCCGAGACCGAGGTCGCGCCGGTCGAACGAGGGGCGTCCGGGGTCGGCGGCTGGGCGTTGCGTTGCTGGGTCGGACATTGCGTCTCCTCGACTCGTCGGAATGTAGGTGGGAGATGGCGGATCCAAGGTCTGTGCCCCAAGGCCTGTGTCCCAACGTCTGGGCCCTCGGGTCTGGATCCCTGGGTCTCAGGGTGCGGCACTGCGCCAGGCGTCGCCGTACGCCGCCATCACGGCGGCGTAGAGCTCGATCCCGTCCCACAGATTCTGCAGCCGCAGATTCTCGTCCGGCGCGTGCTGGTTGTTGTCGTGGTTGGCGATCGGCAGCACGATCAGAGGGGTCCGCAGGACCTCCTCGAAGAGGTAGAGCGGCAGCGAACCGCCGAGGATCGGCATGCGGATCGCGGGCTCTCCGAGCACCTCGTCGACCACGGCGAGCAGGGCGCGCGAGGCCCGTGCGTCGAGCGGTGTGCGCAGAGCGCGGTAGCCGTCGTCCCAGCTGACCTCGACGATGCGCGCATGGCGCTCCCTGGTCGCCTGGTCGGGCGGCGCGTGCACGATGTGGAAGCCCTGCGACGCGATGTGCCGCTCGACCAGCCTCCGCACCTCGGCCGGGTCGAGATCGGGGACGAGCCGGATACCGATCGCCGCCTGTGCGGTCGACTGGATCGTGTTCTGCGCCTGCTCCCCGACCTGGCCCAAGCGCAGTCCCTGCACGTTGAGGGCCGGCAGCAGGATGCGCTCGACCAGGGGCGCGTTGCCGGCTTCGCTCCACGCCAGACCGAGCTCGCGGCGCAGCTCCTCGTCGACCGGCGGCACCGCCGCGAGTGCCGCGCGGTCGGCGTCGTCGAGGGGGCGCACGTCCTCGTAGAAGCCCTCGATCAGGATGCGGCCGTCGTCGTCGCGCATGCTGGCGATCAGGTTGGCGAGCAGCGCTCCCGGGTTGGGCGCCCAGTTGCCGTAGTGGCCGCTGTGCAGCGGACGGTTGGGGCCGTGCACAGTGAGCCCGAAGCCCATGACACCGCGCACCCCGAAGACCACCTGCTGACGCCGGCTCTGGTGCACCGGGCCATCGCAGAACAGCCAGAGATCGGCGGCGAGCAGATCGCGGTGTTGCTCGAGCATCTCCCTCAGGTGGGGACTTCCACGCTCCTCCTCTCCTTCGAAGAAGAACTTCAGGTCGACGGCGGGCTCGCGGCCGTGAGCGCGCAGGGCGTCGAGCGCCCGCAACATGGCGACGATCGGCCCCTTGTCGTCGCTGGTGCTGCGTGCGTAGAGCCGCATCTCGGGATCGAGCCTCGGCGGCGGCTGGGCGTCGAGGTCGATCTCGCGAGCCTCGCCGCTGCCGAGCGGCGCCGCGAGCAGGCGGGCGTCGTAGGGCGGTGCGCTCCAGCGCTCCGGATCGACCGGCTGGCCGTCGTAGTGGGCATAGAGCACCACCGTCGGCACGTCGTCACCCGGTGGCCCCGGCAGCTCTCCGTACACCGCCGGCGGCGAGCCGGCCGCCTCCAGCAGTCGGGCCCGGACGCCGCGCCGCTCGAGCATCGCGACCAGGTGCTCGGCGTTGCGCCGGATCTGCTCGGCGTCGCCGGCGAAGTTCGGCATCGAGACCAGCTCCGCCAGCTCGCGCACGATCTCGACCTCGTGCTGCCGACGGTACTCGCGCACCTGGTCGCGCAGCGCCTCCATCCCCGAGGAGGCGGAGGCCGTGGGGCTGCCGGCGAGGAGGAGCGCCGCGAGCACCGGAGCCAAGCCCTGCTGCGATTTCATCGTTCGTCCCATGTCCCTTCCTGCGGTGTCCTCAGTTCGTTCGCCGCGGTGCCCGCAGCAATGTCGTGTCGGTGTCGATCTCTGCCGAGCCGTCGAGGCAGTGCCGCCACCTGCGACTTCGTCCCTATCTGTTGCCCAGGGTCTTTCTGCCCTGTCTCCCGTTCCCTGTTCCCGCTGCTCTCTATCCCTCTCTCTTCTTCTTCTTCTTCTTCTCTCTCTCTCTCTCTCTCTCTCTCTCTCTCTCTCTCTCTGCCCTTTTCCTTTCTCCCTTTCTTGTCCCTGACCCCTGACCCCCAACCCCCAGCCCCTCTCCCTCTCCTGCCCTCCGTCCTCTTCCCTTGTCCCCCAACCCCTGACCCCCAACCCCTGACCCCCAACCCCTAACCCCTAACCCCTAACCCCTAACCCCTAACCCCTAACCCTTCACCAACGCCTCGTAGTCGGCCATCGCCGCCTCGATCACCGCCATCGCGTGGGCGCGGCCGTAGCCACGGCCCACCTGGACGTCTGCCGGGGGGTCGCTGGCCGGAGCGCTGCCCTGGACCATCTTGTAGGTCAGGAAGTAGTGGCGCAGGCGCTCCACCAGCACCGGCGGCAGATCGGTGAGGTCGGCGACCGAAGCCCACATGGGATCGCCCTCGAGCACCGCGACGATCTTGTCGTCGGCTTCGCCGCCGTCGAGCATCGGCAGGCCGCCGACCACCCGCGCCGGCACGATGACCTCGGCGCGGTCGATCGAGCGCTCCGAGAAGACGCAGATGTCGAGCGGGTCGCGGTCGCCGCGCAGGCTCTCGGGCATCAGCGCCCGAACGCGCTCACCGCAGTAGGTGCGCGGCACGAAACCGTAGAGCGCCGGCGGTTGCGACGAGGTGCGCTGTGGGCGGTCGACGCGCAGGTACCCGGTTTCCTTGTCGACCTCGTACTTCACCGGGTCGAAGGGCGTGATCTCGATGTAGGCGTCGACGATCCGCGGCGCGCGAGCTCCGGCGCCGAGGCCGTGCCATGGATGAGGCCGCCAGCGGTGGAAGGAGGTCGAGCTCGCCATCGCAGCCTCGATGTTAGTCGTTTGGCGGCATGCCGCAGGCTACTGGCTGTCGGCTGCTCGATCACCCCTCAGCCCCCGGTGAGGCGATAACCTGCGGCGCCATGAGCTCGAGCGACGCTGCGCCCACAGGGGGCGTCACGACCGCCACGACCGCCGACACCCGACGCGGCGCCCCGACGTCGGACCCGCCACCGGCTCGCCCCCTCAGCGAAGCGATCCGGGCCCTGCGCGACGGCGTCGACGCTCTGCTCGTCGGGCAGGAGGAGGCCAAGCTCGGTGTGCTGCTCGGCCTGGTGGCGCGTGAGCACGTGTTCCTGGAGGGGCCGCCGGGCTGCGGCAAGTCGGTGCTGGCGGAAGGCGCGGCGCGGGTGCTCGGCGCCCGTTCGCACCTGGTCGCCTTCCATCGCGACACCCGCGAGTCCGACCTGCTCGGCGACAGCGTGCTGCAGCGGTCGAAGCGCCGCGGCGACGAGCCGGACCGAGGCCGCCGAGGCGGCGCCCTGGAGCGCATCCGCGTCGCGCTCGCGCCGGGCCCGATGCTGCGTGCCGAGGTGGTGGTGCTCGAAGAGATCAGTCGCGCGCCGGGCGAGGCGCTGGCGCCGCTGCTGCGCATCCTCGGCGCCCGCCGCGCCCTCGGCGAGTCGCTGCCGCTCGAGAGCACGATCGCCACCGCACCGCTCGACGGCCCGGGCACTCCGGTGGATCCCCTGGAGCCTGGACAGCTCGACCGCTTCGCCATCCAGGTGCGGCTTCGGGGGCTGGCCGAGAGCCGGCGGTGGTGGGCCGTGCAGCGGCTGCTCGAGCGCAGCTGCGACAGCGCTCGGACGGACTGCGAGGCCCTGCCGGTGCTGCGTCCCGGCGAACGGCAGGCGATCCAGGACCGGGTCGACGCGATGCCGCTCGGCGAGGAGCTGATGGCGCGTTACCACGAGTGGGTACGGCGGGTGCGCGCCCTGGCGGCTGCCGCCGACGGCGAGGCCCTGATCTCGGATCGAGCCTTCGGCCGTCTCGCCCTGAGGATCCTGCGGGCGCACGCCGTGCTGCGCTCGGCCGCCGTCGCCGAGCCGGCCGACCTGCGCGCCCTGCGCCTGATGATGGGGCGGCGACTGCCGCCGGAGATCCTCGAGCTGCTCGACGACGTCACCGAGGATCTCGTGCGACCGCGCGAGCAGGCGCAGGCCGACGGCCACGAGAGCTCGCGAGGTGCGTCGAGCAGCCTGGGCGACGAGGGTCTCGAGGCCGACGGCGACGGCGGCGACCACCTCTCGCTGGACGGCAGCGAGGTCGCGTCGCCGCCTGTCGGGGAGGACGAGGAGGAGCGCGAGGTCGGGCTGGTCGAGCGACCGGCACCGCCGGCCGACGTCGCAGAGCTGTTACGCGCCTTCGAGGGCCGTATCGATCGCGGGCGCAGCGATCCTGGTGACGACCCCGGCGGGCAGCCGCGCAGCTACCGACCGCTGCGACGGCTCGACGAGTTGCTCGACGGAGACCTGGTCGAGGCGATCCTGTTCGCCGAGGGCAGCCTGCCGGGCTCGCCGCGGACCTACCGGCGGACGCGGCGCAATGCCGGTGGGGCGGTGGTGATCCTGCGCGACGTCTCGAGCTCGATGGCTGGCCAGCGCAACACCTGGGCTGGCCAGGTCGTGCGCGCCCTGGTGGAGGTGGCGGCGCGGCGGCGCATGCGGGTGGGCTACGTCGAGTTCCACCACCGTGCCCTGCCACGCGAGGTCGCGGGGCGGCTCCTGCACCGCAGCTATCCACGGCTGTTCCAGCTCGCCGCGAACGCGCACCCGCTCGGCCAGACCAACTACGAGGAGCCGCTGTCGCTCGCCCTCGAGAGCCTGCGCGGAGGACGCGGCCGCAACCGCCACGTGGTGATGTTGACCGACGGCCTGCCGATCACCGGCGACACGCGGGTGCGGGGCGAACGGCTCCTGGCGCAGCGGCTGGGTGTCTGCCTGCACACGGTGTTCATCGGCGAAGGCGCCTGCCCGGCGGTGCTCGACGAGATCTCGCAGGAGACCGGCGGCCTGCGCTATCAGGCCAGACCGGAGGACGGCGGGCTCAGGGTGGCGGCGCGAGGTGGCGACGCGACGGCGTCAGGGTCGCTGGTGAGGAGGGCGTCTTGAGCGAAGGTGTCGAGGCCGCGGCGGCGCGGTCCGTGGAGGAGAGCGGCGAGGCGGGCTCGCCCGAGCTGTGGGACGCGGCGGGGCGTGCCGCGTCCGCGTTCGCAGCGTTGCGCTCGGTGCTCGACCGCCACGTCGTGGCCCACGACGAGGTGAAGCAGGCGCTGCTGCTGGCCCTGGCGACGCGCGAGCACATCTACATCGAAGGGCCGCCGGGCACCGCCAAGACGCGGATCTCGGAGCTCACCGCCCAGGCCTCGGACCTCGAGTTCTTCTTCTACCAGCTGCACCGCGACACACGGCTCGCCGAGCTGGTCGGCGACGTGGTGCTCGAGCGCCGCACTGTCGACCAGGGCGAGCAGATCCATCAGCGCATCGAGCCCGGCGGATTGCTCACCGCCGAGATCTGCGTGCTCGACGACGTCTCCCGTGCTCCCGGCGAGGCGCTGAACGTGCTGCTGCGCATCCTCAACGAGCGTCGCTTCGGGGCGCAGCCGATCCCCCTGATGACCGCGATCGCCACCGGCAACCCGATGGACGACGAGTACTACAACGAGCCGCTCGACCCGGCGAACCTCGACCGGTTCGCGCTGCAGCTGCGGGTGCATGGCCTGGTGCAGACGGCGGCCGACGCCGCCGCCGAGCTGATCGACCGCTTCGCATCGGGAGAGGTCGTCGAGCGACCCGAACCGGTTCCGGTGATCGGCCGTGCCGAGCTCGATGCCGCGTACTCGCTGCTGCCCTCGGTCGCCGTTCCCCGGCCGGTGCGGGTGGCGCTGCTCGAGTTCTTGCGCAGCCTCGTCGTCGAGCACGGTTGCGACGAGACCAACTCACTGCTCACCGACCGCAGCTTCCTGGTCAAGGCGGTGAAGCTGGCGCGGGCGCGGGCGCTGCTCGACGGTCGGGTCGAGGTCGGGCTCGAGGACCTCGACCTGCTGCGCTGGATGACCACCTTCCGGGTGCCCCAGGAGGTCGCCGAGATCGTGCCGAATCTGATCCTCAGGGCGAGCGGGCGCTGAACAGCAACGGCTCCGGCTGGGCTTGGCGCAGCTCGTCGAGGGCGTGGCGCAGGCCGCCGGCGACGGCGCGGAAGACCTCGGCCCTCCGGCGCACCCGTTCGGCCGCCTCCGGCAGGGCCGGCTCCAGCTCGTCGGCGGCCTGACGCAGCACGCCGTCGCGGTGGTCGAAGCGCTCGATGACCCGCACCAGGGTGTCGAACGCCGGTCCGCTGTTGAGCTGCCAGTAGTCACGTCGGTCACCGCACTTGGTGACCCGCTCCAGGATGTGCAGGTCGAGCAGTCGGCGGGTGTTGGTGCTCACCGAGGCGCGCGAGACCTGGAGGCGCTCGGCGATCTCGTCGAAGTGCAGCGGCTCCTCCGCGAGCATCATGAGACCCCAGATGCGACCGGCGATGCGCGGCAGGCCGTCCTCTTCTGCGAACAGTCCCATCTGCTACGATCAACGCGTCGCTCAGCGCGTCGAGGCGGTTGGACGGATCGCGCAGGCGCTGTGGATCAACGACCACGGTGTGCCCTCACGGAACGTCGAACGGAATGTCTGGGGAGCCACGCCATTATGACACCGAATCGGGGCGAGAGGACGTGCCGGCGACTCTGGTGTGTGGACAGTTCGTTCAGTCATGATTGAAACAAAGCGGTTGGACTGACGTCCAACCAGCGGCCCCGTGCGTCCGGAAGACGGCCGAACGCCGCGCGAGACGGCGGGCTGCATCAGGCAGCCGACGCGAGTGCGCGACAGCGAAGGCCCGACGCGAACAGTGGCCGAGATCTCGACTCGCCGACATCTCTCGAACGACCCCGAAAACGCGGCCCGTGTAACCGGCGCCGACGGCAACGAACCGTCGCCCGGCCCGAGGCCGAAGGAGACCGAAGTGAACCCCCTGCGAATCTCTGCAAGCGCCGGAACGCCAGGAGCGTTCCGGATGACCCGAACGACTGTGGCGCTGCTGCTGCTGTCGGTGCTCGTCCTGCCCTCGACGCTCTTCGCCGACGGACAGGAGACGGGCGTGATCGTCGGCCGGGTGACCGATCCGTCCGGGATCGCCCTGCCCGGTGTGGTCGTCTCCGCCGAGGCCGGCCGCGGTGCCAAGGAGGCGGTGACCGACGAGAACGGCGAGTTCCGCTTCGCTCTGCTGGTCCCCGGTGAGTACACCGTGACCGCGGCGATGGACGGCTTCGAGCCGACCGGTGTGCGGGCGCAGGTCTCCGGCGGTGGCAAGGCCGAGGTCACGATCGTCCTCTCGATGGGCACCGCCGAGACGATCACGGTGACCTCCGAGCTGCCGATGGTCGACAAGTTCAACGTGACCGCCGGCAGCACCGTGACCTCCGAGGTCGGTGAGCAGACTGCCGGCTCGACCCGCACCTACTACGGCGTCATCAACACCCTGCCCGGGGTGACCAGCGACTCCGAGAACAACGCCATCCAGCAGACCCGGCCGAGCGTCAACGGCTCGACCTGGGCCGACCAGCAGGTGTTCATCGACGGCGTCGACACCAGCTTCGCGCGTTACGGCGGCAGTCGCGTCTACATCCCGACCACCGCGGTCACCGAGGTGACCATGGAGGCCGGTGGCGCTTCTGCCGAGTACGGTCGCGCCGTCGGCTCGACCACCAACGTGATCGTCAAGTCGGGCACCAACCAGGTGCACGGCGGAGTCGCGGTGCAGTACCAGACGGTCGACTGGGCGAGCGACTACGACTCTCAGCCGGCCTTGCTGCGGCGCGAGAACACCCCGGTGGCGCCGGACTTCCTGCGCCGCTCGGCGGCCGAGGAGGACAACGACAGCACCGGCTACGAGCTGTCGATCGGCGGGCCCCTGGCGCGTGACAAGGCCTGGTACTTCCTCGCCTGGAGCGACTTCGACACCAACGACACCGACCAGACGCGCAACAACGATCCGGTCGACATCAGTCTCGGCACCGAGGCCCGTATCGCCAAGCTGAACTTCCAGCCGGCCGATGCGCACGCCATCTCGCTGTCGTGGATCGACACCCCCGCGGACCGCTTCTACTCGCACGTGGCAGCGAACGACTACTGGTCGCCGACCTACTTCATCTCCGAGGGCACCCTCGGCACCGCGACCTGGAACTACTCGATCTCGAGCGACTTCTTCCTCGAGACCAAGGTGGCGATCCAGCAGTCGGACGAGAACAAGCTGCTGGCCTGTCAGAGCTTCGACCCCGCCGAGTGCCTGCAGGCGAAGGCCGCCGACCGCGGTCCGGATGGCGAGGGCGCTCTGCGCTACCCGCCGAATCCGGCTCTCGGCATCCACTATCCGGGCAACAACTTCGACGTCTACCGCGACAGTGAGAACGACGGCGCCTGGAACAACGGCTGGCTGCTCGACAACGGCTTCGGCGTCAACGAGTTCCCGCGCGACCAGGCGAACGCCAGCCTGACCCAGTTCGCCGGCTCGAACCACGAGATCAAGTACGGCGTCGACTGGCAGCAGACCGAGTGGGACGCGAACATCCAGGCGCTCGACGTCTACGACGGCCCGTTCTTCAACGCGCTGCATCCGTTCGGGTTCTCGGCGGCCACCGGCAACATCCTCGAGGGCAACTGCGGCGTGGCGCGCACCGACGGCGCCACCGTCGCCTTCCTGAACTCGATCGGCATCCCCGCCGGCCGGGCCGAGACCTGTGCCTGGACCGTGGTGCCGAGCAACCTCCAGGTCGGCAGCGGACAGACCCAGAACGAGGACCTCGCCTTCTATCTGCGCGACCGCTTCAGCGTCGGCGACCACTGGACCTTCAACCTCGGCCTGCGCTACGAGAACGCCGAGGCCTCGAACGACATCGGACGCACCGTCGTCGACTCCGACAACTTCGCGCCGCGCCTGTCGGCGGTCTACGACGTCAAGGGCGACGGACGGGTGCTGCTGTCGGCCAACGTCGGCCGCTACTACGCGCAGCTCAACCAGCAGTGGCTGCAGGAGCACCTGCGCGACCAGCCGAACGGCGAGATCGCCTCGGACCAGGACACCTACCTGTTCTGCGACGCGATCGACGTGCAGCTCGGCCTGTGCAGCGGAGTCGGCTACAACTTCCTGCTCCGCTCGCTGCGCTCGGGCCGGATGTGGGAGCTGGTCGACCAGGGCATCTTCCAGTCCGAGATCGACCCCTACTACAAGGACGAGGTGATCCTCGGCTTCGAGTGGCAGTTGGCGCGCAACTGGGCGCTCGACACCAAGCTGATCTGGTGGGAGCTCGGCGACATGATCGGCGCCACCATCCAGGCTTCGCCGTTCGGTGACCAGTTCAAGCTGACCGCCAACTACGAGGACTACCCCTCGATCCTCGCCGCCATCGACGCAGCGCGCGTCGCCGCCGGCGGGCCGGCGCTGTTCGCCAACGACATCCTCTCGTCCTACCAGGAGGGGAAGATGGAGTACCAGGCGATCCAGATCCAGCTCAACCGCCGCTTCGCCGGCGACTGGGCGCTGTTCAACAACGTCACCCTCTCGGAGACCGAGACCACCGGCTCCGGCTCGTGGGACAACAACACCAACAGCGACTACGGCGAGGACCTGCACGTGGTGCTCACCCAGGACCACATCGCCGAGTGCAACGAGGATCAGGCGACCCGCACGGTGCCGATCAGCTGCGACGGGCTGTCGCGGTTCCTCGGCCAACCGGTGTCGACCATCAACCGCTTCGGCAGCGCCAACAACATCGATCGCCCGGTGATCTGGAACACCTTCGGGTTCAAGACCTTCCGGTTCGGCAGCAACAGCTTCACGCTGGGCGGCCACCTGAACTTCCAGAGCGGGCTGCCGTGGCAGCGCAACGAGAGCATCAGCACCATCTCGCTCGACGGCAACACCGCCGCCAACGCGTCGGTGACGCTCTACCCCGAGGGGCGTGGCGCCCGTCGCCTCGACGACATCTACACTCTCAACCTCAGCGCCGCCTGGAACTTCCCGATCTTCCGCGAGGTCGGCGGCCAGCTGCGCATCGAGGGCCTCAACGTCACCGACCAGCAGGAGCAGGTCGACATCACCAGCCGCGGCGAGGTGCGCCCGGTGCGGCGCGACTTCCAGCGTCCGCGGCAGGTGCGGGCCTCGTTCACCTTGAGCTTCTGAGACCCCGGGCCCGTCGAGACCGGCTCTGACGCCGAGCTTCGACCTGTGCCCTCGGCCCTGGCGAGGCGATCGTCGTCGGCTCGGCTGGCTCCGGCCGGCCCGGGCCCGTCCCCCGGCGATCGCGATCCGGCTCCCCGCGCCTCGCGCCCGGGGAGCCTTTCTTTTCTTCGGTGATTTGCGGGGGTCGCCGGCAGTTTGTCCGCGCGATCGAACCTGGACTCGAGAGGTCTCGGCTGCGTCGGGGCGGCTGCGGTGCGGCGACGCCGGATCCATGGCCGACAGAGGCACCCGGCGATCTTCGTGGGATCTTCTCGGGACGTCCGGTTCTATAGTCGGGTCACCGTAGAAGACTGTCCTTCGACCCTGAGGCCCGCCATCGGGCCCGAAGGTCTCGGTCCGGGCCGACGGCCATGGCCGGACGACACGCCCCGAGTGGCGGAGGTGGAGCCCCTGATGCGAAACAGCGACAAGTCCCGTGAAGACGACCGAGCCGCAGTCCCGACCGCGCCGCCCGTTGGCGACCCGCTGCGCGGCACCGTTCCAGCGGTCCGGCCGGCAGCCGTCGACGGCAGGGCGTCGCGCGCCTCCTCGGTCCTGCCTCTCCTCGCTATGTTCTGCATGGCCGCGACGGCTCAGGACCCGCGGATCAGTGAGATCCGGATCGACCAGCCGTCGAGCGATCTCGACGAGTACTTCGAGTTGGCGGGTGCGCCCGGTTCCTTCCTCGACGATCTGACCTACCTGGTGATCGGCGACGGTTCCGGCGGCAGCGGGACGATCGAGTCGGTGACGCACCTGGCCGGGCAGGTGCCCGGCTCGGGCTTCTTCGTCGCCGCGGAGGCCACCTTCTCGCTGGGGGTCGCGGATCTGGTCGCCACCCTCGGCTTCGAGAACAGCGACAACGTTTCACACCTGCTGGTGCGCGATTTCACCGGCGCCGACGGCCAGGATCTCGACCTCGACGACGACGGCACTCTCGACGCCCAGCCGTGGAGCGCCCTGCTCGATTGCGTGTCGCTGGTCGAGACCCCTGGCAGCGGCGATCTGACCTACTGCGCCACCACGGTTGGTCCCGACGGCAGCTTCGTGCCCGCGCACGTCTTCGAATGCCCGGCCGGATTCGAGATCGGCGGGTTCGATCCAGCCGGTGGCGACGACACCCCGGGGGCGGCCAACAGCTGCAGCGGCGGGCCACCGACGCCTCCGGTCCTGGTGATCAACGAGGTCGACTACGACCAGCCGGGCACCGACAGCGCCGAGTTCGTCGAGATCGCGAACGTCGGAACCGTGGCGGCCGACCTCTCGGGCTTCGTACTCGATCTGGTCAACGGCAGCGGCGGCGGCGCGACGATCTACGGCACCATCGCCCTGCCGGCGGTGAGCCTGTCGCCGGGCGACTACTTCGTGGTCTGCGCCAACGCGGCGACGGTGGCGAACTGCGACCTCGACGTCTCGCCCGACACCAACCTGGTGCAGAACGGCGCGCCCGACGCGGTGGCCCTGGTCACGCTCCTCGACGGTTCGATCGCCGACACGGTCAGCTACGAGGGCGACACCGGCGCTCCCTACACGGAGGGATCGGGCGCCGGCCTCGAGGACTCCGGCGACGGCAGCATCTCGCGCTGCCCGGACGGCGCCGACAGCGACCAGAACGGTCTCGACTTCGTCTTCGCGGCGGCGACGCCCGGAGCGGCCAACGACTGCGGCGTGGTCGGCGGCGGCGCGCTGGTCATCAACGAGATCGACTACGACCAGCCGGGCACCGACACGGCGGAGTTCATCGAGCTGCTCAACGTCGACACGGTCTCGGTGGATCTCAGCGGCTTCGCCGTCGAGCTGATCAACGGCTCCGGTGGCGGCGCGAGCAGCTACGGAACCTTCCCGCTGCCCGCCGTGACCCTGGCGCCGGGCGAGTACTTCGTGCTCTGCAGCGACGTCGCCACGGTCGGCGCCTGCGATCTGCCGGTGCTCAGCTCGATCCAGAACGGAGCGCCCGACGCCGTCGCCCTGACCTCGGGTGGCGCGATCGTCGACACCGTGAGCTACGAGGGCGACGTGCCCGGCTTCACCGAAGGCAGCGGTGTCGGCCTCGAGGACGACGGCGGCGGCGGCGTCGGTGGGCCGAACGACTTCAAGGGCCTGTCGCGCCTGCCGGACGGGCTCGACAGCGAGCAGAACGCCCTCGACTTCCAGTTCGTCTGCGTGACTCCCGGAGCGCCCAACACCAGCGCCACGAGCGGCTGCATCGATCCGGCGCCGCCGCAGCTGGTGATCAACGAGATCGACTACGACCAGCCGGGAGCCGACGGCGCCGAGTTCGTCGAGATCCACAACCGCGGTGACGGCGCCGCCGAGCTCGGCGGCCTCGAGTTGCGGCTGGTCAACGGCAGCGGCGGCGGAGCCATCGTCTACCAGACGGTCGTCCTACCGGCGGGAACCCTCGGGCCCGGTGGCTACTTCGTGGTCTGCGCCGACGCGCTGGCGGTCGCCAACTGCGACCTGGCGGCCTTGAGCTCGATCCAGAACGGCAGCCCGGACGCGGTGGCGATCGCCACGGTGGGCGGAGACGTGCTGGACACGGTCAGCTACGAGGGCGACACCGGTGCCCCGTACACCGAAGGCTCGGGTGTCGGCCTCGAGGACTCGGGCTCGACGGGCGAGGACCACCGCGGCATCGGGCGCTTCCCCAACGGCGTCGACTCCGACCGCAACAGCGTCGATCTGGTCAACGCCTGCATCACCCCGGGCCGTGCCAACACCTCCGCGACCTCCGGGTGCGGCCCGCAGGGACCGGTGGTCGAGATCTTCCAGATCCAGGGCGCCGGTCTCGCCTCGCCCTTCGAGGGGCAGACCGCGGCGACCGAGCAGAACGTGGTCACCGCACTCGCCGCCGACGGCTTCTTCGTGCAGACGCCGACCGCCCGCAGCGACGCCGACACCGACACCTCGGACGGCATCTTCGTCTTCACCGGCGCCGCTCCCTCCGTTTCGGTGGGTGACCTGGTCGACGTCGTCGGCGAGGTGAACGAGTTCTTCGACTTCACCGAGCTGGCCGGTCTCGTCGACGTCACGGTGGTCGGTGCCGGCAGCGTGCCCGCCGCGATCGAGCTCGGGCCGACGGTGCCGTCACCGGATCCGACCGCACCGAGCTGCGCCATCGAGCTGGAGTGCTACGAGGGCATGCTGGTGAGCGTCGAAGAGGGAACCGTCGGCGGACCCAACCAGCGCTTCAATCCCGATCCGATCGCCGAGGTGCACATCACGGCGGGCGTCCAGCGCGCCTTCCGCGAGCCGGGCATCGAATTTCCCGGCCTACCTGGTCTGCCGGTGTGGGACGGCAATCCGGAGGTGTTCGAGCTCGACCCGGATCGGCTGGGGCTCGCCAACCAGGTGATCCCCGCGGGCTCGACGTTCTCGGCCACCGGCGTCATCGGCTACGAGTTTGGCGGCTACGAGCTGTGGCCCAGTGAGCTGACGGTGCAAGCGGCGACGCTGCCGGCGCCGGTACGCGCGGCGACCAGCGAGGAGATCACCATCGCCACCCTCAATCTCTTCCGCCTGTTCGACGACGTCGACGACGGCAACGGCACCGTGGTCGATTCCGTCGAGTACCAGCGCCGCCTGGAGAAGTTCTCGCGCCACATCCGTGACGTCCTGCGAGCTCCCGACGTGCTGGCGGTGCAGGAGGTCGAGAAGCTCGGCGTCCTGGAGGATCTCGCCGACCGCATCGAGCTCGACGATCCGGCGCTGCACTACACGCCGTACCTGGTCGAGGGCAACGACGTCGGCGGGATCGATGTCGGCTTCCTGGTCTCGGATCGAATAGCGGTCGACGCGGTGACCCAGATGGGCGCCACCGAGCTGCTGACCTTCGACGGCAGTCTGCTGCACGATCGTCCACCGCTGCTGCTCGAGGGGTCGTTCTCCGACACGGGGGGCAACCCGCGCGACTTCGGAGTGCTCGCGCTGCACCAGCGCTCGCTGGGCGGCATCGACGATCCCTCCGACGGCCCGCGGGTGCGCCAGAAGCGACTCGAGCAGGCGCAGTCGGTGGCGCAGATGGTGCAGGACTTCCAGACCGGCACGCCGGACGCCCTGCTCGCGGTGGTCGGCGACTTCAACGCCTTCGAGTTCAGCGACGGCTACGTCGACGTCGTCGGCCAGATCCGTGGCGAGGTCGAGCCGAGCGACAACCTGTTGTCGGGCCCGGATCTCGTCGATCCTGATCTCGTCAACACAGTCCTCGCCCTGGCGCCGGAACAACGCTACTCCTTCGTGTTCGCCGGCTCGGCGCAGACTCTCGACCACGCCCTGATCAGCCAGGCGCTGGTCGGGCAGGTCACCGGCGTCGCCTTCGGTCGCGGCAACGCCGACGCCGCGCTCGATCTGATCAACGACGCCAGCACCTCTCTGCGCTCCTCCGACCACGACGGGCTGGTGGTGTTCGTGTCGACCCGGTTCGATGCCGACGGAGACGGGGTGGCGGACGAGGACGACCTCTGCGCCGGAACGGTGATCCCCGAATCCGTGCCCACGCAGGGGTTGAGGCCGAACCACTACGCCCTGGTCGACGGCGACTTTGTCTTCGACACCGTGGTGCGCGGCAACGCCACGCCGGAGGTGTTCACGACGAGCGACACCGGCGGCTGCTCCTGCGAGCAGATCATCGACGAGCTCCACCTCGGCAACGGTCACCGCAAGCACGGCTGCAGTGTCGGAGTGATGCGTGGCTGGGTGGGCTCGATGCCCTGAGCGGTCGAGGACGCGGCCCGGGCTCCCGCGCGGGAGCGGGCCGCACCTCCGGCGTCGTCAGAAGATCCAGATCCGCTCGGCTGGCGCCTCCTGTCCGCTGAACGATCCAGCGCCGGTCCTGGTGGTCCCGGGCACGATCTGGTGGTGCCGAGGGGCGCGTCGTAAGGTACTCCCGACGCGATCCGACGGAAACCAGACTAGGAGAGGTGCATGCCCGAGCTCACCGGCGCGCAGATCATCGCTCGCGCACTGAAGCAGCAGGGTTGCGAGACGATGTTCGGCATCGTCGGCTTCCCGGTCTTCGGTCTCGCCGCCGCCGCCCAGGCTGAGGGAATCCGCTACTACGGCTTCCGCAACGAGCAGGCGGCGAGCTACGCCGCCGGTGCCGTCGGCTACCTGACCGGTCGTCCCGGTGTGTGCCTGTCGGTCAGCGGGCCGGGCATGGTGCACGCCATCGCCGGGCTGTCGAACGCCTGGGCCAACAACTGGCCGATGCTGCTTCTGGGTGGGGCGAACGACTCCTACCAGAACGGCAGCGGCGCCTTCCAGGAGTGTCCGCAGATCGAGGCGGCGAGGCCGTTCACCAAGTACGCGGCGCGGCCCGACTCGGTGCGCCGTCTGCCCGAGTTCGTCGAGCAGGCGGTGCGCACCAGCATGTACGGCCGCCCCGGGGCGAGCTACCTCGATCTCCCGAACGACCTCCTCGTCGGCAAGGCCCCGGTCGGCGAGGCGGAAGACGGTGAAGGCGCAAGCGCAGGTGTGCGCTGGCCGCCGCAGTGTCCGCCCCCGCCGAGGCCGCTGGCGGACCCGGCCCAGGTGGCCCTGGCCTGCGACGCCCTCGAGGGCGCCGAACGCCCTCTGGTGATCGTCGGCAAGGGTGCTGCGTACGCCTGTGCCCACCAGGAGGTGCGGCGATTCCTCGAGCGCACCGGGCTGCCGTTCCTGGCGACTCCGATGGGCAAGGGAGTGGTGCCGGACGACCATCCGCAGTCGGTGGCCGCGGCGCGCTCCTTCGCCCTGCGCGAGGCGGACGTGGTGCTGCTGGTCGGGGCGCGGCTCAACTGGATGTTGCACTTCGGGCGTGCGCCGCGCTGGGCGGAGGGGGTCAAGGTGCTGCAGGTCGATCTCTGTGCGGAGGAGATCGGCAGCAACGTGCCGTGTGCCGCGGCGATGGTCGGCGACGCACGGCAGGTGGCGCGGCAGCTCGACGAGGAGATGGCGGCTCGCGGCTGGAGGCACGCCGGCGTCGAGGTGCCGGAGGAGACCGGGTCCGGAGAGCAGCCGGCGGTGGCCGGCTCGCCGTGGTGGACGGCGCTGCGCCGGCAGGTCGAGGAGAACGAGCGCGCCGTGGAGGCGATGCTGCAGGACGACAGCGAGCCGATGGGCTACTTCCGCGCCCTGCGCGAGCTGCGCGATCTGCTGCCGCGGGACGCCATCGTGGTCAGCGAGGGCGCCAACACGATGGACATCTCGCGCACCGTGCTGCCCAACTTCGTGCCCCGGAGCCGGCTCGACGCCGGCACGTTCGGCACCATGGGAGTGGGACTCGGCCTGGCGATCGCCGCCGCGGTCACCCACCCCGAGCGCAAGGTGGTGGCCGTCGAGGGGGATTCGGCGTTCGGGTTCAGCGGCATGGAGATCGAGGTCGCCTGCCGCTACAAGCTGCCGATCACGGTGGTGATCCTGAACAACAACGGCATCACCTCGGGGCTCGAGGACACGGACACCGAGCCTGTGCTGCCCTGGGTCTACACCGCCCGGGCCCGCTACGAGCTCCTGGCGGAGGCGTTCGGCGGGCTCGGCCTCTACGTCGAGCGCCTCGCAGATCTGCGCCCCGCCCTCGAGCGTGCCCTGGCGTCGGACCGCCCGGCGATCGTCAACGTCATCATCGATCCCAAGGCGCGCCGCAAGCCACAGAAGCACGACTGGCTGACGCGCTGAGGAGCGTTCGCGCGCGTTCGCAGCGCGGTGCGGCGCTCGCTGCGGCGCGGCCGAGGGGGACGAGGGGGAGAGGGGGCTGCGGCACGGCGCGGCTCTGCGGAGGTCGGGTTTCGGTTGCCGCGCCCCCGGGCGCTGCGAGCGGTGTGTGCTGCCCGGGGCGCTGACGAGCGACGCGCCCTCCAGATGGCCGCAGCCCCTCTCCCCCTCTGGCCGCATCGGTGAGTGAGGGTTGGCGAGGGAGCGCCTTTCGCTCTCCGTCTTTCCCTTTTCCCTTTTCCCTTTTCCCTTTCCCTCCGAACCCCTGACCCCCAACCCCCAACCCCTGACCCCTGACCCTGGCTTCGCGCGCGGTGGAGGGAAGAGATGGACTCGACCGTCCCTCGTCCCTTCCCCCCAACCCCTGACCCCCAACCAGGCCCTCTCGGGTACGCGCCGGCAGTTCTTGGGGACGAGCCGACGGCGACGTCGGATCAACCGTTTGAATCGAGGGACGACACACTACGGTTTTCTGCATCGTCGACCATGGGATGCATGGCTGGGGCGCCATCTTGGCGCGCTCCGGGACCGTGCGCCATCGCGCAAGTCGTTGATCTGTAGGGCTTTCCGGCGCCACGCCAGATGCGCAGAAACAGGCGTGTAGCTTGGCACGTCCGATGCAGCGTGAAGTGGGCAGTGGGAAGCCGGTGAAGAAAGACCGGTCAGCCTGCACCACGCACGGCTAGGGAGCATCAGATCCGGCCTTCGGTTCAGTACCGACGGCCCAGCGCTCGAGAAAGGCTCCTGACGTCTGCGACCTTCCATGGTCGAGGGCCATGTGGCCCGAGGCCGGGTGTGCGCCGCGAGGATGCGACGCGCGCTCTCCACTCATCTGAGGAGAGATTCGAGAAAATGCAACGACTCAAGAAGTCAGCTGCGAGTACGGCGGTGACCCTGCTGCTCTTCGCGGTGGTCGGCCTGCTGATCGCAGGCCCGGCCGTCGCCCAGGAGCAGTACGGCATCATCGACGGCACCGTCACCAGCGGTGAGGGCGAGGCCCTCCCCGGCGTGACCGTCGAGGCCAAGGGCCCCGTCGGCACCGTGTCCGCCATCACCAACGCCCAGGGCGACTACCGGTTCCCGCGTCTGCCCTCCGGCGTCTACACCCTGACCGCGACCCTCGACGGGTTCACCCCGGTGCAGGGCCAGGTTTCGCTGACCGTCGGCACCACCAAGCAGCTCGACTTCGAGCTGCGCGACACGGCGGTCACCGAGACCATCACCGTCACCTCCGACCGGGTCCTCATCGACGTCACCTCGGCGTCGACGGCGACCAACCTGAGCCGCGAGCGCATCGACATCATCCCGCGTGGCCGTGACTTCACCGACGTCGTGTCCCAGGCGGCCGGCGCCCAGGACGAGTCCCAGGCCGGCGGCATCTCGATCGACGGCTCGAGTGGAGCGGAGAACCGCTTCATCATCGACGGCATCGACACCACTTCGCCGCAGGAAGGCATCTCCAGCGTTCCGCTGCGTGCCGACTTCATCGAAGAGGTGCAGGTCAAGTCGGCCGGCTACGCCGCCGAGTTCGGCGGTTCCACCGGTGGCGTGATCAACGCCGTGACCAAGAGCGGCACCGCCGAGTGGCACGGTGGCATCAACGTCCAGTACGAGACCGACAGCCTCAACGGCGACGAGCGTCCGATCCTCGTCCGCAGCCTGCAGAACGACGCGCCGGAGTACATCCAGCCCAACACCGACAGCGAGGACCGGATCGACCCGGGCTTCTTCGTCGGCGGGCCGCTGTACCGCGACCGCTTGTTCATGTTCGCGGCCTACCAGCCGGGCGTGCGCGAGATCGAGCGCACGGTGACCTTCACCGACGGCACCACCAACACCTTCCCGCAGGACTTCCGGGTCGACTACGGTGCCTTCAACCTGACCGGCAACGCCGGCTCGAGCTTCCTCTACCGCGTGGCGGCGAACTTCTCGCCCTACGAGACCGAGCGCTCGCTGCCGACGCTGACCGGACGGACGTCGATCACCGACCCCGACGACTACCTGCGTGGCCGCAAGGGCGAGCGCAACACCTTCTCGGGCTCGATGGACTACATCCCGACCCCCGACTGGGTGTTCTCGGTCCGCGCCGGCCTCTACCACACCGACATCGAGGACACCGAGGTCAACTTCCCCGGCATCATCCACAACTTCTCGACCACCTCGACCGCGGCGGGCGTCGCCGCCCTGCCGGCCGAGTTCCAGCGCATCCCCGGCTTCTTCAGCGACGTGCTGATCGGTGACGCGACGGCTCGCGACGAGTACGAGCGCGAGTACATCGGTGCCGACGGCACGTGGTACGCCGAGGCGAACGGTCAGCACTCGCTGAAGTTCGGCTATCAGACCGAGAACATCTCGAACGACGTGCAGAGCGGCTACAACGCCGACCGCATCCTCTACTACGCCGGTCGCAGCTACACCACCTCCACCGGTCAGTCGGTGAGCGGTCAGTACGGCTACTTCCGTCTGCTGAACATCTCCACCCTCGGCGCGGTCGAGAGCCGCAACGAGGCGATCTTCCTCCAGGACACCTGGGAAGTGGGGAACTTCAGCATCAACGCCGGTCTGCGCGCCGAGCACGAGCGCATCCCGAACTTCGGTGAGCGGGGCCCGTCCTCGCCGATCGAGTTCGACTACGACGACAAGCTCGCGCCGCGTCTCGGCTTCGTGTGGGACATCGGCGGTGAGGCCAAGTGGAAGGCGTATGCCTCCTACGGCAAGTACTACGACGTCATGAAGTACGAGCTGCCGCGTGGCTCCTTCGGGGGCGACAAGTGGGTCGACTACTTCTACACCTGGGACAACCCGAACTTCCTGCTCAACGACGCCGCGAGCTGCCGCACCGGCAGCAACACGATCGCCGAGCAGCCGGGCTGCCCCGCCGGTCAGCTGATCGAGGTGCTCGATCGTCGCTTCAACTCGGCCGAGGACCTCGACGCCACCGTCGATCCGAACCTCAAGCCGATGGAGCAGGACGAGTACCAGATCGGTGTCGACCACCAGCTGCGTCCCGACATCACCGTCGGAGCACGCTACGTGCGCAAGGAGCTGGTGCGGACGATCGAGGACGTCGGCATCCTGGTCCCGGGCGTCGGCGAGGTGTTCTTCATCGCCAACCCCGGTGAGGGCATCTCGCTCACCCTCAACGACCCGAACGTGCCGGCCTTCCCGAAGGCCACCCGTGAGTACGACGGCCTCGAGCTGACCTTCAACAAGCGGCTCACCGACAAGTGGGCGCTGTGGGCCAATTACACCTACAGCCGCCTGTACGGCAACTACTCCGGCCTCGCCAGCTCGGACGAGGACGGCCGCCTGTCGCCCAACGTGAACCGGTTCTTCGATCACCTCGAGAACACCTTCGACCGCAACGGCAACGCCGTCGAGGGTCGCCTCGGCACCGATCGTCCGCACGTGCTGAAGACCCAGTTCATGTACCGGTTGCCCTGGGACATCACCCTCGGCGCCAACCAGTACATCGGCAGCGGCATCCCGACCTCCGAGGAGGCTCTGGTCGCCGGTGGCGTGCCGTTCTACCCGTACGGCCGCAACAACCTGGGCCGTACTCCGACGCTCACCCGCACCGATCTGTCGCTGTTCAAGGACTTCACCCTTGGCAAGCTCAACATGCAGCTCGGTCTCAACGTGATCAACCTCTTCGACGAGGACACGGTGACCCGGCGGATCAACGAGCGCACGGTGAGCAGCCTGCCGCTCACGACCCAGCAGTTCTTCGGTGGCGGCTGGGACTACGAGCAGCTGCTCGCGGCGAACCCGAACCTGACCAACTCGCTGTTCAACCAGCCTGATCAGTTCCAGGGTCCGCGCGTGGTCCGGCTCTCGGTGCGCCTGGCGTACTGAGTCGCGAACCGGTGATCGACCGATCCGTCGGTCGATCCCAAACGGAGAAGGGGGCCCTCGGGCCCCCTTTTCTTTTTCTGCTCGACTCGAATGGTCGAGCCGTGCTCACTGCGGAGCGGGTGGCGAGCGACCCACTGATGGCGACGCCGGCGACTCGCCCTCGAGGCAGTCGTCGACGAACAGCGCCTCGCCGGTGGATCCGCCTTCACCGGGCAACGCGGATTTCCCGCGCCAGGGCTCTGCGGCACAGCTTCGTCAGAGCCACAGAGGACGTTTGCGGCCCGAGGTGGGCCTTCTGCCGTTTGGGCCTGCTCGCGCTGGCGCCGCGAGCGCCAGGGCACGACCCGGCCGCTCAGCCGAGGCCGGTGACGTCGAAGCTCATGATGAGCATGTCGCGCGTCTTGCCGTCGCGGTCGATGACCCAGTCGGCGAGCAGCGCCTCGGCAGCGAAGCCGAGATCCTGGAACATCTTGCGGGCGCCCTGCTGCTCCCTGGCCATCTGGGCGACGATCTTGGTCAGGCCGAGGTCGCGCGCGATGTCGAAGGTCTCGCTGGCGAGCAGCGCCCCGAGACCGATGCGCCGCACCTCCGGCGAGACGATCACCCGGATCTCGCCGAGATGCCGCATCCAGTGCAGCTCGCGGCGGTTGAGGCTGCCGTAGCCGACCAGCTTGCCGTCGCGTCGCGCCAGGATCGTGTAGCGCTGGCCCTTGGACACGCTGTCCGCCCAGCGCTCGAGCGTCGGTCGATCGGTGATGTCGATGCGGAGGAACTGCAGGTCGCCTTCGGGGAGTGAACAGGCGAACTGGTGCACGTCGTCGATGTCCTCGGCGGTGAACACCGAGAGCTCGATCGACATCCCGTTTCGACTGATGCTGCGCGGGTACTTCTTGGAGAGGTCGAGCATCGGCTGGAGAACCTCCTGGGGTTCCGTGGTTGACGTGAGCGTATCGTCGCCGCGCCGCGCCGTGCAGGTCCCGATCGCGAGGCGGGCGACGCCGCCGCGGCCGGACTCTCGACGGGACGCCGGTCGCGGCGTCGCGGTGAGGTTGGTCAGGTCTTCTTGCGGCTGGTCTTCTTGCGCGTCGAGCCCTTCTTGCGGGTCGAGCCCTTCTTGCCCGCCTTGGCGCCGGTCTTGGCGCCGGTCTTCGTCTTCTTCACCCCGCCCCCACTCTTCGCCGCCTCGGGCGCTGCGGAGTCCTCTCTGCCCGCCAGGCGCTCGAGCAGGTGATCGAACTGTTTGAACGACTCGTCGACCGCGTTGCGGAACTGACGGCGCTGCTCGCTCGCCGCCTCGCGCCAGGCGTCGACGATCTCACGCGCCTCGTCGGGCACCCGGTCGCTGTCGACGAAGCGGTCGACGATCGACTGCTGCTGGTTCTGCAGCGCGCTGAGCGCCTGGAAGGTGTTGTCGAACAGACGCCGCTGGACCTTGAGCATCTGCCTCTGACCCTCCAGCAACCTGCGCCCGAGCTCGTTGCGCATCGCATCGCCGGAGGAAGTGTCGCTTGGTGTCATCTCGTGCTCCTTGGTCGTCGAATGGGGGCGGTCGTCCGTCCGCGGTGACGCCGGCTCTGGTGTGCGCTCAGGCCGGGCGCCGGTTGCGGGAGGCCCGCCCGGTGGACGTCTCCGCCTCGCGTCGCGCGGCGGAGGGGCGGCGCCGACCGATATCGATCGGCTCGAGGTCGGGCACGCCCGCCGCGATGCGCAGGTCGGCCATGGCACGGTCGATCTCGTCGCGCAGGGGGCCGATCTGCGGGAAGGCGAGATCGTCTGCCCGCAGACCGAAGCAGATCCTCTGGTTGTACGAGAGAGACGCCAGGCCGAGACCGTTCTCCCGCAGCATCGGATTCAGCGGGTGGATCTCGCGGATCTCGGCATCCTGGAGGCGCAGGGCGACCTGAGGTCCCGCGGTCTGGGTGTAGAAGAGGTTGCACAGCAGCGGGAACCTCGCCAACCGGGCGAGCTGCTTCACCGCCGGAGCCGGTCGCTCGGTCAGCACCTCGAGCAGGTCGCCGAGCGCGTGCGGGACCCGCGCCGCGCGCAGGGTGCGCGTCTGGGTGCGCACCGCGCGGTACGTGTGGGCCAGGTCCTCGCCGTGCAGCGGTAGTGCCAATGGCAGGTAGGTCGTCGAGATCGTCGAGCCTTCGCCGAGCAGCTGCACCGGCATCGGGCAGAGCAGCCGCAGCCGACGCTCGCCGGCCCGTCCCGACGACGAGGCGACGACGAGCCGGCGAGCCAGCGCCGCGGTGACGATGGTCAGCCCGACGTCACCGATCGAGCCGCCGAGGGCGTGGCGGATGCCGCGCGCCTCGGCGTAGGAGAGCGTCAGGCGCGCGATGCGGTGCCTTCCGGAGCCGAGACGGTTGAAGGGCAGCCTCGGCACCGGCAGGCCGAGCTCGGGCTCGACGTCGAGCAGTGTGCGCACAGCGATGCGGTTCGACTCGCCGACCAGGCGCAACCAGTCGAAGCCGGAGAGTCCCGCCTCGAGGGCGGAGCGCAGCAGCTCGGAGGGCAGCGACCTGGGAGCCACCTCGCCGGCCTCGATCTCCTCGCCGGTGGGCAGCGGCGTTCCCAACTCGTGCGCCGGTGCCGTCGCGACCGCGGCGCGCGCCGCCCGGCCACGCTCGTGCTCGTTGAGACGGCCCACCAGCAGGCTGAAGAGGTTCAGTCCGGAAGGCTCGTGCACGACCGCCCGGTGGGCCTTGAACAGCAGCGTCGTGGCCGCGCCGGGGTCTGCCGGCTGCAGGAGATGCAGCTCCCACAGCGGCCTCGAGCGGTCGAGATGCTCGCTCATCAGGCGCGCCGCGACCGACTCCACCGTCTCGTGCGGCGACAGCGCCTGCTCGAGCACATGATCCTCGGCGACGAAGTCACGGTCGTCGACGAGACTCGGGTGGAGCAGGCCGCCGGCCGCCGGACCGAGACGGCAGCGCAGGGCCGGGGTCGCGTCTCGCGACGAGATCACCTCCTGGATCGCCTCGCACAGCGGCTCGAGCTCGAGGCGCTGGTCGACGGAGCAGAGGAGGCCGACGTGCATCGCCGAGCGCGGCGATTCGAGGTAGAGGTAGATCGCCTCGTCACCGCGCAGGCGACGCCGCGGATGCGCCACCGGGCTCACGCCGCCTCCTCGCGGCTGCGATCGAGGTCGTCGCGCTCGCCGCGCTCGGTGCGCGAGGCGGCGGCGAGGAACGCCGCGATGTGGCGGTAGGCCTGCGGGTTGAAGGCGAGGCCGCAGTGGGTGCCGAGCACCTCCCGGTTCCGGCTCGCGTCCGGCAGCCGGGTGAAGCGCCAGTCGACGACGCCGTCGGTGCGCGTGTAGATGGCCAGGTCGGGCACATCGTCCGGGAAGGCGCCGCTGCGCAGCGCCCTGACGAACGAGCACGAGCAGTAGCCGGTGTAGCAGTCCGGGTCCGCCGGCCCGTCGTCCTGCATCACCTGGATCTGCCGACGCACCCGCTCACCGGCGCGCAGCGTGGCGGGATGGGAGCGCAGGCCGCGGAGAGGGGAGCCGAGGGTGCAGACGCTGGCGATCGGTCCGGGCCTCCTGGTGGCAACGCCGCGCGCCAGCACGCCGCCCAGGCTGTGACCGATGAGGTGCACACGCTGGCCGCACTCCAGCGCGGCGCGATCGATCGTCTGATCGAGCCTGTCGGCGAGGCGGTCGAGGCAGTCCGCGTTGCGGCCGATGCCGGAGGCATACGGGCGATAGCCTGCCCTGCGCAGCCACTGGCGTAGATCGGCCAGGTAGGGGTCGGAACCCAAGAAGCCGGGAATCACCACCACCGGCTCGCCACGGCCTCGTGGCAGGCCGAGCCCCCAGAAGGTCGGCGACCAGCGCAGCGCGGACCACTCGATCAGCGCCAGGGGCTCCCGCCAGAGCGGTACTCGCGCCGGTAGCCGGTCGCGCAGGTCGGGGGCGTTGAACTGCCTCATGGGTCTCCTGGCGTCGGCGGCCCGATGCAAAGCGGCGGGCCGGTCGCCGTATCAGCTCTCGTCGCCACCCTTGCTGGACTTCTTCTTGCTCGCGCCGCTCGACTTGGCGCCGGCGGTGCGGCCGGTGGCGACCGAGGTGAGCCCGCCGAACAGGTCCTGCCAGTTCTTCATCGCACCGGGGATCCATGTGCGCATGAGGTTCTCGGGGTCCATCCGGTCGAGGTTCTTGCGCACCCTGTCGGCTACCAGCAGCATCACCTGCTGCTGCATCGGCTCGACGTCGGGGAGGCCGAGGAAGGCCCTCGCTTCCTGTGGCGTGCACTCGATGTCTATGTTGAGCTTCATCTCGTTGTCGGGCTCCTTGAACTGACGGCATCGCCGTCGGGGAGGGGCGGCTCGGTGACGTCGGCATGCCGGCGCACCGCCTCGACGACGCGGTGCATCTCGCGGTCCGTTGCACTCGGCTGTCGGTAGGCCGACACCACGATGCCACCGAAGAGATCCACCGGATCGCGGTGGTCGTCGACGACGAAGTCCGGGCGCACCGGGATGCCGAGCGGCGTCAGCATCTCGCGATGGCGGTAGAGCGGTTTGTCGAAGCAACCCTGGACCAGATCTTCCAGCGCATGGCGCCTGACGATCTCCCACCGCGGGCCGAGCCCCGACCAGAGGTAGATCGTGTGGCCCGCCGCGCGCAACGAGGTGAAGGCCTCGCGCACGCCGGGACGCAGGGCGTCGTCGCCGTCGACGATGGTGTGGTCGACATCGAAGAAGAGATTCATGGCGGTTGAGCGGTGGAGACCTCGGTTCGTGCCTGGTCGATGTGCGGGTTGCGGCGCTCGCCGATCGGTCGGATCTCAAGCCACCGACTTGGTGGACGCATCGCCGCCGCCGCTGGCGGAGTCGGCGGCCTTCTCCTTCCGGGAGGCGCTGTCGGCGGTGGCGCTCTTCTTGGCAGCTTTGTTCTTGGCGGTCTTCTTCTTCGCCGACTTCTTGGTGGCCTTCTTGCTGGATCCCTTCTGGGCCTTCTTCTTGGCGGCCTTCTTCTTGGCAGCGCTCTTCTTGGCGGCGCTCTTCTTGGCAGTCTTCTTCTTGCCGGCCTTCGCCTTGCGCTTCTTCTCGGCGCTGCTGCCGCCGGCGGTCACCCTCGCCTTCGCCTTTACCTTCGCCGAGGCTTCCCTGCCTCCGCCGGCGCTCGAATCGCCGCCCCGCGTCGGGCCTCCAGACGCCGCTTCGGTGCTCGGTGGATCGCTGCCACCGTTGGCCGCCATGCGGAGCTGGCCCTTGAGGTCGAGATGCTCCAGGCCCGCCTCGTCGACCTCGGGCACGCCCGCGGCCTCGCGGATCTCGCGCTGACTGGCGTAGAGGCACTGCACCACCTGCCAGGGATCGGAGACCAGCTCGCGATCGACGGTGAGCCCGATGACGATGCGACGGTTGTAGCTGAGGATCGCGACGAACAGGCCGATGTGGTTGGAGATGATGCCCATCGGCAGCCAGCGGAGCAGCTTCCTGCCGCCCTGGTAGAGGGGGATCTGCGGCCCGGGCACGTTCGTCGAGACGGTGTTGAGCACGGTCTGGCGGAACGGCAGTCGGCTGGCGAAGGCCTGCAGCAGCGGCGGGATCCGCTGGCTCGCCTTGCTCAGGTCGAACAGTGCCTCGGCCTGGCCGACCTCCTTGAGGTTGTCCATGCCGCTGCGCACCAGGGCGTGACGCGCCACCGGATCCCGTTCACCCACCGGCAGCGGCGCGATCATCACCGACACCAGGTTGCCGAGCTGTCCGTGCTCCGAGGCGGCGCGCATGCTCACCGGGCACATGGCGCGGAGCGTCTGGTCGCCGACGTCGAAGCCGATCTCCTCGCAGTAGCGCGCCAGGCCGCCGGCGAGGATGGTCAGCACCAGGTCGTTGAGTGTGCCTCCGAGCTCCGACTTGATCTGGCGCAGCTCGGTGAACGAGAAGTCGGCCCAGGCGTAGCCGAGTCTGCCGCTGAGCGGAGCGTTGAACGGAGTCTTCGGGGCCGGCCGCAGCGTCGTCGGCAGCGTCGTCGCGAGCGCGTCGAGCAGGCGCCTGCCCTGGTCGGCCATGCGCTGCGGCCGCAGCAGCGAGAAGAGCCCGCTGGTCCACGCTTCGGCGAGCTCGGTCAGCCGGTGCTGTGCCGACTCCTGGGCCAGGGTGATGGCGTCGGGTAGCGGTTGTGGGTCCCACGGCGGCGCCGGCGGCCGCGGCTCCCGCTCCGGGGTCAGATCGTTCATCGCCATGGTCAGATCGACGCCGGAGACACCGTCGATCATCGCGTGGTGGATCTTCCACACGATCGCGGTGTCACCCGACGGCAGACCGTGGATCAGCGTCGCGTGCCAGAGCGGCCGATCGCGCGGCAGCGCTCCCTGGTAGGCGGCGATCGCCGTCTCGGCGAGGTCGCGTTCGCTGCCGTCGCCCTCGAGGTGGACCTCGTCGACGTGCCGGCTGATGTCGAAGTCGGGGTCGTCACACCACAGCGGGTGAGAGAACCCGAGCGGTGGGAAGACCACCCGCTGGCGGTAGCGGGGGATCTCGGGCAGGCAGTCGAGAAGCAGCTGTTCCAGCTCTTCGCCGGTGATCCGGCCCTCGTAGATCATCGTGCCGCCGATGTGCATCGTCTCGGTCGGCTTCTCCATGTAGAGGAAGGCCGCATCGATCGAGGACAGGAAGCGGTTGAGCTGTTTTGCCATAGCGGGGAGGATGCCCTTTCCGGTCGTGGCGACGGCATGCGGCCAGGCGATCCGACGGGAGTGGCTATCGTAGCGGAGCCTTCCGTCGCGTTTCGAGGCGGCACGGAGGGCGTCGCCGCGTCGGCCCCGCACTCGGGCCTCGCCGGCGCAGCGGGAGAGGCCTTCGGGTCTGCGCGATCGCGATTCCGAGAGGCGCCCGTTTCCGCGCCTGGGCCCTCACGGGCGTTCAGGAACGGCGGCGTCGGCGACCGTACGGGTGAAGAGATCGAGGTCGGCGGTGCGGCGGGAGTCCGCGAGCAGCCAGTCGGCCAGGGTGGCCTCGCGACGGAAACCGCATTCGACCAGCCAGTCGGGGCGCAGTGCCAGGGATCTCGGCACGCAGGCCACGAGCTTGCGGGCGCCCATGCCTGCGGCGTACGGCTCGATCCTGCGCAGCAGGGCGCGCGCCATCTCGGTGGCCTGCGGGCCGACGCTGGGAGGAACGCCGGTGGCCGTTCGCTCTCGTCGCCGCCTACCGCCGTCTGCGGCGAGCTCGGCATCGATCAGCAGATCGATCTCGACCAGGTGACGCATCCAGCTGAGGTAGCGTCGCACCAGGCTGATCGCGGCCACCGCCCGGCCACCGCGCTCGGCGAGCAGCAGCACCCGTCGCGCCGACGCCACTTGCTGGTGCCAGGTGGCGCCGCCTCCGAGCGCCGACAGGCTGAGGCCGGCCGCGACCGCCGGCCGTGCGAGCAGCAGGCGCTCGAAGGCGGGATCGGGCCGACCGCCGAGCGCACGCACGGTCACTGCGCCGCCGCCGGAGAGGCGGAGCGGCCCGGCGGGCACGGAGCGCGTCGAGAAGGGACGCACCTCGGCGTCGAGCCGCGGCCTCGGTTGCTGGTTCGTGGTGGAAGGTTGCAAGAGGACTCCGCCGAAGCGGCGCGCAGTCTAGCCGACGCCTCCCGGGCGCTCGAGGAGCCGCTCTGCCGCGGCCGACCGACGACTCAGCCCGTGGTGGCCTCGGCGGCTCGCGACCGCTCCGCCGGGAAGAAGGCGCAGCCGTAGCGACCCGGATCGAACGGAGCCCATTCGCCCTCGGGCTGCGCCAGCCGGTCGGCGACGATCGCCAGCACCGAAGGATTGTGGCCGAGTCCGCAGTGGGATCCGTAGACCTCGACGTTCTCCGACCGCGGGCCTTCCCGCTGCACGCAGCACTGCCAGCGCACGACGCCGTCGGTGCGGCTGTAGATCGCGGTCGAAGGTACCGGCAGCGGTCGCTCGAGCCCCTGCAGGCGCTTCGCCTCGTTGGCGATCTGCTCGCCGGCGAGGTTCTCGTAGAGCTTCCAGACGTGATTGGCTTTCGGCGATCCCGCGAACGGGCTGCCCAGGGTGATCACCTGGCGCACCATCGCCGGCTGGGTGCGGGCGATCTCGCGGGCGTAGATGCCGCCGAGGCTCCAGCCGATGATCGACACCGGCTGGTCGTGCAACCAGGCCAACTCACGCAACCGACGCAGCATGCGGATCTCCAGCCCGTGCCGCATGCCGACGTTGACGCCCTGGCGCCAGGCCTTCGCCTCGTATCCGCGGTGGCGCAGGAAGCGGCGCAGCGGCGTCGTCACCACGTCGCCGGTGGTGAAGCCGGGCAGCACCAGCACCGGGTGGCCGTCGCCCCGCGGCAGCAGTCCCCAGAGCAGGCGGGAGTTCAGGAACAGACCGAACTCGGCCAGCGCACGCGTCTCGAGGGCGAAGAGCAGCCGCGACGGAGGCGCGTCGAGCGCCTCGAGCTGGTCGTCTCCGTCCTCCTCGGCGGGGCGGTCGGCGTTCATGAAGTCACGGTAAGGGACCCGTGTGGACCCCGTCAACCGCCCGGCGCGGCGGCGACCGGCGTCGCCTCGGGGCCGCGGGCTGCCGGAGCGGGCGCTCAGCCGGCGGCGGTGACGCCGACCGGACAGGCGACTCCCGTGCCGCCGAGCCCGCAGTAGCCGCCGGGGTTCTTGGCCAGGTACTGCTGGTGGTAGTCCTCGGCGTAGAAGAACTCGGGCGCGTCGAGGATCTCGGTGGTGATGGCGCCGTGACCGGCCTGCTGCAGCCGCTCCTGGTACGCCCGCATCGACGCTTCCGCCTCGCGTCTCTGCTCGTCCGAGAAGACGTAGATGCCGGAGCGGTACTGGGTTCCGACGTCGTTGCCCTGACGCATCCCCTGGGTGGGGTCGTGACTCTCCCAGAAGAGGCGCAGCAGCTCGGCGTAGGAGATGCGCTCGGGATCGAACACGACGAGGACCACCTCGTTGTGCCCGGTGCCGCCGCTGCAGACCTCGCGGTAGGTCGGGTTCGCCGTCAGGCCGGCTGCGTAGCCGACCGCGGTGGTGTAGACGCCGTCCGCCTGCCAGAACTTGCGCTCGGCTCCCCAGAAGCAGCCGAGACCGAAGATCGCCTGCTCGAGCCGGTCGGGGAACGGGCCACGCAGCGGGGTTCCGAGCACCTCGTGGCGCTCGGGCACGGGCATCGGCTCGTCGCGCCCGGGAAGCGCGGACTCCGCGGTCGGCATCGTCGTCTTGTCGAATCGGGAGAAGATCATCTGTAGGCCTCCAGCAGGCGGATTCGCGGAACGGCGGGCGGTTTCGGGAAATGGCCCGCGCCGGCTCCAGGCCGCCTTGGCAGTTTCGCGCGCCGACCGCCCGCGGATTGGTGCTCGTGCCGGCGCTGACGCCGCCGCTCCGCGACACCGCGGGCTCCGCTATTCTCGCTCAGATGTCGCAGCCCACGGCCAGCTCCGGCGCCCGCCCCGAGCGCCCGCGACAGGCTCACTTCCGTCCGCCCGTCGATCGCCGCAGCCGGCGCAAGGTCAAGCGCAGCAGCGCACTGCGTCTCTACCACGAGGTGCTCCGGCTCGAACACCTGCACTACGGACTATGGGCGGGTGAGCCGCTCGATCTCGACGGGCTGCGGGCGGCGCAGCAGCGCTACGCCGACCGGCTGCAGGAGCTCATCCCGACAGGAGTGCACGAGGTCCTCGACGTCGGCAGCGGCACCGGCGCCTTCAGCCGCCAGCTCGCCGCAGCGGGCTACTCGGTCGAGGGTCTGTCGCCGGATCCGTACCAGGCAGAGCTCTACCGCGACCGGGTCGGTAGACCGTTCCACCTCGGCCGCTTCCAGGAGTTCGAGCCGGCGCACGCCTACGATCTGGTGCTGATGAGCGAGTCGTCTCAGTACATCTGGATCGACGATCTCTTCGCCGCGGTGCGCCACGCCGTCGACGACGGCCACTGGCTGCTCGCCGACTACTTCGTGGTCTGCGACGACGGCAGCCGCGCGAGTCGCAGCGGCCATCCGCTGGACGAGTTCCTGCGTCGCGCCGAGCGCGCCGGCTTCGCGCTCGAACATCGCGAGGACATCACCGAAGCGACGCGTCCCACCCTCGAGCTCGGTACCCGTCTCGTCGAGCGGTTCGTCGAGCGTACGGCCACGATCGGTGTCGATTCGCTGCGCGAACGCCGGCCGCGCACCTTCTCGCTGCTGCGCCGTCTGTTCGGAGGCAGTCTGCGGCGGCGTCTGGAGCGACTGCGCGAGGAGGTCGATCCCGAGGCGTTCGCCCGGGTCAAGCGCTACGAGATGCTGCGCTTCCGCGTGCCGCCACGCTGATCGACCGGCGAGCCGCCCGCGGCGGCGCTCAGTCGGCGAAGCGGAGCGAGATCTCCGCCAGGCTCTCGGGCGAGCCGACCACGGTGACGCGGTCACCGAGCTCGAGCCGGGTGTAGCCGTGCGAGACCAGCGAGGCGCCACCACGCCGCACCGCCAGGATCAGCGAGTCCAGCGGCAGCTTGAGGTCGCGCAGGGCGACGCCGTCGAGGTCCTCGTTGTGCAGCTCGATGTCGGCGACCTCCTGCCCCGGATCCATGCCCAGGGCCATCGACGCCACCGACGGCGAACGCACGAACTGGTCGAGCAGGCCGACCATCGCCACCGCCGGATCGACGATCACGGCGCCCAGTGCGTGCAGCTCGTCCCAGAGCTCGCGGTCGCCGCTGCGCACGATCACCGTGCGGGTGCCGAAGCGCTCGAAGGCCAGCTCGCACACCGCCAGGCTCTCGCGCCCCTCGAGCAGCGAGACGACGGCCGCGGCATCGCCGACTCCGGCCTTCTCCAGCGACTCGGCGCTGAGGTCCGGCACCTGCACGATCTCGACGCCCTCCTCGCGGGCGTCGGCCTGGGCGAGGCCCTGGCGGGTGATCACCCGCACCCTCCAGCCGTGCGCGTCGAGCCGGCGCGCCAGCGCCAGCGACTGGCCCTCGAGGCCGAAGATGCAGGCCAGCGGGGTGCCGCGCAGGTCCCTGCGGCCGGCGCGCAGATGCGCCTCGCCGACCATCTGCAAGGCCCACTTGAACAGCGGAGGCCCGACGAGCTGATTCAGCACGATCACCGAGATCAGCACCGTCGCGAGGTCAGCGCCCCACGACGGGAACATCACCTCCACCTGCTTGCACAGGCCGAGGCCGATACCGGCCTGGGTGACGAACGACATCCAGGAGACCCGGTTCCACAGCTCGGGATCGCCGGCGATCCGGCCGCCGATCCAGGATCCGGCGAAGATGCCGGCGATGCGCACCGCGAAGAGCACCAGCGCCAGCTGCCACGCCGACGCCAGGGTGTCGATCGCCACTCCGGCTCCGGCGAGGGTGAAGAAGAGCACGTAGATCGCCGGGCTGGTCTGGTTGAGCACCCGGTGGAAGTCGTTGCGGAAACCGGTGAAGTTGGTCACCGTGAATCCGGCGACCATGCACACAAGCAGCGGCTCGAGGTAGATCTCGAACGGTCCGGAGTGGGCGGTGGCCTCGCGCAACGTGCGGGCGCCGTGGAAGACGATCCAGCCGAGCAGGAGCGCGACGGCGGCGCGCGCGTGCCAGCCGGCGAAGAGCCGGAAGAGCCAGGGGATGGCCCGCCCCACGAGGTACCCGAGCACGGTCGCGACGGCGATCTCGCCGAGCACGATGAGCACCAGGCTGGGGTCGAAGCCGAACTGGCTGATCAGGCCGTCGGCCATGCTCGAGCTGAGCGCGAAGAGCAGGATCACCAGCACGTCGGAGGCCACCGTGATCCCCAGCACCGTGCGGGTGAACGGTCCGTGGGCGCGCATCTCGTTGACCACCGCGATCGCCGACGAAGGAGAGCGGGCCACCATGATCGCGCCGACCAGCAGCGCGACGGCGAGGCGGGTCGCCGGCGGCATTCCGCGGGTGAAGGCGACCTGACTGGCGAGAGCGAAGGTGGCGAGGGTCGCGGCGGTGAAGGTCGCCACCACCTGGCCGACCGTGATCCAGCGGATCGAGCGCAGCCTGGAGCGCAGCTCGACGAGGTAGAGCTCGGCGCCGGCGGCGAAGGCGATGAAGGCGAGCGCGATCTCGTCGACGAATCCGAGACGCGCCACCGCGTCGGCGTCGAGGAACGCCAGCCCCTGCGGTCCGATCGCCATGCCGACCAGCAGGAAGCCGGTGATCAGCGGCAGGTGGGCGCGCGTCAGCAGGTGGCCGAGGCGGTGCGCGGCCACGGCGACGATGCCGAGAGCCGCGAGCGTGGCGAGCAGCTCCGGTGTCGGAGGAGAGGTGAAGATGCTGCGACCGGTGGAAGGAGATTCGGGACGTGCGCGCCAGGCGCTGGCGGCGCGGCGTGCGGACGGAGAGGGGGCGCTCGGAGGCCATGTAGGCGCCGGAGTGCCTCGAGCGCGGGGACGGGCCCGAGGACGCGGGGCGACGTCGGGGGCCGGGATCCGTGGCGCTCGAAGCGCGCACAGTAGCAGAGCCCCTGCCGGCGTCTCGGCGGGGCCCCGATCGGAGCGCTGCGCCGGCGCTCAGCGGAAGTCGTGGCTGGGGATGCGCATCAGCTGCTCGAGTGGCCAGAAGCGATCCGCCTTCACCGAGATCGATCCGTCGCGCTTCTGCAGCACGCCCTCGACGACGAGGCCGGCGCAGCCGACGATGGTCTTGCGATGGCGGCGCAGCTCGTCGGGCATCACGATCGCCTGGCACATGCCGGTCTCGTCCTCGAGGGTCAGGAAGAGCAGTCCGCGCGCGGTACCGGGTCGCTGGCGCACGATCACCGAGCCAGCGGTGCGCACCCGCCGGTCCGCCGGCAGTCGCGCCAGGTCGGCGGCACTGACCACCCCACGCCCGGTGAGCGCCGCGCGGTAGTACTCCATCGGATGCCGGCCAGTGGTCAGCTCGGCGACGCGGAAGTCGGCGGCGGTCTCCTCGAACGCGGTCATCTCGGGAAGTGGCGAGCGCGCGTCGTCGCGCTGGTCGCGCAGCAGCGGTCCGCGGCGCTTGGCGGCGCGCGCCACCTGCCAGAGCGCCTCGCGACGGCTCAGGGCGCGGTCGCCGTCCGCCGCCAGCGAGGCGAGGGCGCCGACCTCGGCGAGACGCGTCACCTGGTCCTCGCGCAGGTCGCAGCGGTCGACCAGGTCGTCGACGGTGGAGAACCGGCGCTCGGACTGCTGCTCTTCGATGCGCTCGGCGGCGTCGCTGCGCAGGCCCTTGACGTAGCGCAGCCCGATGCGGATGCCGTCCTCCCAGCGACAGCGCACGCCCGAGTGGTTGACGTCGATCGGGCGCACCTCGACGCCCGCACGCTGCGCCTCCTTGACCAGGGTCGCAGGGTGGTAGAAGCCCATCGGCCAGGCGTTGAGCAGCGACAGGAAGAAGGCCGTCGGGTGGTGGCACTTGAGGTAGGCGCTGGCGTAGGCGATGAGGGCGAAGCTGGCGGCGTGCGACTCGGGGAAGCCGTAGAGGGCGAACGAGGTGATCGCCCGCAGGATCTGCTGCTGCCCCTCGGCCTCGATGCCGCGCTCGCGCATCCCTTCGACGAGCCGCTGCTCGATCTTCTCCATCCGCTCCATCGAGCGTTTGAAGCCCATCGCGCGGCGCAGCTCCTCGGCCTCGCCGCCGGTGAAGCCGGCCGCCTCCATCGCCAGCTTGAGGATCTGCTCCTGGAAGATCGGCACCCCCAGTGTGCGCTCGAGGATCGGCTTCAGCGACGTGTGCGGGTAGGTCACCTCCTGGCGGCCCATGCGGCGCTCGAAGTACGGGTGCGCGATCTTGCCGACGATCGGCCCGGGCCGGATGATCGCCACCTGGATCACGAGGTCGTAGAACTTGCGCGGCGCGTTGCGCGGCAGCGACGCCATCTGGGCGCGACTCTCGACCTGGAAGACGCCCACCGTGTCGGCCCGCCGCAGCATCTCGTAGACCTTCGGGTCGTCGGGCGGCAGATGCGCGAGGTCGATCAGCTTGCCCTCGTGCCTGCGGATCATCGGTACCGCCTCCTCGAGCGCGTTGAGCATGCCGAGCCCGAGCAGGTCGACCTTGATGATGCCGAGGTCGGCGCAGTCGTCCTTGTCCCACTGCACGATCACCCGGCCCTCCATCGCGGCGGGCTCGAGCGGCACCACCTCGTCGAGGCGGCCGTCCGACATCACCATGCCTCCCGAGTGCTGGCCGAGGTGACGGGGGTGGTTCTGGATGCGGCGCCACATCTCGCGGAAGAGCAGCATGCGCGTCTCGGAGGGATCGAAGCCGAGGTCGCGCAGCTCGGTCTCGACGCAGCGGTCGTCGCCGCGCTTGATGTCGTAGTGCCAGCTGCCGAGGCGCTTGGCGAGTCTGTCGACCTGCTGCGACGAGTAGCCGAGCGCCTTGGCCACCTCGCGCGCCGCCATGCGGTCGCGGTAGGTGATCACGTTGGCGGTCATCGCAGCGCCGCGGCTGCCGTAGCGCCGGTAGACGTACTGGATGACCCGCTCGCGCTGATCGCCCGACGGCAGGTCGAGATCGATGTCGGGCCACTCACCGCGCTCCTCGGAGAGGAAGCGCTCGAAGAGCAGCTCCATCTTCACCGGATCGACCGCGGTGATGCGTAGCGCGAAGCAGACTGCACTGTTGGCCGCCGAGCCCCGTCCCTGCGCCAGGATGTCGTGGTCGAGGCAGAAGCGCACGATGTCCCAGACGATGAGGAAGTAGCCGGCGAGATCGAGCTTCTCGATCATCCTCAGCTCCTTCTCGATCTGCGCCTGGGCGCGGGCGGTGAGCGGGCGGAAGCGGGTGCGGGCACCGTTCCAGGTCAGCTCGCGCAGGTAGGACATCTCGGTCTCGCCGGGCGGCAGCGGATAGCGGGGGAACCGGTAGCCGAGGTTCTCGAGCGTGAAGTCGAGTCTCTCGGCGAGCTCGCTGGCGCCGTGCAGCGCCTGCGGCAGATCGGCGAACAGCTCGCCCATCTCCGCCGCACCGCGCAGGTGGCGCTGGCGCTCGCAGGCGAGCAGCGCGCCCGCTTCGTCGAGAGTGGTGTGATGGCGGATGCAGGTCATCACGTCGTGCAGGCGCTTGTCGTCGCCGTTGGCGTAGCGCACCCCGTTGGTGGCCAGGAGAGGCACGCCGGTGGAGCTCGAGAGTTCGATCAGGGCACGGTTGCGGTGCTCCTCCCGGCGCAGGCCGTGGCGCTGCAGCTCGAGGTGCAGCCGGCCTTCGGGGCCAGTGCCACCGAAGGCATCGGCGAGCTTCTCGAGGCTGCGCCGCGCCGCGTCGATTCCCCCGCAGCGCAGCGCCTCGCTCACCGGGTCGTCGCCGCCGCCGACCAGGCAGTGCAGCCCGCCGGAGTGCTCACAGAGGGTGCTCCAGTCGACCGCCGCCTCACCCTTCGGTCTGGCGAGCGCTCCGCTGGTCAGCATCCGGCACAGGTTGCGGTAGCCGGCCTGGCTCTCCACCAGCAGTGGAAGACGTAGCTCGTCGCCGCCGGCGGCGGCAGTCGACGCCATCCGCCCCGCCGAGCTCTCACCGTCTTCCCCTCCGGTGCCCCCGGACGCTGGACGGCTGCGCTGCAGCACCACCTCGGAGCCGACCAGGGCGCGCAGCCCCGCGGATTTCGCCGCCTTGTGCAGACGCGGCGCTCCGTAGACTCCGCCGCGATCGAGCAGCGCGACGGCGGGCAGCTCGAGCTCGGCGGCGCGTTCGATCAGGTCCTCGGGCAGCGAGGATCCGCGCAGGAAGGAGAAGGACGACGCGACGTGCAGCTCGGCGTAGGGCGGCCTACCGCTGCGACCGGCGCGACGCCGCGAGCGCTTCTTGTAGTCGCGGCGCTGGAGCAGCTCCTTGCGGGCTCCGGGCGAGACGTAGCCCGAGCGCCTGGCGCTCGGCTGGCTCGCCAGCTCCAGTCCCCAGGCCATGTCGCGCGTCTCGGCCGCGGGCAGCGGCGAGGGTTCGAGGTCGGTGCTCTCGTGGTCTCCAGGTGACGCAGCTGACGCTTCGGCTCCTGCGTCGCGAGCGGCACTGGCGTCGTCAGCCACCAAGTCGGGTGACCGGTCCTGCTGCAGGTCGTGCTTCTCGGCAGGTGGAGCGGTGGAGCGGCGGGAGCCCTTCGTTTCCGCCATGAGACGTAATCTAAGCGTAAAAAAGAGCGGAGGGAAGAGGAGGCCGCCGTGGATCGTGCTCTCCAGCTCTGGTATTCGGTCGAGAGTGCGACTATCATCGAGCGTCTAAGTCTCTGAATTGATGGAACTTGCGCTGTCGCCTGTCTCCTCTTCCTGTTCAGTTCTCGCGCACGAATTCTCTGCTGGCGGCCGGAACCGATGGAGTGCCCCCGATGAAGACCTCCAGGACCTCGAAGACCGCATCTCGCCCCCTGCCGCGGATTCTCGTGCCGGCGGTGGCGCTGCTGCTCGCCGCATCGGTGGCCAGCGCCGGGACCCTGTACGTGATGCCGGCGCGGGTCGGCGCGATCGGCGACCGCACCTACGAGACCGAGCTCGTCGTCTCGAACCCGACCCAGCAGGCGCTGCGCTTCACCGTGCACGAGATCGCCATGGACGCCGACGGCACGCAGCGGCCGGCTTCGGCGCACTCCGCCCCGATCACCGTTCCGCCGCGCGCCACGCTGGTGATCGACGGCCTGGTCGACGATGACGCCGGATCGATGCTCGAGGTCGCAGCCGACGAGCCCCTGCTGGTCGACGCCAGGGTCCGTGTGCGGCCGAGCGCCGGCGGCCGGCTGGGCACGAGTCTGCCGGTGGTCTCGTCGCGCAACCTGCGCGCCGCGGGCAACCGCTACCAGGTCCAGGGTCTGCAGCGCGGCAGCGGCACCTCCACCGCTTTCGGCGTGGTCAACCTCGCCCACGAGACCAGCTCCTGCTCGTTCTGGGTCTTCGGGGCGACCGGCAACCAGGTGCTGTCGGTGCAGATGACCCTGGCGCCGCTGTCCCACCGCTTCTACCCCGACGTGCTGGGAGTCATCGGGGTGCCGTCGGCGAGCGACGTGCGGGTCGAAGTGGTCTGCGACCGCCCGTCCTACGCCTACGCGATCGTCGAGGGCCCGCAGACCGGCGACTTCAATCTTCTCGAGCCCTCGCTCAGCGGGGCGTCGGCGCTGACCCTGCCGGGCGGGAACGCCGGAGGGTGCCCGCCCGGCGCGTTCTGCTTCGACCTGCCGGACTTCACGCCGACGCCCGGCAACGCCATCTCCGTCACCGAGCTGCAGGGCCTGCCCAGCGGTGCGGTGTTCGACTCGGTGCGGGTCGAGATGACCTTCCGCCACGGCGGCTGGCACTCGATCGCCGACGGTCTGCACGGGCTGTTCTGGCTCTACCGCAACGACACCTGGCGCGCCAACACCTTCGGCTACGTCAACGTGCGCGGGCCGAACCGCAACCTGATCGCCCACCTGGCCAACGTCGATCTGCCGCCACCGCTCGATCCGGTGCGCTCGACCGCCGGCGTCGAGCTGCTGCCGAACCGCACCTACCACCTCGAGTACCTCTACGACGGCCCGTCGCGCCTCATGAGGACCGTGCTGCGCGACGCCTCCGGCGCCGTGATCGCCCAGATCAGCGACGTGGCGCCGACCAACCGGGTGCGGGTGCAGGACGGCTTCACCATGCAGCTGGCGCTGCATCGCGAGCTGGTCGAGGTGCCGACCTTCGGCTGGCAGTACCAGAACGTCCGCGTCGTCTTCGAGTAGACCGCGCGCGAGGCGGTGACGCCGGGCGATCCGCGTCGCGCCCGAGCGACGCGGCGCGCCGGCCGGCGGTACGCTCCGGGTCGAAACGACCCCCAGCGTCCCCTCCATAGCCCCTCTGGTCGGGGTGCGAGGGAAGCGCGCCTGCGTTGGATCGTGTTCCATTGACTGCCGCACGCGGTCTCAACGGTTGTCTGGGAGGCGGGCGCTGGGTCGCTCGCGTCGCAACCCGAGAACCCGTGATCGCGGAGGCAGCGAGATGACGACATCGCAATACGAACGGATCGCCGGCTGCGCCAGTCGGCGGAGCACCTGGGGATCCCGGTTCCGAGGGTCCTCGAGTCGAGGTCGGTCCACCCACCGGGCGACGGTGGCCTGGAACATCCTGTGCGCCGGACTTCTGCTGCTCGGCGGCGCGGTGAGCGCCTCGGCGAGTGATCGCGGTGGACCGAGCACGATCAAGGTCGACGAGGATCTGCTGATCACCGTCGAGGAGGCGGGTCAGGTCGTCGTCGTGGTCGAGCGTTCGCAGGGTGAGGACGGCGCCGTCAGCGTGACCTGGGACACCGCTGACGGCAGTGCCCTGAGCGGCGAGGACTACGTCGCCTCCAGCGGCAGCCTCGAGTGGGCCGATGGCGACGGCAGCAACCGCAACGTCATCCTGCAGCTGGTCGACGACGGCGCGCCCGAGGGCGATGAGAGCTTCTCCTTCCGGCTGACGTCGGTCACCGGCAACGCCGTGATCGATCCGGAACGCGACCAGACGGAGGTCCGCATCCTGGCGAACGACGGCGGTGGCGGTGGCGGCGGAGGAGGAGGCGGCGGCGGCGGCGGTGACGCCGGGGTGCTGAAGTTCGACGACGACGTGTTCTTCACCGCCGAGGGTGCCGCGCTGGCGGTGATCTCGGTGGAACGTTCGCAGGGCGAGAGCGGTGAGGTCAGCGTCACCTACTCGACCTCGGACGGCAGCGCGACGGCTCCCGGAGACTACGGCGCGACCGGCGGCACCCTGACCTGGCCGGACGGCGACGGCGGCACCAGGACCTTCACCATCGAGATCGTCGACGACGACGAAGGCGAGGGCACCGAGACGGTGAACCTGCTGCTCTCCAGTCCGACCGGCGGCGCCGGTCTCGATCCCGAGCGCTTCGAGGCCGAGCTGCGCATCGCCGACAACGACGGCGGCGGCGGAGGAGGCGGCGGGGGCGGTGGCGGCGGCGACGCCGGGGTGCTGAAGTTCGACCAGCGCACCTTCACCACCCTCGAGGGCTCCGCGGTCGCGGTGATCACCGTCGAGCGTTCGCAGGGCGAGAGCGGCGCGGTCACGGTGGAGTACTCCACCAGCGACGGCACCGCCACCGCGCCGGACGACTACCAGGCGACGGGTGGTGTGCTCGAGTGGGCCTCCGGCGACGGCTCGATCAAGACGTTCACGGTGCCGATCGTGCCCGACGGGATCGACGAGGGCACCGAGACGGTGCTGCTCGAGCTGGCCGCGGCGACAGGAGGCGCCACCATCGATCCGGTCCGCGGCTCGGCGGTGCTCAACATCCTCGACGACGACGATGCGCCGATCGGCGGCGGCTCGCCAGGTGAGCTGAAGTTCTCGATGTCGGGCTTCCAGGTCACCGAGTCGGGAGGTCAGGCGACGATCGTCGTCGAGCGCTCGCGCGGCGGCAACGGCGTGGTGACCGTCGACTACGACACCGTGCCGGTCAGCGCCACGGCCGACGTCGACTACGGATCGACCAGCGGTACGCTCTCCTGGGGCGATCAGGACGAGAGCGATCGCACCTTCACGGTGCCCATCTTCGACGACTCCGAGCAGGAGGGCAGCGAGGTGGTGCAGCTGGTGCTGTCGAACCCGGGTGGCGGGGCCACCCTCGACGCCGAGCGGTCGGAAGTGCCGTTGACCCTGCTCGACGACGATGCGTCGACCCAGGCCACCTGCGTGCCGAGTGCGACCACCCTCTGCCTGCAGCAGGGCCGCTTCCAGGCGACGATCGTCTACCGCACCGGGCAGGGGACGAGCGGTCGGGGCCAGGCGGTGCCACTGTCCGAGTCCTCGGGCCTCTTCTGGTTCTTCGGTGCCGACAACATCGAGATGCTGCTCAAGGCGCTCGACGGCTGCCAGGTGCCGGGTCTCGAGGCCTACTGGGTGTTCTATGCCGCGACGACCGACGTCGACTTCACTCTCCGGGTGACCGACCTGGCGACCGGCCTGTCGAAGGAGTACACCAACGTGCTGGGCACCACGGCAGCTCCGGTGCAGGACGTGTTCACCTTCGACGCCTGCAACCCCTGAGGAAGCCCGCGGCGGCGATCGGGCAAGAGGCGTCACGGCGGTCTCCGCCACGTCTCGCATGCCGCCGAGCTCTCTGGAACCTCTGAGGCGCTCCCACCACCACCTCCGGTAGCACCCCGAAATGGAACCTTCGTGCACGATCGCCGGTCCCGCTCTGGTGGACCCGTGCAGGACGATCCGCGTCGCGGCCCCCGAGGCACGGCCGGGTCCCTGCCGCTGGCTCCTGGCGACCGTCCGACGCTGGCTGGTCGCGCTCCTCGCGGTGCGTCCCGGCGCCAGCTTCGCCGCCGCCGCCGATCGCCACGACGCCCGGGTATCGGAAGGAGACTCAGGGCTCTCGGACGAGGCGCTGATCGACCGGGCGAGGTCGACCGGAGACCCGGAACGTCGCGAGCAGATCCTGGGGATCCTCTACGGCCGCTATCTCGAGCAGGTGGTGCGCTGGGCCCTGCGCCTGGTCGGCGGCGACGAACAGGAGGCCCACGACCTGGCGCAGGACACGTTCGTGCGGGCTCATGGCGCCATCGACGGCTTCCGCGGCGACAGCAAGTTCTCCACCTGGCTCTACACGATCGTGCGCCGTACGGCGATCAACCGGGGTCTGGCCCGCGCCCGGCGCGCCGCCGAACCGCTGGACGAGGCCCAGGTCGACGGGCTCGAAGCCGCCACGCCCGAGGGTGCGCAGGGTGCGGGGTCGCAGGCAGAGCAGACGGTGGTCGACGAAGTGCACCTGCGGCGGCGGCGCCGGCAGCTGGTGCGGCTGATCGACAGCGAGCTCGATGCGCAGGAACGTCGGGTCTTCGCCCTGCACTACGGAGAAGGCCTCACCCTGGTGGCGATCACCGATCTTCTCGACCTGGGCAACCGCTCGGGCGCCAAGGCGATCCTGGTCCGTGGGCAGCGCAAGCTGCGGCGGGCCCTGGCGGAAGGATGAACGCAGCATGGACAGCATGGACAGCATCGACCACCGTCCCGCGAATGGAGGCAGGCCAGGCGGCCCGGCCGGCGGGACGGTCTGAAGGGGAAGCGAGATGAACGGCGAGCGACAGGAAGACGTCGGCCTCGACTGGGGCACCTCGACGAGCCTCGTGGGGATCTTCGAGCACAGCCATCTACCGGGAGAGTGCGCCGCTGACGCCGACTCCACGGCCGCTCGGCGCGATCTCGCGACGCGGCTCGAGGTCGACCCGCCGCCGCGCTGCCCGGCCTGCCTCGCGGAGCGCGGTATGCACCACACCTTCGAGCGCGCCGCGACCCCGTCGACGAGGTGGCTGCGCCGGCTCGGCGAGGAGCGTAAGGTCGCCCGCGTCGCCGAGCGGCTGCGCTCGGACCTCGCCGACACCGCAAGGCTGGGAATCCAGCTGGCGCCCGCAGGCGGGCCGGCGAGCGCCGCTCCTGCTGGCGCCCGGGCCGTGGCAGCCGAGCGGGGCAGACCTGCGCCGCGCCTCTGGGCGCCGCTCGCCGCCGCGGCGGCTCTGCTGCTGCTGGTCGGCCTGCTCGTCCCCCTGCTGATGGCGCCGCCGCGGCTCGGCGATCCGGCAGACGGCGACGTGCTGCGCAGCGCGGTGATCGAGGGCCTGGCGCCGGACGCCGAGCTCGCCGAGGCGCCGCTGGCGCTGCGCTGCGACGACGTACCGGGCGCGGCGGGCTATCGTTTCCGCATCGAGACCGGCGACGGGACCGTGGTCGTCGAGCAGACCACCTCCTCGCCCAGGCTCGAGCTCGCCGAGCTGCGCGGTGCGCTGCGACCCTTCGTGCGCTACACGTGGAGCGTCGTGGCCGTCGCCGAGGACGGCGACGAGATGGCGCGCAGCGCTCCGGTGCACTTCCTGATCGCCCCAGGTGGAGGATCGTGACGTGAGTCAGCTGCCGCGCTCCCGAGGGAGCATCTGCCGCCTGAGAACCGCCGTCGGCGCCGCGACCCTGCTGGCGCTGGCGCTGCCTTCGGCATCGTCGGCCGGCGAGGACATCACTCTGCGCACCAACGACGTCGACGGCGCTCCGGGTCAGGTGGTGCGCATCGAGATCCGTACCTACTCGCCGCGCCCGGTCGGACAGGGCCAGATGTGCGTGCGTGCCGGTCGGCCGGGGGCGTTCCTGCTCGCTGCGCCGCGCGGCTCCGAGGCCGGCGGCAGCTCGCCTCGGTCCGCCACCCAGGCGTCGGTGCTGCTCAGCGGCGCCCCGTTCGCCGAGTTCCTCGGCGGGGTCGTCTACAGCGAGGAGGGGGACGTCTACGCCGAGTTCACGATGCGCGAGGTCAACGGTGTCCCCGAGCTCGTCGTCGAGTTCGATTCGCCCTCCGGCACCATCAACCAGAGCGACGGACCGCTGGCGCACCTCGACTTCCGGCTGCGCGACGATCTGCCGATCGACGACGAATGGGAGGTCGGCGTCGACCTGTCGGGTACCGAGATCTTCGGTCCTCTCGGCGAGCAGCTCGAGGTGCGGGTCGAGCCGGGCAGGCTGCGCATCCGGGAGGACGACGGCGGCGGCGACGGCGCCGGCAGCCTGCGGCTGACCCAGCGCACCTTCTCCGGACGCGAAGGCGGCCAGGCGGTGGTCACCGTCGAACGCTCCGGTGGCGACGACGGCGCGGTGTCGGTGGGCTACCGCACTGTCGACAGCAGCGCGGTCGCGCCCGGCGACTACCTGGCGGCGTCTGGCGAGCTGGTCTGGGGAGACGGTGACGACGGAGTGCGGTCGTTCTCGGTGCAGCTCGTCGCCGACGACGAGGTCGAGGGCAGCGAGACGGCGGCGCTGCAGCTGCTGGCCCCGACCGGTGGCGCGGTGCTCGATCCCTCGCTGTCCACCGCGGTCCTCTCGATTCTCGACGGGGCGCTGCCGCCGTCGCAGGAGCTGCGCTTCACCGGCGAGCCGACCCTCCGCTTCGTCGAGGGCGAGGGGCTCGCTGCGGTCGGGATCGAGCGCAGCGGCGATCTCAGTGGACCGGTGACGCTGAGCTACGCCAGCCAGGCCGGGTCGGCGCTGCCCGGCGTCGACTACGAAGACAGCCGTGGGCAGGTGGGCTGGGCCAGCGGCGAAGGTGGCGTGCGCACGATCTCGGTGCCGCTGATCGACGACTTCCTGTTCGAGGGAACCGAGAGTCTGGTGGTCGAGGTGCAGCGCCGGATCGCGGGCGCGCTAGTGCGTTTCGGCGAGCGCGAGATCGAGATCGTCGACGACGACGCGCCGGGTGGCGGCGGATGCGAGCCGACCGAGCGCAGGCTCTGCCTGCAGGGTGGGCGCTTCCGCGTCGAGGCCACGTGGCGAGCGGCCGACGGGCGCGGTGAGGCCGCGACGGCCAACCGTCTCACCGACAGCTCGGGCACCTTCTGGTTCTTCTCCCCCGACAACGTCGAGATGCTGGTCAAGGTGCTCGACGGCTGCTCCGTGCCGGGGCAGGAGGCCTACTGGGTCTTCGTCGCCGCCACCACCGACCAGGACTTCACCCTCACCGTGCACGACACGCTGGCCGGAGTGCTGCAGGAGTACCGCAACCCGCTCGGCCGGCTCTCCGTGCCGATCCGCGATCTCGACACCTTCCGCACCTGCGGCAGCGCCGCGGTGGGCGGCGACTGACTCTCATCGCCGGTACACACCCCGCAGCCAGGCGAGGGCCGAGGCCAAGGCGAGGATCGCGGCGGCGGCCACCAGCAGAGTCGAGCCTTCGGCGACCCGGCGCCAGCCGGACCAGCCGACCGGCTCGATCACCGGCGCCTCGCCCAGGAGCACGAAGCCGGACCACAGGTGGGGTGCGCTCCAGCGCGGATCGCCGAGCAGCTCCAGCTTGGCGCGGCGCAGCGCCTCGGCGGCGTCGAGGCCGCGATCGAGCTGGTGGTAGAACTGCTGCATGAAGGTGGCCGTGTTGCGGTCGCCGACATCCCAGAGGCTGGCGACCACCGCGTCCGAGCCGGCCGCCAGGAAGCTCCCCACCAGCGTCTCCAGTCCCTGGCCGTCGATCTCGAGCCCGGACGCCGTGGAGCAGGCGCTGAGCACGGTGAGCTGGACCTTCAGCTCGAGGGAGGCGATCTGCCGCGGAGTCACCACCCCCGAGCCCGGGTTCCCGTCGGCCGGGGCGAGCTGCAGCGAGGAGGCCGCGCCGGCGCGGTCGTCGAAGGTCGTGTGGGTGGCCAGATGCAGGGCGCTGGCACCGCCCCCGACGGCTTCGCGCAGGGCGGCGAACGTGGCCGAGCCGCCGCGGAGGATCCGGTGTCGGCCGAGCCGCCGAGCCGCTGCGTCGAGCTCGCGAGCGCTGGCCGGCAGCGGCTCGCGCCCGGGACTGTCGACCTCGCCGACTCCCACCAGCCGGTAGCGCGGCGGCTCGAGCCTCTCGTCGGGTGGATCGAGCAGACTCAGCGCCGAGGGCAGGTAGCGCACCGCGACTCTCTCGACCACGAGATCGCCCTGCAGCGCCGCGGGCCGCAGGAGCTCGAAGGGCACGTAGCGCAGAACGCCGTCCGCCGCGACGAGGATCTCCCGCGGCGTCCCGCGCCAGGACTCGTCCGGCAGCAGGCGCGACAGCTGGGTCACGTCGCCCGTGTCGACCGTGTTCCCCGCCGCCGCGGTGGCGCCGCGTCGCAGCCTGTCGTGCAGCCGCCTGGCGATGCGTTCGAGCTCCTCCCGGTCGCCGAGATCGCGGACGAAGAGCTCGTCCCGGGTCAGGGTGAAGGCGACCGAGCTCTGCTCGAGGGCGAAGATCTCCACCAGCACCTGGTCCTCTTCGAGACGGCGTTGCAGCTCGCGGACCAGCTGTTCGGGACCGAGCTCCGCCGTGGCGTGCAACGCCACTCTGCCCAGCCGCTCGAGCAGCTGGCGCTGCTTGGCGCGCACCGTCCACAGGTAGGCCTCGGCGTACCCCGTGTCGACGACGGTGTGGCGCTCGTCCGCGCGTCGAAGCTCGGACGGCGAGGCTCTCGACAGCAGTAGTGCGACCAGCTCCTCGAACACCGATCGCTGCTCGGCGACGGTGCGGGCATCGAGGGCAGTGCGGGCAGCGTCGGACTGGGTACGATCGATCGCGGTCGCGGCGGAGCGCAGATGCTCGGCGGCCTCGTCCGGCCGTCCGTCGTCGAGCGCGAGGCGGCCTTCGAGTGCGTCGATCTGCCACAGAGCCTGGGTCAGCTGGGCCTCCCGGGCCAACCGCCGCGCGCGCTCCGCGGCGCGCCGCGCCGACTCGAGATCGCCGGCACTCCTCGCCAGCCGCGCCCGCTGCAGCAGCGCGTCGACCACCTGGAGGCGGTCGCCCAAAGACTCGGCCAGAGCGATCGCCCGGTCGAGCACCAGGGCGGCCTCGGCCGGCGCGCGGCGGTTCTGTGCCAGCACCCGGCCGCGGTTGATCAGCACGTTGAGCTCGCCGCCGAGGTCGCCGAGCTGGCGGAAGAGCCGTTCGGCCTCCTCCAGACGCTCGAGAGCCGCTTCACTGTCGCCGAGGTTGCGCAGGATCACCGCCAGGTTCGCCTCGGCGAAGGCCCTCGACCTCTGCTCGAGACGCGGATCGCCGGCCACCCCGCGGAGCAGATCGGCGGCGTCCCGGTAGCGGCCGATCTGTTCGAGCAGGACGGCCCGATTGATCCGGGTGGTGGCGAGTTGCTCGTTGGCGGCGTCGTCGCCGGCCGACGCCATTGCGGAGAGCTCGTCGCCAGTGGCGCGTAGCAGCTCGTCGGCGGCCGAGAAGCGTCCCGCCGCCTGGTAGACGTTGCCGAGGTTCAGCGTCGTCTGCAGTGCCGAGAGGGGATCGCCCGAGTCACGATGCAGGCGCACGCTCTCGGCGAAGGCGGACTCCGCCGCTGCGAGCTGGGCGGCGGCGAGCCGCGCCAGCCCGAGGTTGTTCAGGGCGCGCGCCAGCCCGGACGACTCTCCCACTGTCCTCCACGCCTCCACCGCGGCGACGCACAGCTCTCCGGCACGCTGGGTGCGGCCGCTCTGGTTGGCGACGAAACAGGCGTTGTTGAGAGACGCGGCGCGTAGTTCGGCCTCGCGGGTCTCACCTGCCGCCTGCGCGAACAGCTCCATCGCCGTCTCGAGATCTCCCTGCGAGTACGCGGAGAGGGCGCGCTCGTAGACGGCGTCGGCAGCGCCGGGGCCGGCGGCGCTGCCGTCCTGGGCCGAGACCGCGACGGTGGCGGTGGCGAGCCCAGCCAGCCAGGAGAAGAGGCCCGTGCGAAGCGTCAGGCGGAGCGCATCGGCGAGGCTCCCCGTACCGCGACGGACGTGATGTCGGGGGAGGATCGACTCCCGTTCCTCGCGCCCTCGGCGCGCGATCGCACTCCTCGCACCCGTTCGTCGGTCGCAGGGCCCTCGGCCCGGGCCTGGGGCGCTACGATCGCAGGCGCCATGAGCGGAAGCAGACATCCGGAGGCCGATCCTGTCACCGAGGGCGTGCCGCGGCGGCGCTCGCCATGGGAGGAGGAGCTCGCCGGCCTGCCGCCGAATCTCGCCGCCGAGCGCAAGGCGCAGCTGATCGGTGTCGCCAACGCGCGGCGCCACATCTTCCTGTGCGCTGACCCGACGAAGCCGAAGTGCGCGCCGGCGGAGCGCGGGCGGGTGGCCTGGAAGTACCTCAAGGGCCGTCTCGCCGAGCTCGGGCTGCAGGACGACGGCTCGATCCTGCGCACCCGCGCCGACTGCCTGCGCATCTGCGCCGACGGCCCGATCGCCGTGGTGTACCCGGAAGGCGTCTGGTACCGCCGCTGCGATCCGCCGGTGCTCGAGCGCATCGTGCAGGAGCATCTGCTCGGCGGCCGCGTCGTCGAGGAGCACCGCCTGACCACCCGCGAGCTCGCCGGCGGCGTCGTATCACCGCGGTCGCCCCATTCGGATCTCGAGTCTTCCGGGCCGGAAGGGGCCGCCTCCGGGCCGGATCGCTGAGTGTCTCCGCGAGAGTCCGCGGATGCCGACTCGGGCTGCTAGCCTGCCGCTTCACCGACGGCCGGGTGCAGGCGTGAACGAGAGCGCCGCGTCCGCCGGGCCGAGGATCGCGAAGGCAGGGAAGAGACTCGAAGCCGCGACCGCGCCGGAGGGCGCCGGGTCGGCGGCTCGCAGATATCCAGGAGCAGATCGAGATGGCGAAGATCACCTACATCGAGCCGAGTGGCGAGCGCAAGACGATCGACGTGCCACCGGGATCGACCGTCATGGACGGAGCGGTCGACAACAACGTCGACGGCATCATCGCGTCGTGCGGCGGCTCGTGCTCTTGCAGCACCTGCCACGTCTACGTCGACGAGGAGTGGATCGGCAGGACCGGCAGGGCTCACCTCGCCGAACAGGACACTCTCGAGTTCGCCATCGACGTGCGCGAGAACTCCCGCCTGAGCTGTCAGATCGAGGTCACCGACGAGCTCGACGGCCTGGTCGTGCAGGTGGTCGACGAGCAGGCCTGAGCGGCGACGCTCGGTGCTCCTGGAGGGCGTGGAGCTCCAGGCGCGCGGCGACGCGTTCATCCGCCCAGCCGGCCGCCCGAGTAGATCGCGGTCCGCGGGTTGTACGCCTGCCAGTCGAACCAGTAGTCCTTGAGCACCCTCAGCCGCTCGAGCCGCCGGCCGGCCAGCGGCCCCGAGATCGCTTCGCCCGAGAACGACCAGGTGCTGCCGGTCTGCGCGTCGATCAGCGTCCCGCCGGCCCTCCACGGGGTGGCTTCGGGAGAGTCCCGCGCCGCATGCGGCATCCCTTCGAGAGGGGCAGTCGTCGGCGGCTCGATCGGTTCGGCGCCGCTCAGAGCACGATCATCGGCTGGGCGCACGAAGTCCAGCACCCGATCGTCCAGTCGGCGCGAGAAGCCGCGCACCGAGAGCCCGTCCTCGGCGACCCACAGCAGCAGCGGCTCGCCCGAGAGGGTGTCGCCGACCGGCGTCTGTTCGGCGAGCAGCTCGAGCGGATAGGCCTTGGCGCTGCCCCCCAGCTCGACGCCGACGATCAGTGCTTCTTCCGGGAGGGCGGTGCCGGCCGCCAGGCCGAGGGTGGGGAACGATCCGCGGCTGCCGGCGCTGTCGTCGCCGGCCTCGAGGCCGAGCCGGTAGGAATCGTGGTGCTGGGGATCGCCGGCCAGGACCTGGGTGCGCGGATGCTCGCGTCGCCAGATCGCGAAGCCGACTTCGTCCCAGGGCAGCGGCTCGAGCCGTTTTCCGGCCAGCGGCCCTCGGATCGCCTCGCCGGTGACCTGCTGCCACCAGGTACCGGTCTGGCGGTCGGCCATGACGAAGTTCTGGTTGTTGATCCCGACCAGCTGGAAGGTGAGCTCGATGCCGTCGACCGACGACCTCCACACCAGACCGGTGTGGCAGAGCGTTCAGTAGGTGACGACGAAGGGCTCGTCCGAGAGCCGGTCGTTGACGATGTGGTGGTAGGCGACGATCCCCACCGGATAGGCCTTCGACTCGTCGCCCAGTGAGACTCCGAGAACCAGGTCGTGCGGGCTGAGGAAGTCGGCCTGGTGGGCGGCGACGAAGCCCGGGTCGGGAAGCGGCGCGAACATCTTCTCGAACACGTTGACCCGCGCCGCGTAGGTGCCGAGGCCGAGCACCGCGACCGGGATCAGGAGCGCAGCCCGGGCGGCGCGGTTCTCGAGGCGGAAGAAGGATCGCGCCGCGAGCACCAGGCCCAGAGCCAGCAGGATCGCGGTGATCGCCGGGTTCCAGGTGACCAGCAGATGCACCAGTCTGATCTCGCCTGCGCTCTGGGTGCGCGACGGTTCGAGCAGGAGCACGGGTAGCGCGGCGCAGATCGCCGCGATCAGGCTCAGGATGTAGGGAATCGCGTGGAACACGGCGGGGACGTTAGCAGGCAGACAGGAGCCGGGAGCCCTCCTGCAATCTCCGCCGCCGTGTGCGGTGGAACCCCCCGGGGCGAGCGCGTCCGCCGGGCCCGCTCGCCTCAGAACTTGTTGCCCGGGTGCCCCGGCAGCTCGAAGTCGTCGTCCCAGGTGATCACCTCCGCCGCGCCGCCACAGCAGGTGGTCCAGGCGAAGTCGAAGTTGGCGCACTGAGCCAGCTCGTAGTCGGTGCGCATCATGTAGCCGGCTCCGGGGATGCCTCCGTGATTGTTGTTCCCCGAAGGATTGCCGGCGTCGAAGAAGGTGCACGTCTCGTTGCCGTGCCCGTTGTTGCCGTCTTCCTCGTCGGAGCAGTAGTAGACCGTGTCCGGTGGGCGCTGGCCCTCGTACGCCTCCTCGAGGCTCGTCGGCCAGCGGCCGTGCTCGAGCTCGAAGGCCTCGACGCGCGCCTTCGCGTGCCGCATGTCCTCGAGGATCGCCGCGATCTGCCCTTTGCGGATCTGACAGGTGGCCAGGGGCATGAGGACCATCGAGAGGATGCTCAGGACCGTGAGGCCGATGAGGATCTCGATCAGGGTGAAGCCGTCGCTGGTCGGCCTGCCGGCACGGTGGAGCGCTCGGGGACGGGCCTCGACTCGTCTCTGCTGGATCATCGCTCTGCTCCTCACTTCCACGACCAGGTGCTGAGCCCGGTCTCCTGGTGGCGGCCGTACTCGTAGAAGCCCGGCGGGCCGCCCCATTCGGGCTCGGCCTCGTACTTGCGGATGTGAACCCTCGCGGTGGCGGCCGGGCCGATGCGCACCTCGAGCGTGCGACCGAACCGATCGCGGATGCGGAAGGCACCCGGGTTCTCGATCGAACCGTCGGGGAGGAAGACGGCGCCGATGGTGCCGTCGGCGAGAACGCTCAGCCCGTCGGTCTGGCTGGTCGGATCGTCGTTGCCGTTGCCGCCGCCGTTGCCACCGCCGTTGCCGCCACCGCCGTTGCCGCCACCGCCGTTGCCGCCGCCGTTGCCGCCACCGCCGTTGCCGCCACCGCCGTTGCCGCCGCCGTTGCCGC
>ERZ869936.94-NODE-94-length-118596-cov-7.622173_pt1 | contig 118596 bp, 98 predicted proteins | sample MGYA00520876_ERZ869936 | MGnify/ENA primary metagenome ERZ869936 (study PRJEB32218, sample SAMN09650985) | biofilter metagenome | isolation source: enrty point of leading RO module | place: Saudi Arabia: Thuwal, RO plant located on Red Sea | collected 2016-02-17 ...
TGCGACACGGTGCGAATACCTGCCGTACCTGATGCAAGGTCGTGCAAACTGTTGCAACGCGTTCTGAGAATTCTGAGAGCGCTTTCGGGCGTTTCGAAACAGCGAGCTCCACCGCGTGATGATCTGGAACGTGCGGGGCGGTGATTCCCTCGGCCGACGTTGGCTGCGGTTATCATTCTCGTCCGCCCGTTACATCAACGTGCGGGGCGGACCGAATCGTCCTCACAAGCGAGAACACCGAAATGCGCTCCCAGAATTCTCAAAACTCGGCCGAGCAGTCCCAGGACCACGGTTCTGGGAATATTGGGAGCGCTTTCGGCTCCCCCGGGGGGCGCGTAGGTACTTTTTCGCGCCTCGCCGATGGTTTCCCACGCCCCGCTCGGCCGCCCAAGACATAGTCCGTCCGTCCAGCATCTGGAGACGTAAATCCTTATGAAGCTTCGTGATCGAATCAAGGAGCTGCGCCGCGTCAAAGCGAGCGACATTTTACCGAACCCGGCCAACTGGCGGACGCATCCGAAGGCCCAGCAAGACGCAATGCGCGGCATCTTGGCCGAGGTCGGGATCGCCGACGCGCTGCTGGTGCGCGAGACCCCGGACGGGTTGCAACTGATCGACGGGCACCTGCGAGCAGACGTGGCCCCGGACAGCGAGTGGCCCGTCCTGGTGCTGGACGTCGACGACCGGGAGGCGGCAAAGCTCCTGGCGACTGTCGATCCGCTGGCCGCAATGGCCGAGACCGACCCCGAGAAGCTCGAGGCGCTGCTGCAGCAAGTCGATACGGACAGCGACGCGCTCCAGCAACTACTGGTGCAACTGGCTGCCGAGGCCGGGATCGAGGATGACGACGCCGAGATCATTGAGGACGAGGTTCCCGAACCCCCAGCGGAGGCCACTACGAAGCCGGGCGACCTGTGGATCCTTGGTGACCACCGCCTGATATGCGGCGATTCGGGCAAGCCGGAGGACGTCGATCGCCTGGTGGACGGCGCCACGATTCATCTCGTCAATACCGACCCGCCATACAACGTCAAGGTCGAGCCGCGCAGCAACAACGCGATCGCCGCCGGCCTGAGCTCCTTCAGCGGACCCAAGCATCACCAGTCGCTCGACCTGGCACGGCACCCCGAGAAGTCCAAGCCGACCGGCAAGCAGCTCCGTGCCAAGGACCGTCCACTAACCAATGACTTCGTCTCGGAGGCGGCGTTCGACCAGCTACTCCACGCCTGGTTTGGAAACATCGCCCGGGTGCTCGAGCCCGGTCGCGCGTTCTACATCTGGGGTGGGTATGCCAACTGCGCCAACTACCCGCCCGTGCTGAAGGCGTGCGAGCTGTACTTCTCACAGGCCGTGATCTGGGTCAAGGAGCACCCGGTGCTGACCCGCAAGGATTTCATGGGCAACCACGAGTGGTGTTTTTACGGCTGGCGGGAAGGGGCCGCGCATGTCTTCGTCGGCCCGACGAACGCAGTCGATGTATGGACGATCAAAAAGATCAACCCGCAAAGCATGGTCCACCTGACAGAGAAACCCGTCGAGCTCGCAGGTCGTGCGATGCGGTATTCGTCGCGCCCGGGCGAAAACGTCCTCGACCTGTTCGGTGGCAGCGGCAGCACGCTGATCGCCGCGGAGCAGACTGGCCGCCAAGCGTACCTGATGGAACTTGACCCACTCTACTGCGACGTAATCGTTCAGCGCTGGGAGAAGTTCACCGGGCAAAAGGCCGAGCGGGCCGGGGAGGCGACGTGAGCGCGACGTTTGGCCCACGTGGCGGCCGGTGGCCCGGCTTGGCCAGGAACGCGACCAACAAGAAAACGCCCCGACGTTCGCGACGCGGGGCGTTGGGCGGAAGCCCGGCCCGGGCCCTACTTGGCGGCGGCGAACTTGCCGCGTTCGGTTTTCTTGAAACGGGCCTCTTTGCCCTTGGCTGCCACTTCACGAATGATCGCGGAATAAAGCGTGGCCCAGGGGGTCACACCGCCGGGGCTTGTCCACAGGCCTTTGGCCGCCATCGCCTCGATCATCTGCTTGGCGTTCATCGGCTCTTTCACCGAGGCCAGAACTTGGGCTGCGGCGTCCAGAGCGCTCAGATTCTTCGGCTTCCCGTTGCCTGCGGGCTTGGCCTTCTTGGCGCGTGCCGCCTTGGGGACCTTCGAGGTCTTGCGCTTCGGGGTGGCCTTCTTGGTTCTCTTCTTCGTAGCCATGATTCGACTCCTCAGAAACGTGTGCGATGGTTTGGCTGCCATCATCAGGCCCGCGGAACCACCCGCGGACGACGCCAGCCGGCCGTGGCCGGGCCAGCGTTTCGGCTTACAGACCCAGCTCTTCCATCACGCGGCTGAGCTCGTCGACGCCCAACATGTCGGTGAGCGTGTCGGCGAACCATTCCGCCTGCCGCAAGCCCTTCAGTGCCTCTTCGTTGGCCGGCTTGTAGAACGCGGCCGGTTGCAGGAACGCGATGATCGTGGCCACGCCCTCCGGCGACAGGTTGTCGCGGATCACCTTCTCGAAAGCCTCCTGGTCGACCACCCCGCTCATTCGTTCGTCGTTGTTCTTCGCGTGCATCGTTCGGCTCCTCGTCGTTCGTGGGAATGCCCCGTCGGGACAGTCACAGAGGAGCCATGCGTTGCGAAGAACATCAAGCGCTCCTGCGCGGATTTACACCAGAATCCGGCAGATTCTTTTCAGGCGGAAACGGCGGCGGTTTCGCTTGACTGCGCGCGAATTCGGACATGTCCCGATTCGGTACGGAGTCAACAATGCCCAGCCGCTGACGCGATCGGCGATCCGCGACGCAAGAACCACTGTCCTCGTGGTTTGCTGGGGCGGAATGAGAGAAGATGGTCGTTAGGCCCGGTCAACTCAACTGGCCTGCGGACGACAACGGCCTTGTGGGAATTCTCCGCAAGTCGGCTTGTGCGGGCGGTCGATGATGATGGTGATAGGGTCGCAACGTCATTGGGTTCACGTATGCAAGCGTTGGTCTCCAGCTTGATGGCAGTTCTGTTGCTGGCAAACGCCGTAGTCGGCTGCTGTCGGCACGCCGTCCTGGACTGCGCGACAGCCGATGGGTTCGGCGCTACGGTAGCCAAAGCCGAACCGTGCTGCCAGCACGAGCCGGACGAGCACGGCCAGCCGCACGGACCGGGCGGCTGTACCGTGGAATGCTACGGAGCCTGCACCTACTTGCCGCCCGAGAGAAGCGACACAGACTTGGCCGACGGGGTTGCACCGCTCGACCTAGTGCCGTTGATCCATCCATTGCTCACCACAGGATGCGACGGCCCCGCGCGGCCAAGTGCCGCCTTGCCTGCGACCGGCTACTCTCCACCGGTGCGCCTCCATCTTCTGCATCAAAGCTTGCTTGTTTGATGCGTTGTTGCGCAGCCTAAGCCTTCACGGTAGTGGGTGCGCCTCGTCTTAATGCGTCCAGGGATTCTCTCTGGCTGATGCGCCGCAAGATTGTGCCGAATGGCCGCCCTATGGTGGTCACCGGAACCGACCTTGACCCCGCGTACCTCTTTAATTGCGTGAAAGGAATCAACATGAAAGCCTATCTCTTGCTAGCCGCGGCTGTGGCGGCTATCGGACAGCCGACGCTGGCTCAAACGACATCGGCCGACGCTCAGCAGACGCTTGCTCAGGCAAGTGCCGTGCAAAAGTACACGTTCCTCCTTTTCTACAAAACGAACAATGCCGCGACGCAGGCCATGCTGCAGACGCTCAAGCGCGGGCTGGCCAATCGCAGCAACGAGGCGACGATTGCCTATGTAGATGCCTCCAATCCGGGCCAACAAGCGCTCGTGCAGCGATACGGCGTGGGGCGGGCTCCCATGCCCTTGACGATCGCCGTGGCTCCGAATGGTGCTGTGACCGGGCTATTCGCTGCAAAACTCTCCGACCAACAGATCGCCGGCGCCTTTGTCACGCCGACCATGGCCAAGTGCATGAAGTCGATGCAGCAAGGTCGGCTCGTTCTGGTTTGCGTGAGTGGAACCGCTGGTGCGACTACGCCGCAAGCAGTGCGTGACTTTCAAGCGGACCCGCAGTTTGCGAACCGAACGGACGTGCTGTCCCTGCAGGCGAATGACCCCGCCGAAGCCGAGTTTCTCGGGCAACTGAAAATCGACGGCCAAGCGCTGCATGGAACAACAACGGCGTTTCTCGCGCCGCCGGCCGTGCTGGTTGGCAAGTTCGGGCCTGCGGCTACGAAAGCGGAAATGGCGGCAGCGTTGCACGCGGCTGGAAAGTGCTGCGACGATCCGAATTGCAAGCACGGTCAAGGTGGCCGGTAAGCCAATCCGCACCCGAGTTCCACGAGGAAATCGCCATGAACCTTTTAACGATCGTATGGAAGGAGCTGCGGGAACGTCCCACGGCCATGATTACAAGCACTCTGGCAATCCTGTTGGGTGTCACCGCGCTAGTGGCAATACGCCACCTGACCGTCTTCTCGGAACGCGAGGTGGGCCGACAGCTCAACATGCTCGGCGCCAACATCCTTATTCTGCCGAAGACGGCATCCTTGCAGGACTATTACTCGGCGGACAACAACGGTTTGACCCTTCCCGAAGAGCACGTCGACCAGATCATGCTGGCGGCGTTGACAGGTGTCGAGAAACTGTCGCCTAAGCTGTGCGTGCCGACTGATATCGAGGGCCACAAAGTCACGTTGACCGGCATTCTGCCGCAGAGCGAGTTTGAGGCCAAAGCCGCCTGGCAGACGGCGACGTTGTTCAAGCAACAGCACGCCGGTTGCAAGAAGGCGAGTTGCGGGCCGAAGCCCGAAGACATGAAGCCCGAAGCACTGGCCACGCAACGAACGATCGAGCGACTGGGCGACGACGATGCCGTGCTCGGCACCGACGTAGCCGAGACTCTGAATCTTCGTCCGGGAGATGCCGTCACGCTGTTCGGCGAGAAGTTCAAAGTGCTGGCCGTACTGCCTCCGACTGGAACTGTCGATGATAGCCGCGTATTTGCGCATCTGCATCGCGTACAGCAGTTGGCTGGCACTGGCCAGGTGGTCAGCGCGATCGAGCTCATGGGGTGCTGCGACGATGCCGCCGGCGGGCTCGTGCCGCAGCTTGGCGAGCTGCTGCCCAACAGCAAGGTCGTGACCATTTCGCAAGTCATACAAACCCAAGTGGGCGTGAACCGGCTGATGGCTGGAGCATCAGTATTTGTTCTGGTCGTGCTCGTGCTGGTAGGCGGAGCGAGCGTGCTGAGCACGATCTCCTCCAACGTGCGGGAGCGACGGCGAGAAATTGGCACACTCATGGCACTCGGCGCCACGCCGCGTCTGGTGTTGCAGTTGTTCCTGCTCAAGGCGCTTTGGCTGGGCGTCGTCGGGGGACTCGGCGGCAGCGCGCTGGGAGTCGCGATTGCCGTGCTGGTCGGTCCGGCATGGGTCGGAATTGCAATTCGGCCCCTGTTTGACGTTGCTGCGCTGGCGTTCGGTGCGGCTTTGGTCGTTACCTTGCTGGCCGCGTATTGGCCGGCAAGGCAAGCGGCTCGACTCGATCCTTGCATCTGTTTCCGGGAGGTTTAGGGCCATGATTCGTCTACGGGATGTGAACAAGGTCTATCGGCGTCGCGGCGAGGAGGTTGTTGCATTTCGATCCACGTCGCTGGAGATCGCTGTCGGCGACTACGTGGCGATCGTGGGTCCCAGCGGCAGCGGCAAGACGACCTTGTTGTCGATGCTCGGCGGGATGTTGTCCCCCGACGCGGGCCAGATCTGGGTCGACGGCACTTCGGTCTACGAGTGCTCGACTAGGGACCGGTCAGCGCTGCGCCGCGACAAAATCGGTTTCGTGTTTCAGACGTTCAACCTGGTGCCCTATATGTCCGCCGTGGAGAACGTTCAGGTGCCATTGTATCTGTCGGGCGTTTCGAAAACCCAACAGCGCGAGCGGGCGGTCGAACTGCTGGAGCGCGTAGGGTTGGGGGAGCGGTTGCATCACAAGCCCAGTGAGATGAGCATCGGCCAGCAACAGCGCGTGGCACTGGCACGCACGCTGGCCAATCGTGCGCCCGTGATTCTGGCTGACGAGCCGACCGGCAACCTTGATCCCGAAAGCAGGGAGTGTGTGCTCGACTTTTTCGCGGAACTCCACGGCGAGGGGCATACAATTGTTGTCGTGACGCACGACGCAGTTGCGGCAGGGGCGTCTCAGCGAACGCTCGCATTGCGCGACGGAACAATCGCGATAAATGCTTCCAAGGAGCCGGCAAAAGCGGCATAGTAGGACACGGAGTTTTTTACCCATTGATTACCATGGCGACAGTAGTCTTCAAAATTCAGGGCATGGACTGCGCCGAGGACGTTGGCGCGCTTCGGGCCGAGCTTGCGCCGCTGTCGGGCGTGGACGATCTGGCTTTCGACGTCCTCAACGGCAAGATGACGGTCAACTACTCGGAAAAGCAAGTTTCCCCAGAGGATCTCGTTGCCGCCGTCGCAAGAGCCGGATTGCGGGCTGAGCCATGGCAGGAATCCGTAGCAGCCTCTGAGCCCGGCGGCTGGGTCCGTTGGGGGCGCACCGTCATGACGTCGATCAGCGGTTTGTTGCTGGTGGCCGGGCTGACAACTCACGTGGCTACCAGCGGCTGGCGGGCGGCAATCGGAGGCCAAGAGGGCCTCTCGATGCCGCTTGCAAGCAGATTCCTATACCTTGGCGCGTTAATCGCCGGCGCTTGGTACGTCGCTCCCAAAGCCTGGCGGGCGTTGTTCCGGCTGCGTCCCGACATGAACTTGCTGATGACGGTGGCCGTGATCGGGGCGCTTGTTATCGACGAGTTTTTCGAGGCGGCCGCGGTTGCCTTTCTGTTTGCCTTGTCGTTGGCCCTGGAATCTTGGAGCGTGGGCCGGGCCCGACGGGCGATTGGCGCCCTGATGTCGCTGAGCCCACAAACGGCGCGCGTGCTCGGTGCTGACGGTACTGAGGAAATTGTTGAGGTGGCCGACGTGAGCGTCGGTAGCACGATCGTTGTGCGGCCGGGCGACAAGTTCCCGCTGGACGGCAGGATCGCCAAAGGAGAAACGACCGTCAATCAGGCACCCATCACCGGTGAATCGTTGCCAGTCGCCAAGTCGGTTGGCAACGAGGTCTATGCCGGAACGATTAACGAGGACGGAGCCGTCGAGTTCGTGACGACCAAGCCGGCCGAGAACACGACGCTGGCACGAATTATTCGCATGGTTGGCGATGCCCAAAGCAAGCGATCACCAAGCGAGCAGTGGGTCGAGCGATTTGCCCTCTACTACACGCCCAGCGTGATGGCGCTGGCATTGGCCGTGATGGTCTTGCCGCCGTTTGCCTTGGGCGGTGCCTGGTCGACATGGTTTTATCAGGGACTCGTGCTGTTGGTTATCGCTTGCCCCTGCGCGCTGGTGATCTCCACGCCGGTGAGTATCGTCGCCGCGCTGACCACGGCGGCGCGTCAGGGCGTGCTCATCAAAGGCGGGCCGTACATGGAGGCGCCAGCCCGGCTCAAAGCCGTCGCGATGGACAAGACGGGAACACTGACTGAGGGTCATCCTGAAGTACGGCGCGTCATTCCGCTATCGGGTCATACCGAAGCGGAGGTGTTGGAAATCGCGGCCGCCGTCGAGGCGCGATCCGAGCACCCGTTAGCAAAAGCCGTGGTCCGCGCCGCCGAGTCGCGGAACATTCGGCCGCCCGCAGCGGAGGACTTGCAGGCCATAAAGGGCAAGGGCGCCAGGGCGACGGTCGGCGGCCAACAGGTTTGGCTTGGCTCACATCGGCTGTTGGAGGAGCGCGGACAAGAAACTCCGGACATGCACGAAGAGTTGGAAGCCATGGAACGTGACGGTTCCAGCGTGGTGGTAGTTGGGAGAGATGGGCATGTCTGCGGCTTGATTGCCCTGGCCGATCGGATACGACCGGACGCCAAAACCGCCTTGGAGCGAATGCGTGCCTCCGGCATTGATCAGATCATCATGCTCACCGGTGACAATCGAGGAACAGGTGAGGCCATCGGCCGTGAGGCTGGGGTCGACGAGGTGCGCGCGGAACTGCTGCCCGAGGACAAGGTCGCGGCGATCGAAGAATTGGTCCGTCGCCACGGGCAGGTTGCGATGATCGGCGACGGTGTCAACGATGCGCCAGCCATGGCCCGAGGAACCCTGGGCATCGCGATGGGGGCGGTAGGAACTGACGCAGCGCTGGAGACAGCCGACATTGCCTTGATGGGTGACGATCTGCTCGGCGTCGCGTGGCTCATCGGACATTCCCGCAGGACGCTCTCGATCATCCGCCAGAACATCTTTGCCTCGCTAGCAGTGAAAGCAGTGTTTGTCGTGTTGACGCTTCTGGGCCACACCTCGCTGTGGACAGCGATCGCGGCCGATACGGGAGCGTCTTTGGCTGTGATATTCAATGGACTGCGATTGTTACAACCGAAAAGATAAACAGAGACCCGCAACGAAGCCCCCCGCCTCTACAAATCCCGCCCGTGTGAACAAGGAAGTTCTCATGCGAACCACAGACGGTGCTCGCGTTCTGCCCAAGTCGATGCCCACGAGCCTTGCGATCTGCACCATCGCGATTGTATTGATCTTGGGACATGCCCCAAGGCTATTCGCTCAGTCACAGACGGTGTCAGCCCGTAGACAATCTGCGCCGCCGGCCGAGCCGCAATCCGCCTTGATTCAACACAGACTTCCAACTCCAAAGTCGCACGAGAGTATTCCTAGCGGGGCGCCGCAGCCCGGCGGGACGGTAGACAGCTTGACGCTGGAAGAGCTGGAAGGCATCGCATTGCAGAACAATCCAACACTTGTTCAGGCGTCGGCCCAGGTTCAAGCGGCGCAGGGTCAATGGTTACAGGCGGGCTTGCGTCCAAACCCAATCATCGGATATCAGGCTAGCGAGGTCGGCAATGAGGGTCAATCCGGGCAGCAGGGGGCGTTCATTACTCAGGAATTAGTTCGCCGCAACAAACTGGAATTGAGCCGCCTGGCCGGCAGCCAAGCAGTCGTCCAGGCCCGACAAGATTTTGCCGCCCAGCGGCTGCGGGTGCTGAACGACGTGCGCGCAGAGCACTTCAACGTGCTGGTGGCTCAGAGAGCCATGGAGTTGACGCAGGAACTCCAATCGATAACCCGCCGAGCACTGGAAACCACCGATCAACTGTTTCGGGGTAAACAAGTAGCCTACGCCGACTTCCTCCAGGCGCGTATCGAGTCCAACTCGGCGGACATTGCTGTGGAAAATGCACGCAACCGGCATACTGCCGCGTGGCGGAGATTGTCGTCCGTCGTTGGGGTACCGAGCATGGTTGCGCGAAGAGTTAGCGGAAGTGTGGAACCTCCACCGGACGACTTCGAATGGGAAGCAACGCTTACGCAACTTCTCACGCAGAGTCCGCAATTGGCCAGCGCACGGTTCGGTGTATCTCGCGCGCGAGCGGTTCTCGAACGCGCACGGGTGGAGCCCGTCCCCAATTTCGTCGTGCAGGCGGGGGTTCAGTATGACAACGCGTCGCAGTACACGATTGCCAACGTTCAGGTGGGCATTCCCGTTCCCATCCTTAATCGAAACCAAGGAAACATTCAAACGGCATTCGCGGACTTGCGCAATGCTCAGGCCGAGGTCGGCCGACTCGAGCTGAGCCTCCGCAATCAGCTCGCTTCGGTGTTCGAAAACTACGCGAATTCGCGCAACCAGGTTGAGAAATACACCACGAATATCCTTCCAGACGCTCGATCGGCCGTCGACCTGATTACCAAGGGATATCAACAGCAGCAATTCAGCTTCCTGACGTTATTGACGGCGCAGCGAACCTATACGCAAGCCAGCCTCGCATACTTACAGGCTCTACAGCAACACGGCGTGAGCCGAGTGGCATTGGAGGGCTTGCTCCTTACCGGGAGCCTTCGAGAAGCGCACGCGATTGATGTGCCGAGGGTCGACACCGGTATAGCGCCGGTATTTGGGCCAGGCCAGCCGCTGGTCGAGACCCGATAGTGTTTTGGGGCCCGCCGCTGCCTTGCGTGAAGGCTATCGAGCGTGATGGCGCAAGGCGACGCCGTGTCCGGTTGATTACTTGTCGATTCGGCCACCGACTCGGCCGGTTTAGCTCAAGATTACGTCTGCTCTTGACCGAAGTGAACCGGAGTCGTAGACTCAATATACGTTGTATTGGATCGAATAGGACAGGCTTCTAGAAGGTTGGACTGGCAGTGCGTAGTGTCGTAGTTCTACTCATCCTGCCTCGCATCTTGTTGTGCCCGATGCTCTGCGCGGGGGCATCGGAGACATCGTGCGATAAGACGGATTTGAGCTGCGAGGCGCATCAAGTTACGACCGACTGTCGCAACTGCGATCCATGTCGAGACGAAGCTCCCTGCCCGGATCATGACGGATGCCAGTCGGGGTGTGTTTGTAACGGGCTTCTTTCGCCATCCGAATCTCGCGATGCGGCATTCTCGGCCGCTGATCTTCCTACATGGCTCCACGCGAGCGACACGCTTGCGTCTCTCTCGGCGCATGCTGCGCTTGACCGATGGGAGCGAGAATTGGCTATAGGGCCGCTGTCCGGCCTCGCGATCCGTCTCTCTCTTGCCTCGCTACTACTCTGATCGCTCCCTCCACCGCGACCGCCTGGGCCGGCCCTTTTGCGTCGGCTCGGCGAGCGGGCTGGCATTTGCCGGCTAATGGCTCCATCGTTGTTTGAAGTAACGTCGGGCCGTGACGGAGAGATGGAGGTCGACGTCCGTTTCCGTGGCTTTCCAATGGAGCGCGCGTTTCACATAGAGAGCGTATTCATGAGTACCATGACAACTGATCGATCTGTTGATGCGGATCGAAACACTCCGGAACAGGATCAATCGGCGACAGAAACCTCCGGTCGCATTAGCCGGCTCGTAGCGTTCGTCGTTCATCAGATCCCCACGGTCCTCCTGCTGGCTTCGCTGGCAGGTCTGGGAGCCTATGGCCACTGCTCGCATTGGCGGCTGCCGAAGTTTTCATCACTATCGGGCGCCTATGTTGCGGAACGCGCGGACTGGTGCGAAGAGCATGGCGTTCCGGAGTCGCAGTGCGTTGAGTGCAATCCCAGCTTGATGTCCGATGTACCGGACTATGGGTGGTGTGCGGAGCATGGCGTCCACAATTGTCCTTTGCACCATCCGGATGTGGCCCAACTGAAACAGACGCTGGTCGTCGCCGAAGCTGATCTCGCTCGTGCGGCGAGGGCATTGGCGACTCGGCCGCGAAAAGCGAACAACAGTGTCTGCAAGTTCTATCGGCAACGGATTCAATTCGCGTCGCTTGAGTCGGTGAAGCAGGCTGGCGTGGACGTGGAACTCGTCGACCGCCAGCCGGTCAGCGAGTCGATCGCTGCCAACGGGGAGATCACGTACGACCAGACCCGAGTTGCCAACCTCTCCTCGCGTGCCGCCGGTGTGATCTGGAAGGTGAGAAAGATCGTTGGCGATCCGGTGCGTGCTGGAGAGATCTTGGCGGTCGTGGACTCAATGCGGATCGGCCAGACAAAAGGCGAACTGGTAGATGCTCTCGTCGAGGAAAACCTTCAACGAATCAACGTCGAACGTCTTCGTGAAATTGGCGACGGCGTGATCGCCGGCAGGCAAATGCTCGCCGCTGAGGCGGACTACGAGAAGGCCCACGTTGATGTACGGAAGAAACAGCAAACGCTGGCGAATCTGGGATTACACGTCGATCTCGACGTGCTCAGGGAATTGTCGATTGACGACCAAGTTGAACGTCTACGAGTGGTGGGACTAGACGATCTTGTCGGCACTGCGGGCAGCTCGCACGTAGCCAACTCGAATCTCGTACCTATTCGAGCGCCGATGGACGGCGTGGTCGTCGATCGCCGTGTTGTCGCCGGCGAAGTCGTCGATACTTCGACGGTTCTGTTTCAAATCGCCGACACACGCCGAATGTGGCTCACGCTGAGTGTACCCGTCGAGGAGGCGAGCCGACTTGCCGTGGGACAGGCGGTTCGATTTCAACCAGACGGGAATGACCAAGAAGTATCTGGCAAGCTCACTTGGATTAGCACTGCGGCCGACAGCCAGACGCGGATGGTCAAGGTGCGGGCTGATCTGCCCAACCCAGACGGTCGTCTGTTGGAGGAAACGTTCGGTTCAGGAGGAATCATCTTGCGCGAAGAACCCGAGGCGATCGTGGTCCCTAAGGAGGCGGTCCATTGGGAGGGCTGTTGCCAGATTGTGTTCGTGCGCGACAAGGGTTACTTCGATAGCCCTGAAAGCCCCAAGTTGTTTCATGTGCGTACCGTCCGAACGGGAGTGCAAAACGGCAAGTTCACCGAGATCGTGGCCGGAGTCCTCCCAGGCGAGGTCGTGGCGACGAAGGGAAGTGGCGTACTACGAGCGCAGTTGCTCAAGAACAATCTCGGCGAAGGCTGTACTTGCGTGGCGGAGTAAGGAGACTCACAAATGCTCAACTGGATTATCGATTTTTCGTTGCGGCATCGAGCGCTGGTCATTCTGGGAGCACTGCTGCTGGTCGCCGTCGGAGTTTTCTCCTTACAACAACTGGACATCGATGCCTTTCCCGACACAACGCCGGTTCAAATTCAGATCAACACGGTCGCCCCTTCCTTGTCGCCCGAGGAGGTCGAGCGACAGATCACGTTTCCGGTCGAGCAGGCGATTAGTGGCCTGCCAGGCCTGGAAGACTTGCGGTCGATCTCCAAGTTCGGCCTCTCGCAAGTGGTGGTCATCTTCGAGGACCGGATCGACATCTACTTTGCCCGGCAGCTTATCAATGAGCGGCTGAGCACGGTCGAACTGCCCGAGACCATCCAACGCCCACAGATGGGGCCAGTCGCGACGGGCTTAGGCGAGGTCTTCCATTACGTTCTCACTTACGAGGGTGTCGACTTCTCGAAAGTGCCCCAACAGGACCGCGTCGAGCGGCTGACCGAACTGCGGACGCTCCACGACTGGGTGGTCAAGCCGCAACTTCGCTCCGTGCCCGGCGTGGCGGAAGTAAACAGTTGGGGTGGCTATGAGAAGCAATACCAGATCCGGCTCGACCCCGACCGTCTCATTAAGTACGGCTTGACGTTCGAGCAGGTGGCCGAAGCCGTCACGAAGAACAACGACAACGTCGGTGGCGGTTGGATCGCCGACCGCGGCCAACTGCAACTCGTGCACGGCGTGGGTCGCACCGTCAACATCGGGCAGATCGAAAACATCGTCATCACGTCGAAAGACGGCGTGCCAATCCGGGTTCGCGACGTGGCCGGTGTGCAAATTGGCCACGAGATCCGCCGCGCAGCCGTGACGGCCAACGGACAAGGCGAAGCGGTCCTCGGCCTGGGATTCATGCTCATGGGCGAAAACAGTCATGAGGTGACGTGGGCACTCAAGAACAAACTAGAGGATGTCAAGAAGACCCTACCGCCCGGCGTGACCATACAGACGGTTTACGACCGTACGGAACTCGTTGATCACGTCATCGAGACAGTCCAGAAAAACCTCTTCGAGGGGGGCCTGCTGGTCATCGCCGTGTTGTTTATTTTCCTGGGCAACCTGCGAGCCGGGCTGATCGTGGCGGCGGCTATTCCGCTGTCGATGCTCTGCGCTTTCTCAGGGATGCTGCGGTTCGGCGTGGCTGCCAGTCTTTTGAGCCTGGGGGCGATCGACTTCGGTCTGATCGTGGATAGTTCCGTCGTCATGATCGAGAATTGCGTGCGTCACCTAGCGCACGGCCAGACCGGAAGAAGCCGGCTGGAGATCATCCGGGACGCCGCGATCGAGGTCCGCAAGCCGACCATGTTCGGCGAGTTGATTATCATGATCGTGTATCTGCCGATCCTAACGCTGGAAGGGGTCGAGGGTAAGCTGTTCCGGCCCATGGCGCTGACCGTGATTTTTGCCCTGGCCGGTTCGATGATCCTCTCGCTCACGCTAATGCCGGTGCTTGCCAGCATCTTTCTGCCACGGCGCGTCGAGGAGCGCGAGCCGCTGCTGATCCGGGGTCTTAAAAGGCTGTATGCCCCGGTGCTGCGGTTCACGATGCACCACAAGGTCGCCGTCATCGTGTTTGCCTTGTCTCTGCTCGTCGTGGCCTTTGGTTTTGTCGCGCCCAACCTGGGAACTGAGTTTGTCCCCCAACTCTCCGAGGGGGCGTTGGCTGTCAACGTAGTACGGCTGGCCGGTACGGACCTGGAAGAGTCGATGCGCTACAACACGCAGATGGAGAAAGTCCTTCTAGAGAAGTTCCCCAATGAAATCGCACAGGTTTGGAGTCGCATCGGCACGGCCGAGATTGCGACCGACCCGATGGGTACCGAGCTGACGGACATGTTCGTCACGCTACGACCCCGCGTGCAGTGGAAACGCGCCAACACTCAGGAAGAACTGACAGTCCTCATTCAGGAAGAACTTCGTGATTTGCCTGGTCCTAGGTTGGCCATGACACAGCCGATCGAAATGCGGATGAATGAGATGATTTCCGGCGTTCGCTCGGATGTGGCGGCGATTCTTTACGGTGACGATCTGGACCTGATGGTCTCCAAGGCCGCCGAGATCGAACGCGTTCTTCAGTCAATTGACGGAGCCGCCGATGTGAAGGTCGAACAGGTCACAGGGCAGCCCGTATTGCAGATCCGCATCAAGCAAGACGAAATCGCTCGCTATGGCATCCCCGCCAGAGCTGTCCTCAACTTCGTGGAGTCGCTTGGCAGTAAGCGCGTGGGCGAGGTCTACGAGGGACAGTTGCGATTCCCGCTGATTATCCGCCTTCCTGAAGAGTCACGGGCCGACCCGGAGGCGATCAAGTCAATTCTCATTGCCACACCCTCCGGCGAACGTATTCCGCTCTCGCGACTAGCGGCGATCGAGACCGTCGAAGGACCTAACACGATCAAACGGGAATGGTATCAGCGGCGAATCACGATCGAGGCGAACGTCCGTGGACGCGACATGGGCAGCTTCGTCGCCGAGGCGCAGCGGAAGGTCGATCAGCAGGTCCAACTGCCGCCCGGCCGGTATCGTGTCGAGTGGGGCGGACAGTTTGAAAATCTCCAGAGAGCGCAAACACGGCTGTTGATCGTCGTGCCAGTCGCCCTGTTGATGATCTTCGCGCTGCTGTACATGACATACCGGAACATGATCGACTCGGTACGCGTGTTTACAGGCGTGCCTTTCGCCTGGATCGGCGGCATCATTGCGCTGTGGATGCGTGATATGCCGTTTTCGATTTCGGCGGCGGTAGGGTTCATCGCGCTATCTGGTGTGGCCGTACTTGACGACATGTTGCTGGTGTCGACGATCCGCCAGTTAAGACGACGCGGGCGGTCGCTCGACGAGGCAGTCGAGGAGGCCGCGATGACTCGGCTCCGCCCGATCCTGATGACCACGCTTGTGGCCAGCCTGGGCTTTGTGCCAATGGCATTTAGCACCGGGATGGGGGCAGAAGTCCAGCGACCATTGGCGACTGTAGTTATCGGCGGTGTGTGCAGTGCGATGATCATGAGTCTGCTGGTCCTCCGCGTGCTGTACGTGATTTTCAATCTCCCGAGTAAGGGGAGCGATGACCACGAAGGCGATGATGATTTCATCGAACTGGGACCTATCGAACCAGACTCGCGGCGCGTGCCCGAGACCGTTCTGACATAGTCCTTCATAAAGGAGAATCTAATGACCTGGATTTCTTGGATGCGAGGCAGCTTTGTGACGCTACTGACTGCTAGTGGGTTCGCACTTAGCGGCTGCGGATATACCGCGGGTTCGAACCAAGCGGAGGAGACGCCGACCGCGGTCGTGGACAACCACGACGGCTGGTGGTGTCCCGAGCACGGCGTGCCCGAGGAAATTTGCGCGCGGTGCAGCACAAACGTCGCGGCGGATTTCCAGTTAAAAGGCGACTGGTGTGAGGAGCACAGCCGGCCCGACTCGCAGTGTTTTGTGTGCCATCCAGAGCTACAGGAGAAGTTTGCTGCCCAATACGCAGCCAAGTTTGGGAGTTCGCCCCCCAAGCCGACCGAATAGCCTTATCAGTCACAGCAAGCCGCCGGCGGAGCACTTCTGAGCTATGTCGCCGCGAGAACTAATGCGCCCCGGATTGACATGGGTATTGCGCTCGTCTTCGGCCATGTAGACCGCCGGTCGAGACTCGATAGCCCTTTGGCGTGGCGGCGAGTCTCGGGCTGATGACCGTACGCATGGGAAGCACCCGCCGGGCGGCGCCCTTTCGCTAGAACCGCAGTACCGCGCCGGAACCCGCGAAGAAATCGTCGGCCGCGTCATTCAGTCCGACGCCGGCGCGGATGTCATACTGAACGTTCTTGTGGGCCAGAAAGGTGAAGCCGCCGTTGAAGTAGTGCTGGGGCAAGTCCACCGCCGAACCGGCGGGGAAAAATGCGAACCACTCGGTATACGCACCCAGCTTCTCGGTGAGCTTGTAGTTGAAAGTCCACGACTGGGCAAATTCCGCAAACCACACCTGCGCATCGTCCCTGGCCCGATTCACCTGCGTGCTGCCGCCTGTTGCGAGCCATTCGTTGATGTCCCAACCATAAAGCCAGTTGACGCCGGGCTCGACTTCGCCTGAAGTCAGGTCCTTGTGGCCGGCGGGTACGTTCATCTGGGGGAGAATGGCCATCTCAGGCCGCCAACCGTCTTGTTCAGTTAGCGCGATTTTTGCACCGAGATAGAGGTCTTCGCCGCCATCAAAAATGCTGGACACGACGTTCTCCCGATTGAGATTGATGCCATAGTTCCAGCCCACACGGAATTCGAACCATTCGGCTATCATGCCGACGCGCAGTAGCAGTTCGGGGAATGAGTGAGCGCTGCGCAACACGGCGTTGTTATTGTCGCGGATATACGTGTACCCCATTTCGACCTGGACGCGCCGCAACCCAACGCACGAACTGGCCTCGGTAAAGTCAGGTCGATCTGATATCAGCGGCTCCTCTTCGGTTCCGTTGACATAGGTCCGCTCCGTGCCCGACCACGCACAGAGCGTTTTGGGTCGATAGCAGTCGTCGCGACACAAGAGGCGACATTCGTCATCGGCCCAGGCGGCGAGGCCGGGTAATCGGCCCGCACTCAAACAGGGCCTAATCAGACCCGGGTCTGTCCGAATCCAGGGTTCGCCCGCGGAGGTAGGCGCTGGGTAGGCCGCGATTGCAATCAGCGCATGAACCAACACCAAGAGCATGTCACACGTGACTATCCTGCAACAGCATTCGGGCAATTGAGTTCGCTGAATCATCCGCACGTTTGTTGAAGATGGCGGAAAGCGACGGCGCATGGATTGCGCAACCGTGCGTCCATTGTGAAAGCATCGTCATTCGCGAACCACCACCTATTCAAAAACAAGGTCTCGGCTAGCCAAAACTGGTATGGAGCTAAACGATTGCACCGATCGGGCAATCAGCGAGTTAGGCGGACTCGCTAGCACAGTTGCCGTTTGTTTAGCCTTGACTACAATTGAAGACAAAGGCGAACACTGTGTACCTCTGGCAATTGGCGCGAGGCTGGCCTGGTGACACCTGCAAAGCGGTCACGGAATAAGCATGCGCGCATTCGTTCGGACCACGCTACGGAGTTGGCCGAAGACTACGTCGAAGCGATTGCTGCGGCTATCAAGGCCCGTGGCAAGTGTCGAGCCGTCAATCTAGTCGACCATTTTCAGGTTAGCCACGTAACCGTCAATCGCACGATTGGGCGACTACGACGCGACGGCTATGTGGTAGCGGAACCCTACGGGCCAATCGAACTGACTGACGCAGGCAAACACCTCGCAAGAGCCTCTCGCCGCCGTCACGAAGTCGTTTACCGATTCCTGGTCGCTATTGGTGTGAACGCAAGCATTGCGGCCGCCGACAGCGAAGGGATCGAACACCACGTTAGCCCGGAAACGCTGGCGGCGATGAGGGCCTTTTTGACGGCATAAGGAAGCAGTTATCGCCAACGCTCCATTTGGGGGCGTCGGAATTCGATTGCCTCCTCGCCGACTCGGTTTATACAATCGTCCGCATCACATGAGGCACATATCGGTCGCCGTCCAATTTGCCGCGAAATGGCCGAGAATGCCAAAAACCTTGGCTCACAGCAGCTTGTAGGGACTTCTCGACCGCAGAGTTCAACGTACAATGCGGCGACGGATCAATACTGCTACTGACGCACGCGCGTTTTGTCGATACTATAGATGATCGGGACTCTGGAGCGCTCGAAATGAGCCGTGTGATTGCTATCATTGCTGCCGTGTCCGTGTGCTGGCACACGACGGCTGGGTGCTGCGCGCATCACGACCACGCCGAGTCCGCTGGTAACGTTGCCACGGCGGTCGCTGGCGAGTGCGATCATGACCATCACACTTGCGATCCCGCGAGTCATCCAGAAGGTGGATTGCCAAATTCCCAGCAATGCCAAGACGGAACCTGCGCGTTCACAGTTCCAGACGCGCCGTTGTCGATCGAGTTCGACGCACCAGGAAGCGGCTTCTTTCTCAGCGATGGTCTCTTAAATGACCGGACGCTTCTCGGACAGTCGGCACTGTCTGACACGCTTGTCAGCTCGCCGCCATTCTTGCTAGGTGCGCTGCCGCGGCATCTTGCGCTCGGCGTATTGCTGCTTTGATTTCTCTACAACCCGGTATGTGATTGCCTCACGGGAGGCGATCACTCTTCTTGACCGGGATGCCAGGCTTTCGTCGTCGCCCGGGCCCTTGCTGCGCTTCGCCGTGACAACGATTCGGCAGCTACTCACTGGCTAGTATGTCCGCTCATGTGCGGGAGGTCGCTATGAAGCCAAAAATGCCAACGTTCGCCGCATGGGTATGGTTGGGGCTCGCGCTTGGGGGAGTCGCTGTTGTGCTGGCGCTGGGTCCCTGGTGGTTGCCTCGCATACGGCAGCTCATCACGAGAGCGTCAGACGCGCCAGCATCTGTATTGCATGACGGCGAGGCGCACGACCACGGCCATGCCGGCCATTCCGAGGATTCGTCGATTGAGCTAAGCGCCCGCGGGCTAAAGAATATTGGTTTTCAACCGATGACGATCGAACTCGGAACGTTCACCAAGACAATTTCACTACCCGCGATGATCACAGAGCGCCCAGGCCGCTCGCAGATCGAGGTTACTGCGCCGCTGACCGGCGTGATCACCAAAATCTTGCCCATTCGTGGCGCCGCCGTGGAGCCCGCCGGGGCGATGTTCGAGATTCGGCTGACGCACGAAGAGCTTGTGGGCGCGCAGCGCGATCTCATTCGCACGGCGGAAAATCTCGCCGTCGTCAACCGGGAAATCAACCGGCTCGAATCCTTGGGGGAAGGCATCGTGGCCGGCCAGCGCATCCTGGAACAAAAGTACGAGAAGCAAAGACTTGAAGCGTCGCTAAGGGCCGAGCGGCAGGCGCTCTTGCTTCACGGAATGCAGCGGGACCAGGTCGAAAACATTCTCACCAAGCAAGAATTGTTGCGATCGATCACAATTCGTGCGCCCGAGCACCACGATCAAAGCGAGGGCTGTCAGGGAGACCATCTGTTTCACGTCCAAGACCTGCCCGTGAAGATCGGACAGCAAGTTGAAGTGGGGCAGACTTTGGCCGTGCTCGCGGATCATTGCGAGCTGTACGTCGAGGGACGCGCCTTCGAGGACGACGCGTTAGGACTGCGCCGGGCGGCGCGCGAGGGCTGGCCAGTCTCCGCCTCGCTGCTGACCGGCCAACGCGAATCGGGCGTGATCAAGGGGCTCAGGCTGATGTATCTGTCCGACACCGTCGATCCCGAATCTCGGGCGTTTGACTTCTACTTGAGCCTGCCCAACGAGATCGCCCTGGATCAGGTGGCGTCCGGACATCGATTCGTCGAATGGCAGTTCAAACCCGGGCAACGGATGGAGTTGCACGTTCCGGTCGAGGAGTGGCAGGAAAGAATCGTGCTGCCGGTCGACGCGATTGTGGACGAAGGCGCCGAAGCGTACGTCTACCAGCAAAACGGCGACCATTTTGACCGCGTATCGGTCCACGTGGAATACCGCGATCAGAACTCCGCAGTGATTGCCAACGACGGGGCCATTTTCCCGGGCGACGTCGTCGCGGCCCGAGGCGCCTATCAGATGCACCTGGCGCTGAAGAACAAGGCTGGCGGCGGTGTCGACCCGCACGCCGGCCACAATCACTAGCCCCATTGCCCGCAGCCATGGGCCTGATCCTCGACGTGTTGTACTGAAGCCAGGAGAGTCGCCGTGCTGAATGCAATCATTCGCTTCTCGTTGCACAATCGGTTGCTCGTCCTTGCGCTGGCGCTGCTCACGATGCTTTACGGGGGGTGGCAGGCATACAACCTGCCCATCGACGTCTTTCCCAATCTGAACCGTCCCCGCGTGGTAGTGATGACCGAAGCGCCCGGGATGGCTCCCGAGGAGGTGGAAGCGCTGATTACGTTCCCGTTGGAGACGGTGCTCAACGGCGCCACGGGAGTCGTGGCCGTACGTACGTCCTCCGGCGTCGGCCTGTCGGTGATCTATGTCGAATTCGACTGGGGAACCGACATCTATAACGATCGCCAGATCGTGACCGAACGACTAGCGCTGGCCACCGACCGGCTGCCCGAGGACGTGCGTCCGCAACTCATGCCTATTTCGTCGATCATGGGCCAGATCATGATCCTGGGGATGTCCAGCGAGGGAGGCAAAACGCCCCCCATGGAGTTGCGGACGATCGCCGATTGGGTTGTGCGGCAGCGGTTGCTCACGCTGCCCGGCGTTTCACAAGTGATCGTGATGGGCGGCGGGCGCAAACAGTTTCAGGTGCTCGTCGACCCGAACGAGTTGCTGCGCTATGGCGTCACGCTGCATCAGGTCAAGGAGGCGGTTCGCGAGAGCAATCAAAACACGGCCGGCGGCTATTTGGACGAACAAGGACCGAATGAGTTTCTCGTGCGCTCGCTGGGGAGAGTGACGACCGTCGAGGAATTGTCAAAAGTCGTCGTTGCCCACCGAGAACGCCAGTCGATTCGGCTCTCTCAAGTCGCGCAGATCATCGAAGGTCCGCAAGTCAAACGCGGCGACAGCTCCGCCTATGCTCGCGATGATACGAGCGACATGACCGGTGGTCCGGCGGTGGTACTCACGGTTCTGAAGCAACCCAACGCCGACACACGCCGCGTGACCGAACAGGTTCTGGCCGCCATGGACAACATGCAGGAGTCGTTTCCACCGGATGTGAGGGTTTACCGCGAGCTCTACCAACAAAAGATGTTCATCGACCTGGCCATCGAGAACGTCATGGAGGCCTTGCGTGACGGCGGCATCCTGGTCGTCATCATCCTGTTTCTGTTTCTGTTGAACCTGCGCACGACGTTCATCACGTTGACTGCAATTCCACTGTCAATTGCCCTGACGGCCCTGGTTTTCAAGGCCTTCGGACTCTCGATCAACACGATGACGCTCGGCGGGCTGGCGGTGGCTATCGGCGAGCTGGTGGATGACGCCATCGTGGACGTCGAGAACATCTTTCGCCGACTGCGCGAAAACCGGCACAGCGAGCACCCCAAGCCGGCGCTGTTGGTCGTGTTCCAGGCGAGTTGCGAGATCCGCAATTCAATCGTGTACGGCACGATCATCGTCGTGATCGTGTTCGTGCCGCTGTTCGCTCTGTCCGGCATGGAAGGCCGGCTTTTCAGCCCCTTGGGCGTGGCCTACATCGTTTCGATCCTCTCATCGCTGCTGGTTTCGCTCACCGTCACTCCCGTATTGAGCTATTGGTTGTTGGGGCGAGCCAAGCTGGGAAAAGAGGGAAAGGACGGCCCGTTGTTGCGGCTGCTCAAGTGGATCGCCGACAAGGTCATGCGATTTAGCTTGAGTTTCGCGCGACCAATCATGTTGACGGCTGCAATGGGCGTCGCCGTCGCCGCCTGGGGAGTCTACCGGTTGGAGAGCGACTTTCTGCCGCCGTTCAATGAAGGCGCGGTGCAAATCAACGTTCTGCTGCCGCCCGGCACCTCGCTGAAAACTTCGAACGAAGTGTCGAAGAAAGTGGAGGACCGTCTCCGCCAAAACGGCGATGTCGTCGCCTTCGTACGCAAGACCGGGAGGGCCGAACTCGACGAACATGCCGAAGGCGTCAACGTCACCGAAATCATTGCCTCGATCAACCCGGACACGGAACGATCCCGGGAAGAAGTCATCGAGGAAATCAGCGAAGCCTTGGCCGACATTCCCGGTATCGTGACGTCTGTCGAGCAGCCGCTGGCACATCTGATTTCGCACATGCTCTCCGGCGTCAAAGCGCAAGTCGCGATCAAGCTGTACGGCGACGACTTGGACATTTTGCGGCGTGAAGCAAGCAAGATGCAGGCGGCCATTGCCAGCGTCGCGGGCGTGCGCGACCTGCAGATGGAGCCGCAAGTCATCTATCCGCAACTGCGCGTCGAAGCAGACGGACATAAACTGGAACAGTTCGGATTACGCCGGGCGGACGTCAACGAGTTAGTCAAGACCGCGATGCAGGGAGAAGTCGTCTCTCTGGTGCTCGACGGGCAACGCACTTTCGATCTGCTGGTCCGAATGGACGAACGATACCGCGAAGACCTGGATGCGCTCAAGCGCCTGGTGATTAACCTTCCCAACGGCGGGTCTGTCAAGCTCGAAGACGTTGCCAGAATCTACAAGTCCGGCGGCCCGAACACGATCAATCGAGAACAGGTGCGGCGGCGGATCATCGTGCAGTGCAACGTGCGTGGCCGCGGGTTGGTCGACGTCGTGCAGGACATCAAAACGCAGCTAGAGCCCATCGAATCCGAGCTTCCCACTGGATACTTCGTCGAATACAGCGGCCAGTTCGAGAGCCAGCAGTCTGCCTCGCGGATGATCGCCGTGCTGTTCGCCATCTCGCTGGTCGGCATGTTTCTGGTGCTCTATAAGATGTTCCGCTCGGCCAACTTGTCGCTGCAAGTGATGGTCGCCCTGCCGACGGCGTTTATCGGCTCGGTTGCCGCGCTTTATCTGACCGGTCAAACGCTCACCGTTGCCAGCATGGTGGGCTTTATCTCGCTGTGCGGCATCGCCTCGCGAAACGGCATTCTGCTGATCAACCATTACCTGCACCTCGTGAGACATGAGGGCGAAACATGGTCGCGCGAGATGATCGTCCGTGCCGGCAAGGATCGTTTGGCGCCCGTGCTGATGACCGCCCTGACGTCGGGGATTGGCCTGGTGCCGCTCGCAATGGCCGCCGGCGAGCCGGGCAAGGAAATTCTTTACCCCGTGGCGACGGTGGTCATCGGCGGTTTGATAACCAGCACGCTGTTGGAATTTCTCGTTCGCCCGGCGTTGTTCTGGACCATGGGAATAGGCGCAGCACGACGCGTCGTGGAATCCGAGGAACATTCCGTCAGCCTGGTCGAAGAAGGCGAGGAGACGGCTGTGGCTGAAATGTGAATGGATCGCAGCGCATTTGGATGATGCAAATCGACAAGCCTGCACGCCGCGTTACGCAGGTATGACGGCAACTTGGAGTTCTACGACTTTTTTCGCAACTCTCGATTTCTAAGGAGAAAAGCAATGTTCCGTTGCACCCGTTGCGCTTGTACGTTGATCGCTCTGGGTACGATCTCGCTGTCGGGTTGTGGTGGTGGATCAGGTCCAGGCTCGCAGGTACCAGCCGAACACGGCGACCATGATCAAGAGCATGCTCATGCAACCGAGGGGCCGCACGGGGGAAGCATTATTGAACTAGGCACAGAGGAATTCCACGCCGAACTGGTCCACGATGACGAGGCCGGTAGCGTGATGATCTACTTCCTCGACTCCACGGCCAAGCAAGTTGCGCCGATCGACGCAGGAGAAGTCAGCATAAACCTACGACATGACGGCAACGCCGAGCAATTCAAACTAGCGGCCTCGCCCACCGAAGGGGATCCGCAGGGCAAGTCATCGCGATTCGTTTCTGCCGAGAAAGAACTGGCCGAGGATCTCGATCGAAGCGACGCACGGGGACAGCTCGTTGCAACCATCAGCGGCAAACAATACCGTGGCAACATTGAGCATGATCACGATCACGGAGAGGAACACCAACACTAGGAAACGTATGTCGGCATCTGGTGCAACGTCGGCTGGCTGGTGACGTGGCATCACTGCCACGAAAGGGTCAGCTTGACGCAAACGCCCGTACAGGGATACAACCAGAGGCAGCGATGTGCCTGCGGCATTTTGAGGCCATCTAGTAAACTGACCGCAACGAGCGGTCGATTGCAGGGGCGGGCTCATGGCCGAAAAGACGGACTACATCGGACGCCAGCAATGAATAGCTTCTATCAGCACATCTCAAAGAGCACGGTGCTCCTGGTCGCTGTCCTACTGCCGGCTGAGCGAGTGCTGATGGCGACCGGCTGTTGTGGTCCGACGCCACGGATCGGTTGCTGTGGATCCATAGGCGGCGGCGCCGCTGAGAGTGCTGGCGGCGCTGGCATTTCATGCTGCCGCGACTATGGGGAACCGACGTCGGATTGCCCATGCCGCACCGATTGCTGCTGCGGCCGCTCGCCAGAGACCGTCGATCCTACGACCGGCAGGGTCCCAGTGGCCGGCGATTCCGAGGCGGTCGTGACCTCGATTCTCGGCACCAGCGATACGATGTCGGTGTCCCTGCCGCACATTGTCCTTACGAGATCTTATCGCTGCATCCTACTGTCCATTCTCTACTGCCGCCTTCTGCGGTGATCCTTCCAACAGTGTGCGCTGGAGCGAACGTCTGCAGCTCTACCTGACTGCAGCGCCTCCGTGCCTCGGCCCATGCTATCGGTCATTGGTTTATCCGCCCGCGCTATTGAATCAGCTCCGCGCTCGCAAACGCGCAAGGAAGGACAAAATATGATTGTGCGAACTGCCAACGAGATCCGACATTACCCAAGTTGCGGACGTTCCGGGCAAATCCAGGCAAACGACGGACTTGAATGCGCGCTGAGCTACTGCGCCAGAGACTTCAGCGGCTCGCGTTTGAGCGGCGTTCGTCGCCGCTTTCGAGCATTCGAATTCATGGGGCACCGTCGAACATCGGTGTGTGCTTCTGTGACCTGTGAGATGCGTTCCGCACGAACGGCCTTCCGCTTAGATGAAGGCTTTGGTGGCGTTGATAAACCGGCGTCAGCCGAGTCGGCAATTGAGCGACGTGAAGCGCGAGGCGTTGCACTATTCGTCGAGCATCGAGACGAAGTGTTTGCTCGGATTGCCGCGGACTTGTCCGATGGCGGGATGCGAGTCGTCCGCGCTGCTACTGCCACCGAAGGGCTAAGGCAGCTTAGGTCGTGCAAGCCGTCCTTAGTCGTAGCACACATCCGATTGACAGATCAAAGCGGCTGGCTATTCACGGCGAAGTTGCGGTTCACCAACTGTGCTGCCCCGGTTTGGCTGTATCAGCCTGCCTCAGTAGAACGCGAGGTCGAACTGGCCGAGTTCCTTGGGGTCGGCGAGCTGTTCGACTATGGTGGGGATTTGTTGAATCTGTCTCGGATGATTGTGAATCGCATCAGGGATCAAGAATAGGCTGGCATACCTCGCGCACCGTCTTACTAGCCGTCATCCGGTACAAACTGCGGTGGCGTAAGTCGCACGGCGATGGCCACGATGCGCACGGCGACCGCTGCTTTGTGCAGCCGTTGGCGAATCAAAAACAAGGAGCTCGAATCACGCATGCACATACTCGCGACTACGATGTTGTTTGTGTTGACGGCCGTTGCGGAGATTTTCGGCTGCTATCTTCCCTATCTGTGGCTACGTCAGGGCAAGTCGACTTGGCTGCTGCTTCCGGGTGTAACAAGCCTCATCGTGTTTGCCTGGCTCCTCAGCTTGCACCCGACGGCCGCTGGGCGCACCTATGCGGCCTACGGGGGCGTGTACGTTAGCGTCGCGCTGGCCTGGCTGTGGGTCGTTGAAGGCGTCAAGCCGGATCGCTGGGATACGATTGGCGTCGCGCTTTGTCTGGCAGGGATGGCAGTGATCATGGCCGTGCCAAGGGGCTGATGGGCTTACCACAAAGAAACCTGCTGCTCAATACGTCAGTTCCTAGGCCGCCTTCGCGCCGGGGTGAAACAACCATGCGAGCAGGTCATTGGCGCCGCTACGGGAGGTCACTCAAGACGGCAGCCGTGGCGCCGGTGGCCCGATGGTTACATCGAGTGCTAACCCGCCAGTCACCACGGCTGCTTTTCTTGTCTATCTGACACCAAATTTAGTAGTTGCCCAGAACCTTCGACGTGGCGCCAAGCGGGCCAAAGCTGATGCGCGCGAGCGATTCGGGCATCGCGCGATAAGTGCCCGTCGGAGACGGCTGTCGTTGGTGCTTTTCGACGCGTGCAAAGCCATTTCGTCGGCGGACTCTGCTTCTGGTTAGTTCATGGTTCATAGACATCCTCGCTCCGCCGCCAGTTGGCTGCGCACCCGGTTAGCTAAAGCGTGAACCTCATCCTTGTGATAGAGAATCCGTTCAACCTTGGTGAAGTCGGCCCATTCTTGATCAAAGGCACCTGGCCAACCCTGATACAGCCAGACTCGCCTAGACATTCGCGTAAGGCACCATTTGCCTACCATCAGCCATCCGCTTTCGTCCGGCAATTCGCAATTGGCCAGAATCAGGTCGGGCGAAACGTGTTGCAACCGCTGACGCGCCTCGCCGGCGCTTGCGGCTCGTTCGACCTGCAGGCCGCGCGACACCAGGATCCTCTCCAAAACTTCATAGAACCGGTTTTGATGTTCGACAATCAGAACTACCGAACTCGGACGTTTCATTTGGTCCGTCGGATGAATCCCCGCAAGCGTTTGCACCAGAAGCTCTCCTTCACTTGGGATTGAATGGCGGACGACAAATCTCCAGGGGCTGGTCATAGGGTTTCGCGGGCGGCGGAGGCAAGGCCGGCGAGCTTGCGATGCATCCCCAGGCAAGAGCAAGTCCAAAGGCTGCACTTGCCGTGAGGGACATAATCTGTCGACCGGCTCCAAGGCCGATCGCGAGCGCCAACAACGAAAACACGATCAGGCTTTGAAGAGGAGCAACGCCCAGGCCGAACAGCCCCAGCGGACACTCTAGCTTCTCGGCCAATACCAAGTATTCGTGAAACGCGGCCACTCCCCAGCCCGCAACGGCTAGCGGGAACGAGACCCGACAGAGCAACCTCGCCTGCGATCGATCCGCGACGATACCCACGGCAAGAACAGCCAGCGTCCCCATTGCGAAAGTCCGCTGGTAAAAGCACAGTGGGCATGCTTTTAGTCCCATGCCGACGCTGAGATACAGGCTGCCAAGAGTGGCGATTAGCGCCAGCACCAGAGAGAGTATCGCCCAGACGTTTCTTGCCTTTAGATTCGCTGGCTCGATCGGTTCCATGTCTTCAATCTCACGTAAGCTGTGCAGTGATTTCGGCTCCAACGACATTCGATTCGTGGCGCTCTAATCGGCGCCAACGTCGGGCACGAACGTGATAGAACAGGACCGGCAGCAGCAGGTCGATGACCTCATCGGCCACCAGGATTCCACCGAGGACCGGGGCGGCCATCGGCTGCATGATTTCCGCGCCGGTGCCAGTGGCCCAGAGCATGGGCGCCAGGCCGATAATCGTCGTGCCTTCGGTGAGAAGCTTGGGGCGCAAGCGGTGTACGGCACCGTCCATGATCGCCTCGCGCAAGTCGGTAAGGCTCTTGATATTGGACAGGCCGCCGCGCTTTTCAATGGCCTCGCGCAAGTAGACGAGCATGACCACGCCGGTCTCCGTCGCCAGGCCGAAGCAGGCGATGAATCCCACCCAGACCGCCACGCTGAAATTGAATCCGAAGAGGTACTGGAACAGTACTCCGCCCGCCACAGCTCCGGGCACAGCCAGCATCATCAGGCTCGCGTCGGCGAAATCGTTGTAGGTGACGTACAGCAGCACGAAAATGATCATGATCACGATCGGCACGATGATCGTCAGCGTTCGCTTGGCGCGCATCTGGTGTTCAAACTGTCCGCTCCACTCGATATACATGCCCGCCGGAAGCTTGACCTTTTCCGCCACGGCACGTTGCGCTTCTTCGACGAAGCCAACGATGTCGCGGTCGCGGACGTTGAGTTGGACATAACTGCGCAACAGTCCGTTTTCGCTCTTGATCATCGAAGGACCTTCGACGATCTTCACGTCGGCGATCTGGCTCAGCGGAATCTGTACGGCGCCGTTAGGGAATGGATCCTGCGCTGCTTTGTCGCCCCCCTTCGCTACACTGCTAAGCATCGCACGATCGCCGGTCATGCCCGTAGAGTCCGCCATTGAGCCGCTTCCGCTCATTGAGCCAGCGGCCATCGTACCGCCGGCGCTGATCAGCAGGTTCTTGACGGACTGTTCATCTTGTCGAAACGCTCGCGCGTAGCGAACGCGGACTGGAAACCGCTCACGCCCTTCGACGGTCATCGTGATCATCTTGCCGCCCAGGGCCACCTCGATCACGTCCTGGATGTCGCCGACATTCACTCCGTAGCGGGCCGCCCTGTCGCGGTCGATGTTGATCTCCAGGTAGCCTTCACCCACGATCTGGTCCGGAAACACGTCGGCCGCGCCGGGCACTTCGCGCAGCACGGCGGCAATCTGCTCGGATGTTTGCTGAATCTTGTTAAGATCATCGCCATAGACCTTGACGCCAATCATCGTGCGGACGCCCGTGGCCAGCATGTCTACGCGGTTGATAATCGGCTGGGTCCAGATGTTGCCCCAGCCCGGCACCTGCGCGACCGTATCCATTTCCTTGAGCAATCCGTCCTTGGATTTCCGCCACAGGAGCAAGTCGTCGGCGAAGGGCTTTTCAAGGCCGGCTTGCAAGCTGCTCAACTCCTCCTGGCTCGGCGAACCGGACCACAACTCTAGGGATTCGGCTTTCTTTCGCAACTGTTCGACGGCCTGCCACGTATACAGTGGGACGGCCCGATCAAACAGATGCCAGTTCCACTCCTTGACGTGCTGTGCCCACTGCTCTTCACGCTCTTCCTCGACGGCCGCAAGGACTGTCGAAAAGAACGTCTGCCGCTCGATACCGAGAACTTCGCCCGCGTCACGCACAATGCGCCCCACAGGCGAAGGAGTCAGCAACAAGAGATCAGGACCAGGCTGTACGAAGCCGCGTTCGGTCAAGAGTTCGGCCGTGCGCTGCGCCAAGGATGTAACGGCGGGCAGGTCGGGCGATTCGACGAGCTGCGGTCCCAACTTTGGCGCCACCTCGGCAGTGATGCTCTCAATCTCGCTCTCCGGCACTTCACGGTCGAGTTTTCCGCCGGCGCGCAGCAGGTGGACGGTTTCTTCGACGCCTCGCCGGGTTACTTGGGGGGCGAGTTGATGCTGGAAGCTGGCATAGTCCTGAAACGACATGTTGCGCAGCGTCTGGTCAAAAGTCTCCAAGGCAAACATCGTGGCGTCGTTCGTCAACTCGATCTGCTGATCTGCCGACGGGCTCTTTACCCAGCCGCGCTCGACAAGCGCTGCCAACACGTCCTCGGTCTGCTGATGGGCATCCTCGTATCTCAACTCACGTTTGGGCCAGTAGTCGCGCGAACGCAAGTTCACCACGGTTTCAATCATGTCCGGAGGCGCCGGGTCGGTGGGCGTTTCGGCCCGGCCCGCCTTGCCGACCACCATCTCGACTTCGGGAAACGAGTACAACAGGGCATCGCGCGCTTTGAGATCGTCCGCGGCTTGGGTGATCGAGGCGCGCGGAATCGTAATTGGCATGTCGAGAACCGTGCCTTCGTCCAGCGGCGGCATGAACTCGCGACCCAGACGAGTCATGCGGGTGTCGGCCACCAGCGCAACAACGACCAGGCTGGCCGCTGTGACGGCGAAGCGGATCGCGCGCCCCTTTCCCGGGCGGTCGACCCAGGCTGCCCAGAAACAGGCGATGAGTCCGCCTCCCAGCACGAGAAAAAGCACGGCAGGCACTCCGACGGGGACCGCACCCACGATGAAGATCGTGCCCGTCAACAATACGATCGGCCAGGGATGCTCCAAGAGATAGTTCAACACCGGACGGTAGATTTCGATTACGCTCCGCACGATCCAGCTTTCCTCTTCGCCCCGTATCCGTCCGCGCACGAGTAATGGAATGAGCGCCGGCACAAGCGTGATGGCCAGGATCGACACGCCCACCATGGCGAACGTCTTGGTCCAGGCCAGCGGATGGAACATCCGTCCTTCCATTCCTCCCAGCGCGAAGACCGGAATAAAGCTGATCACCATGATCATCACCGAGAAGAAGATCGGGCGACCAACCGTGCGCAGCGCCGGCAACACCAACTCGCGCGTGTCTCCCGTCACACGCTTGCTTCCAAAGTGCTCGTGCAGGTGATGCGTGGCGTTTTCGACCATCACAACCGACGAGTCCACCAGCACACCGATGGAAATCGCGATGCCGGACAACGACATGATGTTCGAGGGGATTCCGAGCAGCCGCATCAGGATGAACGCTCCGAGCACGGCCATCGGCAGCATGATGCACACGATCAGGGCGCTACGAAAATGCCACAGGATCAGCAGGATCGCCAGGCTGGCGATAATCATCTCTTCTGTCAGGGTGCCCGTGACTGTTTCGACGGCCCGATTGATCAGTTCCGTCCGCTCGTAGAACGGCACAATCCGCACGCCCTCGGGCAGGCCCGCCTGAAGCTGTCCGATCTTCTGCTTGATGCGCTCGGTCACGCGCAGTGGGTTCTCGCCGTAACGCATCAGCACGACTCCACCCACCGCCTCGTTGCCGTTTTTCTCAAGGCTGGCGCGGCGCATCGACGAGCCGAACTGAACGCTCGCCACGTTGCTCACGTAGATCGGCGTCCCACCTTTGGACTTGATCACCGTCTTTTTGACGTCGTCCAGCGACTGAATCCAACCCGCGCTTCGCACCAGGTATTCCGAGTTTGCCTTTTGCACGATGCGCCCGCCCACCGACGAGTTGGACCGGGCAATCGCGGAATAGACCTCGCCCAGCGTGACGTCATAGGCCCGCAACTTGTTGGGATCGATGTCGACCTGATACTCGATCGGGAAGCCCCCGACCGAAGCTACCTCGGCGACGCCGGGCACGCTATAGAGTTGATAGCGGACGTACCAGTCTTGAATCGCCCGCAGCCGGCCCAGATCTTGGCCGTCTCCTTCAACCGTGTACCAGAAGATCTGCCCCAGCGCCGTGGCGTCCGGTGCCAGATAGGGCGCAACGCCTTGCGGTAAGAACGTGGCCGCGATCGACAATCGCTCCAAGACCCGCTCGCGGGCGAAGTAGAAGTCGATGTTGTCCTCGAAGATGATGTTGATCATCGAGAATCCGAACTCCGACGTCGCCCGGATCGCCTTCACGCCGGCCAGGCCTTGCAGGTTGACTGAGAGCGGGTACGTCACTTGGTCTTCGACTTCCTTCGGGCTGCGGCCGGGCCAGTCGGCAAACACGATCACCTGGTTCTCCGACAGGTCGGGAATGGCATCGACTGGCGTATTGATCACCGAGTGGATGCCGAGTCCCGCCACAACCAAGGCCAGGAAAATGACCAGGAACGGATTATTGACCGAGTACGTGATGATTTTTTCAATCATGGTCGTGGCAGCCGAAAAGAGGCCGCGTCCGAAGGGTTTGGTTGCCTATCAATGGCAACATGAACCGCCACAGCTTCCTGTCCGTGACGATGACGAGCCGGTCGTGCCGCACGACCCGCCGCCACAGGCTTCCGGTTGGTCTGTTGAAGAGCCGGTTCTTTTGTTCGAAGCCGCGAAAACCTGCCTTTCGTTCCGTGCAGATGTCGAGAGACCCGACCCCAGGTACTGTTCTGGATTCTGCCGCAGTTTTTCAACGCAGCCCGCGCAGCAGACGTACACCGTCTGCGATCCAATCGCCACAGGAATTGGCGTGCCCATGGAGCCCAGCTTCGCTCCAGTCACCGGGCAATACTCCTGTCGCGCCGTGCTTGCTTGTTGCACGGGAGGCAGAGGAGTCGCCGCTATGGCAGGCACAGGGGACTGAGCGTGGCCTTGGTACGCCGTGGACGCAGGACGGCCAGGGGGATAATCGCTGGCCGCCAGCGGGTCGGCTTTTTGTCCGCTTGCCTTGCATCCGACGGTGAATAACGCCAAAGTCGCGCCCATGGTCAATAATGCGTATGTCTGTTTGCCGTCGAGCATCCTTGCTCCTCCATATCGGAATCCAACTGACCATCGATCTCTCGAAGTCAACACGTAACCGCAGATCTTTGAGCGTGATCGCGATCTGCGGTCGGGGTGAAGTTGTCGCGGTTGCACGCGGTCCCATTCCGCCGGCCAATGCCGCGTCGACTCATCGATTACCTTGTTGCCGGCTGTGTTAGATTCTCCCGAAGCAGCCCATCGACGGTCGCAACGTACTTCGCAGGGTCGGCCTGAATCTTCTTCGTGCATGGCGGGCAGCAGACGAAGATCGTCCGGCCGTTCGCCACGGTCGAAGTCGCGTCCTTCGGCAGCGGTCGATTCATCACGGGACACCGACCTTGGGCGGCAATGAGGTTCGCCGTGACCTTGGCCCGATTCTCTTTCGAGACCGGCTTTCCAAGACAACCTTTGCAGCACAGAAATATCGTCGTCTGGCCTGATTTGGCTTTAACCGGCCCCCCCATTGCGCGAAGGTCCTGGCCGCTCACCGGGCAGATCTTTTGCGCGGCGATCATGAGCTCGTCGGCTTTGCTGGGCCGGCCGTTCTCCTGAGCGAAGGTGGCGGCGGGCAGCACGAACGCGGCAAGCGCGACCAACGACACGGCGTTCGAGGTGTTCCATTTCATGGCAATCTGTCTCCTTTCAAGGGACGGTGAAGAAAAAACGGTGACCGGCTCGTGTCACCGGCTACCGGACAAAACCAATCTGGACGGACACTAGGGCTCGGCATTCGCTGTTCGCGTCTTTTCCAATGCCGCCTGGGGATCTTCGGCGACTTTGCCCTTACAGCCCTCGCAGCATAGAAACAACGGCTTCCCCTCAACTATCATCTTGTAGGGAACTCCCATCGAGCCCAGCGGCATGTCCGTAATCGGGCACACACGCTGTATATCAGCGATCTTGCGATCCGCCGCCGGCAACTTGGCAATGTTCTGCCGCTCTTCGTCCGATTGCCCGTCGGCGTCCGCCATCGGTCCCCTTGGCGCTTCTTCACTCGTGCTTCGCGTCGATGAGGGGGGGGCACCGCTGGAAGGAGCACCGCTGGCGCCGAAATAGGTGGACGCCGCGGCGGGGTTCAGCCGCGTTTCCGCATCCACCAAAAACGCTCCGGCCGATGCCACGCGATCACCCGGCAGGAGCCCATTAATCACCGCGTAGTAACCGTCAGATAGTGGACCCAACGTGACGGCCACACCCTCGAACAGCCCAGGCTCGCGTTCGATGTAGACGATTTTCTGCTTGCCGGTGTCGATGATCGCCTGTTCCGGCACGGCAAGTACGCCTTCGTCGGTAACTGTTCGCAAACGCGCCAGATAGTAGTCGGGACGGGCGGCGATCTTGTCTTCGCAGCCGGCGCAACAAAGGAATACGGGGTGCCCCGCAGCGTCGGTACGAACGGGCTTCCCCATGCTCCCGAGCTTCGCGCCAGTTACCGGGCAAACTTTCTGCAGGGCGATCAGCGCTTCATCGTCTTGCTTCGATTGCGTGTCTGAAGCCGAGTCACCGTCAGGGCTTTTGTCGGAAACCGTCGCAAATGCCGTCGTGCGCAATGGATTTGCACGTTGCGCTACCAGTTGCGAGCGGAATGGCTCGACGGCTTGGATCGGCGTCGTCAGCCGGATCGTGGCAAACATGCCGGGACGTAGCATGTGACCCGGATTGTCCAGCTCAAACCGTACTCTCAAAGTGCGCGTCGAGGTTTCCACGTGCGGGTGGACCAGGCTGACGCGGCCTTCAAACACTCGACCTGGAAACGCCTCCACGGAGGCTTCGACAGTCTGCCCGGACCGCAGCGTCGCCACATCTTTTTCGAATACCTCGCCCTCGATCCATACGGTGGAGAGGTCGGCCACCTCGAACAGCGTCTGGCCAGCCTCGACGCTGTCGCCCTCCACAATCCGCTTCTCGAAAACGTGGCCGCGGTGCGGAGAACGGATGATGAGCCTCGAACCTGCCTCGCCCGTGCGAATGATTTCGTCGATCTCCTTGTCCGCCACGCCCAGCAACCGCAGCCTCTCGCGGGCGATCTCGCCAAGCCCTGCATTGGTCCCCTTGCGGGCGATCAACAGTTCCTTCGCGGACGAATACAGTTCCGGGCTGTAGATTTCGGCCAACGCGTAAACGGACTCAACCTCGGCAAATGACTCATTCACATAGAGCTTTTCGACATAGCCGGAAGCGCGCACCACGATCCGCGACAGCTTGCGCTCATCAATGGCGACGTATCCGACCGTGCGGATTTCAACCGCCAACGGGCGATGTTCGACGTCGACGGTCTTGATGCCAGCCAATTGCACGCGATACGGCGACAGTTGTACGCGACTGACCACGCCTTCGGGCAACTCCGGCAGCTCGCCCTTCTTTCGTCTGGACAACGGCATACCGCAAATCGGGCATTTCGGAACCGCTCCGCCCGGATCGGGCTTGTCGCGAATGACGCTTGGATGCATCGGACAATAGAACTCGTTGTCCGCCGACAACGCAGCGCTGGCAGCCGCCGGACGGGTCCATTTGTCCCAGTAGTTCTTGATCGTATCCCAGTAGCCAATCAGCAGCCCGATGCCGACCAAGACCGCGATGAAACGCAAGCGGATTTCGATCGCCTTGGTTGCAAACCAAATCGAGTGCCACGCGGTTTTCCAGCGTGGTGTACTGGAGGAATCGGGCGTCGCTTGGCCTGGGCCACCGTCGCTTCCCGATTTGACCTCGGGTAGCACGCGTTCATAGTCAGACATGAGAAACCTCGCTCTCCATTTGCAACCAATGGTCTGATGTTGGCATGTCGATCAGGGCACGGCACTGCACGGTTCCTCGACCATTGCCGAAACCACGGTTCAACTCAAAACCCGTCGTGAGCATGTGTCTTGTAAACCCCTTGCGATCGAGTAATGCCACGTGCGCCAACAGCTACCGACGCTAGCAGGCGTTTCGCCAGCGTCGGTCCGCGTTTCAGGCCCGATTACGGCCGATACCTGCGCGGATCGGTTTTCGGGTACTCCCACAACGGCTTCCTTGGCGACGACGAACGACGCCCAGTCTCGTACGACGGCTCGTAGGAGAAGCTGCGTCGCGCGGCCTGCGGTCGCGCGGCCGTGTCACCGGATGATTGGCCGGCCAAGGTCACGCTTCCGAACCAGACCCAGCCCGAGAGTTTCTTGCCATCGATCTCGACTTCGGTCCACAGCCACGGACCCTCGACTTTGCGGATCTCGAAGGTCGTCCCCTTGTCGACTGTTCCATGTGTTTCGGTGCCGATCATCAGTTTCGCCTCATGCGCCGAGACCGTCGCCTTGTCGCCGACGTGGAACATGTCGGCCACATAAGAGTAGCCGCGACGAGCGGCAGGGGCTTCCGCCGGCTCATACGAGAAGCTCCTTTGCGGCTGCACAAAGCCTTGCGAGTAGGAGCGGGGCGAACCGCCGAACGAGTAATCGCCGCGGATCTTCGCGCCAGCGTCGCGCTGTGCGTTGGCTGGCGAGCTGATTATGACCAGTGCCGCGGCAACGACTGCCGCCACCGCTGTGTAGGTTGTCTTTTGGGTATTCATGGTTCTATCTCGGAGTAAACGGACGCTCGTTCGCACCGCAAAACTGCAGTGCGCAAGCGCATGCAACAGGAACTAAGTAGGCCAAAATCGACCAGAGGAATCAGCCGGCACAGAATCGGCGCGCGCAGTATCAGCGCCGTGGGCTGGTTCAGACGTTGAGCCGGATGCTCAACGCAATCAGAGAAGTGCCGTCGGTGCTGCCAGAGTCAGAAGCGATTGCCCCGCGAAACGCAGCATGCACCGAACCGACATTCGGTGCATCGGGCGCAGCGGTAAAGCCGAGCGGCTGACTGCGTTCGTCGGACCGATTCGGCTCCGTCGGGGCCTTGTCGTTCTTCGGGTTCGGCAGTTGGCAGCAAGCCATGCCGCAGCAACGCCCGTCCGTCGTTCCGCAGCAACAGAGTTTCTGTCCCTGATTGCTTGCCGAAGCAGTGACCTCGCGAACTTCCCCAGCGTTCAAACGTGGGTAGACGCTCGCCATCGGTACGCATAGCAGCAAGCTAGCGGTTACCACCAGACGAATTGTGGACCGAGACTGGCTCATGACCTTATTATACGGCAGTGGGCCTGCGAAGGTTTAGCGATTCTGTCGATAAACTCCGTCTCTTTCACGGGACCGCCTGTCGAGCTCTTGACCTTACCTGGGGGCGACAGGTCGCAATCTGCGGTTTCCGTCACCGACCAGACCGGCTTGTAGGTGATTGGCACAAGTCGTGTCAAGCCTGGTCCTTGCGGCAACGGTCGGGCGGTCGTGGGCTCGTGGCATCGAGTCGATGCCGGGGTTCCGGGTGAGCAAGTCTCCGCGGCCGTCGGCCGAAGCACTGACAGTTGCGCGGGTTGTGACGGTTGGTTTGCAAATGATCGTGGGGGCTAGCCGCACAACCGAATCAATCCTTAGGTCCGCCATCACCGGCGCCCTGTGCTAACCCGCCAGCCACGTCGCCCGCCAGTTGCCCCTCGGAGGCACGTCATGCCGCTTCTCCGCATCGCGCAACTATGCGCGGTCAGTTTGATGGTTTTGGGTTGCCGTGGACTGCCACGATCGGCGCCAGAATGCCCGCAACCGACCGCGCCGAGTGCAAACGGCTGTGAGAGAACCCCCGCCGTCCAGCCATTAGCTCAAAGGTCCACGAGTCCTCCATCGACTCCTACGCCACCCGTGCCCCAGGCCAGTCGGGTTTCTCTGACGTCCGCCAATGCGCCGCTGCCCGAAGTGGTAGACACGCCCGACGGGAACGTGTCCTCCGACGATCCGCTTGTTGTGGATGGCGAGTTGGATCTGTCGGAGTTGCTTGATGGCGTCCTCGCCCGAAACCCTTCGTTGCAGACCATGATTGCCGCCTGGCGCGCTGCGAGTGAGAAATATCCGCAGGCGATTTCGCTCGAAGACCCAATGTTCAACAGCGCCATCGGACCTGCTTCGTTCGGAGTCCAAGGTCTGGCACCGGGGTATATGGCAGGGGCGTCTCAAAAGATCCCATGGTTCGGCAAACGACCGCTGCGCGGTCAGAAGGCATGGGCCGAGGCGGGCGCGGCTTCGTTGGACGTGGGCGATGTCCGTCTGCGATTGGTCGAGGCCACGCGCACCACGTACTACGAGTACTACCTTGCCTTCCGCCAGAGCGACCTGAACGCGGAAAATATCCGGGCGCTGCGCGCCTTTCGGGACGACGCTGAAGAGCGTTATCGGGCCAACCTGGTCACGCAGCAGGACGTATTACAGGCGGACGTCGAGCTGGCGCTGCTCGACCGGCGACAGGTGGAGCTTGATCGCAATCGCGACGTGGCCATCGCGCGGATAAATACGCTGTTGGACCGTGCGCCGGATTATCCTTTGCCGCCTCCGCCGGCCGCACTGCCGACCGTGGAAGCGTCGCCGCCTGCGGATGAGTTGCGCCTTACGGCGATCGCCAATCGCCCCGACCTGGGTGCGATCGCTGCCCGGTTGCGAGCCGAACAGTCGGCCCTGGCGTTGGCCAACAAGGACTATCTCCCGGACTTTGAGGTGATGGGCCGCTACGACGCATTCTGGCAGGAGCCGCAGCTGCGCGCCATGGTGGGTTTGAACGCAAACGTCCCGATTTACCGGGATCGACTCAACGCGGCTGTCCGCGAAGCCATGTTCCGAATCAGCCAGCGCCGCGCCGAATACCGGCAGCGTGTCGATGACATTAACCGGGAAGTACAAACCGCCTGGGAGCAGCTCGAAGCGGCCAAAGACCTGGTGCAACTCTATCAGCGGCGAATTGTTCCCACAGCGCGGCAAAATGTCGAGTCCGCCCGAGCGGGCTACTTGTCAGGCCGCGTCGACTTCTTACGCCTCATCGAGGCCGAACGCCAACTCATCTTTCTCCTTCAAGAGCAAGAGGATCTCGTCGCCCAGTACCACATCCTGCGCGCGGAATTGGAGCGCGCGGTCGCGGCGCCTCTACCGTCGCAGAATGGACCAGAGCTTGGCCCGGAGGAACGGTAAACCGCCGCTGCACCGTGAAGGCTCGGTGACGGCTGTGCTCCAACGGCCCGATCAACCGGCCGGCGTTGCCGTTTGGACCTGATACATCTGCTGCCGCCATTGCCGGTCCAGTTCGGGGACGCCATCGATCCCATAGCATTTTCGCAAGGCCGCGTCGTAGCCCTCCACCTTGGCCCGTTCGACGAACTCCACGAAGCGCTCGGCGTCCACGCGGTCAACGAGGAATTTCGCCAAGGCGGCACTCTGCCCATAAAAGGCGCCCATGCGATCGGAACGCGGATAGTCAATCATCGTCAAGAGCTCACCGGTCCGAAACAGATCGCGCCGTGCCAGCGCCTTGGCCAGATCGTTGGAGTGCCGACCTTGCTTTGTTATCGGGTCGGCAAGAATTGCCGCTCCCTCGTCCGCCCAACGCGGTGGGACCGAGGACGTGAACTGCTCTCGAAGCACAATGTGAGTCAGCTCATGCGGCAACGCGGCTGAGAGAAACTCGGTCTGTCCCCCTAGCAGGTCGATTCGCCACGCGACAATCCGGCCCTCGCTAGCACGAACGAGTGAAGAGCCAACAGTGTGTTCACTTCCGCGCCCAACTGCGGCCGCATAGCTCGCTCGGGTTCCGTGCAGGACAATCTGGCAGCGGGGATTCCACGCGTCCTCTGACGAACTGCCGAGCCATTTCGACCTCAACCCTTTCCGTAATTTTTCCGCGTGCCGCGCGAGATGAGTTGCGTCGACCGCAGACCGTTCACAACACACCTGAAAGTTGTCGGTCTCCAGCACAAACCAGCGCCCGTGCCGGTATTGGCTCACGACACCCAAGGCGTGCTGGCACTTGCAAGCCTCCCCGGAACAGCCCTGAGCCAGCAGCACGTGGGATTTGAGCAATACGGTCACAAAAATGGCGAGGGCCAAATTTCTTGATCGATTCTGCATGGTCGCCGTCGCTTGCAGCAATGCCTCGTGAACGTCGGCGGTCTGTAAAGCAGGCGATGTGCCACTCGGCCGTACTTCGAAAAGTAATGGCGTTGCCTGGGCAACTAAACCTAACCACCAAATGCGCTTACGTCGGCAGACACCGGCACGCACAGGCGAGACACGCCGGGCCAATGAGGCGAAGATTGCCCAAGGCTTTGGCACGAGCTGCACTCCGCGCGCGCAGGTTCTTCCGTCGCGGCGTGGAACGAAGACTACCCGAGATGGGCCACACGTAGCTGAGACACCAGTTTCACGGTCGCTCGTGGGCCTGGGTTGAGCCGGTGCGCTACGTGGTCTTCCACGCCAGCTTATAACGGGATCACTGCCGAAAACGACGACCGCTTATCACTCGGATGCACGCACCATCGCCAAAATACCCGCCCGCATCACCTCCGGCAGGTGTGGCCAAGCCTGGATCACCGCCACCAAACCAGAGTCAATTCCAGCGTCGGTTTGAGCCCGGGCACCCGCTGCGCCGCTTTCTGCGCCGCCTGATTGCGAATCGGGGCCCCTTCCCGTAGATTTCGGCGCGGGTTCAATTCCCGCCGCCTCCACTTTGTCCGTTTTGTAAGTCGTTTGCGGCAAGGACTATCGTCCGCGGACGCGGGTCACATCCCGTGTCCTTTCACTTCATGCCCGCATATGTCGCGAATTGACGCTCTCTGATGGCTGGATTTCGGCACGGATTCTGCCAATTTCCTGGCAGATTTGGCCAATCGCGTGGGATGCTCTTCGATTCGCTCAAGATTTTCTCGTTTTGGCTCTTGTTTTATACAGACCTGTCTGTATAATTGGGGCATGAGCAAGACACGAACGAAGAAAACCGACGCCCGAGAGCGGATCGTGGAGACAGCCGAGCGATTGTTCTACGCCGAGGGAATTCGGGCCGTAGGCATCGACCGTATCATTGCCGAGGCGGAAGTCGCAAAGATGACGCTTTACAACCACTTCTCCTCGAAAGACGACCTGATTCTCGCGGTGCTCAAATACCGCGAAGAGAAGTTCGACGGATTGTTCGCGAAGTGGATGGGGCGACACAGCAAGGCCGGTATGGATCGGCTCGATGCCTTCTTCGCCGCCTTGAAGGACTGGTTTGAGAGTCCCGGATTCCGGGGGTGCATGTTTATCAACGCTTGCTCCGAGTTGGCTGACGCAGGACATGAGGGATCGCAATTCTCAGCGCAGCACAAGGAGCGATTCCATGAAATGCTCAAGGGAATCGTTGCCGAAGCCATTGGAGAGAAACAAGCGAAGCTGGCGACTCCTGCGATATCGCTCTTGGTCGAAGGAGCAATCGTAACCGCCGTGATGCAACAGTCATCGAAACCGGCCGACGTGGCAAGGGGTGCTGCCCTGTTGCTTGTTTCGAAACCGTCGAGGAAGCGGAGGTAGTCTTTCTCTTTTTTTACCACAGTATATACAGACCTGTCTGTATTCTTAAGGGAGAAGTGAAATGTCGCAATCGACTGCAACCAATGTTGACCAACCGACCATCGTTTACGGTTCGGGCCGCAGACCGGACGCTGCCATACCTCGTCCCGGTTTGAATCTTCGAAAAGGTCGTGTCGCCGTCGTGGTCACCGATCCACAGAACGACTTTCTGAGCCCTCAAGGGGTCAGTTGGTCGGTCGTCGGCCAAAACGTAACCGACAACAACACGGTCGAGAACATCGGTCGTTTGTTCGCCGCCTCCAAAGAACACGACGTGCCGTTGTTCATCAGCCCGCACTACTACTACCCCCAGGATCACAAGTGGCAGTTCGAAGGGGCGTTAGAGCGGCTGATGCATGACATCAAGATGTTTGATCGTCCCAATGCACTCGATCTCACGAACTTCGCAGGATCGGGAGCCGATTGGCTGGAGCAGTACAAGCCGTTCATCAACGACGGCGAGACCGTTGTCACCAGTCCACATAAGATCTACGGCCCAGAGTCGAACGACCTGGTTCTGCAGCTCCGCAAACGAGGCATCGATCAAGTAATCCTAGCTGGGATGTCGGCGAATCTGTGCGTCGAATCGCATCTCCGAGAACTCTTGGAACAAGGTTTCGAGGTGGCTGTCGTGGGGGATGCAACCGCAGCGGCCCAGATTCCCGGTTACGACGGCTACGAAGCGGCGATCACGAACTTTCGCTTCCTGGCAAGCGACTTGTGGAGTGCGAAAGTTGCTGCCGAGCGGCTTTCGGCACTTTAAGACAACACCAATCCACTTTTCTCTAGCCCTTTGCTTAGGAGACCGAATGATGACTCCGCTCAATGCCAATTTTGCTTCGCTCGCTGTCGCCCTGCTCCTATCCGTCGCCTCGTTTGCACGTGCAGACGACCAACCAGCTTCGACGCGACAGGTCTATTACCGTACCGTCGAGGTCGACGGCCTCGATATCTTCTACCGAGCAGCCGGTCCAAAGGATGCTCCAACGGTTCTGCTGCTGCACGGGTTTCCGACCTCCTCGCACATGTTTCGTGAACTGATTCCAGCATTGGCGGACGAATACCATGTTGTCGCCCCAGATTATCCCGGCTTCGGCTACAGCAGTATGCCGTCAGTGGAAGAGTTCGAATACACTTTCGACAACTTGGCGAACGTCATCGAGAAGTTTGTTGAGAAGGTCGGCTTAAATAAGTTCTCGGTTTATTTGATGGATTACGGAGCGCCAGTCGGCTTTCGGCTGGCTGCCAAGCATCCTGAACGCGTGCAGGCTCTGATCATCCAGAACGGCAACGCCTATGAAGAGGGAATCGACAACGACTTCTGGAAGCCGATCAAGGCGTACTGGAAGGACCGCACGAAGGAGCAAGAGAGCAATTTGAGGCCCCTTCTGACGCTGGATGCGACCAAGTGGCAATACACGCATGGCGTTCGCAACCTGGAAACAATCAGCCCGGACACCTGGAGCCATGTGCAGCCACTATTGGACCGCCCCGGCAATCAAGAGATTCAACTGGCCCTGTTCTACAGCTATGGGAGCAATCCACCATTGTATCCCGAGTGGCAGGATTACCTCCGCAAACACCAACCGCCAACGCTGATCGTCTGGGGCAAGAACGACGCCATCTTCCCAGCGGCGGGAGCCTATCCCTACAAGCGCGATCTCAATCGCCTGGAATTCCATCTGCTTGATACGGGACACTTCGCCCTCGAAGAAGACGGAGCCACGATCGCGAAGCTCATCCGGAACTTTCTTGCCAACCAACTTACCGATTAACCGATCGTCCTACTTCGTGTGGGGCGCATCGACTGGCAGTTTCGCAGCAGTCATGACCTCGGCCTTCCGTCAACGACAACTACTACTGGAGCAATAACGATGTCCGACATTCGACCACCTTTCACCCTGGAATCTGCCACGGTCAAGGTCCGTGCCGCTGAGGACGCGTGGAATAGTCGTGATCCACACCGCGTCTCACTCGCCTACTCCAAAGACTCGCAATGGCGGAATCGCAGTCAGTTCCTCCAGGGCCGAGATCAAATTCGAGCGTTTCTAACGCACAAGTGGGAAACGGAACTCGATTATCGACTCACCAAATCGCTGTGGAGCTTCACCGAGAATCGGATCGCCGTTCGCTTCCAGTATGAGTACCACGATGCAAAGGGCCAGTGGTTTCGAGCCTATGGCAACGAACTCTGGGAGTTCGACGACGAGGGTCTGATGCGGCGTCGGGAGGCCAGCATCAATGACGTAGCCATCGACGAGAACCAACGCAAGTTTCGTTGGGCTGCACCCGGCCCACGTCCGGACAACGACCTCGGAATCCCAGAGGTCGCATGACCTTGCAGTGCAAGCCACGTCTCAAGGGGAGACATCCAATGACCACATACGCAAGCGACGTCGCCTTCACTGCTGCCGTCAAAGCGATCCAATCGGAGAAGGGTTCCCGAACGTCCTACGAAAAGATGGAGAAGCGAGGAAGCTGGCAAACGATGGTAACGCCCGAACTTGAAGCGTTTCTGGCTGATCTCGATATGTTTTACTTGGGAACGGCCAGTGCCGCTGGCCAACCGTACGTCCAGTATCGAGGAGGGGCACCCGGCTTGCTCAAGGTAGTCGACGAGAAAACATTGGGCTTCGCTGACTTCGGCGGTAACCAACAGTACATCAGCCTGGGGAATCTGTCGGAAAACTCCAAAGCATTCATCTTTCTCATGGACTACGTGCGAAGCCGTCGGATCAAGCTGTGGGGCAAGGCAAAGGTTGTCGAGGGAGATGCGGCCCTGGAGAACAAACTCCGTGACCTCGATTACTCCGGTAAAGTCGAGCGAGTCAACCTCTTCGAGATTGAAGCGTGGGACGTCAACTGTCCGCAACATATCCACAAGCGGTTTCCGCAGCGGGAAGTGGCTCCGGTCGTCGAGCAGCTCCAATTGCGAATAGATGAACTAGAGACTCAACTGGCCGCGGCCCGGCAAGGGAATACGCTCCGGACGCCCGCCAGTAGCAGTTCGGCACTTCTCGATTCGGCGAAGTAAGAATTCCTTGCCTTGCGGCATCGAACTGCAACGACCTTCATTCATTGTCCTAACAAGCAGCGAACAAGGTCCCGTATTCACCCCGTCAACCGCAACAATGCCGACTCGAAAACGGACAGTCTGCTCGGATCGGTCGAAAAGAAGATGGGCCAAGTGCCGAACATTATCGCTGCGATGGCCAAACTCTACCGCCGTCGCTCAGGCGTACCTGGGATTCAACCAGTCGCTCTCCACCGGTGAGCTTCCCGCTCGCCTGCGAGAGCAGATCGCCGGGGTGGCCCGATGGCTTGCGAAATACCGTCGGGCGCTCTGACTCGCCATGCGACCGAGTGAGAGTCAAGAAAGCCGGAAGGTCGTGCCAGAGGTATGCCCTCAACTCGATCTTTTTTGGCGGCTCTTCGGTGTGTTTTCCGATTTAAGGAGTAGAAGGGACTCCCTTGAATTGAGTAGGAGGCGCAGTCTGTGGCTTGGTTTCAGCCCAGTGGGGGAGCCGTGTCTCGAAATCGTCTGCAGAACCGAAAATTCAACAGCGATTCGGTGCAGACCATGCTGCCGGCGAAATTTCGTGATGCGATGGCGCTGCTTCTCGATGCGCATAGATACTCCGAAAAAACGAATAGTGACCAATGGGAGTTCGCTGTCGAAATCCAGCAGATCCATGAATTGGGATTCACGAAGAATGATCTTCGATTCCTGGTGCGTGAGCACTTGGTCGAACATGCCAGCGAAGTGACCATCGTGGGCCATGATGGTCGGCAATTCCAATCTACAGGTGACCTGACCTTCACCGACCGAACTTGCATGGTTCTTACAGCTAGTGGCGTTCTCGCCGCAATCGAGTCGTCCGAACGACAGTCGGACAACGATGGGACGCGCCCGTTCATCGTTCGCCCTGCAGACGAAACGAACGGCACCGTCGTGCCGGCATGGGATCCCGACAGGCGGGTCTTTAGCATTAATGGAACGACGGTGAAGCACTTCAAATGGTCAGCAGCCAATCAGGAGGCCATCCTGGCCGCATTCGAGGAAGAAGGATGGCCCTCCCGGATCGACGATCCGCTGCCGCCGCAGCCTGAGCAGGACGCGAAGCGACGTTTGAGTGACACGATCAAGTGCCTCAACCGCAAGCAGACCAACTCACTCGTCCACTTCCGCGGCGACGGCACGGGCGAGGGGGTTGTCTGGGAATTTGTCAGGCCGGTTTTCAGTTCGAACGGCACAGGGTAGTCTCTGCCACGGGATCGTGGAGATGGACCCACGAACGATTGCGCCTGTGCTTCCCTTTTGTTTCCGTAGCAGCACCACGCCACACGCGGTTCAATCGAGCGTGTTGTCTCGTGTTACTCTCGACATTCCATCGCTAAGGGTGGTTCTCTGCCGTGTCCACTTTCGTTCCGCAAGGACTGGGTTGGATTCCCGACTTGCCCGATCCGCGCGATTACACGTTTCGCCATGAACTAATAATGCCGCTGCTGAAACGGCTAAAGCGATCGCGGCGAAAGGCGATACCGGATGTGGTGGATTTGTGCCGCGACGACGAAGGCGAATACTTAAGGAGAATTTTAAAGCGACTGGACAGCCAGCAGCATGCAAAAGAGCTGAGCAACACTTACGTACGAGGTCGTAAGAGTACGGCTCGCCGAGTCGGAAATAGCACGTCTCCACACGTGCATCGGCGAGTCCGCAGACGAAGGGGCCCTGTTCCTCCTCGAACCGGTCGAGCACATAGGAAGCGTTGCAAGACCTCGTTTTGCGTCCCCGCACACGGCGCTCATTGCAAAGGCGGAGTCGACGACTACAAAGCTACGACGAACCAACATATTCAGTTGGCACAATAACCGATTCTCGGGCCGAGCCTTCGACAACGAGTACCCATCAGTTTTCGGCAAGTCCAGCGCATTCGACTTCTCCGGCGGCTGTCATTTGTTCGCGTACAGCCAGAATTTCCCACCTGGCACCCGGCACAAACACGTGGGATTACAGTATCGGCAAAACTCGGGCACCGACACACGTGCCGCACAACGACATCGAAATCTCTCCGAATTGCGCAGATTGGATGCGTTTCACCGTCGATTCGCTTTAGGGCTACTTCTGTCCTTGCAACGGGGGCCCGCACCTTGACGTTCCAAGTCACCTTAACCTGAAACGAACCGGCTTCTGGTGTGGCCGACACGAGAGTGATTTCGAATGGCCTGAACCGACAGCCATTGATGGTCAACACGAAGTCAAGACGCCTCCTCGAATCGCCGTCGGTCCGAATGGATGCACGAGCGACGAAAGGGACACAATCACAGGAAGGAAGGACCGCCCCCGGCGTTGGCGACACATATTCAAATGCTTCGACTTCGCATGAGGGCGTGCCCTCCGCTCGCACTTGGCGCATCACAACAAGACTGCATATTGTAGCCGTGGCCAAAGAGCCAAGTCGCGCTACAACGACAAGCTGGCGATACCTCGTTAACACGAGCGTTCTCATACCTCGTATAGGTCGCCAAGCGCGGGTAGCGTTTCGCCGTTAGACCCCCGCAAATGTGGCCTAGGCGCGATAGACCTCTGTTGTGTTTGATACTGCCCCTGTTTTATGGTGGCATCCATCACTATGCAGAACATATTTCCAGATACAGAGTAACTGTTATCACGGTTGTAGACCGTTCCCCGATAGTTGAATTCGCTAGTCTGCATAGCAATTTGAGTCATTCGGTCGATGATTACACGCTGATTCTCTTCGCTAAGCCCCCACCACTCCATTCTTTGTTTCACTCGCGTATAAGACGCACGGACCCCAGCACTGAAGAACCCGAAGAATGAGGCCCCGCCGCTAACGTGCGTTCTGCTGTAGTCGTTCCAATATCCCTGCCGCGACGCGTCGATCATGGATGCGATCAGATTCGACAGATTCCGAACATCCTCCGGCGTAATGCACAATAGACGAATTCTGAAGTTTACCTCGATTTCGCCGTGAGCGGGAACGGTGTACATGACACCGGAAACTCGCCCGACTCCGTATGCGGTCACTGCGACACCGTCCTCAGTCTGATCGTCGTCTCGCAACAAGTTGTGATCGGAGATCGATGGCAGATCCAGCAACTCGGGCAGTGCGTAGGGAGTCATGACCGTAAGGGACTTGTCTGTCTGAAGATCGCGACTGGTGTAGGTTTTCATCGACAACACCTTTCCTCAATGAACATGTGGGCAAACCATGGACTCTCTAGGTACGTACAAGCACGCTCCAACGTAGTACAGGCCCAGGGGAAGCAATACGGAAGACAACTAGAAGGCTTTGCGGTCTTGTTGATTACCAAGACTGTTGGTTGGGAGTTACTTTTGGACGTTTCCGAAGCTCACTTGATTGAAAAAGCGCGTCCGTTGCGGCGCCCGCAGCAAGCGACTGTCCAGGAGCGAGCGTCGCATGCCCAGCATCTGCGTGTGCGTCCCTGGAATTCGCAGCCCATTTCCTGACAACTCATCTGACCAGGTCGTAAACTGTTGGACTAAAACATTCTTACAAGAACAGGGTGGCTCATTCGACTCCTCCCGCCTCCACTCGATTCGTCCAAATCACTCCCGTGGAGTCATCCGGACTGACTTTCGGCAATCCACCGGCTTGTTACGAGTAACCACAGGGCATCGAGTGTCCCGAGCCGACCGACCGGCAGGAGCGAACTCGAAGGGCACTCTTCTGGAGCGGCAAGCGTCGCGAGCGCTCGAAAAGAGCAATTTTCGGCTTGCATTCTCCGCTGCTGCGATGGCTCGTACTACGTCGACTCGCCCGGCGATTTCCCTGCTTGCATCGCTACGCACAGCACTGGCAGCGGGCCGCGCTACACTGCCTGTCGCCGGCCCATTGTGCTCGCATACACCGAGCGGTCGGAGGCGACCAAACCCGTGTCTCTGGGATCAAGGACTACATCCTCCGTCGTTTCCCCGCAGCGTCACCTCGCAAATCAGCTACGACGCCTTTGGCAATGTGTCGAACAGTCCGGTAGCCACGCTCGGCCGCTGGCTCAGCCAGGATCCGATTGGGTTCGCGGCCGGTGACGCGAACCTGTATCGGTAGGTGTTCAATGGCCCGCCGATTGTCATCGATCTCGCCGTACTCTGGGTTCTTGGCGTCCAGGCTGGAGTTGCCAGAGAATTGGCCGCTATTCTTTCAAGCGATCCAGGCGCATAATTCTGCCGCAAGCATCCGCTTCCGTGCGTAGGTCGTCGCCGCATAGTTCCCAGCCTGGGTGGCTGCGTTGCGGCCGAGTTGTTCGGATCAACGCTACGCATCGTCCATTGCTGCTTTCGTGAAGATCGAACCATGCGAACCTTTGCCTGTACATGCGGCGCATTACTTTTTTTCCAAAACACCTCGTGCGTGGTATGCGGAAGGACCGCAGGTTGGTGCGACGCCTGCCGTCAGATCAGCACGCTAGACGGGGATTGCCGTTGCGAGCACCCCGATTGTCGCCGCCCACTACAGCCGTGCGGCAACCGGGTTGAGCACGGGGTTTGCAACGCGCTGGTTCCCACAGAGGACGCGGGCCCGGTGTTGTGCAGAAGCTGCCGCATGACAACGCATTTGCCGGACTTATCCGACCCGGCGAATGTCGTCCGCTGGGGCAGGCTCGAGGAGGCCAAGCGTCGGCTCCTTTACGATTTCCAAATCGTCGGCTACCCGGACGAGCGGCTCGAAGCCGATCCGCCGCTCACCTTCAAGTTCCTGGCTGACACCGCTGAAGAGTCGGTAGTCACAGGGCACAGCAATGGCGTGATCACTATCAATCTCAGCGAGGCGGACCCCGTTCAACGAGAGATAACCCGCCAGGAATTCTTCGAGCCACAGCGCACGCTCATCGGCCACATGAGGCACGAGTCGGGACACTTTTTCTGGATGCGCGAGGTCGAGGGGAAGCTAGAGGAACAGTCTCGCGAGGTGTTCGGCGATCACAACTCGCCCACCTACGCCGAGGCGATGCCCGCTTACTACGAGCAGGGACCGCCCAACGACTGGCAGGAGCGGCACATCAGCCGATACGCGGCGTCGCACGCCTGGGAGGACTTTGCCGAGACCTTTGCTTTCTACCTCGACATGCGTTCCGTTCTCGACACCCTCGCGGCTCATCCGCTGACGGCCTACGCACCCATAAACACCGGCGGGTTGAATGAGATGCTCGACAGCTATCAACGGGCAGGGCTGACGCTCAATGAAGTCAACCGGAGTATGGGCCTGACCGACCTCCTCCCGGAAATCATCTCGCCGTTGGTCATGAAGAAGCTAATGATGATCCATGACCTATTTGAGGCGGCGCACCGTAGCGGCAAAGTTGGTTCGTAAGCCGCCTAGCGACGCGTTTTTTGCCCCCCACCCTTCTTCTCCTCCGCCAGTGCGGCCGGACGCCTCGGTGCGGGTTGTGCGCAGCTTCAATGTGTCATTCTGGCCTGCCAGAGTGTGCTTCCGGCGTGGCAATGCGTACTTACGGTCTGGCATCGATGCACTGCGAGTCAAACTCGACGATGTCTTCTGTGGTCTCAGTTCGACGAATCCCTGTCGCCCGAGGTCTGGAAGCCCGCCGCCCAACCTGGGCTTCTTTCGCGCAATCTAACGATTGCGTTATCTGACTCTTGCGTTGTTTATGCTGATCAACGACGCCGTGCAGCGGTCTGTCGTGGCCGACATCGCGGCGCCGTTGATGCCGAAGTGTTCCAAGGAGTCGTTCAACGACCGGATTGGAACGATATTTGCTGGAATGCTCGAAAAAGCTGAGTCCATGTGATGTCGAATGGATGTTGCGAGTTGTTGCTTGCCGGTTGCCGTGTGCACGCCAGATGATGAACCCCATACGCACGTGATCGGCTCGGACGGCCCTCCTCTCGTCGCCCCGTGTGCGAGACATTGCGCGAGCACGAAATTGCACGGGCACCCTGGCACGAACTAAAGCCATGCTACGCGGCTGCGACTACCTTGGAGAACGACCCATGTTGCACGGAACGGAAGTAGAGGCCGCCCGATCGTTCGGCCCAGCGATGGTAGCCGCCCCTAAGTTAGCGACCGACCCCCAATACGCGGAAGGCATCCTGGCGACGATTGGGAACACGCCGCTCGTCAAGCTGTCACGCTATCTCGATAACGACGCTGTCGAGCTATTCGCAAAGCTCGAATTCGGAAACCCGGGCGGAAGTGCGAAAGATCGACCCGCCGTGCAAATGCTGCGGCATGCTCTGGACAATGCGCTGATCGACAACAACACAGTCGTCATCGAGTCTTCGTCAGGCAACATGGGTATTGGTCTTGCTCAGGCCTGTCGCTATCTCCAGCTACGATTCGTTTGCGTTGCCGACCCTCACGCACAGCCTCAGAATCTTGCGATCTTGCGGGCCCTCGGGGCCGAGATCGTCCTGGTGACACAGCCCGTAGCCGGTAGCTTCCTGGCTGCGCGTTTGGAGAAAGTGAGGGAGTTGCTAGACGAGATCCCCGAGGCCTACTGGCCCAATCAATACGCCAATCCCGACAATCCGAAAGCTTACGAACTGGGCACCATTCGAGAACTCGATGAAGCCCTGCAAGGCCAGATCGACTATCTGTTCGTCGCCACGAGTACCACGGGAACCGCGCTGGGTTGCCGTGATTACTTAAGAAGTCGAGGGCGATCGACGGAAGTGGTGGCCGTCGATTCCACGGGGAGCGTTCTTTTCGGCGGGCAATTGGCAAAACGCCATATTCCCGGGCTCGGGGCGGGAATCGAGCCAATCCTCGCTCGCGGGCAGCGGTTCGATTACGTCCGCCGCGTGTCGGATATCGACTGCGTAGTAGGATGCCGAAGGGCCGCTCACTACGAAGCGTTGCTTGTGGGAGGCTCAGCGGGTGGCGTGCTCGAAGCGGTCCGTTCCATGGAGTCGGTTCTGACGGGAAAACGGTGCGCGGCGATTCTTCACGATTCCGGTACGCGCTATCTCGAGACGGTTTTTAACGATCAGTGGGTCAAAGACGTACTGCAATTCGACCCTGCGAAATTGGACGAGCGGATTCATGCAGCCCCCGACACATTCCACGAGAATTGATGGAATGCAGGCAATCGAACGTACGGCCAACGCTCCGAACCGTCCATCCGTATCGAACAAGCCGTCCGTGTTTCGTGTTGCCGTCGTTGGCTGCGGTCCGCGCGGATTGTTCTGCCTGGATCGTCTAGCGGCTCGCCTGTTGACGACCGGCCTTCGAGCGCACGTCGAAATCAGTGTCTTCGAACTCGCGCCTGAACTTGGGGCGGGTACGATCTACGACACCTCACAACCCGATTACCTCCGCATGAATTTCTCCGCCAAGCACATCGATGCTTGGACAGTCGCGCCGCAGCGCCCCATCGAAGAACGAAGCCTCGTAGATTACCTTGGCAAAAACTGTTTGGTCTCGTACGGACCTGAGAGCTTCGTACCGCGGCGGTTGGTAGGCGAGTATCTCAAAGACTGTCTGGCGATCGTGCTGCAGCGACTCGATCCCATCGCCGACGTGAATGTGTTTCGAGAGCGAGTCTGTTCGATCGACGCGAGCCAGAACGGATGGCGTGTGCGAACCGACAAGAGCGCGCGACTATTTGACGAAGTTCTGGTTACCGTTGGGCATGAATCTTGGAGACCGCCCCGCAATCTGGCAGTTCCCTCTGACCGGGTCGTGCCTTCCGTCTTTCCCGCTGCTGCCCAGCTATGCCGCAAGCGCATCCCGAGCAATACGACCGTCGCGATTCGAGGATTTGGGCTTACCTGCATCGATGCCGTTTTAGCGCTCACGGAAGGACGGGGCGGGCGATTCATTTCTGATTCAACCGGCTGGAAGTATGTGCCCAGTGGGAAGGAGCCCCGCTGCATTTTTCCTTTCTCGCGGACCGGACGTCCCATGCTCGCCAAACCGATCGACTCCAAGCTGAATCTGCCGGCCCACTTGGAGGCCACGTGGGAGGCCGGGCGAGCGGACCTCCGCTCGATCGCTCGTCCCATTCACACGAGCGTTTTTCAGAATCGACTATGGCCAGTATTCTTGCAGACCGCTCTGAACGCCCTTGGCCAGGTGCGGAGGCATCAAGGTTTTGAACATGGCAGTCGCGCCTGCAAGACCGATGTCCAATGGTTTTCCCAGTGGATTGGATCGTCGCCCCGCGGGGCTAATACCTATCGCATCATGCAACATTCGGCGGATGTGGCCGAGGGCAAGGTTCCGCCGGATTTTGCTTGGGCTCTCGGGGAGACGTGGCGTCGGCTCTATCCCGTGCTTGTTGATCGCGTCAGCCACGGAGGGCTGGCGCCCGAAACGTGGCCGTACTTCGAGCGAATCGCAGCCGAGATGGAACGCGTCGCGTTTGGTCCGCCTGCCGAGAACATACGACGGATGCTTGCCGTGGCGGATGCGGGCTACTTGGATTTCCGTCTGCTTACGGCCCGGCTAAATATCACTGAACCAAACTCCCTGCGACTCAACAGTGGACGATTAAGCATCGAACCAGATGTCGTGATCAACGCCGTCATGCCGAATCCAACCGACTTTGACACGAATGGGCCGCTCACCAGGCTCCTCGATCGAGGCGTCATCGCGCAACTCCACGACACTCGGGGAATTGAGGTCGATGCGGCGGGAACGCCTTTGTCACCGGCGGGCGGCGGCGTGGTCGGCCTTTCGATTCTCGGCAGGCCCACCGAAGGTTGCATCCTCGGCAACGACACCTTAAGCCGGGTGCTGCACGAGCAGCCAAGCAAATGGGCGGAGAAAGTCGCGGCCCGAATCGCCACGGTCGCCGCGCAGTCCGAATGAGTTCACGAACCTCAATGTCAGATACCGAGCAGCTTGTGACACGCCGTGCAGATTGCGTTGGAGCGATGCCGCTGACCGCACGCCTGCAGCCGTGGATGATCGAGCTCGTTGAGCGCAGGTCTGAGAAACTACAGGAAAGCGTTAAGCGTCACGGATCACCGCTGAATCTTATTCATCCCGACACACTGAAGGTCCATATTCACGCGCTGCGTGAGGCTGCGTCACGCAGAGAACTTGACTTCGAAGTGTATTTCGCTCGGAAAGCGAACAAGTGCCTGGCCTTCGTTGATGCTGCCAACGACATCGGTGCGGGTATCGACGTCGCCAGCTTCGAAGAGCTCACGCAAGTGACTGATCGACAGATTCCGCCTGAGCGAATCATTTGCACCGCCGCGATCAAATCGGAGCCGCTTCTAACGGCTTGCCTCCGCCATCAGATCGTCGTTGCTGTCGACAACGACGACGAACTCCATCAGGTGATGGACTTGAGCGAGCGACTGGGCCTGGACGCGAAGCTGGCACTTCGTTTTGGCGGATTCGTCCACAACGGCACGAAACTACACACCCGGTTCGGATTCGACGTGGACGAGGCTGGTCGACTAGCGCGTGATACGTTGCCGCGGTATCGTGCCAGGGTGAACTCGATCGAAGGTGTTCACTTTCACCTCGATGGCTACTGTCCCGAGCAAAGAGTGTCGGCCATCACTCAATCACTCGAGATTCTCGACCAGTTCCGCGAAACCGGCTTTCGCCCGAAGTTCCTGGATATCGGTGGCGGACTGCCGATGAGTTACCTTGAATCGTCCGAACAATGGGACGCGTTTTGGCAGTCTCACCGAAAGTCGCTGCTAGGAGCGGGTCCGGCACTAACGCACCGTGGCCATGGTCTCGGGTTGGCATGCATCGACGGTCAGGTGGTGGGTCGACCAAACGTCTACCCCTACTACCAGAATCCGATTCGGGAAGAGTGGCTGGCGAAGATCCTCGATGCCAAGCCAGACTCACACGGCACCATCAGCAAACAAGTTCGCAGTCGGGATGTTCAGCTCCGCTGTGAACCAGGGCGGAGCGTACTCGATGGCTGCGGACTCACCATCGCCAGAGTCGAGTTCGTAAAGCGGCACCATACAGGTCATCACTACGTGGGACTCGCCATGAACCGGACTCAATGTCGTACATCCAGCGACGACTTTCTGGTCGACCCGATCCTGGTTCGGGCGGATCGCTCTGCTGCAGCCGACGACAGCGAGGTCACGGGGTTCTTGGTCGGAGCGTACTGCACCGAAAGCGAACTCATCTTGCAGAGGAAGCTGCGCTTTCCGAACGGTGTTCGCCGGGAAGACCTCATCCTGTTGCCCAACACCGCGGGTTACTTCATGCATTTCCTGGAGAGTCGCTCCCACCAGCTTCCGCTGGCCAAGAACCTCGTTGTTGATGAGGATCAAACTCAGCCTTGGACCGTCGATGGCATTGACGCCTAGGAGTTCATGACGGGTGCCCACGGTATGATTGAGCGTCCTCAACGGCAGCCCTCGACACGTACGCAGGGTGGCGAGCCAGTTCCCGGTATCTAATGGTTCACCGATCTCGACCGCCCTCCGAAGGAACTGCATGCCAGCCTCGTATCAACCGCCAGGCATCGACTCGCCGGCTGACACGGATACCGCGGAAACTTAATACGGCAACCAACTCGTTGCCGTTTCAAGGGGTCGTATCGCCTCTCGGCCACGGCGGATGGCCAGGAGCGAACGGCATATGCGAAGTGCATTGCCTCCGTTTCGCGGAATGGTGCCGACTTGCAGAGCCACCGGTTAAGCGCCAATTGACGACTCTTCGCCCCGCGCCGCCGATTTCCAAGAGATTCTCCAAGGTGGATCGAAGAGAAAATATCCCAACACCGAACAGACCGTGGCGGCAAGCGAAAGTGGGATGTTCCAGTTCGCAAACAACGGCAAGGGCGCAAGGAAGTATTCCCATTGAAACGCAAGGTGAATCGCCCATACTCCCGCTCCGGTGAGCATGCTGGCGATGGCGGCGCGGCCACCTTGTGGTTGGCTATAGATTCCGATAGTCAACGGCACGAAAAGTCCCACGAGTGTCAACGCGTAAGCGGCTTCCAACAATGCGTAGGCACTGGTCCCCGCATAGGCTAGAGCGAGACTGCACAAGGCGACCGCTAATACCGAGAAGCGATTCAAAGCGAGCGAATCCTTGCCCGAGAATTTCGCCAGCACGTTTTCGGACAGTACGCTCGCCGGCGACAAGATGGCGCTGTCAATGGTCGACAGCACGGCTGACAAGAGAGACACCAAAAAGATCACCGCGACGACCGGGTGCAAAAAACCATGGGCCAGCGCCGGCAGAATCTCGGACGTCACATCGTCGGGAAACAGCAGATTCCCTGCCAGCGCCAACAACACCGGGATCAACCCAAACGTGAGATAGGCGATCCCGGCAAGGATGCAAGCCCACCGGGCCGTGCTCTCACTCCTGGCAGCGAAGACACGTTGCATCAAATCCTGTCCTGGCAGGTTTCCGAGTGCACCGGTGAGAAAGACTCCCATCCATCCCAAAAACTCGGCAAGACTATCCGCCGGGAACGGTCGCAACATGGCCGCATCCGTGTCGCGATGCAGTCGCGAGAAACCCGCCCCAAGACTGCCTCCGCCCAGTTCCCAAAACGTTACAAACAGGAGCACGAGTAGGCCAACTAGAACCAGTGTGATTTGCACCGCATCGGTAAGCGTTACCGACCACATCCCGCCCATCAGCGTGTAACCGGTGCCGACAATCGCCACCAACGTGAGTCCGTAGATCGGGTCGATACCGAAGAACAGGTCAAGCACGCCGGCAAGCGCGACGAACTGAGCCGCGATCCAGCCGAAGTAGCTGGGGACCATAATGCAGGACGCAATCAACTCCGCCGTGACGCCAAACTTCCGCCGAAAGAAATCTGGTACGGTAAGCAACTTCATTCGCCAGAGCGGTCCCGCAAAGAACAGCCCCGCCAGCAAAAGGCACGTGCCGGCTCCGAATGGATCCAAGGCGGCAGCTTGCAGCCCCTCGCGACGGACTTCGTCAGCCGCAGCGAGCAGTGTTCCGGCGCCAAACCACGTAGCCAGAAGCGTCATCCAGGCCAGCGAGAGCGGCAACTTTCGCCCTGCCACGAGAAAGTCTTCCGTGCCTTGAATTCTGCGCTGGGCGAAGTAGCCGATGATGTACATCGCGATGACGTACAAGACCGTGGTGATCGCAAGGAGCCATCGCAGTGCAGGATCGATGTCCATAGCCGTTCATTTCTGAGCGAGTTTGCGGAGCATGTTCACTCCGTTTCATGGCTTCCCTGCCCTGCTTCCAAAGTGCAAGATATCGAAATCCGTTGCATACCGCATGGACCAGGAAACGGTGAGCATGCCAGCAGCTAGAAGTGAATTGCTGCCGCAAAGAGCCGCGACGCAGGGGACTTTACAGGTTCCGGTGAAGATCCATTGTTTCACCGGTCACTCATCACGCCCTCCTGGGCATTCTCTGACTCCACCTACTCGTCGTCCACTTTCCACGCCAGGAACCAACGCTCACCAGCAAAGATGAATATCATTCCCGCCCCGGCGACCATTAAGACGAGGACGTCGCTGGTGGCCTTCATCCACAGAAATGCTCCGAGAACAACTACGTCGAGCACGATGGCCGTTATTGGAACCCACCGGTTCGCCTTGACGTGCTGTCGGACACGACGAAGCACGCCCCAATGCACCGCGATGTCCATCACGATGTAGAAAATAGCGCCGAGTGACGCGATGCGTGATAGATCGAACAGAATCGTTAGCATGATCGCGAAGACCACGGTATAAACCAGAGTGTGCTTCTGGATGTCGCCTGGCATGCCTAAATGCTTATGCGGCACCAGTTTCATTTCGCTCAGCATGGCCAGCATTCGCGAAACAGCAAACGTGCTGGCAATCAGTCCCGAGATCGTGGCTACTATCGCCAAACCAACGGTGAGATAGATTCCCCATTGCCCAAACGCAGGGCGAGCCGCTTCGGCCAGCGCGTAGTCGCGATGTTTGATGATCTCGGATATCGAAAGGTTTCCGGCGACAGCAAAACCCACCAGCAAATAGGCGACCAGACAGATTGACAGCGAGATGATAATTGACCTGCCAATGTTCTTTTTCGGCTCTTTGATTTCCGAGCCGCTGTTGGTGATCGTCGTGAAGCCCTTGTAGGCCAGCAACGCTAGCGCCGTTGCCGAAAGGAAGCTGTCTGGTGATGTCCGCTGGGTCACTCCGATGCTTTCGAAGGTCAGGCCCGAGACCCAAAGACCGGCGGTTGCGAAGAGGACAATTCCGGCGATTTTGATGATCGCGGTTACCGTCGAAAATGTGCCGATAAACTTGCTGCCGAGGATGTTTACGATAAACGTAGCCACAAGCAGAACGACGCCCAAAATAGGCACAAGGAATTGATTGTCCTCGGCGTCAAATAGCTGCAGCGTATACGTTCCGAAGGTCCGGGCGACAAGGCTCTCGTTGATGACCATCGAGAAGTACATCAAAAGCGCCATCCCGGCCGTCACCGTGCCCTTGCCGTAGGCTTTCATCAAGAACATGGCAATGCCGCCCGCCGACGGATATTGCTCGGCCATTTTCACATAGCTATAGGCGCTGAAACCGGCAACAATTGCGGCAGCAAGAAACGCCAGCGGAAACAGACCGCCCGCCTGTTCTGCGACTTGACCGGTCAAGACGAAAATGCCAGCGCCGATCATCACGCCGGTGCCCATGGCTACCGAACCGGTCAACGTGAGGCTGTTTTCTCGATACTGCCCTGATGATTCCGATTCACTCATTTCGGGTCCAACGGTTTCCAAGTTGAATTCACGATCGAGACTTCTGCGCGCCAATGGCCCCCGCCAATGAGTTGTTGAGGGCCTGGATTGCCGAAACAAACACTCGCCATTCGCACTAAGTTCTTGATCTGCTCAGTGGGACAGCCTGTGGTGTTTGTAATCGAGCCGCCAGCGGTCCGCCACCCAGCGGGCTTCTGCATAATCTTTCGGCGACGTACACGTGATCAGGCCAAGTGATTGATGACGTCCAACTATAATCAGGCAACATGGCTTAGTATGAAAATGGCAATGACCTCTGTGTCCTGGTGTGGCGCCAAGCAGATCAGCGCCGGTGCGCACGTGATGACCGAGGGCGATTCCCCCTGCGAGAACGGCCGTTGGCGCTCAGTTTTTCAAACATAACTCGCCTTAGATTGCCGACGCGCTCCGGCTGCTCGCAGGGGGACCGATGGCCGCAATGAGCGATCGTTTCGAACCGTGCCGCCGGCAGGAACCACATGCCAGCCTCGTACAAACCACCCGGCGTCAACTCGCTGGCTGACATGGATTCCGCAGACACGACCTACGGCGACCAACTCGTTGTCGTTCAAGGGGTCGTATCGCCTCTCGGCCAAGGCGGGGCGCCAGGCAAGAACGGTAAAATACGAGGTGCATTGCTTCAGTTTCGCAGCATAGCGCCGTGTTGGAGAGCCACCGGTTGAGCATGAGTTGACCATTCTTCGCCTCGCGCCCCCATCGAGCCACATAGCGGTTCAGCAAACATGCAACCAGGGCTTGCCGGTCATCTCGCAACTGCTTGTCAGGTGCGCCGGTTGCGTTTGCTGAGCCGCGCGTCCCATTCCCGCCGGGGCACCAACAGGCTCAACGCTCTACACCCACTCAGCTATTTCAGTACGGCGTCGAGCTGCTGGTAGCTCATCTCCATCCCGTCCGTCATGCCGGTCGAAAGCGCTGCGTCACGGTCGTTCTGCGAGGCAAACTTGATCGTCGTCGACACGTCTGTGCCGCCGTCGCTCCCGACGAGAGTAACAGTGACAAGTGACTCGTCGCCCATCGAGCCGCCGATGTCGCCCGGGTCGTAGATTTGGGTGTGTACGATTCGCGAGTGGACCACGACTTCCCGGTACTCTCCCACAAACCCAAACTCTTTGCCGTCTTCGTCGCTGCGCCATCGCCACCGGTATGCGCCGCCGACTCGAAGGTCCATTTCGCAAACCGGCATCGACCAACCCGGAGGGCCGAGCATCCAACGTTTCACGAACTCCGGTTCCGTATACGCGCCAAACAAGGTTCGGCTCGGCATCGAAGCGACGTTGCACTTCCACTTCCGTGTTTGACGGTGTGCTGACTGCGGCCGGTTTCATTTTCGTGCCTGCACTGGTGTTTCGTTGCAACTCGGATAGCAGAGCGACTAACCGCACTTAGCTACCTTCCCATTCCTGCTCGACTTGTGCCGGAAAATCGGCAACCTGTTTCAGCCGCTAGCAACCGCCCAAGCCCGAGGCCAAAACAACCGGGCAACGGTCGGTAGCAGTTTATCGTGCGACGGCCCTTCGGACACAAGGATTCGCAGTCGCGGATCACGACGGCTGGAATGCGCGCTGCTCGACGCGGCTGCCGCGGTGATACGGCCGTAGCTTCCACCGCGGCGCGGACACTTTTGAGAAATGAGTCCCGGCCCGCAAAATCTCGCAAACACGAGTGCGATTCTACGTGATTGGCCGACATCACTTAACAATGCGGACCACTCGCAGTCGACCACGCACAGTCCTTGCAAGAGTCAGCGCGGCGAGTCCGTAGCGACGTTGTCCGGCTGGCGCGTTCGATTCTCGCCACCTCTGCTCTTTCTGTCCGGACCCGAGTTATCACCAGCGACTTTCAAGCTGAGGAAGCCGGGTAATCACCCCGCTGCCACGCTTTGTTGAATTGGCATAACGTCGTCGTTCATTTCTCAAGCAATCAAAACGACGACGAAACTTGTCTGTTCAGTCATTGCTTCGTGTGGGCTACTTTGCCATAGGCAGGCCGGCGGCACTCCAGGCTGACATCCCCCCAATCACGTTGGTGACGTCATCAAAACCCTCCCGCTTTAGAAAAGACGAGGCGATCGAGGCTCGGTATCCCGAGCCGCAGACCAACGCTACGGGTTTATCCTTTGGCACGTCGTCCACTCGGTCTTGCAGTGTACCACCGTGAACGTGAATTGCCCCATCGATGTGACCGGAGTTCCATTCTTTCTCGGTGCGGACATCAAGGATCGTCAGCTTTTCTTCCGACTTCCGCTTCCGGTCAAGCTCATGGACCGAAATCGTTTTCAGCCTCGACAAGGGATAACCGGAAGTCTCCCACGAACCGATCCCTCCATCTAGATACCCTTGAACGTCGTCGAAACCGACTCGCAGCAAGTGCGCAACCACAATGTCGACCTGAGACGGTTGTTCGGCAATTAGCAGGATTGGTCGGTCATAGGGCAGTACCCAGCCTGCCCATGTCGGCAGGTTATTTCCAAAAGGAATGTTGATAGCATTGGGAATGTGCGCTGCGGCGAATGATTCCTTCGACCGCACGTCCAAAATCAGGCACTCGTCACAGACCCGTTCGTGCACGTGTTTTGCTCCCCAACGCTTCTGCCCAGGAAGCTCCGAACCGATAATCGCGGGACCTTCCTTATTGACCTTCTTCATACGCTTGAAGTACGGGGGCGAAAGCGGCATCTGGTCGAGTAACTCACGTACCCACTCTTCTTCTGGCTTTTCCTGGAGTGACGGATTAAATCGGCGTTCATAGCCAATTGTGGAGGATTGCCGCGAACCAATCGCTTTTCCGCACAAGGAGCCTGCACCATGTGCAGGATATATTTCGGTGATGTCGGGTAGTTCATCTAACCGCCGGAAGACGCTTTCGTAAAGTTGTTGTGCGAGTTCCTTTTTCTGCTCTTCGCCCAATAGGTCCGGACGACCGACGTCACCGACGAACAGAAAGTCGCCGCTAAACATCACCCAAGGAGTTTCGCCGCTGCGGGAAGTGTCAAAAAGATTGATCGCGATATGCTCGGGTGTGTGGCCTGGAAAGTGTTGAAATCCAAACCTGACATCACCCATGCTTATTTCGTCACTTTCTTTAACGTAAGCGTCGGCGTAAGGCTGTGTCCAATCATCGCCGCCATAACCGGAGCAGTGAATAATTGGTTCGTCGCCGAGTCGCGCCTTTAACTCGCGCGACCCGCAAACAAAGTCGGCATGTACATGGGTTTCGATGATGTGCTTTATGTGCAGATCGTTGTCTTTGGCATAGGCAACAAAGTCGTCCACATCTCGCGTCGGGTCGATCACCGCAGCATCGCCGCTCTTTTCATCCCCGACGATGTAGGAAGCGATTGCCAAACCGGGTACGAATCGTTGGTGAAATTTCATAGCAATTTCCTTCAGCTTATCGCCGTTGAGCGAACGCCCGTCGCGGCCAGACCGCCAATCACCAGCGCAAGGATAACGACAAACCAACCAAAAGCTCTCGTCAACGACTCACTTTGAACTTTCCGAACCACACGCAATCCAGCGAACATTCCGACCGCGGCCAGAGCGACAAACATCGACGTGAGTTGCCAGTCTACGGAAACCTGTTGCAACTGCCCGATGGAACCGCCGACGGAGTTAACGGCGATGATCGCAAGCGAAGAGCCGACCGCGCTTTTAGCGTCGATCCCTGCCAGCAATATGAGTGCTGGGACGATCAGAAATCCGCCACCCACGCCCAAAAAACCAGTCAGCACGCCCACGCCGCCGCCAATCAACAAACACGGCCCGAATCGACACCGCCCGGACTGCTCGCTCCCCGGCTTCCGGCGAATCATGGCAACTCCAGTGACGAGCATCAGGATTGCAAAGATTCCCAGTAGCGTTTGTTGCGTAACCATCGAGGTCAAAAACGATCCGGCGTACGCCCCAATCACTCCGGTGGCCGCAAACAGCAGCGTTGCATTCGCGTGAAGATTTCCCCGCTGCCAATGCAGTCCCGCACCCAAAAGACTCGTTGTGCCGACAACAATCATCGACATGGCCACCGCCTCTTGCGCCGGAACACCGGCCACGAAAACGAACACCGGCAGCGTCAGGATGGACCCGCCACCGCCCAGCGCGCCGAGTGTCAAGCCGATCAGTAGCGCTAGGGCCAACGAAATGATCGTGCCTATCGTCATCGAAATCCATCCCGCGACCCTGCTTGGACACGGTTAGCACGAACGTCGCTCACTGAGATTTAGCGTGCGAGTCGACGTACTGGCGAACAAACTGCTCCAACTGGGGCTGATCACACTCGAACCCCATTTGCTCGGCTTTCTTGAGCGTCTGATCACCGCTCATGCCTTGCTCGACCGCGACGTGCATCATGACCAGGGCCCCGGCACGCTTGCCGCTTTTACAATGTGCGAAAACCGGCTTGGCAAGATCGGCATATTTCTCACGAAACCGATCCACCAATTCCGGACCCATCGCCTCCATCGACACCGGGATGTGCAAATACTCCATACCTTCCGCCTCGACGACGTCGCCCTCGGCATCCGGTGAGAGAGGTTGCTCGTCCTCGCCCTCGGTACGAAAGTTTAAGACCGCTTTGAATCCCGACTCGCTGAGTTGTCGGAGTTCATCTTCCGTAGGTTGCGGTCCGACCGTCACTTCGTCATTGATCTTCATTTTCTCGCCCATCATTAGTCTCCCAACTGTTGTTAAGATCTGGTCCCCAAATTTTGCCAACAGGTGCTTGAACTATTTCTAGGAGAGCAAATCGCGTGCCTAGGTTGCGGACCGCGATTCTTACGCGAGTCGAATAGCGACATCTCTTCACTTATCTCCGACGACCGGCTTAGATGACAGTGTACGGAATACATCCTCGCAAACCCTCTGGATGTGTGCCAAAAAGACCCACATTGCAGCGCCGCCGGATTGAGGCCATGGCTATTCGCACCCCCAACTCCGCTGGCCGATCGGTGCTCAAATCGGCCGATAGACCGCCACCATCGTGTACGAAATTCCAGATACCGCGGCGCCTCAATCGCGCTGGGCAGAGTATGCAGCCTCACTAGCGCCACACTGCTAAACAGACTCGAAAGCCTCACGGCTCGTTAGCCTGCCATGTGCGCCCTGTTTCCACCTCCATCGCCGTCAATATCCCATCGTAGGCGCAACCCGTGTCGAGGCAAACGAGGTGCCCAAGGTCGAGAACTTCGGGCTGGGGCGTGTGGCCAACCACGGCGATCTTACCGGAAACATGGGGCCCCGGGACATAGTCTCGCAGCGATGTCCACCGCAACGCGTGCTCATCCTGCTCATCGAGAGGAAACCTTGGATCGTAGTTGGCATGCACGAAGAAATGCCTTTCGGTCTCGAACCAGGTCCGACACGATTCCAGGAATTGGAAATGCACGTCGGGCACGAGGCTGATCTGGCACGACGGGCCATAGGACTCCAGCGCCGCCTTCCCGCCAAGATCCAGCCACCTTCGCAGTGCGGCCTTGCTGTCTCTGGCCCGCAGCATCAGTTCGTCGTGATTGCCGAGCAACGGCACGACACGGCATTGCGCCATCAAATCGATCAGCCGGTCGATCACGCCCTCGGAATCAAAGCCCTTGTCGATGTAGTCGCCCAGGCAGACGATCGTGTCGTCAGGCTGTGGGTCGATTGCCTGAAGGATTGAACCAAGTGCAACCGAGCAGCCGTGGATGTCGCCAATGGCAATCGTGCGGGGCATGCGGAGGTTTTAGACATCATGTGGCGGCGCCTGGCGCGCCGTGTTACCCGTCCGACGGCATCCGCGGTGACAAAGGGCGTGAGCGTACGGCCCGGACGACAACAAGTGGTAGCAACAGCCAGCTCTATTCCGCGCCGTCCCCGTTCCGATCTTCGATTGGGACCTGCACTTCCCAGAGCCTCTTGTCTTTTGGCACCATTGGGCTGTTGTAGCCGAGCACGCGCTTGGGACCGGCGGCGGCGACGTCCTTGCGTTTGGCGAGCTCGGCGTCGAGCTTTTGCTCTGCGTTTTCGCGTTGTCGCGGCAACATTTCCCCCAGCACCGCAATACTCAGGACCCGCATCTTGGCCATGTCCGCCACCAGCACAGGACCATCTTGTTTGGGCTCATCGAGTGAAAGGTCGCCCAGCACAAAGTGCATCCGCCCGACATCCGCGAAGTTCACGTCGCCGCCCGGTTTTGCATCGTTGTTCTCGCCCGGCGGCTTGTATTCCATGATCACCGGCGCGGTCATTTCATGCTGCTGCTTGGACAAGTAGGCGAAGCAGCGCATGAACGCGTTGTTTCCCTCGGCAGAAAACGTGCGGCAGAGCGGATACGTCTTTTCAACAACCTTGCCCACTTCGCCTGGCGGCGGAAATCCTTCCGGCAGAGGACCTTCGTTGATGTAGCCTGCCGGATACTTGGGATCTTGCTCGGATACGGAAGACGTCGGGGCCGCGGACTTTGGGTCATCGGCCGCGGTGGCGGATCTCCAACCGGACACTGCCCACAGACTCCCGGTGATCGTCGCCGCCACGACGAAGCGGCACAAGGCATCGCGTGACATCGCTGTTCTCCTCAATGTCAGGATCGAGTCTTTCCTGAAAATCGTCGCAACATTATAGATCGCGCCGTGCATTCGTCCCGCGCGGCAGACCGGGTCGAAACGAATTCACGCGGGTTGGTCGGCCCTTGGGCCATCTCAACGTATTGTGGACACTCCCGGGTCATGGCATCACGCCATCGCACGCAGCCATCGATGGGAGGCAGAAAGTGTCGCGAAAGTTTAGGATATCGTCTGCGGACTTCGTGCGGCAACAGGGTCGCGGCGTGACAACTCGTCTCAGCGATCCGCCAAAGCTCGCAGCAGCACATTGCCCACTTCGGCTTCTTCGCTGATGGTTCGGTTCGCGCCCGCCTTGCTTAGCTTTGGCGCCGTGTCTTGGTAACGGCAGCGGACCAGCAGGAAGCACGTGGGATTCTGCTCGCGAATCGCGCGGACAATTCTGATCGCAACGGTGTCATCCGGAACGCAAACGACCGCCAGCGACGCATTCGGCGCGTTGGCGCGATTGAGTGTCGAAGCGTCCGTCGCGTCACCGGCGACCGTGCGAAAGCCCTCCGATGCAAAACGGTGCAGATTGATCGGGCTCAGGTCAATCAGACAAACGTCCCTGCCGATCGTCTCCAGTTGCGAAGCGACCTGTCGGCCAATCGGACCAGCTCCAACAACGATCGCCTCCGTGCCATCGAACACGTGGCTCCCGACCACGTGGCTGGCGTCGTCAGCCGCATCAGCCGTCTGTGCCCAGCGGAGACCTTTCTTGAGCAGCAGCGGCGTCAGGATCAAGGAACCAATGGCCAACGTGATCATCCACTGATACGCCGACTGGCTGATGATCTCCGCCTCCCAGCCGAGTAGCATCAGCACGAACGCAAATTCACCCACGTGCGCAAGGCCGATTCCCATCCCGGCGGCTCCGCGCCACGAGAGTCCGGTCAGCAGCAGCGCGATTGTTGCCGCTGCCGCCTTGACGATGATCAATCCCGCCAGAGTGCCAACCAGCAGCAGCGGCTCGCTCCACAGCAACTGCGGATCGAACAGCATGCCGAGGCTGACAAAGAACACGGCCGAGAACGTCTCGCGAAACGGAAGCAAGAGCGCATCGATCTGGTGGGTCCACCGATTGCCGCTGAAGACAAGCCCGCCGGCAAAGGCACCCACGGCCGGCGGCAACCCAATCGAATAGGCGGACAGCGTGATCGCGCCCAAAGCAACGATCGTAAATAGGACCACGAGTTCCGGGCTACGGTATCCCGCCAATCGCGGAATAACAACGGTTGCCAACAGCCGCTGGACCAAAACCACCGCGAGGATGAAACCGATGGAAACCAGCGCTAAGATCAGATAGTCGACCGCGCCGGCCGCTGGTCCGGCATCGGTCAGCAGGGGAATCAGCAGCAGCAACGGAACGAGCGCCGCATCTTGAAACAACAGAATGCCGATCGCACGGCGTCCATGCGGCGAACTGGAATGCCCCCATTCGGACAGGACCTTGAAGACCAAGACCGTCGAACTAAAGGCCAACGCCGCGGCAAGCAGCACCGACGCCTGCCAACTGAAACCGCTCGCAAGCAGCACGGCGCCGGCCGGTGCGGCAAACAGCAGCATCTGCACGCTCCCGCCGATGAGCAGGTTGCGCCCCAGTCGCGCCAGCTCTCCGAGCGAAAACTCCAAGCCGATCGCAAAGAGCAGCAAGAACACGCCTGCTTCGGCGAGATACTCAATCTCGTGTCGATCTTGATCTACCCATCCCAGTCCACCCCTGCCAATGACGGCGCCGACCAACAAATAGCCCACCAGCACCGAAACTCCGAGGCGACGGCAGACGAGACTCGCCACCAAGCCCGACGCAAGAATCGTGAGCAACTCACCGACGATGACGGTTGGCATTTTGTTGAGCCTACGATTCCGAGAACCTGAGCGTGCGAATTCTCGTTGTTTGCGATCTGGCGGCCGCGATCATCTGCGTGCCCGGCATCCATCCCGAGCGTGTTAGCGGCCTTTTCGGTGCTGATGGGATGCCCAGCTTGACCGACGCTTGCGCGCGGACGCTACTTCTTCGATATGGTAGGCACGAGGCGATACGCGGTGCAGGTTGGCGGCGCGGCTCCCGGCACGACCGCGCTGGGCGTGCCGCCGCCCAGATCCGGTCGCCTGCGATCTGCGTCCACCGGACAAGTCTACCCCGAAACCACTTCCTCCAGCTTGTCCAATGTCTGCGTAAGGCCTTCCTCCATGCCCATCTCCAAGACTTGCGCCAGCGCTTCTTCGCTCGCGTAGGTTACCTTGGTCGTGACGGTGGTTTTTCCGTCGTGCTCTACAAGCGTCAACTCGGAATGCGAGCTGGGCATGTTCGGGATCGGATCGCCCTGCTCATCGCAGAAAATGTCCGTGTACTCGAAGGACTCTTCGGGCCGGATGTTTGCGTAGGTGAACTTGCCCCAACTCGTCATTCCAAACCACTCTTTCTGGTTCTCGTCCACGCATTTCATGCCATAGTGCCAGGAACCACCGTCCTTGAATTCCAGGTGCTTGATGATCGTTTCCCATCCACGCGGTCCCCACCATTGTGCGAGCATTTCCCTCGTGGTGTAGGCTTTCCAGACCTTGGACTTCGGGGCATTAAAGGTTCGCTCGACGATCAGGGTCTTCTTGTCGTTGCCCACGGTGAACTGCGTCTCGCTCATGAATTCGTGTCCTCTCTCAAAAGAGACTCCAGGTTGTCGAACCGGTCCGCCCAGAGTTTGGCGTAGCGCTCGATGTGCTTCCGCGCGACGCCGATCGACTTTGGGACAATCAAGACGACTTGCTCCTTGCCGCGCCGACGTTTCGTGACCAGGTTGGCCCGTTCGAGCACCTTGACGTGCTTTGAAATGGCCCCGTAGGTCAAATCAAAGTGGCGCGCGATCTGGCCGATGCTCATTTCCGATTTGGCCACGCGCTGGAGGATCCCGCGTCGCGTGCCGTCCGAGAGGGCCCCAAAGAGCAGGTCGAGCTGTAGATTTGATTCTACCATTTGGTAGAATGATATCGCGCGGGCAATGGGGCGTCAAACAAGAAATGCCCGGCGCCACGACTATCGTACCGCCGAGTAGTCAGCGCGCGGTCCGGACGGCCAGCCAAACCGATTGCGCATCAGCCGGCCGTGTCGCTGGCCGGCCTGCGCGCCCGAGGCCCAAGTCCAAGTTCCAAGGCAAAGACGATGGCGACCACGCTGCCGACATTGAACCAGATCGGATACGGCAGCATGGAAATATTGAGCACGACACTAGCGACCAATAGCAGCCCGACGATCAGGCCGGCCGCAATGCGCGCCGATAGCCCTGCCCCAGCTCCTGGCCGTCCAGTCGCCAAAAGACTTGTTACCGCCGTCTTGCAAGGTCATATTACAGTCGTTATATTACGATCACAATACCGAGAGAATGGTCCGAAACCGATCGCCATAAGTTCTTTTTCTGTTGAACTTACGGCAACAACGACAGCGACTCCAAGGGCCCCGAAATGAACCGCATGCAGCTTCAAAAGCAGCGGACTCACGAGCAGATTCTGGCCGCCGCCGGCCAGCTCTTTCGCGCCACCGGATACCGCAACACGGGAATTGACCAGCTCATGCAATCGGTCGGGCTGACCGTCGGCGGGTTCTACAACCACTTCGATTCGAAGGAGGCGTTGTTTCGCGAGGTGGTCGATTCGACCGTTAGCGAAGCGGTCGAGTCGATCGCGTCGGACGACGTCTCACCAGAGGATTACCGGCGAAACGTGACGAACCGGTATCTCAGTGCGGAGCATCGCGACAATCCGGCGGTTGGTTGCATCCTGCCGTGTCTGTCGGCCGAAGTGGCTCGCGCCAACGACGACGTTCGGTCGGCGTATACCCGATTCGTGACGCGAATTGTCGGACGCATGGCGGAGAAGCTGCCCGACGACGATCAGCTTTCGTCAGACGAGCGGGCCTGGAGTCTGATGGCGATGGCTGTCGGCGGTCTGATGTTGTCGCGCGCGGTCGACGACGAGGAGCTCTCGCAACGCATTCTGGCTGCGTGCCGAGAGGCCTGCGATCACCTGTAAATTCGCGATGAATAGTAGCGATTGATGCTCGACTCTACGGCACACCAACTTTTGATGGAGGCCCGGTATGGCCACGACCACCACCACGGATAGCTTCGAAGTTGCCCAAAACGCGACCGACCTGGCAACCATCTGCGTGCTCTGTAGCCACAACTGCGGCCTTCGGGTGGATATTCGCGACGGCAAGATCGACAAGGTCCGAGGGGATCACTCCAATCCGATCACCGAGGGCTACATCTGTAACAAGGGCGTCACGATTCCACACTATGTCGACCACGATCAGCGCGTGTTGCATCCTTTGCGCCGCACGGCTGACGGCAAATTCGAGCAAGTGAGCTGGGACGACGCGCTGCGCGAAATCGGCCAGAAGCTTGCGCACATTCGCGGCGAGCACGGGGGCAATGCGATTGGCCTGGTCGGCATGGGAGGCCAGGGAAATCATCTGGACGTGGTCTACGCGCTCAGTTTTCTGCAAGCCGTGGGGTCGCGTCGACTATTCAATGCGTATGCGCAAGAGAAGCATCAGCACCACCTGATTCGAGAATGGATGTTCGACGCGCCACCGGAAGTCGTCTTTCATCCCGACGTGGATAGCTCCGACTGCTTGATTGTCATGGGAACCAACCCCAAGGTGAGCAATCGCGGGCACAACGCCACCGAAACTTTCCGCAAGCTTGCCAAAGACGACGGCGTGCAGGTCATTGTCGTCGATCCCCGGGTGACGGAAACCACGAAAGTCGCCGACCGGCACGTGCGACTGAAGCCGGGAAGCGATGCCTACCTGCTGCTGGCTCTCACCAAGATCATTCTTGATCGCGACTGGATCGCTCACGAGTTTCTCAAGGAACAATCGATCGGTCTGGACGAGCTCCGCGACGCAGTCTCCGCCGTTTCCGTATCCGAGATGGCCACGCGGTGCGGGCTAACGGTCGACCAGATCGAACAAGTTGCCGAAGCGTTCGCCACCGCCGAGCGGGCAAGCATTCTCTACGACCTGGGTGTGGAGCAAGCTCCGTTTTCGACCTTGATTTCATATCTGATCCATCTGCTGTGCGTGCTCACGGACAACGCCGGGCGCATCGGTGGCAACATCTTCACCAGCGGACCGACCCCGCCGACGTATCACCCGCTGGAGAAAGTCGAGCCGGCCCGCGCCGTGGCGTCCGGTATTGAATCGATTGCCGCGCTAGTGCCGATGGGTATGTTCTCGCCGAGCCTGGTGCCCGAGGAGATTATGGTCGACCACCCGGATCGGATGCGGGCGATGATCGTCGAAGGCTCGAACCCATACCTGTCCTATTCCGACACGCAGAAGTGGAAGGAGGCCCGCAAGCAGCTCGACCTGATGGTGGTAATCGACCCGGCGATGACCGAGACCGCGTGGGACGCCGATTATGTGCTTCCCGTTCCCACGGGCTACGAGAAATGGGAATGGTCGCTGTTCGCGCGAGGGTTTCCGCGTGTCTTCGCACAATTGCGACCGCCGGTCGTTCCGCGGCGCGGCGACACACGGCAAGAATGTGAAATCTACATGCGGCTTCTCGACGAAATGGGACTCACGCCGGAGCCGCCGGCCGAACTTGTCCAGATCGCGGCGGCAGAAGCCTCGCCGCAGCGCAACGGAGGCTACCTAATGACGCTCATCGGCGCGGCCGGAAGCAACTTCGGGTTTTCGATCCCCTGGACGTACCGCCTGATCGGATCGCAACTTCGGGACCCTGCTTTGACCTCCGTCTGGTTGGTATGCCACACCAACGTCATGCAGCGCCCGGCCGACGTGATCCGCGCCTTGGGCCCGGAGTGGGCCGATACCGATCCGATGGTGATTGCGATGGAGTTGTTCAAGCGCATCCTCGAACATCCCGAGGGCGTCGAGATTGCCCGGTTCAACCAGGAGACAAATCTCGCCGATCACACGCTGTTTGCCGACAAGAAAGTACGCCTCGCGCCCGAACGGATCCTTCCCGAGGTGCGGCGGGCGATCGACACACCGCCGCCCGACGTCGGCGAGTTTCCGATTATTCTGTCCGCCGGGTGTCGCACCAACTGGACCGCAAACACGATCCAGCGCGACCCGTCTTGGAGGAAGGGACGTGGACCGCATTGCGCGCTTCACCTTTCGGAACCCGACGCCACGCGACACTCCATTTCCACCGGCGATCGGGTCAAGCTGCGCACGCGACGCGGCTTTGTCGAGCTCGACGCGGACGTCGACCGTAACCTTCGCGAAGGTCATGCGTGGATCCCCAACGGATTCGGTATGATCCCCCCGGGTGAAACGGCCGACTCGCCAAACCGAATCGGCGTGAATATGAACGAGATCACCGACGTCTCGGATCGCGACCCGATCTCAGGCTGCCCCATCCATAAGCGGACGCATTGCCAGATCGAAAAAGTTGGCTGAGCGTCTTCGGAGAGATTCGGTTTCACGGCCACGGTTGCGCTGCTCGCGTCTCGCGGACGCATCGACCGAAGATTCGCACTGGCGCTAGTCGATCGCCTTGTCGGCCGGCCGACGTGCGAACCGTCCCATTGCCAGTCCGATCGCGACGATGCAGCCGATCGAGGTGCCCGCCTTGAACCAGATCGGATACGGCAGCATCGAGAGGTTGACGATGAGGCTGGCCATCAGCAGAAGCGCGACGATCAGGCCGGCCGCAATGCCGCCGATCCGCCTGGCCGTCCACGTGCCGACATAAGCGGTGAAACCCCATATCGGGATCACAGCGGCCAATACCCAGGTCGGATAACGCTCGACGTGCGCGCACACTTCCTCCTGCGTGCCGCCAAAGTCTTCGGGAAACGGATGCACGACGGCACTTAACAGCTCCACCGCGACCACCAAGGCGAAGGCAACGGCCGTGCCGACGACCATGCCGACGCCGGCCCACATCACCTTGCCGGGCAGTGAGCGTTGTGTGGCCTCGTCGTTCATGGCGGGAAGGTCTGTACCGTCTTGTCGAGTCTGTTTCCAGGAAGCTTTCGCCGAGAACGCGTTCGCCGTTTCGCGCTTGAGCGTTGCCTCCAACTTGGCGTCTTACTCGAAAGAACGGGAATCGTTTCAAGCCTTAATTCAGAACTGTCGAAGCGCGTTATTGCTACCTGGAGCGAACCCGAGTTGAGTGAGCTGTTCGGCGATCGACTCGATCTCTTCCGCCACGGCATCTTCGTCTAGCGGTTGTTCGTCTTCGCCCTGAATGGTCCCACCCAATCGTTCTTGTGCATACTTTACCGCTCGCATCATGCGCTGGAAAACATCTGCGGGGGCGGCACTCCGAGGGATCGAGTAACTGAACACCAGGTCCTCAACTTCCACAAGGCCCGCCGCAACCTCTTCGGGTAGGAAGTAGCCAGGCGCGGTTGACGTCCACACGTCGAAGTGATAATCGCCTCCGACGCCCGTTTCGTTGTCCCAGTGAAAACAATCCATGTCGCCCCAGCGAAGGCCAAGGCAAAGCATGACGTCCCAGACCTCTCGCCCCGCAAACCGCTTTCCGCGCGGAGCAACCAAGCTGACTATGACATGACGGTCAAACTGCTCATTTATCTGACTGAGGCGCTTCGCCCTGGCATAGGCATCCTGGGACGCAACGTCGGAGTGAACCGTTGCCGGAGTAAGGGAAGCCATCGCTGTTTTGATCGCCTCGATCCTGGCGTCATACAACTCCGGCGGGTCGATCACTGCATCCTCGGACCAGGATTCGTGGTAGTTCCAAGCAAACTGCAGCCCGTCGACTTTTTTCGGGCCATCGCTCGATATTAGATACGTCCAACGGCCCGTCGCCACATCGCGACCAAAGAGTGTAAGCGCGCCATATTCTTCTCGCCATTCCCGTCCGAATTTCGCTTTGACTGACTTTGAATCGAGAGGCTGTTGAACCTTCGCATGGACCACCCACTCGACCGCCGGATTGGGAAGATACTCATCTAGCACGTGTTGTACCTCGGCACGCGCTTCGATCTTGCCGAGAAGCGCAAATTTGTCTTCGCTTCCCTTGGTTGGGAGAATTGCCGCTCTCTGTGCACTCTCCGTTGCAGTCGATATATAAAACTGTTCCGTTTGTGCTCGCCTATCGTCGGAATCCACCATCTCGCTCGTATCTCCGGGGTCGGTATCACATCCAGAAGACAACAACAGTGCCGTTAGAAAAACTCCCGGTACGCTGCGCCGGTTCATAGGATTCTTGCTCGTTTCTTGTGGTGCTTGACCGTCGTCCGAACGCGTGCGTGGTGCGATCACTTGACATTTCTCCAACTATGCCCCACATGGAAGACCATAGCGGTTTGGCAAGGCCTAGTCCAACCTCGACGGGCAGACCGCAGTCGATCTTCGCAATCCCGCCTCGCATCCCGCGCGTACTGTATCCGGGCAACGACTCGTGTCGATCTGTCCCTTCCCACCGGCAGCCGCAGGCCAATGCACCTTTCGCCGTTCGCTGTCCCGCCGCGGAAAACTCTTCAATCGGGCACGTTACCCCGAACGACCAGTCCGGTACAATCTATGGCACAGGGCGGCGAGGGCGCGCGACCGGCGTACAGCATCCACACGAAGCATTTCTCCGTCGGTCCGCAGCGCAACGCATCCCGCCGCGGCCGACCATAGAGGACGTTATGGCAACCCGAACTGCAATCTTCACCTGGGCCTTCCTGGCAATCGCGCTGTTGACTACTGCCGACGCGCACGCGCGAGAGAAGCCCAACGTGATCATCGTCATGGCCGACGACATCGGGTTTGAGTGCTACAGCCACAAAGGCAGCGAGTTCTACGCAACGCCCAACATCGACCGGCTGGCCAAAACCGGCGCCGAGTTCACGCAAGCCTATTCGCAACCGATTTGTACGCCGTCGCGCGTGCGGATCATGACCGGCTGTTACAACTTCCGAAACTACACCCGCTTCGGCGAACTGGATCTCCGCGAGCCGACGTTCGCCACGATAGTCAAGTCGGCCGGCTATGCGACCGCGATTGCCGGTAAGTGGCAGCTTTCGCCCGGCGACTTGCAGGGCCCGCACAAAGCCGGCTTCGACGAATACTGCCTGTGGCACTTCGCCTCCGCGCATGCCAAACAGAAACGATCGAACATTCCGCGAGAGCTGCGAAACAAGGGCCCGCGCTACAAGTCGCCCACGCTTTACGAAAACGGCAAACGCGTGCCGGCCACAACCGACAAGTACGGTCCGGACCTGGTGTCGGACTTCATCTGCGACTTCATCGAACGCAAGAAGGACGAACCGTTTCTGATCTACTACCCGATGATTCTGACGCATTCGCCGTTCGTGCCGACGCCCGACAGCGACGACTGGGAAACGACCGACAGGAGCCGCCGGCCGATCGAGCACTTCCGCGACATGGTCGCGTACATGGACAAGATGGTCGGCAAGGTCGTCGCCAAGCTCGACGAAGCAGGAATCCGGGACGAGACGCTGATCCTGGTGACCGGCGACAACGGAACCAATCGAAGCCTGACGTCGCCCTTTCCGCCGCGGGGCGAGATTCGTGGCGGCAAGGGCACGATGCAAGACGCGGGCAACCGTGTCGCGTTTGTCGCCAATTGGCCGGGCACGATCAAGCCCGGCACAATCGTGGACTCGCCGATCGGGTTCGCCGACGTGCTGCCGACGGTTGCCGAGGTGACTGGATCGACGTTGCCCACCGCCCACGACGGCCAAAGCCTGCTGCCGCTGATGCAGGGCGATTCATCCAATGCGCGCGGGTGGATGTTTCAGTCGTATTCCAAGAGCGGCCCCGGCACGGCGCCCTACCGGTGCTTCGTGCGCGACGCCAACTGGAAGCTGTACGCCGACGGTTCCTTGTACAACGTGCCGAACGATTGGCTGGAGAAGAGCCCTGTGACGGGTCCGGAAGGCGAAGCCCATCGCAAACGCTTGCAGCCCATCCTCGATCGGATCCTGGGCGACGCGCCCGAGGAACTGATCGACCGCGGCGCTCGGGCAAGTTCGTAGTTAGATCCTCAGAAGTCCGCCAGATCCCAATGCCGGCGATTCCCAGATCTCGGACCGACGGCGCAGGCGTCATCGCGACGTGACTCGCAGGTAGTAGCCGTCGGGATCGGCGATTCGAAAGTCGGTCAATCCCCACGGCCGTTTGCGCAGCGGCGACAGAATCCGCGCCTTGCCGCTTTGCTTGACCTGTAAGTAGAAGGCTTGCACGTCGTCGACTTCCAGGACGATTTCCGTCCCCAACCCGCGGCGCTCCTGTTGGACTTCGGGTCGAAAGTGGTGCGGCTTGGGCAGGTTGGCCACCGGGCCCAGGCCGATGACGACGGAACCCGACCGGACCGGCACGTACGTCGGCCCGCCGCGCATTCGTTCGAACCCCAACACGCCCGTGTAGAAGTCGATCGACTTCTGCATGTCGGCAACGAACAGCTCCAGTCGCAGGGTCATGCCGGTCGGTTTGCCGTCCGGTTGCACCTCGTCGGCCAAGACAGTCGTCGCCGCGGCAGACGCAGCAAGCGCCACAATTGCGAGCGACACGATCGAACGGGTCTTCATGGTTCGCCCTCAGTCAAGTGCGACGGGGAGCATGGCAAGCGTTTCAGTCGTCGCCGCGCGGTCTTCCCAGTACTCGGAGCCACCGGCAATTCCGCCGGATCCGCCGACGCTCGGCATCGGTCCATTGTCGCGAGCACCGACACCGAAGCAAGCACGCCGCCCGCCGTCCGATTTTTCTCGGAGTGCTGGCTGGTGCGCGAGAGATCCGAAGAGTTCAACGGCGCCAATGCGACGTCAGGCGCGTCCAACTCGGCCATAGTCCCGATTTGAGCGTGCTCACGACGGCAGCGACCAGGAAGAACAACAGCCCCCAAGTCAACTCGTTGAGTCCTGCGACCCGATGTTGCAAGAGCGTGTACATCCGACCGAGATAGACAGCGCTTCCCACCACAGCCGAGGCGACCGCACCCGTGTATAACCAGGCATCACCCGTCACCCGGCTGTACGCGGCGATCACCAAAGTCATGGCGAAGGGATATAGCATCCGTGCCCAACCGGGTACGTCACCGCCGATTGGCGCCTCGGCCCATGCTGCATTCGAAGCGAGCAAAACCGCCAGCACGACTGCGGCTTTCCGTACGTAGCCACCCGTCCGATCCCGGTACCAATAGCCGGCTGCGAGCAGCAGCAAAAGCAACAGATGAATCGGGAGTAGCGCCCGCACGTCATGGAACCACGTGCCGTGTCCGGCTACCGCTACGGACGCCCAGGCGGTGCACAAACCGGCGACCACGTCGACCGAAAGCCGAAACCGCATGCCTGCCAGGATCAGCCAAGCGCCGGCCATTGCCAACGGCACGGGGTCGACGCGCGTCCAGTCAAATCGCGCGCCGATCAGCGCAAGGCCGACCAGCGTGATGGCCATGGGATATCGCGCCACGGCAACTCCACGAACCGAAGCGAACAGGTAGAATCCAGTCACCATCCACAGTGTTGCAACGGTAGGCGAAGCCCCAAGCGTTGCTTCGAATTGGACCAAGAATCGCTGATACACGGGGTCGGCAATGGGCCCGAAAAATGTCATCAAGACCAACAGCGGCGCAAGGAACAACGCTCGACCGACGCCCCGTCGCGAGCCGGCAGCGAGTCCTCCTTCGAGCAGCAACACACACAGGGCCCATCCGAGAGGCACCAAGAAGTACAGCCCAAAAATGCTGTTCTCTGCGCCGACAAAGTGCAGCGATCGACAAAGGTAGTAGGCTCGAAGCGAAACGCAAAAAACGAGCGTTCCGAACAGCACCCACGGATACAAGGGCCATTGCCAGGGGCTGCCGTTGCCCGCTACATACGCGGGACCGCGGCGCACAGCCGGAATCAGGCAAAGGAAAATCACGGCCCCGACCGACGCGAATCCGAGTAGCTGCCATCCCAAGACAGGGTCGTGAGGCGTGACCAGACGCGGCGCGAGCACGAGCGGATAGAGGAATTGCAGTGCGAGCAGCATATGGAACGGCACGCGATACAACAACCCGAGCCGAAGCCGCACCGAGTGCAGCAAGATTTCACTGACTCCGGCCGCGAAAATCCAGCCAAAAACGTAGTACCAGGCCGTTTCGTCCGGCCGGTTCGCCAACCGCCCGTCGAACGTGACGGAGATCCCAAGGAACATGAGGACGACCATGATCAAGATGCTCCGCGCGTCGTCCCATACTCTGCCGAGACGAATCACCAGCAGCGCGGTCAGCGCCAGCAACAACGTGTACCCCATCAAACAAAGCGTTAATGCCCAAGCGTCGAACTGGCCGCTTCCTACCGGAAATGAAGCGCGCAAGCCAGAGAACACCAACCAGGCGCTGGCGATGTAGAAGGGGTTGTGCGTGTAGAGGAACCGGCCGCAGCGAATCGCGAAATCGCTGGCCGTGGCCGGCGCGTAGTTCTGTTTCTCGCTCGCCAGCAGGGCCGAATCAGCTTGGCGCGCATGGGCGCCCGGTTGCGGACCGTTCATCGATCACCTCCTACACGCTAGGGCTTGTCGCGCTATAATGAAACGCCAGGGCCAGGCGGCACCATCCGCAGGAGACGAGACTGTTCCAGTTTTCGAGAACCGAAGAGACGTGCGGAATTCGCGAGCGAAGTCCAACCGTATTCTGCCGCGAACAGCCCAATCGTGCAACAATCGGTTGTCGGGACGAATGGTTGTTCCAACACCTTTTGTCCAAGCGACAAAACGCTTCACGGAACAACATCGGTGTCGTGCAATTTGCGACCGGACGCAATGCGAAACGGGCTCGTATGATAATCGTCCGCGTAGCGTCCGCCCCCCGAACTCGGACGGCCACCGCCCGAAGCGCTGAACGTGTTCACGGCCGTAATCTTCGTGCTGGAGACGAGGAACGGCTAGAAGGAACGGCCCGCCGCACAAGACGCGCAGGCGGTGAATCAAAAAGCGGACCGCCTGAGGCATTCGTCTGAATGTCGCGGAGACTTTCGGGTCTCGACTATCGAAGATATCCGTGTCCGCTGGATCCGCCGACGAGCTGGATGCCAAAATGATCGACGCAGCCGATCCGCAAGAGATCGACTGCGTCGCGCGTACGACAGGTTGGAAAGAACGCCGAGCTACGGCTCGCTCGGGCGAGGCACTCCAAGATCGTTCGCGTCGTCCTGGATCGCCTCGGCCGGAACCGACGGGTTGTCGGCCGGCTGGGGATCGGCGATCGGTTGCGTCGTTGCGCTAGGTTGCGGGTTCACCTCGGTTAGAGGATTGTCCGCCGATTCGGTCTCGGAGGCTGACACTTGATCCCAAGGACGGCGGTATAGTTCCCAACCGTTCTTGGTGGCAGCGAAACTATATTGGCCGTCAGCCAGTTGGTAACGGGCCACGTCCTGTCCATTGCCACGGTCAAAGCGAATGGTTCGGGGCATGCGGCCGGTAAACTCCATCTGCTCGCCGGGCCTTAGCCGCTGGTGTTGGCCATTGACCGAAAAGTGAAGCGTGGCCTGGTTGTCCTCAGGATTGACGACAGCGGCGCGATAGGGCTCAGCATCGGCCGGCGGGTTGCGGTCAACGGTATCGTAATACTGATTCGAGCCACGATAGTACGTCCGGTAGTCGTCGCGATAGCCGGGATACCGCGAGTCACGCCACCCATAATCGTTATTGTTATAGAAGCGGCCATCGTTGCCGTTGTAGTACCGGCCATCGAAGCGGTTGTCAAAACGGTTACCGTACGGGTTGCCGCGTTGTCCCGGATAGTAGCCAGAGCGGCCCTGGTAGTCGTACCCCATGGCCGCACCTGCCGCGCCCCCGAGATCGCCTTCGACCGCGCCGCCGATGATGCCGGGAAGGTTTGCTTGCTGCGCCCCTGCTTCGCTGGTCAAAGCCGCGCATGCCAAAAACGCGGCAACTGTGGTGAGAGAAGCGAGCCTAATCATGTGTGTTCCTCCTTCGGTTCGAACGAAAGTTGGCTGCGACGGATGCGGAGCCGACCTGCTGCCACTGCCACGCCGCCTGGTTTGGTGCCGACGCTCCATGTGCGCTGGGATAAACTGCCGCCTCAAAAACGTCGACAAAAAGGCGATGCAAACGACGTGCCGTTCAAGTCGATCGAAGGAGGTCGTATGGGTGGTGGCGTGCCGTGCGAATCACGGTAACGAGGGAATTCATCTAAGGATTTCTCGATCACATTAACGCATGCCAGCTTAAGCGCGATCGCGATGAAAACCCCGCCGAAAACGACCACCAGCCATTGATGGCACCGATCACGCGCTGGTCGCGGCGCGAACAACCTGTTTCCCAAACGGCCAACCGCAGCCGCCGGTTCGGTCGCCCCGGCGCTCGCCCCGCCGGCTCCTTTGCGCGTTGGATCGTTCAGCACACTCGACGGACGATGGTCCAGCCATCCAGCGCGGCTGTCGCACGGGGCGAATCGCGTTCCGCCACGGTCTTCCCATGCCTCGCACAACCCGTCCGACGGACTTGAGTCAAAACCGACGGCCGCCGCCAATCGGATGCATTTTCTCTGCGCACTAATCGGCTGTGCCACCTGTGCCGGATAGGACACGCGAAACCCTTCGCTGATCCGGCGTTCTTTCCGAGCGTGCAAAGTTTGCCCGACACGCACGACGTTCAAATTTGACTTCGCTTTACTGACAGGTATGTTCGATTATGTCTCCATTTTGCAACAGGTTGCCGTATCGAACCCACCGGGCCCGCCACGCCGCTCACCGCGCGGGCCGCGCTTGTTGCCCAACGCGTTGCCTCCCACAGGCGCCGTTCCTACCATTACATACCGTGAGGTCGGTCATGCTTCGCTTCACCATCGCCACCACTGCTTGCCTGGTCGCGGCCACCGCCTCGGCTCAGCAATGGGCGGAGAAAATGTTCACCGAGCGCAGCGTCGACTTCGGCGCCGTCCCCCGCTCGTCGAAGGTCGAACACGCGTTCGTGATCACCAACCCCTACCAACAAGACATCCACATCGCCGGCGTGCGCACCAGTTGCGGCTGTACCGAGCCGCGGGTCGTCAAAGACACGCTCAAGACGCACGAGCAGGGCGCGATCATCGCCGCATTCAACACCCGGGCCTTCAGCGGACAACGCAGCGCCCGGCTGACTGTGACGATCGACCAGCCGCAATGGGCCGAAGTCGAGCTAAACGTCAAAGGCTATATCCGCACCGACGTCGTGCTTGAGCCGGGCCAGGTCAACCTCGGCTCGGTGGCCGAAGGCGACACGGCCCAACAGTCGATCAAGATCGAACACTACGGGCGAGACGATTGGCAATTGACCGGCGTCTCGTCGAACCTGCCGTACATCAAGCCGACGCTCAAGGAAGCCTCGCGGACGTATGGCCACGTGATTTATGATCTGGACGTCGAATTGTCTGGCGACGCTCCGGCCGGCTACGTGCACGACGAGCTGATGGTGACGACGAACGACCGCCGGGTTGAGTTTCCGGTGATCGTCGAGGGCCGCATCGTGGCCCCGCTGACCGTCAGCCCCGCCGCCCTGATGCTGGGCACGGTGACTCCGGGCCAGAAAGTGACCCGGCAGATCGTGGTGCGTGGCACGAAGCCGTTTACGATTCTCGACGTGCAGTGCGACGACGAGGCGTTTTCGTTCAGCGTGCCGGCCGACCAGCAGGCCAAGCCGGTCCACCTAATCCCGGTCACGTTCGAGGCGGGTGAGACGATCGGCAAGATCAACCGCACGATCACGATCGTCACCGACCTGGGCGACCGCTCGACCGCCGAGATCACGGCCATCGGCCACGTCAGCACGCCGCTGGCGAGCAAGTAGTTCGGGCGAGCGGCCTGCTAAATGGTCGAACGATAGGCTTATCGGCTGAGTGGCGGCTTGCTCGATTAAACGGCGGCGCGGCCTGACGCCAACACGGACGGCCACCGGCCAACGTGAAAGCGATCGATCACGCGCTGTTGATGCGGCAACGGACCGCCGCGGACAGCAATCGTCGAGTACCGAATCAACCCAAACCGGGCTGGTGGCCCTGCCGCCGGCCCGGTTTTCGTTGCGCGGATGTCGCGACAGGCTTTGCACTTCAATCCGCGGCTCTCGACCGCGCCCCCGCAAAAACGAAACAAAAAAGGTCCCCGTTCTCCCTTTTTGACTGCGCCCCGAGACCCTGGGCGCGTGAGTGCAATTGGCGATTCACAGCCGATTGCCGCCTGTCGTCGCCGCCCCCGGCCGGTTTTGCCAGGACCCATCGATTCCTCGCCTCGAGCCCCTCGCGCAATTGTGGATTCAGTAGTCCCAGCAGACGCGGGGGCGACCCGGATGGCATGACTTTTGCTCCCGTGTCTTGTTGAAGTGCTGAAGTGTTGTTCCGCCCGCGCCGCCTGATTGCGGCCGGCGTCGACATACCCACGGGAGAAGCAAGGTGTCGAACACCTACAAGGCAGGCGACCAAGTGAAATGGAACTGGGGCAGCGGTTTCGGAGATGGCCGCGTGAAAAGTCGCTTCGCCAAGTAAAGTTACCCGCAAGATTCAGAGCGGTGAAATCACTCCAGACGACTCGGCGGAGGAGCTTGCCTACGACATTGATACTGACGAGGCAGGAGACGTGCTGAAACTAGGGAGTGAACTGGAACCTGCGTCATGGATAACCTGACCCAACAGCAAGGGACGCTGCACACCCCGGACGGTCGCTACATCGTCGTCGACGGCGTTCTATGGCGGGCGACCAATCCCGCGTTATCGTTGCAGAAGCGGAGCGCATTGGTCAGCGAGCTGATGGCGGCACGTCGGGCAGTGAGGGCGGCAGCGTCAGATACCGAGGCACTTCGAATCGCTCGCCAGCGCGTCCATGCGGCGAAACTCCAGTTGGGCGAACGGGGACCAGTGTGGTGGGACGACGGGCAACCTGGCTGGACCAGGAATAAGGTGCTCAACTCGCCCTACGGCGCTTGGTACCGCCAGCGAGTGACGGCAAGTCCGAGCCACAACGCTCCACACGATCTGAGAACATAACTGTCAGAGAAAGGTTTACGATGTCAAATGAACCATCGCTTGTCGATCCGCGTACACGGTTTCCTCAGCCGCCCTACGACCAGCAAGAACTTCTTGACATGCCCGGTCGTACAGGCGATATGGACCCGCGTCCGAATCATGGTGAGGATTCGTACGTGGGGTCTGGGCTCCTGAAAGGCCTTACCGCCGTTGTCACGGGAGGCGACAGCGGTATCGGCCGGGCAGTCGCGCTGGCTTACGCTCGTGAGGGGGCGAACGTTGTCATCGGTTATCTGTCCGAAGACTCGGACGCCGAGGAATCTCGCAAGCTGGTAGAAGCAGCCGGCGGCCAAGCTCTATGCATTGCCGGTGATCTGACCGATGAGCAAACCTGCGAGAACTTGATCGGCGATGCACTACGGCACTTCGGCAAACTCGACATCTTAGTCAACAACGCAGCGTTCCAGTTGACGCGGGACGACCTCGACGACTTCTCCACGGCTTTGTTTGACCGGATTCTTAAGACCAATGTGTACGCCCCTTTCTGGTTGTCGCGAGACGCACTTCCCAAGCTGACCTGCGGGGGCAGCATTATCAACACAGTGTCGATCCAGGGGTACGATCCCTCCCCGGAATTGCTCCCCTACGCCGTTACGAAATCGGCCTTGATCGGCATGACGAAGGGGCTGGCCAAGCTTGCGATTGATCGAGGAATCCGAGTAAACGCCGTAGCCCCCGGACCCGTCTGGACGCCGCTGATTCCCGGTTCGCTCCGACAGGAAAAGGTACGTCAGTTCGGTGCCAACACGGTTTTTGGCCGGGCCGCCCAGCCCGCCGAACTGGCGCCGCTCTATGTCTGGCTGGCTTCCCCCTCGGCAAGTTATGTCACTGGGGAAGTGTTCGGTGCGACCGGGGGGCGGACTCCTGTTTAACGACAGGTGACTGCGAAGAAGGATGCTGATGGACTCGCCGCTGCTAGCCCTAACTGCGTCAGAAGCATTGAGAATCCTGCTAGCTGTCGCAGCGACATACGTTTCCATCCTAGCCTTTACGCGTGTCTGTGGCCTCCGGAGCTTTTCGAAGATGTCGGCCGCCGACTTCGCGATGACCGTGGCAGTCGGGTCCCTGTTCGCTTCAACGATCGCCACTGGCCAACCTTCACTGGCAGCGGGCATATTGTGCATCGCGCTATTGTTCGCCGGACAGTGGTTTGTTGCATGGGCCAGGCGATTCTCGCCGGCCGTGTCCAAGTTCGTTGACAACGAGCCGCTGCTGCTTATGCGGGGCGCCAACATATTGGACGAAAATTTGGCACGTGCCAACGTCACCAGAAACGACCTCTACGGCAAGTTGCGAGAAGCAAACGCACTGAACTACGACCAAGTGGTAGCCGTGGTTTTTGAGACCACCGGAGACATTTCAGTACTTCATTCGACCGATGAAGATGCACGCTTAGAGCCTGATTTTCTACTGAACGTCAGGGGATACGATTCGTGAATCCCGAGACGAATTCGATAGAGCGACCGTTTTTCTGTAGGAACTCCGCTGGGTTTGCGGGAGCGGGTTCGCGGGTTTTCAGGTTGAGGTAGATCGTTGCGGTGTCCCAGTCTTCGCTGGTTGCTTGCAGGATAGTGGTGACCAACCGCAACGGCAGGGCCTCGTTGGGGAACAGAATGGCGACGCTGGTGCGGCGTTTGCTTTTGTCGTTGGCGAAAAAAAACCCCGTCCCCATCTTCCCTGTGCCATCGACCCTTCCGCTCAGGCAAACTCTGACGGCAAACGTCTGACGTTTGATGAAACGTGCGCAAACGTCCGATGACGAAATGTAGGTCGCGCTCCGCCGTCAACGGATCGCGCCGCGACGACCAACAACGAGCATCCACGAAACGCAGGAAACGACCGTCATGCCATCCTCGCCCCGCCGTCGCCCAGCCGCCGAAGGTCCAAAGGTTCGGGCCACGCTCTACCTGTCGGCCGACGTTTTGAACCAGGCCCGCAACGCCGCCGTCCACCTGGCCGGCTATCCGGAACGCCTGACGCTGACCAAGCTGGCCGAGAGCGCGCTCCGTACGGAACTGAAACGGTTGAAGCACTGCTACAACGGCGGCCAAGACTTTCCCGAACGGGACGAAGATCTGCGCGGCGGCCGACCGATTGCCGCCTAAAGAGGCCAACCAAACTGCCGCACAACAAGCCGCCGCACGCCGCGCCGCAACAACGAATGCCGCACCACAAGCCGCCACACGCCGCGCACCCCTTCCGGCCCACGGAACCCAATCTGTGAAACGACTGCCGGCCATTGCCGTTGTCTTGCTGATGGCATCGAGTGCACTCACTCGATCCGCCGCCGCTCCCTGGCCGCAGTACCACGATGCGTACGCGCCGCCGCCGACCACGTCGCAACCGCTCAACACCATGCTCCGCGGACCGTCGCGCTCGCCGTCGCAAATCCATCCGGCCGTCGTGCGGATCGTCGCCCCCGGACACAACAGCATGTCGTTCGGCTCCGGCACGCTGGTTTACGTCGGCCACAACCATGGGCTGGTGATCACCAATTGGCACGTCGTCAACGAAGCCACCGGCCAGATCTCGGTCCACTTTCCCGACGGCTTCTACTCGCCCGCCACGATCCAAAAAGTTGACCGCGATTGGGACCTGGCCATCCTGTCGATCCGCAAACCGAATGTCGAACCGGTGCCGCTGGCCACGCGCGCTCCGCACCCCGGCGAGCTGCTGACTATTGCCGGCTACGGTTCGGGCGAGTATCGGGCGGCCACCGGGCAGTGTACGCAATACGTTGCCCCCGGATTGCGGTTTCCGTTCGAGATGGTCGAAGTGGCCGTGTCGGCGCGCCAGGGCGATTCGGGCGGGCCGATCTTCAACGAACGGGGCGAACTGGCCGGCGTTCTGTTCGGCGAAGGGGACGGGCGCACCTCGGGCAGCTACTGCGGTCGCGTCCGTTGGTTCCTGGCCAGCATCGAGCCCAGCACTGCCGGCAACGGCGAACTGATCGCCAGCAAACCGTTGATCCCAGTCGCGCCGCGTCCCGGGTCTGCCGGTGGGACCGACGACGCCGATCCATTCGCCCGAACGGCCGCGCCGGCCCTGGTCGCGGAGTCTTCACGATCGACACCCCAGTCGATGCCGCCATCCACGCCCGCACTGCCGCCCAGTGTTCACACGGGCCGCACGATGACCACGGTTTCCAGCGACTCGCCGGCGACCGACTTCAGCGCGGCAAAACCTCCGGTGGCCAGCACGCGGGCCGAGCCGCAGCCGCCGCAGGTGATCGGCTGGACCGACATTGCCGGTGAGACCCTGGGCCAACAGGTCAAGACCGTGTTGGCCGCCATCGGTGTCCTGGCGATGCTCTTGCACGTTTTGAAGTGGATGAGCACGGAGCGAACCGAGCCCGCATAGCGGCGTGCGGGGCGGAAGTCGTCTCTCGTTGTCAGGCGGCGTTGCGGTAGAATACGGATGGAAATCGCAGCGACCGGCGGCGGATCAATCTTGGTCGCCCCGCGGCTCGCAACGCGACAAGGCTTGTCCCCAGGGACGCACGCAGCATGCCCCCCGTGGTCCAGAAGACGTCGAGCGAAGAACGGCTACCCGGACTGACGGCGGCCGAGTTGGACGATGCCATTCGGATGGCGGATCCGGCGGCGCTGTTGGTGTCTCCGCGCATCCTGCGCCGGGTGATCAAGATCGATGCCGACATTGGCGGCATTGGCCTGCGTGTTCCGCATCGCAAGACATACGTGATCAGCCGGCAGCGTTTGCTCGAGATCGTGGATCGCTCCGAGCTCGACGTCATGCCGTCGGCCGAGCTGCCGGACACGGTGATTCTCATCGGCCGGCCCAACACCGAAGCGCTCGACGAGCTGCCGCCCGAAACGGCGTTGACGAAATTCTGGCGACAGTTGTTTCACGCTCGGGTCCATCTGGCCTTCGAGCGGCTGATTGCCGCCGGCAAACTGGGCCCGAACGAAGTTGCCAACCGCATCGCGGCGATTGGCAAAACCGAGTTCGACGAGGTTCGGCTCGTCTTGCGACAGGAAGAGTACCTCTTGCCGCCAAAGGACGACGTCTCGACGTACGTCGAATTCGCGGCCGTGTATCTCGAGCTGCGGTACTTCGCGCCGAGCACGCTGCCGAGCTACTTTCCGGCGATCGAGGATCCGTACTACGTCCACGACGTTTTGAACCGCGATTTCAACAGTTGGGAGACGCTGATGGCCACGCGCCTGCCCGGCGCGCCCATGCCCAACTGGCGCGAAGACGCGTCGCACAACGAGCCCCTGACGTTTGTCGACCCGGTTCACGAAGTCCACGCCGGCCCGCGCCAGACCGTCGCCGGGCGTCGTTCGGACCGCACGGCCAGCGCGCTGTTGTCTCGGGCCGATCGGGCGCGGCGCGTGGGCAATCTGATGCGGGCAGCCATCCTGCGGACCCGCGCTGCGCATCATGCCGGTCCGGAGGTCGCGCTGCAATCGCGCGAAAGTGCCCGTGCCGAACTGGCCCGGCTGGCGCGCCGCTTGCAAAAAGCGCTCAAATTCGGCCATAGCGAAGCCGCCGAGTGGACCCGCGCGCTCAACGGGCTGATCGAGCAGACGGCGCGCGGCATCTGGACACCCGAAGCCCGCCTGCTGTACGACCTGCAAAAAGTGTGCGTGGACCACGAGCGCGGGATCTATACGCTGGACGTCATCGGTTGGGCGATGTCGCTGGGCAGCAAGAGCTTGAAGCGGTTTTTGCCCGGCCAGCGCGACGTGCTGGTCACGAAGCATCTGCGCAGCGCGTCACGGCGCGTCCGCTCCGTGCGGCTGTCGCCCATGGCGCGCACGCAACTGGCCTCGCTGTTGCAGTCGGCCGTGCATCGCTCCGAAGGGCACTTACGGTCACGGTTCAAGCCGTTGATCGAGCGCGCTCTGGATCGCGTGAAACTCCTCCCCCAGAATCCTCCCGAACGGGTCGCCCGCGGCAAGCTCGTCGACGAGGTCCTGGACCGCATCGTGAAACGGGGTTACTTGACGATGAGCGACTTGCGCGACGCCCTGTCGCGCAACAATCTTAAGCTGCCCGATTTGGCCAGCGCCCGGCAGTTCGTCGTCGGCGATCAATTGCTCCAGGCCGACCGCCGTATCGCGGCCCGACTGGACGGCGTTTACCACGCGGGCGAAGTCTACTTGCGCTGGCCGCAGCGCCTCAGTTCGCTGGCATTCGGTACTCCGCTGGGACGGATGCTGACGCGCTACGTCGCGCTGCCGTTTGGCGGAGCATACATCGCCCTGGAGGGCCTGCAGCACCTGGCCAACCTGGTCGTGGAATACTCGAGCGACCACCAGACGCAGGTTCATCTGGCGACGTTGCCCGCCGTCATTCTGGTGGGCACGTTTCTGTTGGGGCTGATGTACAACCAGCGGTTTCGCGCGATCTGTCTCGATGCGCTGGTGCGCATCGGCCAGGTTTGCCGCCGCGTGTTCGTCGACCTGCCCTCCTGGTTGATCCGGCTGCCGGCCATTGCGCGGATCATCAAGAGCTGGCAGTTTCGGGCCTTTGTGCGGTACTTGTTCAAGCCGCTGGTCGTGTCGGTCTTTGCCGGCATGCTCGTGGCGCTTGTCTCCGACGCCGAAGTAAGTCTGTTTACGGCGCTCGGCTTTTTTCTGGTCGTCAATCTGTTGCTCAATTCGCCGATCGGCCGCAACGTCGACGAAATGGTCACCGACTGGATCGTGCAAACCTGGCACCGCATTCGGATCCACGTGTTTGCCGCCCTGTTCCGCTTCATCATGGATCTGTTCAATCGCATTCTGGCGACGATCGAACGCTTCCTCTACACGGTCGACGAGTGGCTCCGGTTTCGGGCCGGAGAGCGCCGGGCGGCGACGGTGGTCAAGGCCGTGCTCGGCTCCGTGTGGTTTTTCGTCAACTACTTCATCCGCTTTTGTGTCACGCTGTTGGTGGAACCGCAGGTCAACCCGATCAAGCACTTCCCGGTCGTCACCGTCTCGCACAAGATTCTGCTCCCCCTGTTGTTCCCCCTGAAAAACGCATTGGAAGGCCCGCTCGGCCAGGCGTGGGCGTCGCTGATCGCCGGACCGGTCATCTTCCTTCTGCCCGGCGTGTTCGGGTTTTTGGTCTGGGAGCTAAAGGAAAACTGGCGACTGTACGAGGCGAACCGGCCGCCCAACTTGAACCCGGTGCCGATCGGGCAACACGGCGAAACCATGGTGCAACTGTTACGGATCGGGTTCCGTTCCGGCACTATTCCCAAATTGTTCGCCAGGCTCCGCCGTGCGAATCGCAAAGCAATCTACACCGACAACTCGAAAGCCTGTACCAAGTACATCGACAGCCTGCGAGACGTCAGCGAAGAGGTCCGCAAGTTCGTCGACCGCGAGCTGGTCGAGGTGTTGCACGAAAGTCGCAGTTGGGACGACCGCTCGACCACGACCGGCGAAGTCCGGCTCGCCTGCAACCGGATCCTGATCGAGCTCTACTTCCCCGATTTGGCCGAGGACAGCCTGTGGCTAGCGTTCGAGGAAGAAAAGGGTTGGCTCGTCGCCTCGGTGCATCGCCGCGGCTGGATCGACACGCTCAGCGCCCAACGCCGCCACACGTTTGCCAGCGTGCTTGCCGGATTCTACAAGATGGCCGGCGCCACGCTGGTGCGCGAACAGATCGAATCACAGCTCGAACCCGGCTCGCGCGGATACGACATCACCAATGACGCGTTGGTGGTCTGGAGCGGCGACAACCGGTTTCAGCGATCGTACGCGCTGGCAAATTGGCCCGGCGCGAGCCCGCGGCACCCGACCGACGACACTCCATTTGGCAGCTTCGCCGAGCATCGGCGCCAGTGGGTCTTTGCGGCCACCCCCATCACCTGGCGCCGCTGGGTCGTCACCTGGGAGCTTGACCAACTCGACGGCGCGTCGAAGCACGACGTGCTGGAAAACGTCACCGTCCTGCCGAGCTAATCGGCCGGCGGCCACGACCGGTTCCGCTCACTTAAGCGACTGCAAGTAAGCGACCAGGTCGCGCAGCTCACGCTGGCTGATCGTTTTTTCCAGGCCCTCGGGCATGATCGACGTCTTGCTGGGCGTAATTTCGTCGATCGCGTCACGCGCCACGCGGATTTCCTCCCGCTGGGCCGTGCGCAAGTACATGGCCGATGCCGTTTCGCGGCCAAGCAACCCCGAATGAACCTTGCCGTCGGTCGTGACGACGTTCAGGCTCTCGTAGCCCCGTGCGAAGCTTGCACTGGGGAACAGAACTGCCTCCAACAAATCGCGCCGCTTGCGGGCTTCGCCAATCTTCGACAGATCAGGCCCGATGCGCTCCCCTCGCGGACCCACCCGATGACACGCAGAACACGCCGCGCGGCGGCCAAAGAAAACGTCCTCGCCCAGGGCCACGTCACCATGGCCCAGTGAAGTTTCGAGCGCGTCCAGCTTCGCGGCACGATCGGAATCGTCCAACGACGTTCGCGCTAACAACGGACGTGCCGCGATCTGCACGGCAGCCGGATACGCGTCGAACACTTGCCGCAATCGATCGGCCGGAACGCTTGCCAGCGCCGGCGCCTTCTCGAGCGCCGACACCAGGGCCAGCCCCACCGGCTCGCTCGGTTGCCGCTCGAACGCCTGCAACAACCAGACAAGTTCCAACGGCCCGCACTGGGCAATCAACTCCACCAGCCGGCCCATCTGTCGAGCGGGCAATCGACTCTGGCCCAGTGCTTCGGCAGCCGCCAGGCGATCGGCCAACGATTCGGCGCCGCTCAATTGGTCGATCAAGAACGCGCACGCCGCGTCGTCCAAGTCGGGTCCGCTGACGCTGGCAGCTTGAAACGCGGCCAACCGCACTGCCGCTGATCGCGCCGCCTCGGACCCGAGTTCGAGCAATCGGTCGGAAAACGGTGCAGCGCCCAGCGCGGCCGCCGTCAAAACTGCTTGCCGCACAACCTGCCGATCATCCGACGCCAGACTTGCCAGCACCGCTTTGCGGTAAACGTCCGGCGGCTGTTCGTTATCGATCGTGGCAATCACTTCCAGCAGCATCAGCCGGACCTGCTTGGCCGTTGCCCGCTCTGAAAGCGCACCGGCCACCAGCTCTTGCACGGCGGGCCGTTGACCCAGCGCCGCAATGGCGCCCCGGGCCGTGGCCAGTTCGTCGTCCGACGGAGACGGCTGCGCCAGCCACTGTCCGGCGACGCTGACAATTTCGTCGGCCCAATCCGGATTCCCGGCCAGCACGCCGACAATCGCCTCCAACAGCGCCGGATCACTCGTTCGCAATAGCGGCGCAACCTCGTCGCGCGTCAGTTGCCCATCGTCCATCTGATCCAGGGCCACGAGCGCGCCGCGGCGCGCCGAGGGCGACTGATGAGACAGCCCTTCGATCGTCGCGTCGCGATCATTGATCTCGATCAACGCGTAAACAAGCGCGTGCTCCAGGAAACGGTCGGCCGGTTTTTCCAGCTCGGCAAGCAATACGCTCACCGCCTGGGCATCGCCCAAGCGTCCCAGCGCCGTGGCGGCCTCGCGGCGCACGGCCGGCTCGTCCTGCGCAACCAGGTCCAGCAGGATCGGTAGACTCTCGGCGTCTCGCAACACGCCGCACGCGTGCGCCGCCGCCTGACGTGCCGGCGCGTCGTCGTCGGACAACACCTGACGCAGCAACATCCGTGCGTTTTCCGAACCGTTGCGGGCCAAGGCCCACACCGCATGCTGCCGCGCGTGATAGTCCGGGTTCTCGAATAGCGCCGTGGCGAGCGCACCCATCGCGGCGTCACCCCGCTCGGCAAGCACCTCGATTGTCCGTTCGACCACGGCCGGTCGCGGATCGCCCAGTTGATCGGCCATTTCAGTGTCGGAGATGCGGTCCCAATCCATCGCCAGCCCGCGCGGATCGGCAGGCGGCTTCGCGTCGATTCGGCGAATGCGATAGATCGCCCCGCCAACTTCCGGTTTCGCGATTTGCGAGGTGGGACAGCCGATCCGAAACCATCCGCCCGTGTCGACGACCAGCAAACTCCCGTCGGCGTCCTGCAACACGTCGGTCGGATGAAAGTCGGCACTATCCGAAGTCAGGAAGTCCTCGTCGGCACACTCGTAGGTCGCGCCCCGCGGCGTTAGCACGTGGCGCATGACCTTGTGCGTGTTGAACTGTGTCGAAAATAGATTGTCGCGGAACTCCTCGCCCCACGCCGTTCCCTGGTAGCACATCAATCCCGAGGGCGCGGTCACGCCAAACCGCGTCAGCGCCGGCATCAACGGTCCGGTCCGCTTGAACTCGCTGGTGCAGGGATGCTTTTTGGGATACACCCCGCCGTAGACAAAATGAACGAGCGCGTCGTGCCGGGCGCTGTCCGGATTGTAAAACGTCATCGAGCCGATCTTGTCACCGGCCGACGTAAAGGCCAGTTCGACCGGATTGTCCATCCCGCCGCCGCAGAAGACTTCTACGTCGCTGCCGTCTGGTCGGCAAGAAAAGACGCGCGCCGCCAGCCCCTTGCTCGTGGTCTTGCCGGCGTCGTCGTGAAATTCGTGGCCGTGTCGCCCATCGCACCAGGCGATCCGGCCGGTCGGCGTGATGAAGCATCCGTGGATGTCGGCGGCGTTGCCGGTAAAGCCGAACTTACCGACCAATGCGTCGCGCTTGTCAGCCACGCCGTCATCGTCGGTGTCTTCCAATCGCCAAATCGAAGGCGGACTCGCCACATACAGCGCGCCGCGATACCAGGCCGCACCCTGGGGAAAGGTCATCCGATCCGCAAACAGCGTGCTGCGGTCGAAGCGCCCGTCGCCGTCCGTGTCCTCCAACATGCGGATCATGTTGGGCTTCTTTTCGAGCAACTCGTCGGCCGGCAGATTCAGGCCCGCGTTGTCGGCGACAAACAACCGCCCGCGATCGTCGAACCCGGCCATCACGGGATGTTGGACCAGCGGTGCTGCGGCGACCAGTTCGACGGTATAGCCCGGCGGCACGCGCAGCGTCGCCAGCGTCGCTTCGTCGGCCCGCGCCAGCCGGTTCGTCGGACTGCCCGCGACAATCGTCACCACCGTGGCCCAAGCGGCCAAGACCCATCGCACCCGCATCAGCCGTCTCACTCCTTTGCCGCTTTTTCAGCCGGCTTCTTGGCGGATTCGGGCTTCGCGTCGGCCTCTGGCGATTCGTCCGCCGACGGTTCCTGCTCGGCCAGAGTTTCTGCAGCCAGGTCTTTGCCGGCCAACAGCGACTCAAGCGCACCGCTTAATGATTCTTGCAGATCCGCCGAAACGCCGACCTTCACGACCTGCACCGTGCCGTCTTTACCGACCAGCACGGTCTGCGGGATCGCATTGGCCATGTAGGCGCGCGCCACGTCGCCGTCCTTGTCCAGTGCCACGTTCACGTCCAAGTCAGCGTTTTTCAAAAACTCGTGAATCTCGTCGGGCGATTCCTGAATGTTGACGGCAAACAACAACACGCCCTGGTCCTTGTACTTCGACGCGACCTTGTCGATGATCGGCATCGCGCGCACACATGGACCGCACCACGTGGCCCAGAAGTCCAGGATCACGACGTTCTTGTCTTTGTAGCTGGCCAAGTCGAGTTGTCCGCCGTCGAGCAACTCCAGATCGATCGCCGGCGCCGGCTTGCCCAACAAGGCGTGCGGCGACGGGGCACTGCGCCCGGCGGCTCCGCCGGTGATCATCTCCATGAGTGAGTCGGCCTTTTCCACGCCGTCGGGTACGTTGAATGCGAACGCATCCGCCTCGAATTTGGGATCGAGGTCCCAATCGTTGTAGCTGACGGTGTTCGTCGCCTTGATGCCGGCCAGCGGATTCTCGCCACCCTGCGCGGCCATCTTTTCAAACGCCTTCGCCAGGTCGGGCACAAAGCGGCGCACCAGCGGCTTGTCGCCCGCGTCGATCCAAAGCTTCCAGTCCATCTGCGTGCCCACGGCTGACAGCACGTGACACTCCACGTCGTCCACGTTCTCCTTGCCGGCGTACGTGATCGACTCGGCCGTACTAATCAATGTCTTGCCTGGGTCTTGGCTGAACACCGACATCGTCACCGGCGCGGAGTTGCCCATCGACAAGACACCCAGGATCACCGGATTGGTGAACAACTGGTCGATCGCCTTGGGCGCTTCCTCGGCGGCGTACGATTTGAACCCCTTGATGTACACATAGAGTTGCTCGCCGTCCGACCGAATGGTGGCGCCGCCACCGGCCCCCTCGTACAAGTACGAAAACTTGTTCGGCCGCTCGCCGGCCAGTTTCTGCTCGAACTTGATCGTTTGCTTCTGGCCCTGCCGCTCGACCGCAAGGTCGATGTTCACCGTGACGCGAAAACCCTCAAGCGCGCGGTAGAACTTGCTGAACTGGTCGATCACTTTCTGCGCTTCAGGGTCGACACTGTCCTCGGCAGCCGGCAGCGCACGATGGTTTGCCAACAAGGCCGCCAGAAACACGGCCGAACAGGCAGCCAGAATTGCCACGGACCGCGCCAGAGGTCGGCGTGAGAATCGGGACGTCGTCATGGTTCTTGCTCCAGGGAAGAATCAGGGTTGCCACCGGGAGCTCGGACGCGACGTCGCGGCCCAAATCCCTTGTGCCGGACCATCTGCCCGACGGTAACAGCATATCAGCGCCACCACCGCGGTGCCACGGCCCGGTCGGAGCGCTGGGCACCCGCCGGTGCCCGAAGATTTTGGCGATTCGCAAACGAAGCGCCGGAACGATCGCCGTCAATCACCGACTCAAGCAACTTGCGCACTTTGCCTGACGTTGGTCGGCGTGTGCGAAGCGTTTCGCGACTCGCGTTGTCCTACGCGTCGCGTTACGATGACCGGACCGGTTGCAAACCGCCGCAGATCAACCGCGCGCGGCCGAGGCACCGGCCGTTTGTCGCGCCGAACGCCCAAGCGCCGCGACACGGCGCCTTGCCGCGCCAGAGCGCCAACTCGGTCCCAGGATCCACCCGCCATGCAACGCTTACCGCTCGGTCCGCTCTACTACGAATATAGCCGGCACGTCAAACCGCGCCTGACCATCCGCTCCGGCGAGACCGTCGTCGTCGAAAGCGAAGACGCCTTCTCCGGCCAGATCCGCACCAACGACGACCGGCGCGACAAGACCACAATGCCGTTTAGCAATCCGCAAACCGGACCGATCTTTGTCGAAGGAGCGGATCCGGGCGACGCGCTGGCTATTACCATCGAGTCGATCGAGCCGCTGCACGGCCAGTGCGTCACGCGCACTGGCGACGCAGCGCAACTGGCGCAGTGGCTCGGCAACGATTGCCCGCACGGAACCCACGTCTGCCCGATTCGCGACGGCCAGATCCATTGGAGCGAAAAGCTCACCATCCCGTACGAGCCGATGCTCGGCTGCATCGGCACGGCGCCCTCCTGGGGCGTGCCCACCACCGTGCCGGCCGGACCGCACGGCGGCAACATGGACCTGGTCGAAGTTTGTCCCGGCAACACGATCAGCTTGCCGGTGTATGTGAAAGGCGGATACCTCTCGTTGGGAGATGCTCATGCCGCGATGGGGCACGGCGAACTGACAGCCAGCGGGTTGGAAATGGCCGCCACCAGCACGATCACGGTCCGTGTGGTCAAGAACCAGTCTCTGCCCGGTCCGCGGATCGAATCACCGAGCGAAATCATGACCGTGGCCAGCGGCGCGCCGATGGAGCGCTCCGTGGCGCGCGCCTTTGCCGACTTGATTCTGTGGCTCGAGGCCGATCACGGCTGGAACCGGTGGCGCGCCTACGACCTGTTAACGCACGTAGCCCGGATTTCGATCGGCTACTACGGCATCGGCACCATAGCGGTCAAGATTCCCAAGCGCTACCTCGAACTGGCCAGCTAGTGCGTGCCGTTGCGAGGGGCGAATCGGCCGCCGCCGGCCAATTCGTTGCGACCGCGCCGCCGGACCACTAAAATTCGCCACAGCATCGCATTGTCCGCTTGCCGCCGCATCGCGTCTCGCACTCGACGGAGATTCTTACCATGCAACGTCGCCTCGACTGGCTGCTGCCCGTTTGTCTGTTCCTTGTCACGGCCTGGTTGGCGGTGCCGCCGCTGGTTGCCGAAGAAACGGCGCTGGACCGCTACATTGCCAAGCCGGATCCGGCATATGCCTGGAAGTTGGCGCACACGTCGAAAGGCGACGGCTACACAACCTATGTAATCGACCTTACGTCGCAGCGCTGGCGCAGCGAGCAGGACGTCGACCGGCCGCTCTGGAAACACTGGCTCACCATCGTCAAGCCAGACAACCTGAAACATCACACAGGGTTTCTCTACATCGGTGGCGGCAGCAACCGCGACAAGATGCCCACCGATTCCACCGAGCGGACAATCGGCCTGGCCAAGTACACCGGCTCGATCGTGGCCGAACTCGGCACCGTGCCCAACCAGCCGCTCATCTTTAGCGACTCGACCGACGAAGAGCGCTACGAGGACAACATCATCGCCTACACACGGGTTAAGTACATTGCGACACGCGATCCGACCTGGCTGGTGCGATTGGCCATGGTCAAAAGCGGCGTCCGCGCGATGGACTGCATGCAAGAGTTCTTTGCCAGTGACGAAGGCGGCAATTGGGAGCTTGACGAGTTCGTGGTCGCCGGCGGATCGAAACGCGGCTGGACCACGTGGCTAGTCGGCGTCGTCGACCCGCGCGTCAAGGCGATCATCCCCATCGTGATTGATGCGCTGAACTCCGAGGAAATCACCCGCCACCACTACGAGGCCTACGGCTTCTTCTCGCCGGCGCTGAAAGACTACGTTCGCCATGGCCTGTTTCCGGACAAAGTCGGCTCGCCCGAGTACCGCGAGATCTTGGGCATCGAAGATCCGTACAACTACCGCGATCGAGAGCGACTGAAAATCCCCAAGTACGTGATCAATGCCTCTGGCGATCAGTTCTTCCTGCCCGACAATTCGCAGATGTATTTTTCCGAGCTGTCCGATCCGAAGTGGCTTCGCTACGTCGAAAACGTGAAGCACAATCTGGCTGGCAGCGACGCCCGCCAAAGCATCGCGTCGTTCTACCTGTCGGTGCTCGAAGACGCGCCGCGGCCCAAGATCACTTGGCAGCGGCAAAGCGACGGCGCCGTTCTGGTCATGCCCGAGGACAAGCCGCAAGCGGTCAATCTTTGGCAAGCCACCAACCCCGAGGCCCGCGACTTCCGCGTCGATACGATTGGCAAGGCCTATACCAAGTCGTCGCTCGAGCCACAGTCCGACGGAACGTATCTGGCCGAAGTCGCCAAACCGCCCAAGGGCTTCACGGCCTTCTTCGTCGAGCTGGTGTACGCGACCGGACACGAGTATCCGTTCAAATTCACGACCGACGTATACGTCGTGCCGGACATCCTTCCATTCAAAGGCCAAATGCCAAGCGGTAAGCGTCCCTAGCGCGCCGCGCGGCACCGCAGCAAGGAGTCGACAATGGCTGACAACCTGATCACGGTTCGGCGCGAAGACAATATCGCCGTCGTAACGTTGGACGACGGCAAGGTAAACGTCTTTTCGCCCGCCATGGCCACCGAGCTACAGGCCTGCTTCGACAAACTCGATCCGGAAGTCGGCGCCGTGGTTGTCACCGGACGGCCGGGCGTTTTCTCCGCCGGCTTCGATCTGAAGACCATCGCCACCGGTGATCGGAAGCTGATCACCCAAATGGTCACCTCAACCGTGCGAATGGCGATGGACGTGATGCAGTTTCCGCGACCCGTCGTCGGCGCGGCCACAGGACACTGCGTGGCGATGGGTGCGCTGTTCCTGATGACCATGGATTACCGGTTGGGCGCCCGGGGTCCGTTCAAAATCGGTATGAACGAAGTGCGCGACGGGCTGGCGCTGCCGATCTTCGCCGTCGAGTTGGCCCGCTACCGCCTGCCCACCGCGAGCCTGATCCCCAGCGCGCTGCATGCCACGCTCTACGATCCTGATAGTGCCGTGCCGGCCGGATTCCTTGACGAAGCGGTCGACGCCGAGCGGCTGATGGACGCCGCCATGGAACGCGCCAAAACGCTTTCGGCCCTGTCCAATCCGCCGTATCAGATCAGCAAGACGAATCTGGTCGCGCCGGTGCGCAACCACATTCTCAAAACGCTCGACGAGGACATGGCGTCGCGGTAGGGCTCTGGCGGAGAAACTTCTCTACGCGCGCCATCCACGGCGGTAATGGATCGGGCCTTCAGCCCTGCGGACTGAAGTCGGACACGCTTGCCAGGGGCGGTTCCCCTGGCTGGTATGAAGCGCACCTTCGGTGCTTGGCGCGGCGCCCAGCCGTGATGAGCCACGATGGTAGTGCTGGGTCGGGGTGGATGACGCGGAGGGTTGTGATCGGCCCGCAATGCAGGCTCGTGGTGGTTACCGGCATGTTGGGCCAACGGCCCAACCTATACCAGCCTGGGGCGCAGTCCCAGGTCGACAGGAGAACGAATCCCTATCCGTCGTAAGGACCAAAGGTCCGACCTATGCGCCCACCGAGTTCGCGTCCCGTGCTTTTGTCGCGTGGGTCGCGGCAGTTGCTCTCGCGACAGTCATCCGAGGTCGCGCGATTTGAAACTTCTTCGTGCGCAGCGCCGGACCCACGTCGCGTCCGGTCCGTCGCGTTTACGGCCCGGTGTTCACACCGTGCTCGCCGCCGTTGTTGCTGATGCCCACGGCCTGGTCGCGCAGGTTCGGCAAGACGACGTTGAGCCGTTGTCGCCGCACCCGGGCCTGCAGGGCAAATTGAAAGTACTGCAGCCTGCGCGACGGCTGGCGCTGGGCCCATTGATACGTGGTGGTAACCAGCAATCGCGGCAGTTTGCCCTCCTCGACGAGTTTGATGATTTCGTCGATGTAGGCGAACTCGACCGGCCGCCTGGCCCGCAACCCTTTTTCCAACTGGGTCTGCAACGTCAGCCCCATCACGCCGCCGCCGTCGACCGGCGCTGGCGGAACCGGTTTCGGGGCGGGCTCTTCGGCCCGGGCCACGATGGCCGCCGAGAAAACGAACAATCCAAGCACGCAAGAAATGCGAAGTGGCGTCATGGTTGATCGCCGGACAACGTCCGGCGACTCCGGAAAAGCGATGAGAATTCGAGCAGAACTGCGCAAGTGACGGGAGAACGAGCGGCCTCTGTATCGAACGAAACGGCCGGCGACAAGGCCGTTTGGCCCGCTGCCACGCTAGCACCGGCGGGATAACCGTACGAATCGCCCTGCGCAATCCGTGCCCTGGCACGACCTTCAGGCAATCGTCGCCGCGGTGCGCACCGCTCCGACGGATTACGCGCTGGGAGACTTTCGCTCCTGCGCCGCCCGACTATGATTGGGGCGAACCTGCCACGCCGGCTGCGGGTCAACAGTAGACAACCATGCAAACCCAAACAACCAACGTCGAAGGTGCGCGCGACCGGGCCGGCAGTCTGAATGAGCTGCTGCGCGTTTCCATACCGCTGGTGATCAGCTACAGCGCCACGGCGCTGATGCACGTCGTCGACCGGATCTTCCTGAGTTGGCACTCGGTCGAATCGATGGCCGCGTCACTGCCCGCCGGCGTCCTGCACTGGAACCTCGCCGCGCTGGCCATCGGCACGGTCTCGTACGCGAACGCGTTCATCGGGCAGTATGTCGGAGCCCGCGACGAAAGTCGTGTGGGCCCCGTCTTGTGGCAAGCGATCTACCTGTCGTTTATCGGCGCCATCCTGATGTTGGCCGCGGTGCCGTTCGCTCCGGCGGTCTTTTCCTGGATCGGACATCACGAATCGGTCCAGCCGCTTGAAGTGCGCTATTACACGATCATGAGCCTCGGCTCGGTGCCCCTACTGCTGGCGCATACCCTATCCTGCTTCTACAGCGGTCGCGGGCACACGACCACGATCATGGTCGTCAACATGCTCGGCACGCTGATCAACATCGTGCTCGACTACCTGTTGATCTTCGGTTACGGCGGCTTTCCGCGCATGGGCATCGACGGCGCGGCCATCGCCACGGCGATATCGTTCTCGGCCATCGCCCTGATGTATGTGGGACACATGGCGCTCACGCAGCGGCGCTCGCCGTACTGCCTTTGGTCGGGTCGCCGTTTCGACCGTGAGCTGTTCGGCCGGCTGATCCGGTTCGGCCTGCCCAGCGGCGTGCAACAGTTCTTGGACATTGCCTGTTGGAGCACGTTCATCCAGTTGGTCGGCCGGTTGGGCAAGGACGAGCTCTCGGCCACCGGACTGGCGTTCAATCTCAATTCGTTGGCGTTCATTCCGATGATGGGCATGGGCATCGCCGTGACCGCGCTGGTCGGCCAGCGCATCGGCGAGGCCCGCCCGCATCTTGCGGTGCGCACCACCTGGCTCGCGTTTGGCGTCGCGATGATCTATACGGTCGTGCTGGCCGCGGTCTACCTCTTTGCACCGCACGTCATTCTCAAGCCGTATGGCATCACCGAAAGCCAGCCGGGCGTTGAGCAGCTCGTGTTGTTCCTGCTCAAGCTGATGGCCGTCTACTCGCTGTTCGACGCCGCCGCGGTCATCTTCAGCGCCGCAATTCGCGGCGCCGGCGACACGCGGTTTGCCATGCTGCTCTCGGTCAGCCTGGGGATCGTGTTCCTCGTGCTGCCGACGTTCGTCGCTGCGCAGTACGGGCGAGAGGGATTCGTCTATGCCTGGTATGCCGTCGCGGTGTTTTTGTTCATGTCGGCCGTCGGGTTTATGGCCCGCTTCCAACAAGGGCGCTGGAAGTCGATGCGCGTCATCGAACACACGGCACCGGAACTGGAAGCCGAACCCGAGCCGGTATTGGCGTAGTCCGGGCTAGTTCGCTTCGGCGGTGCCTTCGGCCGAAGCCTCGGCCTCGAGCTCCGCATCGTCCTGCGTGTAAGTGCGTTCGCGGTAGAACATCGCTACGAACACGAACAGCACGCCGACCACGCCCATCATGGCCGCGAACATCCAGTAGTAGTCCGGACCAGTCAGCCGCGACTCCCCTGCTTCATCTTGAATGAACAGGTTGATCAATGCCGTGATGCCGTTGCCCGCCGAAACGCTCAGCAGCCACAACGACATGACGACGGACTTCAACCGTGGCGGAGCTTGCGTGTATGAAAACTCCAGGCCGGTGATCGAGACCATCACTTCCGCGGCCGTGATCACCGCATAGGCCAGAAACTGCCACGCGATGTGCGGTCGTTGGCCCTGCGAGATCCACTGCTCGATGACGGCCGACAAACAAAACGCCGCGGCGGTGAGGAACAAACCAATCCCGATCTTGCGCAAGTACGTGAGCTTGAAAACTCGATTGATAGCCGGATAGATCACGTAAGAAAAGATCGGGATAAATGTAAGGATCATGATCGGATTGGCGGCGTGCGTTTGCGCGGCGGAGATCTCGGTGCCGAACAAGTTGCGGTCCATGTTTTCCGCCTGCAAGATCCACGCCGACCCGGTCTGATCGTAGAGCGCCCAAAAGAACGCCACGAACGCGTAGACCAGGATCAATTTTCCGAGCACGGTGAGTCCCTCGCGGCTGAACGCCTCGCGCAAGAATCCGAGCCCGCCGGGCGGTACGTGGACGAACTTGTTCCGCCCCAGCCAGAACACAATCGTGGCCAATCCCATGAAGATTCCCGGCACGCCGAATGCCCAACTCGACCCATAGTGGATCAACAACCACGGGGTCAGGAGCGTGGAGAAGAACGCGCCGAAGTTGATGGAGAAGTAGAACCAGGAGTAAACCTTCTCCAGCAAGTGCTTGTTTAGCGATCCGAATTGATCGCCGACGTTGGCCGAGACGCACGGCTTGATGCCGCCCGAGCCAATCGCGATCAATGTCAGTCCGATGGCAAGTCCCACCCGCGTTTCATCGAGCGCGAGCGCGGCGTGTCCCGCGCAATAGACCAGCGAGAGGTAAATGATCGTCCGGTACTTCCCCAGCACGGCGTCCGACAATAGCGCGCCGAGTGTAGGAAAAAAATAGACGCTGGACAAAAACAGGTGGTACCAGTATTTGGCCTCCTCGTCCCCCATCACCTCGAGGTTGCCCGAGCGATCCAACAAATGTCTGGTCATGAAGACGATCAAGATCGCCCGCATGCCGTAAAAGCTAAACCGCTCGGCCGCCTCGTTGCCCACGATATAACCGACGCCCGGCGGCATGCGGTCGGTTGCTACTGGCGTCGTGCGGTATTTAGAACGTGCCATGGAGAGACTCTTCGCCGAAGGGAATGGATGGGAAGGTGGGCAGCAACGCCGAAAGTCCGTACCCGGGTTCGGCCCCCAGAATAGCAATTCACGGCTCAAGCGACCATATGAATGGTTTCAATCGGCACCACAGCGCATGGGCGGCCGGAGCCTGACTGCCTAGAATGGAAGGACCGACGCAACCGACCCGACGCAACCGCGGAAACAAGCACCATGGTTCACCAGCGCAGCCGGCTTCGCTTTGCCGAGTATCGACGCCGGCTGGCCGAAAACCGCCGCAATGGCAAACCCGACCCGCGCGATCGCCATCGCCCATCGCGCGAGCGCCCGCGCTCGTTCTGGCGTTTGTTCGCCGAGTTCTGGAAGCTGCTCCGTGGCCATCGCTTGCCGGTGGTCTTTTCGCTGGCGACGCTCTCGGTTGCCACCGTGCTTTCGCTGGTCCCGCCGGCGGCCACCAAGGCCACGACCGGCAACGTCCCGGGCGCCAAGCACCCGGCCGGGGCCCGGGCCCACTTCATCCCCGAGCCCGACAGCCGTTGGCAACTGTTGTGGTGGCTGGCTCTGGCGGTGGTCGTGATCTCGATCACCGAGGCGGCGCTGCGCCTGTGGGGTCGGTGGTATGCCACTCGCACGGTGAACAAGGTTCAAGTCTCCACGCGCAAGCTGGCGTTCGAACACGCCGTGCGCTTGCCGCTGCATCGCGTGCATCAAATCAAGAGCGGCGGCGTGGCCAGCATCTTGCGCGAAGACGCCGGCGCCGTGGCCGAATTGATCTTCAGCATGCTCTACAATCCTTGGCGCGCCGTGATCCAACTCATCGGCAGCCTGGTGATTCTGGCCGCCATCGATTGGCGGCTGCTGCTCGGCTCGCTCGTGCTGCTGCCGATTGTCGCGCTGACGCATCGCACTTGGATTGGGCGGATTCGGCCCCTGTATCGCGACATTCGCCTGCAACGCCAGGACATCGACAGCACGGCCACCGAATCATTCGCCGGCATGCGCGTCGTCCGCGCGTTCGGCCGCCAACGAAGCGAAGCGGCCCGCTTCACCCGCAACAACCATTTCATGGCCCGCCAACAATTGCACGTTTGGTGGTGGGCCCGCCTCATCGAGATCGTATGGGAGATCCTCATCCCGCTCGCCTCCGCCGCGCTGTTGCTCTACGGCGGGTGGCGCGTGCTCGAAGGCCAGCTCTCGCTGGGCGACCTGATGATGTTTTTGTTCTACTTGGCGATGCTCTTGGGCCCGTTGGCCGTGTTGGCCAATAGCGCGGCCGCGTTCCAGAGCAGCCTTTCGGGGCTGGATCGCATCCTGGACCTGTTGGCCGAACCGTTGGAAATGGACAACTCGCACGGCGAGTTGCTCATCAAGAAGAACGACGTCCGCGGCAACATCCGGCTATCCAACGTCAGCTTCCGCTACCCAACCGCCAGCGAACTGGTCCTCGAAGACATCAACCTCGACGTGCAAGCCGGCGAGTTGATCGCCCTGGTCGGCCGCAGCGGCGCCGGCAAGACCACGCTCACGAACCTGATCGCCCGGTTCTACGATCCCACCAGCGGCAGCATCGAACTGGACGGCATCGACCTGCGCGACATCGACGTCGAGAGCTACCGCCGATTGCTGGGCATCGTCGAGCAGGACGTGTTTTTGTTCGACGGCACGCTGGCTGACAACATTGGCTATGCCGTGCGCCACGCCACGGCGGCCGACATCCAACGCGCCGCCGAAGCCGCCAACGCCCACGAGTTCATCGAGACGCTGGACGACGGCTACGACACGATCATCGGCGAACGGGGCATCCGACTCAGCGGCGGACAGCGCCAACGGATCGCCATCGCTCGGGCGCTGCTGGCCGATCCGCGCATTCTGATCCTCGACGAAGCCACCAGCAACCTCGACAGCGAAAGCGAACGGCTCATCCAACAAAGCCTGGTCACGTTGATGCGCGGGCGGACGTCGTTCGTCATCGCGCATCGGCTCAGCACGATCATCCATGCCGACCGGATCGTCGTGCTCGACGGCGGGCGTATCGTGCAGGTCGGCGCGCATCACGAGCTGCTCGATCAGGACGGAGCCTACCGGCAGATGGTCGACGTGCAAACGCTGGCCGAAGGCCCGCTTACGCCGTCGGCATCGCGCGGCCGCACGGAAGCCAAACGACATCGCCCGCTGGCTGATCGGCCGGGGTAGGGGAGCGTGGCAGGCGATGGCTGTCCGCCGGCGACCCGTTCGATATCGCGTACCTCTCCGTTCTCGTAAAACGCTGCTAGAATGGTGGGCATGATGTGGGACCAATTCTCTCCCGGATCGAAACGGTTTGTTGCGCGGGGGGGCATCGTCACGGGTCTCCTGTGCTTGCTATGCGGCATCATGGCGATGGTTACTCGGGGTATTGGCGTCACCGTGGCATTGCTTCTAGCGGTAAGCGTATCGGCGCTCATCGATTCCGTTCGCCGTCTCCGAACTATCACGGAGTAGGTTTTCCCTAGACGGCTCGCGAACGACACCACAACCCGCCCCCGCGAAGTTGCCGATTCCCCGCGTCGCGGCTATCATGACGGGCTGTACCGGTCGGCATGATCGGCTCACCTACCCTTGGCGCGCCGCCGGGCGCGCCGGCGCATCCGCGGACTCCTACCGAGATGCGCAACGCTCCGCTCGGCAGAACGACTCGCGACCCACGTGTCGCGCTGGCGGCAATCGCGGCGGTGGTTCTCTCGCTTTCGGCCACGTCGCTAACCGCAGGCGACCGGTCCGACGCGTTCAACGACGGGCCGTGGCCGTTTAACTCACCCGTGCGGCCCGACGTGCCCGTCGCGCCCGAGGCCGCCAGCGCCAACCCAATCGACGCGTTCATCGCCCACGCGCTGGCCGAGCACGGACTTCGCCCCGGCCCGCCGGCCGATCGGCTGACGCTGTTGCGGCGCGTCACGCTGGACCTGACCGGCCTGGCTCCGACGCTGGCCGAACAGCTCGCGTTTCTGGCCGACAATTCACGCGATGCGTACGAGAAAGTGGTCGACCGGCTGCTCGAATCGCCCCACTACGGCGAGCGCTGGGCCCAGCACTGGCTCGACGTGGTGCGCTACGCCGAGACCGACGGCTTCAAGGCGGACGAACTGCGGCCTGAGGCCTATCGCTATCGCGACTACGTAATTCGCGCGCTCAACGACGACGTGCCGTACGATCAGTTCGTTCGCGAGCAACTGGCCGGAGACGAGCTCGCGCCGGACGATCCCCGGGCACTGGTCGCTGCCGGGTTGAACCGGCTCTATCCCGATGAATCGAACGCGGCCAACGTCGAGCAGCGGCGCCAGGAGATTCACAACGACCTGACCGAAACCACCGGCTTGACCTTCCTGGGCCTGACGGTCGGCTGCGCGCAGTGCCACGATCACAAGTTCGATCCGATCTCGCAGGTCGACTACTACCGCCTGCAGGCGTTCTTCGCCACGATGCTCCCGCGCGACGATCGCCCGCTGGCCGGAGCCGACCAAATGCGCCGCTACAAGCGCCGTCTGGCTGCCTGGAACGAAGCGACGCGCGACATTCGCGCGGAAATGGACGAGCTGATCGCGGGCAGGCATAAAGCGGCGATGACCGACGGGCTGCGCAAGTTCGAGCCGCGCCTGCGCGACGCCGTGCGCAAACCACCCGAAGAGCGCACCGCGCTCGAGCAGCAACTCGCCTATCAGATGATGCGCTACATCCGCCCCAAGCTCGCCGGCCTGGCGAAGCAACTCAAAGGCGAGGACAAGGCGCGCTACGAGTCGCTCAAAAAACAACTGGCCGACTTCGATCACCTCAAGCCCGAGCCGCTGCCGGTGGCCATGACCGTTTCCGACGCAGCCGGCGATCCGCCGACGACCCACGTGCTGGGCGCGGGCGACCATCGCAACGTGCGCGACGCCGTACAGCCAGGCTTTCCCGCGTTTCTGGGCGAAAGTGAGCCGAGCATCGTTCCGCCGCCCGGCAGCACCACGTCTGGTCGACGTGCCGCCCTGGCCGAATGGCTGTGCCGCGCCGATCATCCGCTCACCGCCCGTGTGATGGTTAATCGCCTCTGGCAACACCATTTCGGCACGGGCATCGTCGCCACGCCGAACGACTTTGGCGCAATGGGCCAACCGCCCACGCACCCGGATCTGCTCGACTGGCTGGCGGTCGAGTTCGTCGACCGCGGTTGGAGCATCAAAGCGATGCACCGGCTGATGGTCACGTCGGCGACGTATCGCCAATCGGCCCGAGTAGACATGGCGGACAAGCGCGCGGCACTGGCAAATCAGCGCGATCCGGACAACCACCTGCTGTGGCGCGCCAATCGCCGCCGCCTGGAGGGCGAAGCCGTGCGCGACGTCATGCTGCAACTCTCCGGGCAACTCAACCGGCGAATGTTCGGCCGCAGCGCGCGACCCGATCTGCCAAGCGATCTTGACTCGCGCTACGCCTGGAAACCAGACGCGGACGAAGCGAACCGCAATCGCCGCTCGATCTACGTGTTTGCCAAGCGCAACCTCCGCTACCCGTTGCTCGACGTGTTCGACATGCCGGACATGCACAACAGTTGCCCCAGCCGCCCGCGCACCACCACGGCGCCGCAGGCCCTGGCAATGCTGAACGGATCGTTCGCGCTGGAGCAGGCACGGCGCTGGAGCGGCCGACTGCTGGCCGAACACCGCTCAGACCTGGAGACGTTCGCCCGCGCCGCGTTTGCCGAAGCCTACGCACGCCCCGCCAACGTCAAAGAACTTCAAGTCGCGCGGCAGTTCGTTTCCTCGCAAACAGCCATCATCAAGCAGGCCGGCGACGCTACGGCAAATGGTTCGCTGCCCGAGCCAATGCCCAAGAGGCTCCCGCCGGCGCTGGCCGCGGCTTACGTCGATTTCTGCCACGCGATCCTCAACTCCAACGAGTTCCTCTACGTCGACTAGCCGGCCTCCGCCCGGCGCGGCGAGCGACACCCTTTCATGCCGAATCACGATGAAATCCGAGCGGCCGTCACGCCGCACTTTGAGCCCGCCCGCTCGCGGCGCGATTTTCTCGCACGCGCTGGCGCCGGTTTCGGCTCGATTGCCCTGGCTACGATGGCTTCCGAATCGCGTGCCGCGGGCCCAACCGGCGAAGAAACGCCCACGGTCGGACGTCCGGCTACGCCACGGCTACCGGCCACAGCCAAGAGCGTGATCTGGTGCTTTCTGGACGGCGGACCCAGCCACATCGATCTGTTCGATCCGAAGCCGGAGTTAAACCGCCTGGCCGGCAAACCATTGCCCGACAGCTTCGAGCGACCGATCACCGCCATGGGCCGCACGGCGCACACGCCCCTGTTGGCCTGCAAGCGCACGTTTGCCCAACACGGCCAGTCGGGCATGTGGGTCAGCGACTGGTACCCGGAAATCGCCACCTGCGTCGACGACCTCGCGCTGGTGCGCAGTTGCCATGCCGACGGGCTGAACCACGTGGGCAGCGTCTGCCAGATGAACACCGGCAGCATTCTCGGCGGGCGGCCGTCGTGGGGGGCGTGGTGCCTGTATGGACTTGGCAGCGTCTGCGACAACCTGCCGGGCTACGTCGTGCTGACCGATAACGGCTCGAACCCGCCCGGCGGAACGCGCAACTGGGGTACGGGATTCATGCCGGCCGCGTATCAAGGCACGAAGTTTCGCGACGGCAAAGTGCCGATCCTTCACGTCGCGCCCACCGACGGAGCGCCGGGCTTGCGGCAGCGCGGCAAGCTCGACCTGATCCAGCGGCTCAATCGCCGGCATCTGAACCAGCGCCCGCACGACGCGGAGCTGGAAGCCCGCATCGCCAGCTACGAGTTGGCGTTTCGGATGCAGGCCGCCGCGCCGGCCGTCACCGATTTGTCGGAGGAATCCGCCGAGACCCGTGCGCTTTACGGTCTGGACCAGAAAGAAACAGCCGCCAACGGGCGCAACTGTCTCTTGGCCCGCCGGCTCGTCGAGCGCGGTGTGCGCTGCGTGCAACTCTACATGGGATCGGGCAGCAAGTGGGATGCCCATTCCAACGTCGAAGGCAATCATTCCAAGTGCTGTCGCGAGTCCGACCGGCCGATTGCCGGACTGATCAAGGATCTCAAGCGGCGCGGACTGCTCGACAGCACGCTGGTCGTCTGGGGCGGCGAGTTTGGCCGCACGCCAATGAGCGAAAGCGGCGACGGCCGCGATCATAATCCGTACGGCTTCAGCATCTGGATGGCCGGCGGCGGCGTGCGCGGCGGCGTCACCTACGGAGCCACCGACGAACTGGGGCTCTACGCCGTCGAAGATCGGGCGCATGTGAACGACATTCACGCCACCATTCTGCACCTGTTGGGGCTTGATCACGAAAAGCTCACCTGGATGCACAACGGACGCGAAGAGCGGCTGACCATAGTGGCCGGCAACGTGATTCGCGGTATATTGGTCTAATGGCCTGCGCCTTTCGTGCCCGCTCGTTCACTTCGGATTCGGCCCGATGCTCAAGACCAGCACCATCTTCGATCGCTATACGCAAAAGACACCCGGCTCGCGGGCGCTTTACGAACGGGCCGTGAAGGTGCTGCCCGGCGGCGTCACCCACGACACGCGCTACTTGCAGCCCTATCCGCTGTACATCGCGCATGGCGCCGGCTCGCGCAAGTGGGACGTCGACGAGAATCCGTACGTTGACTATATCGGCGGGCACGGGGCGCTGTTGTTGGGACACAACGATCCGGTGGTTGCCGACGCGGTGCGCGCGCAGCTCGACCAGGGAACCCACTTTGGCGCGGGCCACGAAATCGAAGTGCAGTGGGCCGAGCAAGTGACCCAAATGGTCCCCTGTGCCGAAAAGGTGCGCTTCACCGGCTCGGGCACCGAATCGACTCTGCTGGCCATCCGCCTGGCTCGGGCGTACACGGAAAAGCCCAAGATCATCCGCTTCGTCGGCCATTTTCACGGCTGGCACGATCAGGTGGCATTCGCCGCTACGTCGCACTTCGACGGTTCGGCCCCGCCCGGCGTCCTGCGCGAAGTGGCCGGCAACGCTCTGGTCTGTCCGGTGAACGACCTGGACGCGCTCGGCACGCTGCTCGACGACAACGACGACGTTGCGGCTGTGATCATGGAGCCGACGGGTGCCACGTTTGGCATCGTGCCGCTGGTGGCCGATTTCGCCGCGAAGGTGCGCGAGCTGACCGCCAAGAAAAACGTGCTGCTAATCTTCGACGAAGTGATCACCGGTTTTCGCGTCGCGCCGGGCGGAGCACAGGAGCATCTGGGCGTGACGCCCGACTTGTGTACGTTTGCCAAAATCATTGCCGGCGGATTTCCCGGCGGCGCGGTCGCCGGTCGGCGCGACGTGATGGACACGCTCACCATGCGCGACGATCGGCGGTGGAACCTCGAGCATCGCGTGCCGCACCAGGGAACGTTTAACGCCAATCCGATCACCGCCGCCGCCGGTTTGGCCACGTTGCGACAGATTGCCGCCGGAGGCGTGATCGAACGAGCCAACCACGCCGCCGCGCAACTGCGCACGCGGCTCAACCAGGTCATTGCCGAAGTCGGCTCGCCGTGGGTCGTATATGGCGAACATTCCGGGTTCCATTTCTTCGCTAACCCACAACAGCTCGACGTGTCGCAAGCTGACATCAACGCCGGACGTCTCGATAGCGATCAGCTCAAGGGCTCCGCGCCGCCGGAAACCATTCACCGCCTCCGTTGCGGCATGATCCTGGGCGGCGCCGACATCTTCCCCTGGCCGGGCGGCGTGGTCTCTGCGGTGCACAACGAGGAAGACGTCGCGATCACCGCTGCGACATTCAAGGGATTTTTGGAAATGATGGCTGCCGAGTAGCTTGCCGGCCAGCCCCACAAAGACGATCGCGCAGCGGTCAACTTGCGTGGAGCGGCCGCGCGCTACTGCCCTTCTTCGGCCGCCTGGCGCAGCGAACGCTGTAGCGCCAGCACGCGCACCAAGTCGATCCCGGCCGGCTTGTTCGCCACGAGCCAATCCACGTCTTCGGTAGCGCCGGCCCGGTCTTCCAGGCGATAACGCACGATCGCCCGTAACCAGCGATGCTGCGGACTTTCCGGTTCGACGGCCAGAATCGCGTTGAGATAGCGGAGCAACTTGTCCGGCTCCGGTCCGGCTACGCCGAGCAGGTTGTGCAACATCCGGGCGATGATCGCCCGCTTGCTCGTCGCGCGCAAGTCGTCATCGGTCAATTCGCGCTCGGTGGCCGCCTTCACGCGGCGATTTGCCTCCTCGCGCGAAACCTCAACGGCTCCGTCGAACACGTCGAACAGCGTCCCCTCCCCTTCCTCGGGCACGTATCGCACGACGAAATGTCCGGGCAACCCGACGCCCTCGAGCTTCAACCCGATGCGCCGTCCCAGTTCGAGGTACACGACCGACAGCGTGATCGGCAGGCCTTCGCGATCGTCGAGCACTTCGTTCAGATAGCTGTTGGCCCGGTTGTAGTACTCGCCGCGGCTGCCGTGAAAACCGTTTTCGGCGAACAGGTACTTCTTCAGCGTGTCTAGTTTCGCCTTGTCGTCCGGATCCTTCGGCAACATGCCGCGCAGTTCGTCGGTCATGCGTGTCAGTTCGGCCACGTAGGCGTCAACGTCGACTTCCTCGTTGTCGAGCTTCGCCACCAGCAGCCCGGCCCGAAACAGGTCAATCTGCTCCTCGGGCGCACTGAGCGCTTCAGTCAAATCGGCGATCACGCGGCGCTCGTGCGTCGCGTCGGCCAACTCGCGCAACCGGCTGGCGCGCCGATCCAGCTCCGCGGCCCGATCACGCAACACGCGCGTCGCGCTGGCCGAGTCGGTCGACAACGATGCGACCATCGCTCGGTCCAACGGCCCCGCCTCGGGCAAGTCTTCGACCAGCTTCACAATCCGCTCGATTTCTTCCGGCGGCACGGTGCTTGGCGGCAACTCGCGCCCCAAGCGAAATTTCTTGAACTGGGCCCCCGTATTGCGAAACTTGACCAGCCCGACCTGGCCGCCCGACAGCTTTCGATCCGGCATCTGGACGACCTGCTCGTCGTTTACAAAGCACGAGACCAGTCCGTCCTCGAGCCGCACGCGCAGCGTGTTCCAATCGCCAGGCAGGTAGTGTTCGCTAAGGCTGTCGAACAAGATGGTCCAGGTTCGGATGTCGGGCCCCTCGAATCGCGTCAAACGCAGATGTCCGCCGCTGGGATAGAAGGCGAAGTGCCGTTGCCCACCGTCGGAGCAAAAGGCCAGCCCCGCCGCGCCCGACTCGTCGTCCAGCCGCACCGCAACGGCAACCTCCACCGGAAACTCGGGAACGTCCATCTGCCACAAGCAAAGCGATCGCCCTCCGAATCCCCGCCCTGGCTCCGTCACGCGAATCCGTCCGGCCCGCTGACGCCAACGCGCGCCGAGAATCGGCTTCCACTCGCGCGGGTCCAATGCCCCAATCGTCAACCACCGCGACATCGGAATCGGGTTCGGCTTTTCCAGCAGCAGCTTGAGCAAGTTGATCGACACGGCAAATCCCAGGTTGGGAGTCACCAGCGACTTCATCGTCAGCACACCCAACACACGTCCCTGCCGGTCGACCAAGGGTCCGCCGCTGTTGCCCGGCTCGATCGGAATGGCAACTTGGATCATCGACCGTCCGTCGATCTCGCGCACGGCCGACACGACGCCCGATACGACACTGTGCTTCAATCCGGCCGGATTCCCGAGCGCGACCACGCTTTGGCCTTGTCGGACTTCTTCGGCGTCGCCCAATTCGAGCGCCGGCAAATCCTCGCCGGCAATCTTGAGCACGGCCAAATCCAGCTCGCGATCCGAGGCATGGACCGCCGTGGCGTCAAACTTTCGCCCGTCGGCAAACTGGATCCGCACTTGCCGGCCTTCGCCGATGACGTGGTGATTGGTCGCAATCAGCCCATCGGACGAAATCACGAATCCGGTGCCCACGTTGTCGCCCGCGCCGTCGCGGTTCGACGAGGTGATCGTGACCACCGACCGACCGATTCGTTCGGTCAATTCCGCGATCGAAGGCTCTTCAGCCGCCGGACTCTCCTGGGCCGCGGCATCCGGCGACGGATCCTTCGCCGCATCCTGGGCCACCACGTGCGGGGCGCACAGCGCTACAACACCCGCCACAATCGCCCATGCCCGTTTCCGCGTCATCCAAAACGCCTCCGATTGGTGGTCCGCTCGTCTGGCCGACAACTCCAATCGATCATAGGCCAAGCACGACCCAAAGGCAAAACGGCCGAAGCCACCGCGGAACTGCCGTGGCCACACACCCGGGGCGCAAGCACGCGACCAACGACGCGTTGAGCTCTCGCCGGCCAGGCAATCAGTTTCCAGAAGCCGTCGGACCGATTAGCTCGATCAGGTTGCCGTCGGGGTCGCGCACGACGGTCAACGACATTCCCTCCGGCAAACCGGCCGGCAGCGGCACCGGTCCTTTTGCCAACGGTCGCACGCCGGCCTGCTTCAGCCGCGCTTGCACCGCGCTGGAATCGGCCACGTAGATCGTGAGGTAGCTGTACCCCAACTGCGAATGAATGAATCGATTGTCGCTCTTCTTGCTGGCCACGTTGGGCAGCTCCATCAGCTTGAGCTTCGTGGCCGACGCGCTGTCGCCCAGCACAAACACGCGAATGTCGAGCTGTTTCGAGTCGGTCAATCCGGCATCGGCGCAAAAGTCGGCCGGCACCGAAAAGCTGGGGGCTTCGGTGAACCCGATCACGTCCTTGTAGAACTTGGCCGACGCGTCCAGATCGCTGACCACCACGCCCAGGTCGATCGTCGAGGCGGCAAAGTCGCTGCTCTTTTCCGCGGCCGTCGACAACGATGAGCCCAGCAGGGTCAATCCCACCATCGCCAGCGCGCACCGAATCACACGAATCGAAAAACTCATACTCGCTACTCCTCGCTTGATTTAAAAGTGAATTGCCGCCCCGCCGCGCGCCCTCGACGACATGTCACGGTGCGACCTTTTTCCAAACTTCCAGCACCGCGCCCGAACCCTTGCCTCCGCTCATTTTCGCCGGCCGCCGTGCGTTCTTCTTCTCGAAACAGATTCGAACCTGCTCGTCCGTCGCGTCGAACACGGCCAGGTAGACCTTGCCTTTGTCGGCCCCATCGCCCACTACGATGTCCAAGTGCTTTGGATCCTGTGCAAGGTCGAACCGGTACGACCCATGTTCGTTAAAGTCGCCGTTTTGGAAGTGATACTTGTTGCCCTCGACGGTCAGTTTGCGCGACTTCAGCGACTCGCCCGTCGTCTGCTTTCCATCGTCGATCATCAACACCAGCTCGAACGTACCCTGCCAACGCTCCAGGTTCTTTTTCGCGCGTTGCTTCGCCTCGTCCTGGCTATCGTCGGCCAGTCCGATCGTGCCCAGCAGGCACAGCGCGGCAAGCGTCGTCAGCCGGGTCGCGTTCATCATGGGTCTCCCACTGCGTTTGAGTCGACGTTGGGCCCGTCGCCGGAGGGCGCAGGCCGGGCTGGTAGTATGGCCGTGCCCGATGGGCCTGTAAAGAAAAAGCACCGCCGCGCCGTGATTCGCAAGGCGTGCGGTCGAGAATCACGTGCCGACTTGGCCCCTGCCGTCGGAATCGGCCGAGCCGTGCGCGCCGTGCTCGATCCGGTGGATCAGTCGGCCTCTTGGCCGGCGGCGTCAACGAATCGCAACGCGGCCGAATTGATGCAGTACCGCAGACCGGTCGGCTTTGGCCCATCGCCAAACACGTGGCCCAAGTGCGCGTCGCACCGCGCGCAGAGCACCTCGGTCCGCATTTGCCCGCCGCTCGTATCGGGCTGAAACAGCACGCGTTGGCCGTCAAACGGCTGCGTGAACGCCGGCCACCCGGTGTTCGATTCGTACTTGGTGCGCGCGTCGAACAGTTCCCAGCCGCAGCACACACAGTGAAAAACGCCCTGCCGTTTATGGTGCAGGTATTTGCCGGAGAACGCCTTTTCGGTGTCCTTCATCCGCGTCACGTTGAACTGCCGGCGAGTCAGCACTTTCCGCCATTCGGCCTTCGACTTGATGACCCGCTCCAGCGGCGGCGCGTCGTCGTCGACCCGCGGCGCGGACAAACTGGAAAACGCCGGCGGACCGGTCGGCTGGTTTGTTTTCGCATCCGGATCCGCAGCCGAACCGACCGTCACGGCAGACCACATCACCAAGCACGCAGCGCCGGCGACGCGCGCCCTACCCGCAACCGCTGGAAGCCTCATCGCGACACCCCGCTCGTTTGGATTGGGAACTGTCGCCGCCTCTCCGTGCCGTCAGGCGATAATCTTCTCAATGACGTTTCCGAAAACGTCGGTCAGCCGCTCCTCTCGTCCCTGATGAAAATACGTCAGCTTCTCGTGGTCCATGCCCATCAGTGCCAGGACCGTGGCGTGCAGATCGTGGAGATGCACGGGATCGACCGCCGCGGCAAAGCCAAACTCGTCGGTTTCGCCGTACGAGACCCCGCCCTTCACGCCGCCGCCGGCCATCCACATCGTAAAGCCGTATGGATTGTGATTGCGTCCCGGTGCGCCTTCGCCTTCGGCAAACGGCATCCGCCCGAACTCGCCGCCCCACAACACCAGCGTGCTGTCGAGCAGCCCGCGCCGTTCCAAATCGGTCAGCAGCGCGGCGATCGGTTGATCCACTTCGGACCCGTGCTTTCCGTGATTCTTTTCGACACTCTCGTGCGCGTCCCAGGTATCTTCCAAGTGGCCGCCGCCGGAATAGAGCTGCACGAAACGCACACCCCGTTCGACCAGTCGCCGCGCGACCAAACAATTGCGGCCGAATTCGTCGGTCGGCTCGCTGCCCACACCGTACATCGCCAGCGTCTTGGCGTCTTCGTTAGCCAGGTCCACCGCTTCCGGCGCTTCGGACTGCATCCGGTACGCCAATTCGTAGCTCTCGACCCGTGCGGCCAACTCCGAGCCGCCGGGCCGGCTTGCCAGATGCTGCTCGTTCAGTCTGGCCAACAGGTCGAGTTGCGTGCGCTGCGCTTTCGCGTCCAACGGCCCGCGCAAGTCGAGCACCGGTTCGCCCACCGGTCGAAACAAAGTTCCCTGGTAGCTGGCCGGCATGAACCCGCTGGCCCAATTCGGCTGTCCGCTGATCGGCCCGCCCCGTTTGTCCATGATTGCCACGTAGCCGGGCAGCGATTGGTTGCCGGTGCCCAAGCCGTATACGCACCAACTGCCAAGTGACGGCCGGCCGATAAACGTGCTGCCGGTGTTCATCGCCACCAGCGCCGAACCGTGGGCATGGCTATCGGTGTGACACGATCGGATCAGCGCCAACTTGTCAGCGTGCTCGCGGACGCGCGGAAAGTAGTCCGAGATCATCAGTCCGCTCTGCCCGCCGGGCCGAAACGGGCGCCACGCCGGCGTCAGAAAACCCATCTTCCGATTGCCCGAGTTGGTGAACGTCTTGTCCGGCGGCAGCGACTCTCCGGCATACTTGGCCAAGCTCGGCTTGTAGTCGAACGTGTCGACGTGGCTTGGCCCGCCGTTCATCATCAGAAAAATGCAACTAGTGGCCTTGCCGGCGAAGTGCGGCGCGCGAGGAGCCATCGGGCTGTTGCTCGTGACGGTCGCGCCGCGCGCGTGCCGATCAAAGAAACCGTCGGCATCCAGCAGACTTGCCAGCGCCAACCCGACAAAGCCGGCGCCCATCTCCCACACGAACTCGCGCCGCGTCTTGCCGCACGGAAAACGGCTCGCGGCCGGCGCGCCGCGCTGGGCACCATTGTGCGAAGATCGAACCTGTGGGCGGTCAATCGACATAGATGAACTCGTTGGTGTTCAGCAGCACGTGACACAGCGACGCCAGCGCCTCGAACCGCACGTCGGCCGGCGTATGCTCCCGGCCCTCGTCCACCGCGCGGCTGCCAAAGTGGCTGGCTTGGGCCGTCAAGTGCGATTGCGCTGTCGCTCGTTCGTCGTCGCTCGGACTGCGCGACAGAGCCAACCACCAGACACGCTCAATCTGATCCAGCGGATCGTCGCCCGCTTCTTCGAGCACACGGGCAGCCAGCGCCCGGCTTTGCGCGTGAACAAACTCGTTGTTCAACAGCGCCAAGGCTTGCGGAGCGACGGTCGACACATTGCGCTGGCTGCACGGCTGCGTCGTGTCGGCAAAGTCGAACGTCGTCATCAGCGGCAACAGCAGCGAGCGCTTGGTCATCATGTAGATGCTGCGGCGGCGCTGTTCGTCAGGCGGAGACGTCCCCCACGCCTCGGTCTTCTTCGACAGGCCCTCGAGCGCTTCCTTGGTCGCCGGGGGATAGAAGCTCGGCCCACCCGCCTTCAGGTTCAATTGTCCGGCGACGGCGAGCATCGCGTCGCGCAGCGGTTCGGCCTGGAGTCGCTGACGGTTACGCCGCCACCAAAGCTCGTTGCCAAAGTCAACGCTCGCGTAGTCGGCTTCGCGCTCGTGCGTCGAGTCCATCCGGTACGCCGCCGAGAGCATGATCAGTTTGTGGATGCGCTTAATTCGCCACCCGCCCTCGACCAATTCACAGGCCAGCCAGTCGAGCAGCTTCGGATGGGTTGGCGCGGCGCCCAACACGCCGAAGTTGTCCGGCGTGCGCGACAGTCCTTCGCCGAAATGATGCTGCCACAGTCGATTGACCAGCACTCGGGCCGTCAACGGGTTATCCGGATCGGCGATCCACCGCGCCAACTGCAACCGTCGCCCGCTGGTCTTCGCATCGGACGGCGGCGGCACCACCGAGCGATGCACCGCGGGCAACATCGTCAAAAAGGCCGGTTCGACCGTCTGGCCCGGACGATTCGGATCGCCCCCGTTGAGCAACTGCACGTCCGGCGGTGAGGGACCCGTTTCGGCGAACGCCAGCAATTCTCCTTCGACCGGCTTGCCGCCAATGAAGAAGTTCAGCATCGCGTAGTAGTCGGCCTGCGGAATCGCGTCGAACTTGTGATCGTGGCACCGGGCACACTTGAGCGTCACGGCCAAGAATGCCGTGCTCGTCGCGTGCATCAGGTCGTCGAGCTGCTCGTACTTGTACTTCAGCTTGTCGTTCGGTTCGTCGTCGAAGGTGCCGACCCGCAAAAAACCGGTCGCGATGCGGGTCCGGTCGTCGGCCTCGGGCAATTCGTCGCCGGCCAGTTGTTCGATCACGAACCGATCGTACGGCTTGTCGCTGTTCAGCGCGTCGATGACCCAATCGCGATAGCGCCACGCGCCCGTCTTCAACGCGTCACGCTCGTAGCCGTTCGTCTCGGCAAACCGCACCAGGTCGAGCCAGTGCCGGGCCCAACGCTCTCCGTAGTGAGGACTGGCCAGCAAACGATCGATCAGCCGCTCGTAAGCGTCAGCGCTATTGTCCGACACAAACCGCGCCACCGCCTCGGGCGACGGCGGCAAGCCCCAAAGATCGAAGTACGCTCGGCGGATCAGACGCTGGCGCGACGCCGGTTCGGCAGGTGTCCAGCGCCGCGCTTCCAACGGCGCCAAGATGAATCGATCGACCGCCGTGCGGCACCAAGCCGCGTTGTTCACCGCCGGCACGTCGGGCCGCTCGACTGGCTGTACCGACCAAAGCTCACCGGACACTCCCGCCGAAGTTGGCGCGGTCGCATCGTCGGCATTTGCAAGCGAACTGCAACCGACAACGACGGTCACCACGAGCAGCGCGGCACACAGCGCCCGCGTCCGTTGGCGGCCAAGCATGTGCACCCGATGGGAAAGTACTGACATCGTCGCGTCTCGGATCGCCCGCGCTATGGCGCGCTCGAGCGGCACTTGGTTCGGGAAAACCGCGGCAAAACACCTCGTCCAACAGTGTACGCCAGCGCGCCGAACGGTTCAATTAGCCGGCGGCTTGCGGCGATTCGTTCGACACGGCGACTTCGTCCTGCCGGTCGATTCGGGCGCGCACGTCAACGCCCAACCACGCCAGCGTCGCCACGGTGTACGCGGCGCCCGCCATCGCAAACACGGCCGGCCAATCGAATTGCAAAACGAGCCGTCCGATGAACGACGCAGCGCACGCCGCGCCAAGGTTGCCGCACATGTTAGCAAACCCCAAAACCGTGCCGGCATAACGACCGCCAACATCCTGACACGACGCCCAAACCGAACCAATCGCAAAGTCGCCCAAGAACGAAGACGCGACCAGCAGCACGCCGATCGCCGTCGCGTCGTTCAAGATCCAACAACCGACCAGGCTCAGCGCCGCGCCACCATAGGCTGTCATGCCGCAAACGCGCCGGGCCCATTGCAAGCCGATACGCCGCACGAAATAGTCGGTGGCCACGCCCCCGGCCAGACAGCCGGCCATCCCGGCGAACGCGGTCAGGCTCGTATAGAAACCGGCCTGCTGGTCCGTCGCGCCGTGCACCTTGATCAAGTACGTCGGCAGCCAGGTGGCCAGAAAGATCCAGCCGACGTTGACGCAAAACGCCATCAGAGACATCAACCACAGGCTGCGACTGGCCAACATCGCGCGCACCGGAATCCGCCCGCCGGCCAGTTGATCCGAGTCGCCGGCCGGTTCACCTTCGGCCACCAATGCAATCTCGGCCGCATTGGCGCGCCGGTGTTGCCGCGGCACGTCGCGAAACCAAAACCAAAACACGATTGACCAGACGAAGCCTACCGCCGCGTACGCCAAGAACACCGGCCGCCAGCGATCCACGCCGATCAACCACGCTCCGGCCACCGCCATCAACACGGGCGTTAGCGCCGGCGCCACGGCTCCCCCGGCTCGCCCACCCAACGAAACCGCGCTATTAGCGAATCCGCGCCGCGCCAACGGAAACCAGCGGCGCAGAAAACTGGCGGTCGTGGCATACGCCCCGGCCTGCCCCATGCCCAGCAACACCCGCATCACCATCAGAGACGCCAATCCCGTGGCCAAGCCCAAGCCGGCCATCGCGGCCGACCAGACACAGACGTACAGCGTCAGCGCGCGGCGTCCGCCCCAGCGATCGCCCAGCAATCCGGCCGGCACCTGAAACACGGCGTACACAAAGTAGAACACCGCGACCGCGTCGCCGACCTGAATCTCGGACAGACTCAAATCGTCGGCAATCTCCAACAACGGCACGGAGATCGCCATCCGATCCAGGTACAGAATCACCGCCATCGCCACCGAAAAGCCGAGCACGCCGTAGCGCGCGCGAGTCGGTCGCTCGCCGTGCGCGCCATCCGGCGGCGCTGCCGCGCCGTGCTGGGGTGTTCCGTGCTCGAAGTCGGAGTGTGACACGCGGTGGGTCTTGCAAGTTCGAAGGGATGCGGAAGGCGACGGCGCGGCCTACGCCGGCCGCACGTTTGCGGTGCGCCGTCGCCGACAGTAGCATGACGCCATCAAACTAGCCGGTCGCATGTCGGCCGGCAATTCACGCGATTGAACAAGCACGGAAACGACGCATGTTGATCTTTGACGCGCACCTCGACTTGAGCATGAATGCCCTAGAATGGAATCGCGACCTGACGCGTCCGATCGATGAAATCCGGGCTCGCGAAAAGGACCGAACCGACAAACCGGATCGCGGGCGCAACACGGTGTCGCTGGTGGAAATGCGGCGCGGCGGCGTCGGATTGTGCGTGGCGACGTTGATCGCGCGCTATGTCAAACCCAGCAACAAACTACCCGGCGCGTACAGCCCGGAAATCGCCTGGGCCCGCACGCAGGGCCAACTGGCCTGGTACCGTGCGATGGAAGAAGCCGGCGAAATGGTCGCAATTTGCGATGCGCCGTCGTTGCAACAACACGTGCAGCTCTGGAAAGACCCGCCGGACAACGCGCCGATCGGATACATTCTCAGCCTGGAAGGCGCCGACTCGATCCTCTCGCCGAAACATCTCGAGCGGGCCTACGATCAGGGCCTGCGGGCCATCGGTCCGGCGCACTACGGGCCGGGAACCTATGCCCAGGGCACCCACGTCACCGGCGGGATCGGTCAGCCGGGCCGCGAGTTGTTGGCCGAGATGGAGCGGCTCGGAATCATCCTCGACGCCACGCACCTGTCCGACGAAAGTTTTGTCGAAGCACTCGATCACTTCGGCGGGCCGGTTTGGGCCAGCCACTCGAATTGTCGCGCGCTGGTGCCCGATCAGCGCCAGTTCTCCGACGAGCAGCTCAAGCAGTTGATCCAGCGCGGCGCGGTCATCGGCGGGGCGCTCGATGCTTGGATGCTGGTCCCCGGCTGGGTGCGCGGCGAGACGACGCCCGCCGACGCCGGCGTCACGCTGGCGCACCTGGTAGACCATATCGACCACGTCTGCCAACTGGCCGGCAATGCCAACCACTCGGGCATCGGCACCGACTTGGACGGCGGCTTTGGGCGCGAGCAGTCGCCTGCGGATCTCGACACGATCGCCGACTTGGCGCGCGTCGCCGACCTGCTGGCCGATCGCGGCTACACCAACGACGACGTCGGCCGCATCATGCACGGCAATTGGGTGCGGTTCCTGACCGAAGCGTGGTCGTAGGCAACCACTTTGCCGTGCACGACGTGCGGTTCGATCCGCGTGCTTTGCTTAGCGACGTGTCGGACGCTTGGTCGCAGGCCGACGCACTTGCGGCAGCACGTTGGGCTTCTGCTTGCTGGGCAAGGTCTGA
>ERZ869936.95-NODE-95-length-118489-cov-7.623309_pt1 | contig 118489 bp, 86 predicted proteins | sample MGYA00520876_ERZ869936 | MGnify/ENA primary metagenome ERZ869936 (study PRJEB32218, sample SAMN09650985) | biofilter metagenome | isolation source: enrty point of leading RO module | place: Saudi Arabia: Thuwal, RO plant located on Red Sea | collected 2016-02-17 ...
ACGGCGGCAAGAAGCCCTCGCCCGAGCTGTTCGACGGCGAATCGGTCAGCGATACCGGTGTGCTGATCATCGGCGACAAGGGCAAGCTGTTTGCTCCAGGCGACTACTGCGAGAAGGGTTACAAACTGCTGGGCGGCCCCGCGGAACCGGAAGTCGAGTTCGAGGAATCGCCGGGCCATTTCGACGAATTCGCCCGAGCCATCAAAGGCGGTCAGCCGGCCCGATCGAACTTCGAGAACTACGCCGGCCCGCTCACCGAAACGATCCTGCTGGGCAACCTGGCCGTGTGGGCTGCCAACGAGGCAGGTTCGCCGGGCAAGAAGATCGAGTGGGACGCTCGCAGCCTCAAGGCAACCAACGCGCCGGAAGTCGCCTCGGTGGTAACGCCCGAGTACAGCGACGGCTACAAGCTGTAAACCAAATGCGATAGAATCTTACGGCTGCCAAGGCTCCGGCGCACGAACGTCGGGCCTGGCAGCCGTTTTTATTTTCACGCGCCCGCCCAACGGCGCGGCCCGTTCTGCTCGAGCGCCCCAACCCTCCGACTGCAATGAAACGATCCCCTGCCCTGTTCACCTTGGTTCTCTTAACCAGCTTGGCCGGACTGCTGGCCACTGGCTGCGCTCCGAAACAGCCTTCGGCCGATGAGCCGGCGCCGGATGACGGGGCCAAGGCCGCAACTTTGGCCGACGAACCGGCGGCAACCGAACCCGCGGCCAAAGACGACCCGGAGGCTGTCGCCGCGATCGAAGAAATCAACGGGCGCGTCACGCGCAACGACGCCGGAGCGGTCACCGCCGTCGACTTGTCGCAGTCCGACGTCAAGCAGTTCGATTTCGAGCTGCTCAAGAAGCTGCCGTCGCTTTCTCGGTTGGATCTGTTCGGCGCCGACGTCAATGACGAAACGCTCGATCATCTGCAGGGGCTGCCGCTGCGAACGCTGGTGCTGGAAAACACCGAGATCACCGACGCGGGCGTTAACAAGCTGGAAGCCATCCCCACTCTGAATTCGGTCAACCTGCGCCGCTCGTCTTACCTGACCGACGCCGGACTCGAACCGCTGACGCGGCTGCCGAACTTGGAACATTTGCACTTGCTGTACAACAACTTCAGCAGCGCCGGCATGGACCATCTGGCCAAAATCTCAAAACTTCGGCAGATCGACCTGCGCGGCAACATGCTGGTGACGGATGAGGGCGTGATCGCGTTGGCGCCGCTAGAAAACCTCGAAGTGCTCAAGTTGCGCAACTATAACGTCACCGACGAGGGACTGGCTGCGATCGCGGGACTCAAGAAGATGCGCGGTCTGGCGCTGGAAGATACCCAGATCACCGACGATGGACTGGCATCGCTCGAAGAAATGCCCAGGCTCGCCGAGCTGTACTTGATGCGCACCAACGTCACCGACGAAGGCCTTGCGCACCTAAAAAGCGCGAAAGAGATGAAGCGGCTCGAGCTGCGCAGCACCGGGCTCGACGGTTCCGGGCTGGTCCATCTCAAGGAGATGCCCAAGCTCACGATCCTGGATCTGGCCGAAACCGAAGTCAACGACGAAGGGCTGGCCCACTTGAAGGATGCAACAAGCCTGAAGTCGCTCGATCTTTGGAACACCGCGATTACTGACGAGGGGCTGCCCGCACTTGCGGGCCTGACGAACCTGGAGACCCTCAACCTTGAAGGCACCGAAGTGACCGACGACGGATTGGCCAACGTCGAGCCGCTCGAGAAGCTCACCACGCTCAACCTGGCCAGCACCGCGGTCAGTGACGCGGGGCTCGAACATCTCAAGGGCCTGACGAACCTGCGGCAGTTGAATTTGGCGTTTACGCAAACGACCGACGAAGGCCGCGCCAAGCTGCAAGAGGCATTGCCCAACGTGAAGATCGGGATCTGACGCGGAGGCTGCCGATCAGCCACGTGCCCAAGAGCACTTCGGGCAAATCGTCAGTCGCCGTCCCGGGGCACGTCGTCTGCCGACTCGATCAATCGCTTTGAGTAGATCAGCAGGCTGTCGCCGTCGGCATAGAAGTCCTTGATCACCGCACCGCAATTGTACTCCCGCTTTTCATAGAAGCGGCGCGTCAGGTCGTAGTACGGCAGCGAAGAGGTCTCGACCAGCAGCACGCGCCCCCGCCGCTCACGAATGTCGTCCTCGATGTACGACAGAAGTTCCGTGCCGATCCCCCGGGCCTGCGTCTGCTTGGTCACGGCGATCCACTTTAAGTACCAGGTACGGTCCGCCCGGGCTTCCGGAGCGTAGTAGGCAAAGGCCAAAACTTCGCCATGCTCCTCAAACGTGATCGCGCGTTGATCGAGCTTGTCCTTGTTGTCGTGGTAGTCGCCGAGCACCTTTTCGAGCGTGCTGATCTCGTGCGGCTTGAAGATGCCGGTACGCGATGCCAGCGCGAGGATCGCACGCGTATCGTTTGGCTGCATCAGTCGAATCACGGTGCCTTCTCTCGCGCTCTCGTACTTCGGTGGTGCCGTTCGTTGGAGGAGCCGAACGGGCGTCGACCGCCAGGCGGCCGACGCGGCCGGTCCCATGCGTCCAAGACGGCCTTCCCGCGCCGTCTACTTCGAGATTACCACGCGGCCCTCGGAATGGAAACCGCCGCCCGGCGAGGCCCGGCCAACATCCGGACACCGGCACGTGGGTACGAGAGCGCGCGGCGCGAGACTCCCGCCGCCGACCGCGTCGCGGTCGACGTCGCCGCGGCAGGTTTTCGCCTGAAAAACGCCGGCTCGCCCGGTCCGGCGGATAGCATGGTCGGATCGGACACCGCCCGCTAGAATGTGGACTCTTCGCCGTCGGCGCTTTTCGGGTCGATCGGTTGTGTCGCGCAAACCTGTTGGAATGGTGTCCATGGCAGCGCCGTCGTCGACCGAAAAGAAATCTCGCGGGCAGTCCGCCGCCCAAGCCGGCCGCTACGTCCACGAGCCATACGTGCCCGACGACGTCGAAATGGCCGAATTCACCTGGCCGGCCGTGTTGGTGGGCGTGGTGCTGGGCATCATCTTCGGCGCCTCGTCACTGTACCTGGTGTTGAAAGTCGGGATGACGGTCTCGGCGTCGATTCCGGTCGCCGTTTTGTCCATTACGCTGTTTCGCGGCATGTCCCGCGCATTCGGTTTGCGCCAGGCGACGATCCTGGAAAACAACATCGTGCAGACCACCGGTTCGGCCGGCGAGTCGATCGCGTTTGGCGTGGGCGTGACGATCCCCGCCCTGCTGCTGCTCGGTTTCGACATGAGCGTGGTTCGCGTCATGACCGTGGGCGTGCTTGGCGGGCTGCTCGGAATCCTGATGATGATTCCGCTGCGGCGCGCGTTCATCGTGCAGCAGCACGGCCGCCTGCGGTATCCGGAAGGCACCGCCTGTGCCGACGTGCTGATCGTCGGCGAGGAAGGTGGCGCGACCGCAAAGACGGTCTTCGCTGGCTTCGGCCTGGCCTTTCTCTACAAGATTCTGATGAAGGCCTGCGGGCTGTGGAAGGAAGATGTCAATCTGCCGCTCTACAGCACGCAAACCGGTCGCGGACTGCAAGGCGGAATCCTCGGCGGCGAGCTCTCGCCCGAACTGCTCGGCGTCGGCTACATCATCGGGCCGCGCATTGCGGCGATCATGTTCTCTGGCGCCGTGCTGGCTTACCTCGTGCTGGTTCCGATGATCATCATGTTCGGCTTCGAATCGCAGGTGCCGCTGGCACCGGAGCCGAGCCAACTGATTCGCGACATGAGCGTATCGGACCTGCGCGACGCCTACATCCTGTACATCGGCGCGGGCGCCGTTGCGACCGGCGGCATCATCAGCATGTTTCAGGCGCTGCCCATGATCATCCGATCGCTGCGCGGCGCGATGGGCGATCTGGCCACATCGGGCGATGCGAAGCAGGTCCGCGAAAGCCTCCCGCGCACCGAACGCGACCTGCCGCTGTGGGTCATGATTTTCGGCAGCATCGGACTGGTCGTGGCGTTGGCGGCCACGCCGGCGCTGGGCCTAGGATTCAACTTCGAGGGATTCATCGGCGCGCTGTTGATCGTGCTGTTCGGGTTTCTGTTCGTGACGGTCTCGTCACGGTTGACCGGCGAAATCGGTTCGTCCTCCAATCCGATCTCCGGAATGACGGTGGCCACGCTGCTGCTCACTTGCCTGGCGTTTTGGGCGATGAACAACACGGACAAAGCGGCCACGCTGACGGCGCTGACCGTCGCAGCCGTGGTGTGCATAGCCTCGTCGAATGGCGGCACCACGTCGCAGGATCTGAAAACCGGCTATCTGGTCGGCGGCACACCCCGCGCGCAGCAGGTGGCGATCTTGATCGGCGCGTTGACCAGCGCGCTGGTGATCGGCGTCGTGCTGCTGCTGCTCAACGACGCCGGCACCGTCTACAGCAAGAAGCCCCAATATCTGCCGAACGAGCGAATCACCGACGTGGATTCGCTGCCACAGATGGAGCAACCTGGCGGCGAATACGCCGAAACCGACACCGCCTACTACCACGTGCTGCACGCGGCCCGCGGCGAGGTGCCCGGCATTCCACCCGGAAAATACCTGGTCGACGACACGGGCCAAATCCGGTACTTCGTGGATCCGGCGATCAACGGCATTTTGGAAGAGCGCGACGACGGCACGAAAATCAGCAACAAGTTCGACGCGCCAAAAACGCTGCTGATGGCGCTGATCATTGACGGAATTCTCAACGGAAAACTTCCGTGGGAACTCGTGCTGCTGGGGGCATTGATCGCGATCGTGCTCGAGCTGGCCGGGGTTCCGTCGCTGCCGTTCGCCGTGGGCGTCTACCTGCCAATCCAGATCTCCACGCCGATCTTCATCGGTGGCATGGTCCGTTACGCCATCGACTGGATTCGCGGCACCCGAGCCGACGATTCCGAAACCAGCCCCGGCGTGCTGCTCAGCTCGGGCTACATCGCCGGCGGCTCGATCGCTGGCGTGTTGATCGCGTTTCTGACGTTTTGGCCCTGGTTGCAAGAGAAACTTGACTTGACCGGCTACTTGGGCGCGAGCTGGACCGCGAGCCAGTGGCCCGCAATGGCGGCATTCGGCGTGCTGATGTTCGTCCTGGCGATGGCCGGATTCGGCGTGATGTTCAAAACGCAAAAGGGCAAGTAGCTCACCCATCCGGCCCGGCGCGACAACCGACTGAGCACGGCCAACCACGAAACAATTCCCGCGTTGGAGGATCTTGCGGTATGCGACACATGCACTGGTGGCGATCGGGCCTGGCCGTGATGGCGATCTTGTTGGCGATGCTGCAAGGCATGCCAAATCCCACGACTTGGGCCGACGAGGGGATGTGGTTGTTCAATCGTCCGCCGCGCAAGCTGCTGATGGAGCGCTACGGCTTCAATCCGACGGACGAGTGGCTCGAGCACTTGCAACACGCCGCAGTGCGCTTCAACAGCGGCGGCAGCGGATCGTTCGTGTCGCCGCGGGGTCTGGTGATGACGAACCATCATGTGGGTGCCGACGCACTGCACAAGTTGAGCACGGCGGATCGTGATCTGGTCGTCGAAGGCTACTACGCGCGTTCGCCCGACGAAGAACTTAAATGTGTCGACCTCGAGCTGAACGTGTTGGAGAGCATCGAGGACGTCACCGAACGGGTCAACGCCGCGGTCAAGCCCGGCATGAGCGCCGCCGACGCGCACGCCGCGCGCCGCGCCGTCAGCAACACGATCGAAAAAGAGTCGCTCGACAAGACCGGTTTGCGGAGCGACGTGGTCACACTGTTTCAGGGCGGAATCTACAACCTGTATCGCTACAAGAAGTACACCGACGTGCGGCTCGTCTTTGCGCCGGAGAAGGACATCGCGTTCTTCGGCGGTGATCCGGATAACTTCGAGTACCCGCGCTACGATCTGGACATTTGCTTCTTTCGCGTTTACGAAGACGGCCAGCCGGTCCGCCCGCAACACCACCTCGACTGGAGTGCCGCGGGCGCGGAGGACGAAGAGCTGGTGTTCGTCGCCGGCAATCCGGGACGCACCGACCGGCTGAACACGGTGGAGCATCTCGAGTTTCTGCGCGACCGCACGTTTCCCATGCTGCTGAACCTGATTCGCCGGCGCGAGGTGATGCTGCAAACGTACAGCGAGCGTGGACTGGAGAACGAGCGCCGCGCGCGCGACGAATTATTCGGCTATCAGAATTCGCGCAAGGCCCGGCTGGGCGGCTTGGCCGGCTTGCAAACCCCGTCAATCATGGAAGCCAAGCGACGCGAACAGCGCTCTTTGCGCCAGGCGGTCGACGCCGATCCCAAGCTGCGCGATGCGCGCGGTGCGTGGGATCAGGTCAGCTCCGCGCTGGCCGCGTGGGCGCCGATCTACGTCGACTACTCGCTCTACGAGCAGGCTCGCGCGTTCAATACCGAGCTGTTCAGCATCGCGCGGATGCTGGTGCGCCTGGCCGACGAATCAGCCAAGCCCAACGCAGACCGCTTGCAGGAATACGCCGAGGCCGGGCTCGACTCGCTCAAGCAACAGTTGTTTTCCGAAGCGCCGATCTATTCCGATCTGGAAACCGCCAAGCTGACCGACTCGCTTAGTTACCTGATGGAAACCGGCGGCGCGCAAAACGCGCTGGTCAAGCAAATTCTGGCCGACATGTCGCCCGCGGCCCGAGCCAGCCAGCTCATCACTGGCACGAAGCTGGCCGACGTGGCGGTGCGCAAGCAGTTGGCCGAAGGCGGCAAGCAAGCGATCGAGGCGTCGGACGATCCGATGATCGCGCTGGCCCGGCTCGTGGACGGGCCGGCGCGCAAGCTGCGAACGACCTACGAAAACAACGTCGAAGAACCGCTGCGCCAGGCCTATGCCGAAATCGCCAAGGCACGTTTCGCCATCGACGGAGAGAGCACGTATCCCGATGCCACGTTCACGCTCCGTCTGGCCTTTGGCACGGTACAAGGCTACGAACAGCAAGGCGAGGACATGCCTCCCTGGACGACGCTCGGCGGCACCTACCCACACGCGGCGGCGCACGGCGACTTGCCCCCGTTCCGCCTACCCGAGCGATGGATTCAGGGCAAAGACAAGCTCGACCTGAACACGCCGTTCAACTTCGTCAGCACGCCCGACATCACCGGCGGCAACTCCGGCAGCCCGGTGGTCAACCGCGCCGGCGAAGTCGTGGGGATCATTTTCGACGGCAACATTCAATCGCTCGTGCTCGACTTTCAGTACACCGAAACGCAAGCCCGCGCGATCTCCGTGCACTCCAGCGCGATCATCGAGTCGTTACGCAAGCTGTACGATGCGGGCGCACTGGCCGACGAGCTGACGACCAGGAACTAGATCGCGCACTTTATCCGCGCGCAAGCAACCGGTTGTCCCGGACCTGAACGTGCCCGACACATACGGCGCTCACTCAAACTTACTTGGCCGCGGCCGTGCGTCGTGGCGCCATCTCCTGGCGAATCAGCGGCAGGAGGTCCTGATACTTGGGCAACCCGCTGACTTCCGCGCGAATCACGAGTTGGTTCGGCGCTTCGTCGGTAACGAGCGACACTTTGAGCTCGTTGACGATTTGACTGATCGCCGCGAGCCGGCGGGCATCGTTCCCATCGACAAAGGCACCGGCCAGAGCCACGGCCCGACCGACGTCGACCAGGACAGCCTTGCTTGTGTCAGGCGAGACGTGTGCCAGCAGTCCGGCAAAACCCTCGTCGGATTCGATCGACTCGTTGTTGGCTGCCGCGTGCAACGACGCGGCTACGGCGCCCTCGGTTCCGATCAGCAGCCCGCGATTCGGCGATCGCACGACGACAATCGGCGGAATGCCGTCGAATTGATAGCGATGGCCCGTCTGGCCTTCGAGGGTCACTTCGGTCGGCGGTCCGGCGGTCTTCGCGCCGAACAGCATGGCGATCGACAACAACTGGTTCCACAGCGCGGCGGACTTTTCCGGATCCTTGACCGCGATCGCGGCCGCTACTTCCGGAAAACCACGCGACGAATCCGAAACCGACGGCATGACAAATACCGCCAGCTCGTCGATGTTGTGGAACAACTCGCGGCCGATATCCATCGCGCTGATCATCGGCGGGGCGTCTTCCCCGGTGCGTGCGACGTCGCCGTCCTTGGCCGGCGGGTTCAGCCCAATGACCACCACGGCTGCGGCCCCGCGAGGAACCAATTCTAACGATCGTTTGGTGATCGGCGCAGTGCGAATCAGGGCATAGGCCATGTTGCGGTGGCCTGGCATCAGGTTCATTTCCGCACGAAGTTGGATCGAGTTATCCGTGGTGCCCAGCGCGACGGCGGCTGATTCGAAGTGTTCCAGATCCAAAAGGGTGCGAATCATTCGCCCTTCGTCTCCGCCCAGCAGCGGCCCGAATCGTTGCACGAGCTTCTGGCCGTCGACAAACGCGAAGATGCAGGGCTGGCCGATCTCGTCGTGAACCCGTTGGAACTCGGCCCGCTTAGCCAGGCTGTCGGCTTGCGGGTTGCGGAGCCGATCGACGGCGGCGGCCAGTTGCTCGCGCGAATCGCTGGCCATGACCATCCGTCGGGTCAGCATCAGCCAGCCAAACTCAGGCAAGCGATAGGTTTTGTAATCCTCGATCGGCTCGCCCGGCTCCAGCACTTGCACGCCTGTCTCGATCAACCCGCGCACCAGATCGCAATCGCCCGGGTGCAACACCGCAAGTCCGGCGGGCATGCCCCGATCGGTCAGCGCGGTCACGCCCACGGCGGCTCCGCGCAGCTTTTTGAGTTCGTCGATCAGTGCCGGGCTGATGGTCAGATCGGCCGGCAGCACGATTCCGTTGCCCAGTGGAACCGGCTCGCCCGTGGCGACCTCGCCTTCGGGCACACCGGTCAGCCCAACCATCTTGAGAATGCGCTCGATATGGTCGCCGGGCCGATCAATTTCGGCATACGCCATCACGTCGGGCGGCATCAGGCTGGCAAAGCTCGACAGCGCCTGATCCTCGCGCACTTCGGCCAGCCGGGTGCGGGCCTCGGCGCGCAACGCCTCGGGCGCCGAACGATCGGACACAACTTGCTCGAAGGCCTCGGCCGCGGCGGTTGGATCGTGCTCGTGGGTCTGTAAGTAGTAACCGCGTTGGAATGCGGCCTCGGCTTCTCCGCGCTGTTGTTCAGCCGCCACGCGCGATGCCAGCAACATCATCAAGCCGACACACAATACCGATCTGGTGAGCGTCCTGTTCATTGGGGGGCCTCCGGTCGTTTGACGATAGATACGGGGGTTCGTGGAATACGCGGCCGGCTCATCCGCCGGCGGGTCGTGCAATGGGTACATCGTGCAAGGGGTGCGCATCGCATTCGGCGCATAACTCGACACGGACGCCGGCGCGACCGAGAGACTTCCGGTCCGGTCGATGGGGTATTCGCCGCGCCGCCCCCAATATTGGGTGGCCAACGGAAACTCCCGCCAGCCGTCCGCGATTGGCAAGAATCGCACACCGCGGCGGTGCTCAGTCGGCCGAATCGGCACGCAGGGCCGCACGAAGCGCCGCGACCATCCGGTCCTCGACCCCCGCAGCCACCCAGCACCAGCCTTGGCTGCTGGCATATCCTTCGTCGGCAGCCGCGTCGGTTGGGATGTACCCCGGCGAACACTCCCCGTAGCCGATCGCCATCACGAACTGGTCCGGCCGCAGTCGGCTTGCCGTCAATTGATAGCCGACCAGGCTCTCGCCCGGCAACAGCACAATTTGTGCCTGGCCCAAATCGATCGCGGCCACGTCGATGCGATGGCCCTCCGGGTGAAATTGCCGCGAGCTGAGCCCCATCGCCGCCAACGCGCGCGGCATCAGATCGAGCGATTCGTCGGACAGCCGCGCGCGGAGGGCTTCTGCGGTTTGATCCCCCTCACGATGCGGCAACACAAGTGGCACAGCCCGAAATTCGACTCGCTCCAGCCGATGGCGGGTCGTCGCATTCCAGGCATCGACCATCGCCCGGTGCATCCGCTGGGTCAGTCGCTCGCGGTGCTCGGGCGCTGCGTCGTTGTATTTGCCCGCGGTCACGTCGCCGGAGCAGCCGGAAAAATATACCTGGTGCACGTCGGGCGTCTCTTGTTGCCGCCGCGCTCGGGCCAGACCCACGAAATCGCTCGATACGGCACCGCGGCCGTAGTAGCTCATCGGGTGCGTTGCATAGGCGTTGAGCGCCGCGACCGGTTGCGACTCGTCCCAAAAGCTGATCACCCGCAGCCACGGATCAATCAGTCCCTCCGGCAAGTCCCGAACCGCCGCGCTGCTGCCGGCGCTTCCGCGCGCGAATGCCGGGGAACCATCGGACAACACGACCCGTCGATTCGACGCGACACGCCGCACGATCGCCCGGCCGATTCCGTAGTGCGTCACCCGGCGCGCCGACGAAAGCGATTGTTTTAGTGCCGCGGCGGTGCGCTGCACCATCCGCTCGTGAAAATCCGGGTCGATGATCGGGCGCTCGACGCCCGCTTCGGCCAAGTGCCGCGCCGCGGTCAAGTCGGCCAGCGGTGCGTCGTGCTGGTGAACGCTGCTCAGCAGCACGCGCTGGGTCGACGTTCCGGCCGCCTCGGCCAGCGCTTCGCGCCATCGGGCATAAGCGTCGTTGCGAATCTCGCACCAATCCACTGCCGCCAGCACAATCGGCGCGTCGCCGCCTAACAGCACGACCCCGTGGACAAACAGCGGGTCGTCGATCGAACGGGCAGGTGCGAAGTGTCCGCCCAACAGCGGATGTCCCAGCCGCGGCGTAACGTCTGCACGAAACGCGGCCAGCCGCAACACGTCAGCGGTCTTGCCGGCCAAGGCGCGCCGCACATCGGGCCCGCTAGACAAGACACCACCACCTAGCGCTATGCCGCCCCATCGAATCGCCTCGCGGCGCGAGATACGACGATGCATGGTTCCCCGCCCTACGTGGCCCGATCGGCAGGCCAACTGAATGTGTGCATTCGGCCAGGACGTTTGGTGGCGTTGCGACACGTACGACAATTGCGGCGCAGTGAACTTTCGACGGACCGCGGCCCTTAAAAGTCCTTCCGATAGATATACACACAGGCCGCGGCCAATACGACCGCCAGAAAGACCAGGTTGCTCCAAATCGGTCCCCACACGTCCAGCCGCTGTGGCCCGTTGCCGCCATCGTCGAGTCGCAGGGCCCCGAGCTGGGTGTCGTTCGACGACAAAACGTACATCACCGTTTCGTTCAACTGGCCCGGCTTGGGGAAAATCGTGTACAGCGGGTGCAGCGCGTAGCGATAAATCCGCTCGGCCAACGGTAACGCACCCTGGCGCCGGCCGATCACCGAATCGTCGGCCAATTCGTACTGCGTGATCCGCGTGACGCGGTCCGCCACGTACATCGTCGAGCCGTCGAATGCGACGGACGAAACATCGCCCTGCCCCGTGATCGACATCGCAAGCGGCTCGTGGGCGCGGCAATCGTACGTCCACAAGTCGCCGTCACGATAGAGCACGGCCAGCACGCGCCCGTCGGGCGAAACAGTCATGCTGCCGGGATTGCTTCGCGAGACCGACTCAACGGTTTCGACCAGCGCCAGCTCGGCGTCGTAGCGCCGCACCTCGCCGTCCAGGGCCAAGTACACGTCGCCGCCGGTGATCGCGACTTCGCCGGTCAGCTTCACGTCGAACGTGGCTTCCGCGGCCTCGCGATACGTGCCCTCATCGTCCGCTTCAAAGCGAACCAGACGAAATCCGTCGAACAGCACGATGTCGCCGGTGTCGGCGTCGATGGCGGCACTTTGCGGTGGACGAAACTGGACGTCGGGACCGACGTTGACGAATCGGCCGCCCTGCTCCGGCAGCGGAATCCGCACGCCAAAAATGTTGATGTCCTCCTGGCGGGCTTCCAAATCACCTTCAAGCCGATAGATGCCTTGCGCCGACGCGGCGAACAACTTGTCGCCCGGTCCCAACAGCAGCGACATGGCTCCGTCGGGCATGTTGACGCCTTCATCGCGGCGCCAGTCTTCGGCCCGCTTGCCTACCAGCAGGCGCGTCGATCCTCCCAAGGGCGAGAACCCCGGACCGCGACGCTCGAACGCCAGAATGCGCTCGCCCTGAGGATCATAAACCGGCCCAACCAGGCTCCTACCAAAGTCAAACGGAAATCGCTCGTTGCTGCGGGCGACGAACACCGGCTGCCAGTCGGAGTCGACCTCGTCCCAACGAAACACTTCGCCCACCGTGTTCGCCGCGATCAGGTCCTTGCCGGCGGGCACGATCGTCACAATGCGACGGGGATTCAGAGCCAGTTGCTCCACAGCGTCGTTGGCCGTTCCCAGCACCCAACAGGCGAACCAGAACAGCACCGCCATCACGACCGAAACGATCGCGTTGCGCCACACGACGCCGGCCAGCGAGGATACTCCGTAGTAAATCGCGAACAGGAACAGGTACAACGGCACGGCCAGCAGCAGTCGCTCGTTCCACAACCCGAACCGCACGCCGAGGATGAGCCACAAGCCACCGATCAAGTACACCGCGTTGATGGCGATGAACGCGCACCCGCCAACGAACTTGGCCAGAAACAGTCCGGCCCGCGTGATTGGCTTGCTGAGCAATAGATCGATCGATCCAGCGTCGAATGTCTGGGGAATCATCGACGACGTGACAATTACCGCCACGAACACGCCAGCGACGCCCAACAGGATCGCCAGCGTGGCGACCAACAATTGGTTGATCGCGGGAAACAATTGTTCCGGCTTGACCGGCAGCGTGAGCCCCAGCTCCCAATGGAAGTACGCCAACTGAACCTGTGTCGGCGGGATCGGCGCGATCTCTTCCGGGAACGCTGCGTCGAGTGCCAATCGATTAAACCGCGCGAGCTGATCCTGCGGCAGATTCTCGAGCCCTTGCGTTTGCAAGTCGCGGGCGGCCTTGGGCAGCCGGACCTTGGCCCAATCCTCCGCACGGTAGAAGTCGTCCTGCGTGAGCATATCGCGGAGCGATTCGACCAGACGGTGAATCGTGCGCCGCCGTCCCATCGAAGCATCGTCGTACTCAGACAGGAGCCGCCGGTTCGAATCGTCGAGCAGTTCCCAGATGCGTCGTCCGGGCGATGGTTCTTGCGACTCGCCCTGGGCCAGAATCTTCCGCACTAGTTGCCGGCGATCGACGATGTCCTCATCGGCCAGGTACGAGCCGGCCTCTTCAATGAACCCCAGCGGCACCAGCGCCAGCAAGATGAGCGTGATGATCGCCAGCAGGATCCACAGCACGCGGGAAACGAGCGCCTCGTGAAAGGAATCGCGAATGATGGACAGATATGGTCTCATTGCTCGCCCCGGGCCCTCTTGAGAATTCCCAAAAAGGCCTCTTCGAGCGTCTGCCGCGAGGGCGACATCGAGATCAAGCTCAAACTGCCTTGCCGCAGTCGGTCGATTCCGCGATCGATCGCGGATTGATCCGGTGCGTGCAGCAGCAACTCGAACTGATTCGGGCCGAGCAGTCGCATCTGGCAATTGGGCATGTCGGCCGCTGCGGCCCGCGCGGCGTCTTCCGCGCCGGCTACCACGACGCGGACTTCGCTCTCGGCATGGGCGGTCAACTCGGCGATTCGTCCTTGGCGGAGCATCTTGCCACGGTCGAGAATCGCCACCCGATCACACACCAGTTCAACTTCTTGCAGCAGGTGGCTGTTGATAAAGATCGTCTTGCCCGCCGCCTTCAGGTTCAACAGCAACGTTCGCATCTCGCTGCGCCCGACCGGATCGACACCGTCGGTAGGCTCGTCGAGGATCAGCAGTTCGGGATCGTGCAACATGGCCAGCGCCAGGCCCAGACGTTGCAGCATGCCCTTGGAATACTTCTTGATCGAGGTCTTGCCCCACTGCGCCAACCCGACGGTCTCGAGCAGCGACCCGCTTCGGCGCCGCGCTTCGCCGCGCGACAACCCGCTGAGGCTGCCAAAGAACGCCAGCGCCGAGTTGGCCGTGTGGTGTCGCGGGATGCGATGATTTTCGGGCAGGTAGCCGACTTGCCTGCGTCCGAGGCGATTTCCGGCCGGACGTCCCAACAGGCTGGCGCTGCCGCGCGTCGCGCGGACCATGCCGAGCAGCACTTTGATCAGGGTCGTCTTGCCGGCCCCGTTGGGTCCGAGCAGTCCAAAGATCTCGCCGCGTCCGACATCGAGCGTGACGCCAGCCAGCGCTTCGATGCGGCGGCGACCGAACAGCCCGTCGAGATAGGTCTTCTGCAAGTCGCGGACGTCAACCGCGTTGGAATCCGTCATCGATGGATCGGCCCCGTGAAGTCACCGCGTGCGCTGGGCGTCATCATACTCCAGCCGATCTAGCAAACCTATTGCGTTTTGGTTGCGGGCGGTGGCCGGTTGAAGTCGGCCTCGGGACGGAACATTCCCTGCCGCCCTGCGGAACCCAAGTAGTATTCGTCCGCCGCGGTGGCTAATTGTGCCAAACCAGAAAACAGTTCGGTCTCGCGCTCACCCGAGAACCGATCCGCCATGCCAAACCGAATTACACGCGCTCGGTGAGTAGGCGCATACCGCGCGACGATTTCGCGCGCGACACCCAATTGATATCGATTCTGCGGATAGATCGGCGCGCCGCGCGCTTCCAGGGCCCAACGATCCAGCCGCACGCGTTGCCACGGATCGCCGGCATCGTCCGGTTCTTCGACGTACGTCAACAGACGCTCCGGCAACTCGCCCACGGCACGGCGATGGATCAACAACGTCACGCGCTCTGCGCTCGGCGCGTACAGGGCCCATGCGGGCCAAGCGTCGAACCATGTGGTCGGTGCCAGAAACGGAAGCAAAACGGCGGCAGCCACCAGCGCCACGGCCCGGCGCGGAACCGCAGGAGGCACATCCGTGGCCGGCGGCGTGGAGCCAAACCATCGCGCTCCACCGGCGAACAACACCAGATCTTGCACGATGAAAAAGAGGTTCCAGACCAGCACGCCCGGCTTGTGATTCAAACCGAACGGGCCAAGGATCACCAACAGCAAGACATGCAGCGTGACGGCGCACCAAAGCGCCGCAATGCGCGTCGGTTTGAAACAAAGTCCGACGGCAACGGCCAACTCCGCCGCCGGAAAGACGAGCGCCGCAGCCAGTCGCGTGCCGTCGCCCCACGCGTCGAGCGAGAGACCGACCACCCCGGCCAACGCCGCGAGAAACTGCTGGCCCAACGTGTGCAAAAACGTGTAGTCGAACTTCGACAGGGCCGAATGAAAATAGAAGCTGACGACGAACAACCGCAAAAGGGCCAGCGCCCAGCGCGGCTCGGCAAGGACCAGCACCATGGCCATCAGCGCCAGTTGATAGGCCCACGGTTGGAGCCGGCCTTGATCGAGCACGGCCATCAATGCCGTGCTGGCGGCAAACACGACCAGCCCGGCGTCACTAGCGCGCCGTTGCGCGGGCCAAAGCAAAGCGACGATCAAACCGCCGACCATGCCCGCGGCACCGAGCCAATCGCACCAGGCCGGCGCATGCTGCGCCAGGCCCAACAGCGGGACTTGCGGAAATACGTGCTGCGGCGTCCACAGTCGCCAGGTCGTGGCAATCAGTGCGAGGCCGAAAAGCGCCACGACGCGACGCACGATGGCAGCTCGCGACGGGCCATCAAGCGGCTGGCCAAAGATGCGCAGTACAAACGACATGAACCGGCAGGACCAGGGCGTTGGTGCGCTCGGAAACGAAGCGCGGGGGCGAGGGAGGCGGTAGGGCGCGACGCAATGGTGAGAGACCCAAGGCGGCTCGGCCAGACGGCGTGGGCCGTCGAGAACCGTGGATTAACGGGTCTGTCGTCGCGGGCCAGTTTAACAAGTTGCGGTGGACGGACCAAATCCGCACCGCTCCGGCATCTCGGCCGGCACTGGCCAATAAAGCGGCCCGTCATGTATGCCGTTTGATCGTGTAGCTTCCCGGCAGACGGCGTCGCGCCAACGCGCGACGATCGATCGGCAACGAGGCGGTCACGGTCCGACGGTTCGGCGCGGCCGTCTGGTGATTAACGTGCGGCTCGTTCGTGCGGCCGCATCAACGCGAGTCGAAATCGAATGGCCCAAAGCCGAGCACGATCTCGGCTTCGGAGTAGATCGGCGGTAGCCAATCAATCCGGCGGAAACCGCTTCGCCGCAGTCGCTCGCGCGGGGTCCACGTCTTGCGTATGGCCGCTGTGCGCCGGCGGATTTCCTCCGGCGATGGATCCGTGGCCAACGGCTCCAAGTTCTGTGCTCTTCGTATCATCCTTGGCCTCTCTCGGTAAAGAAGGGAAACGAAACGAGATCGGTACCGCGTGAAGCGGCACTTGAGGTGCCTTGGACTTATCCTCTCCTTCGAACAACCAGCCTTACTACGCCGCGGAGCCCGTTTGGGTCGCTCCGCGCACGCAGAATTCCGGTCTTGTTCCGATTTTCTTGTTCCGTGAGACGGGTCGTGGATCAGGCCGCACAACAAAAGATGGGATCGTGGTTGTGCAGCATTTGATCCACCGTCGTTATAGACAGGCTCCGGGCCATAATCAAGCATTTGGCGCCCGAAACCAGACCACCTTGCGCAGCGGCGCAAGCGGCCAAAGCCATGCCAACGACAGTTGTTGCGACGAGCTTGCACCGCACTGCTTGCGCTGCTTGAGCTTAGCGGTTGTCTCGTCGCCAGATGTGCAGCGCTCCCCAAGCAGCCAGGACCACGCTCGTGGCGATCGCCACCAGCACCATGTTCGCGACGCTGACCGGGACGTCGTAGCGATGGATTTGCGGATGACTTGCCAGAAACACAAACACACCATGTCCGGCAACGGCACCGGCGAGGATCAGAATCGCACCTGCAATCTTGTTCATGGCTTGGCTGCTCCACTCGACTGCGACGCGGCGCGAAATCCTTCGCGCGATCGAACCGAAGGACCGGGTCGCTCCCAAATCGGCGCCGGTCTCGGGCGCGCTAGCAGTGATGCGCCGAATCCCTTCCGTCGCGAACTGCCGCGCCACGCTGGCTCCCTGCGGCCGCCGGAGAAATGCAAACCCGTTCCTCGTCAGTCCAGCGTAACCGACCCCCGGGCCCCCTGCAAATTGGTCGCGCCACGTGCTCGCCCGACCGGACATCAGCGACCACCGGGCAGCGTCACTCGCCGCAAACCTTCAATCAACCCCGCACCTTGCCGCCGTGCAGCGGCCGCTTGCGCCGCTCGCCGCGTAACCTATAATTGAGGTGACCTTTGCTGGGCAAAGGTCCGCCAACCTGGCACGCGGCCCGCCGCATGGTCCGCTTCGCACACTCGCCCGCACTCGGCAGAACCCTCCCGCCATGCAAGTCGTCATCACCGCCGTCGGACCAGACAACCGTGGCCTGGCCGATCCGATCATCCATCACGTGACCGGACTGGGCGCGAACATCGCCGAGATCCAGATGTACGACCACGACGAGCAGAGTCTGTTCGCGATGTTGTTGCGGATTGACCTGGCTGCCGACGAGTGGCCCTCGGCCAAGACGCAGCTCCAGCAGATCGGCGACCTCAAGGGGCTCTCGGTCCGCGTCTGGTCGCCCGAGGTTCACAAGAACCGTCCGCGGCTGGCGATTTGCACGACGTATCGCCCGGAGCCCGCGCTGGCGCTGCTGCGCGCCGTTCGCGACGGCCAGGTACCGGCCGAGCCGGCGATCCTTCTGGGCAATCGGCCGAACTGCCGCGCGCTGGCCGAGCAGTTCGACGTGCCGTGGCACTTGATCGGCGACGATCGGGGTGAGCCGGACAACGAGCGCTTGATCGCGCTATGCGACGAGGCCGACGTCGACTACATCGTGCTGGCCCGGTACATGCGCGTGCTGCCGCCGGCCAGTTGTTGGAAGTATGCCGGCGGGCGGATCATCAACTTGCACCACGGCGTGCTGCCCAGCTTTCCCGGCATGCGGCCCTACCACGAAGCGTTCGCCAGCCGGATGCTCACCTACGGCGCAACATGTCACTTCATCGTGCCGGAGTTGGACGCCGGCAATCAGATCATCTACCAGTCCACGTTCACCGTGGGCCACGGGCTGAAGCTCGACGACATCATCCTCCGCGGACAACAAGACAACGAGCCGCACTGCCTGGTCGAAGGCGTCCGCCGGGTGGTCACGCGCGAAGTGCAATTGCACTTCCATCGCGTCGTTGCCTCGTAGCCGGCAGGCTGTTGTGCGGTCTGATCTTCCCAGCGTTTCGTCGCCTGCGCACCCGCCGCGCCCGCAGCGCCATCGCGCGTCACGTCGCCCCTAGCATCCGTGGCCCAGCGCCGGTAGAACAAGGAACCCTGCTGCGCAACAGGCATGCGCGCGGATCCCATGTGGTCACCGTTTGACCACCGTTCGACCACACGTTGCCCGACCGTAGACGAAACCCCGATGAGCACAGACTTCGACGATGCGGTGGTAGGAGCCGGCGTGATGGGCCTGGCCCATGCGTTTCACCTGGCTCGTGCGGGACGCCGCGTGGTGGTCTTCGAGCGCAGTCCGCGGGCGTCCGGCGCGTCGGTGCGCAATTTTGGAATGTTGTGGCCCATCGGGCAGCCGCCGGGTGCCTGGCGCGATCTGGCACTGCGCAGTCGCGAGATCTGGCTCGAAGTGCTCGCCGCCAGCAAGCTGTGGCACGATCGGTGCGGCTCGCTGCACCTGGCCTATCACGACGACGAGGCGCAAGTGCTCGAAGAGTTCAGCCGGCAGGCGGCCGAAGTCGGCGTGCCGTGCGAATTGCTCTCCGCGGGCGAAGTGCCGGCCCGATCCGCGGCGGTAAAGACCGCGAGCCTGAAGGCCGCGCTCTGGAGCCCGACCGAAACATGCGTCGATCCGCGGCAGGTCATCGGCCAATTGCCTGGCTGGTTGCAGCGCGAGTACGACGTGCGCTTCGAGTTCGACTGCGCGGTGACCGACTACGACGCGCCCACCGTGATCGCTGATGGCCGGCGGTTCTCGGCCCAGCGTTTGTTCGTCTGTACGGGTAACGACTTTCAATCGCTGTACCCCGAGGTCTATCGCGACGCCGGCTTTCGACAGTGCAAGCTGCAGATGATGCGCAGCACGCCGTATGCCGATTGGCGGCTGGGGCCGATGCTGGCCGGTGGGCTGACCCTGCGGCACTACCGCAACTTCGAACAGTGTCCCACGCTGCCCGAGCTGCGGGCCCGCGTGGCCCGCGAGAATCCCGAGTTCGACCAGTACGGCATTCATGTGATGGCTTCGCAGAACGGCGCGGGCGAGCTCGTGTTGGGCGACTCGCACCAGTACGATGAGGCGATCGAGCCGTTCGACAAGCCCGAGATCGATCGGCTGATCCTGGACTACCTTGACACGTTTCTGGCGGCACCCGACTTGCAAATCGCGGCCCGCTGGCACGGCATCTATGCCAAGCATCCGAGCGACGCATATTTCATCGTGCGGCCCGCGCCGGGCGTTACCGTATCGACCGGCGTTGGCGGCGCGGGCATGACGATGTCGTTCGGCGTGGCGGAAGAAGCGGTGCGAGAAACTCCCTAACCGCCGGCCCGCGCCGCAGCCGCGCCCGGCAACCTCCAATACACAAGCCGCCAACCGAATTACTCGCGACGAGGGGAACAACCATGGACATCAAACTGGTGATCTTCGACATGGCCGGCACCACAGTCAACGACGAAGACGGCGTGAACCGCTCGGTCCGGGCGGCGCTTGCCAACGTTGGCATCTCGGTCACCCGCGACGCCGTCAACGAAGTGATGGGCATCCCCAAGCCGATCGCGCTACGGCGACTGATCGAGGCGTCGTCGCAGCCCGAGCGGCTGGCCGATCTGGACGCGATTCACGCCGACTTCGTCAGCCGCATGATCGCGTTCTACGAGACCGACCAGTCCGTGCATGAAATCGCCGGCTCGGCTGACACGTTCCGCAAGCTGCACGATGCGGGCGTCAAGGTGGCGCTCGACACCGGCTTCACGCGCGACATCGTCGACGTCGTGCTCAAGCGCCTCGGGTGGAAGGATTCAGATCTGATCGACACCACGGTCACCAGCGACGAGGTCGAGCGCGGCCGGCCCCATGCGGACATGGTCGCCAAGGCGATGCGCGACACGGGCATCACCGATCCCAAGCAAGTCGCCAAGGTGGGCGACACGCCGGCCGACTTGGAAGAGGGCAACAATGCCGGCTGCGGCGCCGTAATTGGCGTGACCGCCGGCTCACACACGGCCGCACAACTCAAGCCCTGCCGGCACACGCACCTGGTCGAAACCGTAGTCGACGTGCCCGCGGCGCTGGGGTTGTAAGCGGCGGCATTTGCGGTAGCGCGCTACGATCACTTCGCTGGTGTTTCGGATGTCGGCGGGCAGTCGGGTTCTCCGGGTTTTCGTTGCCGACAACAGTTCGAACGACGGGATGCGGAAGTCTTAGCGAACACATGCGCTTTGTACATCGGGGCGTCGGGCCGACGCAGGATAGTAGCCGCCGGTTTCGCGCCAAGGACACGCCCACCTAGGTCGCAAAACGCAGTCGGGCCGGAGGTTGGAACGCACGCACGTGTTGGCATCGATCTGACAGCGCAAGTACCGCGGAGTGCTTCACCGCAGGCAAATTCGGCAGAGCACTCGAGCAACGGGTGTTCCGACTTTGGCATCGACGGCGACCAAACCTGCAGCGGTGAATTGACCTCGGCAACGTCGCCTGCGGTTTCGAAACACGCTAAGCCCTGCCTAACGTCACAGTTCACCGGGCCACGGCGAACGACTTTGATCTCAGCAACCGCGCGGCCCGCGGATCCGTGTGCAACGGATTGTTCGTCGCCCGTTCAAAGGCCAATCACTCGATTCCAGTCTGCAATGTACATGTACATTCTCTGAAATTCACTCGGCAGCAGCATGCGGTTGTGGGCAACGAAGTGGCGCGATTTTTCCAGTTCATCCATCCGCTGTTTTAGCCAATGCTGTGACGGGACAACGTCTTTGAAAAACTCCCATTTTTCAATAATGATCTGCGCAAGATGACCAAAATCTACGAAACCCAGTAAATCGGTCTTTTCGCCTTCGAGCCAAGAGTCCTTTAAGGCGCTCGCTTTCCTTGATTCAGCAAAAGTGAGGATTTTGGGGGGCAGCTTGTCGTGCCATTCGGTCCCTTCATTCTCCTCCAGCCGTTCGCGAATAAACAGCCGAATCTCATTCTCGAAGCAGTGCAACACGGCGTAGAGTCGAGCCATTTCCAACGCTTTGTTGCGTCGGCCAACACCAAAGGGCGTTAGCGCTTCCTCGAGCAACCGCTGTTCGGCGTCACCCTTTACCGCACCAATTTGGATGCCGGCACGTTGGAATTCTTCAGCCTCGGCCTCAAACATCAGGCCACGAAACATGAAATCACGAAGCTCTTTACTCATTCATCAAGTGCTCACGAATTGATTTGAATATCGCGTTGTAGACCTCTATGTCTTTTGTAGCCGGAAGATGAATTTGAATGTTGTAGTGAAGTGCGGGCAACGACGTCGGTAGAGGCGTCGCGATGGCAGACTTGTCTGTTGGCTTTTCAGGGGTTGGTGTCTTTTCGCGAGCTACCTGTGGTCCGGCGGTAAGGTCGGCCTCGCCGAGCAACGCGAGGAAGGTGTTAGTCATCAATTTCGCGACGTTGTCGCTTACATTGTGATAGCTCTTGAATTTTCCTTGGATCGCGTCGCGATCCTCCGCGCTAGGATTCTGCTTAATGAGGAAGATGTCCGAATACGCTTCTCGCAGTGCTTGGCCGAGCACGCGCGCAGACTTGGAGTGATCGCGATACTCAAGGTATCGCGATGTTGGTTTCCCATCCGGTGACAGAAAGCCAATTGACTTGAGCAGCGGAATGAATGCGCGGTCGGCGGAAGATGTAAACCCAAGGTCCTTGAGCAGTTGGTGGGTAAACTGCGCCGGAGCTTGCCCGTCCCGAATCGCCTTGAGGAGCGCAGGGATACGTGCGTGCGACTGTACGTAGGAGTTTGCTAGTGCCATAAGGAGTAAGTCACAGTTGGATCAAGCTAGGTTCAGTCGACGACATTTGGCTATAAAATGGCCATCGTATCACCTGTAGGCTGCAAGGTTGTCCGCCTAACACGCAGCCATTTAATTGTAGCAAGTACAATAGCAACCGTCGGTTGCTGAGATGCTACGCGATTGCTACATGATGCGCTGTTTCCGCCTAGCGCTCGCCGCTCCTTCGGGCTAGACGGTGGGTCGGGATGCGAACGCCGCGTCTGCGACGGTTCAAGGCATGACATTAGAAAGGTGCAGGTCGCGCCTTTCAAGGATTGCGATGACCGCGCTTGCGCGTGGACGTGGGCCACACCCCGCACAGAATGTAGATCGGCCGATTTTCCGCGGCTAGATCGGCCGTCCTTACGACGCAATTATCATTCGCCGCAGCGGTGGTTTCCTCGTGACCCCAGAATGGGGTAGCATTAAGCGCAGTCATTTTGATGACATTCCACCGGTTGCAAAGGGCTGCGGTGTTGACCAAGGACGAACCGTCCTGCGTCAAATACGCGCGCGACCCCAAGGCGCTTCGGTCACATCGCCCCCGCTACACTCCGCGGCTCGGCGACATTGAACCGATCTCCCCTCCGATTCACCCCGCCCCAGCGCCCGCTCGAGCGCCGGACGGTAGTGATCCAGCCCAAACGTTCGAGCCAGGTAGAAGAGCAATTCTGAATCGGAGGAACCTCAACTGTGACAAAAGGTGACGTCGTCTCAGGAAGATGGCCGGCGAGGTTCAAGGAAACCTGTCATCTGATTGGAGGAATCGCTCGCGATTCTTGCTGCGATCAATGATCCCAGCTACGATGATCCGAGCCAAAAAGGATCGTTTTCTGCTTGCCTGACTTGTCATGGGTGATGACATCTTGGATATCGCCCCGTCTAGAGGAGTTGCTATGCACCCAACCGTCTGTCGCGTTCTGTCATTCGTTGTCTTGCTGCACATCTTCAGCGCTGCTCCTGCCTCGGCGCAGTGGGAGGAAGGAGTTGCGGCGTTCAAAAAGAGCGATTTCCAGACGGCCGCTCGTTTGTTTCAGTCTGTCGTCGATCAGGACACCAACAACTACCAAGGCCAGTACATGCTCGGGGTAAGCCTCGCGCGCCTCAAACGCCATGAGGAAGCGATTCGGCACCTAAAGTCGGCGCACGACCTTGCACCGCAAAATCTTTCCATCAGGATGAGCCTCGCAACGAGCTATAATTCCATGCGACGCTATGGCGACGTGGTAAAGCTGTTGGCAGACGTCGACGCGTCTGCATTGCCACCGCGTGTACGCGAGACGCACTACAAAATGCGTGGTTCCGCACGTCAAAAGACCGGTGACAGAAATGGTGCGCTGATCGACTTCCAAAATCTTGCGAAGCTTTTGCCGAATGATCCGCAGAGCCAACTTGCACTTGCTGCGGCAGCTCAAGCGGTCGGTCGTGAACAGGTCGCGCGAGAGGCGCTAGAGAAGGCAGTACGACTTGACGGGCGCAACCTGGATAGTCGGCGCAGCTACGTCAAGCTCCTTGTTAGCGAGGCACGCAACGCCAAGGAGCCCGAAAGCAAGAAGCTAATTGAGCGTCAGGCCGCGGAACAGGCTGCTGTACTGGCCTCGGCCAGTCGGAAATACGAAGACCTTATGCTCGCTACGGGCATCCAACTTCAAGCCGGTCTTTGGCAAGACGCCGAATCCAGTGCCCGTCAGGCTGCGGCCGGAAATAGCGGCGACTGGCTCGCCCGATACTACTTGGGCCAGGCACTGTCATCGAACGGCAAGTTCGACGAAGCCGAGCAGGCTCTACAGTCCGCACTCTCGCTGGCTCGTGCTAGTGGAGATCAGCGTAGGGTTTGGAAGCAGTTGGGCTTCACGCTGGAATTGCAGAAAAAATATCGCGAAGCGATGGAGGCCTACCGCAAAGCCGGAGACGCGGCGAGTGAACGACGGATGCAGGAGAAGCTGTCGACTGCCCCGCAAAACTAGGCTTCGAGATCAAGTGCGAAACACTTGAGATTCGAGTTGCGTCTAAGGCGGCGAGCATTGACCGACAAATGCTGCATACCTGAGATACTTCGAGCCGGCGGTTGCATCGACCTCAACGGGCAAGCTTCCGCAGCACACTCGCGTCGGTCTTTTCCACTGACACCATTTCGGTCCATGTGCACGAAGCGTTCCATCCGACCGCGTCGGGGCGTCTCTTCTTCCCCGCGGAAACTTCATTCGTGCGTTAGGACGAACCGTCCTGCGTCAAATACGCGCGCGACCCCAAGGCGCTTCGCTCACATCGCCCCCGCTACACTCCGCGGCGCGGCGACATTGAACCGATCCCCCCTCCGATTCACCCCGCCCCTAGCGCCCGCTCGAGCGTCGGACGGTAGTGGTCCAGCGGCGGCACGTCCAGCTCGGGCACTTTGGCCAGGTCGTCCCAGCGGCGCAGCGCCACCGCGTCCTTGAAGTGCGGGTTGCTCTCGAAGTCGCGCGTCTCGTCGTTGCCGAACGGCCCGCCTTGCAGTGCCAGGCTCTGCCGCGATGCGGGCGAAAGCTGGTCGTGGTAGTCCGCGTCGGTCGCACACAGGTAACGCTTGGCCGCCACATGCAGCCGAATCGGCTCGGTCACCGCCGGACCGAAGTGCTTTTTGAGCCAGGCCTGGCCCAATGCCTCGTGCCGATCGTCGATGCCCTGATCCGCACAGTCGTCGGGCAGCTTGTGCACCAGGTGGCCAATGTCGTGCAGCAGGGCCGCCACGATCAGTTCGTCGCTCGCTCCGGACTGCTCGGCATGATGGGCCGATTGCAGCGCGTGCTCCAACTGCGACACCGGCTCGCCGATGTACGCCGCGTGTCCCTTGGTGGCAAACAGTTCGCAAATCTCGTCGACAACGTTCATGGCTGCAGTTTGGCTCCGCTGCGTTGCATCATGAAGAACAGGGCTGCACCGGCGCTGGTCAACACGGCCACCGCCGCCAGCGTCTGAAACGTGCCCGACCAGCCATAGTCGCGCGTCACGCGGGCCACGGTGTCGCCGGCGGCCATCGCTCCAAGATACCCGACGCCGTCGATCACGCCACAGGCCGTGGCTCCGCCCCGCTTTCCGCCCAGGTCCAGCGAGATGGCGCCGGCCAGGTACGAATACGGCCCGATCATCAGAAACCCGACCAACGCGACCAGCGCCACGGGCAACAGCGTGGCGGTGCCGAAATCGGCCCGGCCCAGGACGAACAGCACGACGGCCGTGGTCGCGCAGCCCAGGAAGATCACCGCGGCCCGGCCCCCCTGCCCCAGCCGATCGCTGACCCAACCGGCCACGATCACCGACACACCGCCCAGCAGCGGAAACAGCGCGCTGCGATTGGCCGCCTCGGCCTTCGACAGGGCCAGCGCGTCAGTGAAGTAAAACGCCGACCAGGTGTTGAACGTCTCCCGCAACAGCGTCAGCCCCAGCGACAAGAAGCACACCACCAAGAACACCGGGCTGGTCAGCAGCGGCACCAGCAGCTCGCGCACGCTGGGCGGCGTGTCGACCTGTCCGCCTTCGCCGAACACGTTGCCCGGGTTGGCCCGCGGCTCGACTTCGCCAATCGCCCGGGGCGACTCTCTCAGCCACAGCGCGCACGCGACCGCCACGGTGAGCAGCACGCCGCCGGCCACGAAGAACACGCCCCGCCACCCGAGCCCGGCGGCCAGCAGCCAGCCCATGAACCGCCGCGCCGCGGCGTCGCCGAACAGATAGCTCAGGCTGACGATGCCCATCGCCGTGCCATACGTGCCGAACGAGAACCAACGTCCGGTCACCTTGACCATGCCGGTCCACACGAACGACTGCACGAGCCGGTTGCCGAACCAGGCCAGCGTGAACAGCGGCACGGCGCCCCCCAGCGCGAACAGCACGGTGAACGCGACCGAGCCGAACATGCCGAACAGGATGTTCCGCCGCCCGCCCAAAAAATCGGCGAGGCTGCCGGTAAAGAACTTGCCGATGGCATAGGCCAACACGCCGAGCGAGGCGATCGAGCCGAGCCGCACCTGCGCGTCGCCCGGCGAATAGCCCTGCTCGACCAACGTGTCTTGCAGCAGCGAGAGCGTGACCGAGTAGTTCGAGCGGCACAGGTAGCAGGCGCTATAGAGCAGGACCAGCAGTCCGAGCGTGACGACTTGCCAGCGCCGCATTCGTCGAGGATCGGAGGCCATACGAGAGGATCAGCAAATCGGCGCGGCGGCGGACGGCGGACAATCGGCCGATTGTACCCGGACGCGGTTAGGTTCGCATGAGGGGGGATGCTCGCGGGTATGGGTGATTAGTACTTTGAATACTCCGGATTGGTCCAAGAAGATTTTCCAGCGAGTTCTTTCGGGATATCGTCAATCGCCTCGCTTGGACCCTCGATGTCCCACGAATCTACGCAGCAGCCGCAACCTTTATTCTCTGAACAGTACGTTAGCCGTGAACGCCACTTCTCAAACCACGCCTCGCACGCAGCCACTTCGGCTGGCTCATCAACGACTACGATGATGGTTGCTCTAGCCATTTTCGTTACCTCCGTCCCTACTCCATGTGCTGGGCAGTTGGCTTGTTAGTCGTTTTCGGCGGGCGCGGATGAAGGGCCGGTCGGCCAGTCAATCGGATGCGGGCCGCTCGGAGCACGCTTGTACGTGCGAACGATACAGCGCCACGAAACGGCAGCCATGACGATCAAGGCGGCCTCGACTATGTACCGGGTCCATCGCCGGCTGCCGGCGGTGTGCATTCCGCCATTGTAGCAGGACCCCGACGCGGGTGAACCGGGGCGTCCTTAAGTCGCACCGACCGCGATGCCTGTTGCGCACTGCGCGGTACAATTGGGATCCTGCTTGCCGCTCCGACCGGAGTAGAATATCGGTGCGGGTCGGCTTGCAAGTTACTGGAACGGTCGGCACGGTCATGCTCACGAACGCAAAGCGCCGTTGGATTCGGTTCAGCTTGCGAGCGCTGCTCCTCGCGGTCACGTTGGTAGCCTGCGCCGGTGGCTGGACGGCCTATCAATTGAATTGGATTCGCGAGCGACGCGCTGTCCTTGCGCGAAATGACGTTTACCGTCCGTATCCGGTTGAGTATTGGCTCTCCGTGCCATCCCACGACTCGCCTCCCTGGCCGCTTGGGTGGTTCGGCGCGGAAGCCGCCGGAACGCCCACGTTAGGCCTTCCGTTGACCACATCTGACGCTGAGCTTGAGCGCATCCAACTCCTTTTCCCCGAAACCGAGGTCGTGCGCGCACAACCTCGGTAGTTCGTTCCGAATGCAATTGGCTAACTGCCAGCGACAGCCCCGCGCTTCGCAGTCAGCAATCAGATCGGGCGAAGCAATGCCTGGCTACCGTCGCACCGACGAGCCGCCGGCACGAACTGCGCCCGACCCCGCCGCTTATACCTACCGCTGGACTGTCGAGTAGCCCACGGTGGCGCCCATCTGAATCTCTTCGGTCGGCGCGTCGCTCGTGCTGCCCACCGACGACGCCGGACCGTGCTGGCTCCACCATCGGGCCGAGTCGGCCGCCGTCCATGGATGCTGCGGCGTGCAGCCGGCCAGGGCATCGGCCAATTGCGCGGTGTTGGCGAACCGATCGGTCGGCGACTTCTCGAGACACCGCAGCAGGATCCGCTCCAGGTCATCGGCCATCGGAATCGCAGCCAACTCCGATGGCGGCGCCGGGCGGTCTTCCACCTGGCGGCGGATGATTTCGAGCACTGTCCCGGCCTCGAACGGCGGCCGCCCGGTCAACAGGTAGTAGCCCACGCCGCCCAGCGAGTACAAGTCGCTCCGCGCGTCGGCCGAGTCCGGATCCTGGATGCACTCCGGCGGCAGGTAAAGCGGCGTGCCAGTAATCGAATCGGCAGCGGTCAACTGGGTTTGCATCCGGTTATCGGTGGCCTTGACCAATCCGAAGTCGAGCAGCTTGACAAAGTCGTTCACGCCGCCGCGCCGCGTGAGCATGATGTTCGCCGGCTTGATGTCGCGGTGGATCAGCCCCTGGGTATGGGCTTCCAAGAGCGACCCGCAAACTTGCAGCAGGATCTGAACGACGCGGCCGTCCGACTGCGGGCCGAAACGCTCGACGATCGATTGCAGCGAGAATCCGTCGAGATACTCCATCGCATAGTAGAACACGCCTTCGTCCGTGCGGCCGTAATCGTAGATCGTGATCGTGTTGGGGTGGTTCAGTAGGCTGGTGTGTTGCACCTCGCGCTCGAACCGGGCGATCGAAATCTCGGTGGTCTTGCTCGGCTCGAGCAATTTGACGGCCGTCGGCCGGCGCAGCAGCGCGTGCTTCGCCCGATAGACCGCGCCCATGCCACCTTCGCCGATCTTCTCCTCAAGCGCGTATTGCCCGAGCTTGCCGGCCGCGAGCATCGCTTCGCGGACCCGCCGTTGCAGGCGCCCAGCCAGGAACGTAAACAGCAGGATTCCCAACGCGGCCGCGGCCAACAGTCCGAACAGCGACCAAAACACCACGCGCACCATGGCCACCGGCTGATAGACCTCCCACTGGTCCACCTCGGTCGCGACTCCGAATTCGTACTCCGGCAACCAGGTCCACGCGCCCACGACCATCACGCCGCGATAGTCGCGGTAGCCTCCCGCGTTGACGCCCTCGTTCCCGGCGATCGCATCCTGGGCCATCACCGTCAGCGGTTGCTCGGAGCGCGGCAGCTCGGGCCGCTGGCCGGCGACCATGTCCACGCCCGGATCGCGCAGCGACACGGCCAGCACGGACCGCGCGTTCGGCTGGTCGGGCATCAGGCCAATTTCTTTAAGCTGCGTCTCGAAGCGGCTGGCCGAGAGCAACTGTCCCTGCTTGTCGAAAGCGAAGGTCTCGCCCGTTTCGCCGAACCGCCCGACGTTGAGAATGTGTGTGAACTCCTCGCTCGGTTGGATCCGCAGCCCGATGAACGCCACGACGTCACCTTCGGCGTCGCGAACCGGCGCGCCGGCAAACATCGTCGGCACGCCCACGGCCAACTCGCCCTGTTCGTCGGGCAACATCACCCGCGACGTGAACGGGCGCGAGACGGACGGCTTGCCGGAGAAAACCCGTTCGGCGAACTGCTCGTGACCCAACAGCGAGAGCAGCCCCAGCAGGTTCTCGTGCTCGGCCGCCAGAATGTGGCCGTCGCGGTTGACGACGACGAACCCGTCGTAACCGTGCGCGGCCAGGAACGTCTTGATCGCCGAGTCAAGCTGGGCACGCGACGGAGCGTCCATCAGCGCGCGCGGCGTTCGTTCCTGTTCGGCGGCAAAGGCGACCAGGTCCAAAATGGCCTGTTGGATCTCGGGATCGACTGCGGCGGCCGTGGCGTTTTCTTCCTGCAAGCGCAGCCACAGCGTGAGGGCCGTGACGTCGGCTTCCAGCAATGCTTTCAGCTCCGCCTCGACCTGCGCGGAAATCGACCGTTCGACATGGGACCGCAGCCACGTGCCGGCGAACACCAGGGCCACCATCGCCAACACCGGCGCGACCCAAACGGCCCGCCGCATCCACGTCCGCGACCCGAGCGGCTGTTTTCCGCCAAAGAACGCGGAGCCAAGCCTGCGAATCGACGTCAGGCGCTGGCTATCACTGGCGTGTTGAGAACCCGGCACAGCATCGCTTCCCGTGTCGTCGAATCGAACGAGTCCGTCGCTCTACGGCACACGCCACAGTGTACACAATCCTACGCATTCTGGCTGGGCAGTTTGCGGACCGCGAACGACAACATGACCAGCGCCCAACCGTAGAACAACATGTCGACGCCGATGAACAAGCCGATGATCCACAGGGACGTATCGGGCCAACCGCGCCAGATCAGGATGCCGAGCACCAGCGAAATCACGCCGTTGAGCAAGAGCCAAAACCAGTGTTGGAAGTCGCTCGACAGAGCCACCACCACACGCATCGTGCCGGCGAACATCAGTGCAATCGCCAGGATGAACGTGATCGCTGCCGCGGCTTGAACGGGGTTTTCGGTGAACATCAGTCCGACGACCAGGTACAACACCCCGGTCAGCAGGTCGAGAAAGAAACCGCTCCATTTGCGCCGCAAGAAGCCGTGGGCCGTTTGCAACGCGCCGCCGATAATCAGCAGCCATCCGAACAGCTCGACCGAAGCCAGCGTGACCACAAAGGGCGCTCCAACGGCAACCACGCCCAGCAGGATCAGCACGATTCCCAGCGCCAGGACCCAACCCCACTTTTGCTTGACTTCATCAATCCCGACCATTGAAAAGCCCGTGGCCATGATCAGCTCCTCCGCGAATTAGGAATAGGCGTGATTCGGATCGGCCGGCGCGTCGCGCGCCGCACCGGCAAGACTGTCGCAACCAGAGCACCGCGTACTTCCGGTCGACAGCGTGCGATCACCGGATCGGCCGCGCGCCGGCAAGCACAGAGGCGGCCCCTCAACAATATATAGTTCGCCCGCACGTCGCTCGCGGCCGCACGTCCACTGGAGCGGGCCGCATGGTCGTCATAATCGCGCCGACTCGGCGCTCGAACCACGGTTGTGTTGGTTGGCGGCAGAGATTCACCCCAAACGGCATCGCGGTCGGCACGTGCCGCGAGCGCCGCGATAGTCTGGCAGCGGTGTCCCGTCAGACAGAATCCGGCCGCCAGAATCAATCCGCGACTACTCGGCCGCTTCGGCCGGCATCGGCGCGTCTGCGCCTCCGCCTGGCTGCAACGACTCGTCCATCGACAGGACGTAAGCCAACATCGCGGCCAGCATCAGTGCCACCACCAGCCAACTTCGCCAGTCCTTGTGCAGTGCCTTGCCCGACTTGTGATGCTGCGGCTGGCCGTGACCGTGATGTCCGTGCTTATGGCCGTGGGGGTGATCGTGGTGTTTCTTTTCTTCGGCCATGGCAATCGGACGGCGTGGTGAGTGATGGGCCTTCGGTCGACGTCGATACTTCCCGCTTTCGGCTCGCGCCGACAGCACGGCCGTTGACGCCAAATGCTCACCTAGTGTACACGCGATGGCGCGAATCGGCAGCCCCAGAAACTTGCTTGCTCGGCCATGGCGCCAAGCGTACCATCGGTCCTGGCCCGTCGCGCTCGCAACCCCGTCGCGCTCGATACCTCGCCGCCTGATCGGCGCGCTGGTCTTGCGCAACGGCCGGCTTTGCGGCTGCCTGGCTCGACGCGGAGAGATTCTATGAACTCGCCAGACACCGCCCTACCCCACGACGGCCAAACAGTTGACGTCGTGGTTGTCGGCGCCGGGCTGGCCGGACTCTGCGCGGCCCGCGAACTGGTGCAGGCCAAGCGCTCATGCGTCGTGCTCGAGGCCCGCGACCGCGTCGGCGGACGCACCCTGAGCCAGCCGCTGAGCGGCGACGTCGTCGACACGGGCGGGCAGTGGATCGGTCCCAAGCAGCACCGCCTGGCCGCATTGGCGCGCGAACTGGGAGTCGCCACGTTTCCCCAGTACCACACCGGCCGCAAGTTGCTCAGTTGGGGCGGAAAGCTGACCACCTACGACGGCGACTTACCCCGCTTCTCGATCTTCACGCAACTCGACCTGCTGCGGCTTGATCGCAAATTGAAGCGGATGGCCGGAACGCTGCCGCCCGACGCGCCCTGGAAAGCACCGCTGGCCGAACAGTGGGACGCGATGACGCTCGAGACCTGGAAGCAGCGTAACACAATGACGTCCGGGGCCCGTCTGTTCGTCGACCTGGTGACCCGCGCCGTCCTGACCTCCGAGCCGCGCGACGTGTCGCTGTTGTACTTCTTGAGCTACTTGCGCTGGGGCCACGGTCTGGAACATCTGATTTCAATCAAAGGCGGTGCCCAGCACGAACGTTTTGTCGGCGGCGCGCAACAACTGTCGCATAAGCTGGCCGACGGGCTGGCTCCGCGCGTCGTGCTGGGCGCGCCGGTCCGCTCGATCGAACAAACTGCCGACGATCTCACGGTGCGTAGCGACGCCGGCGTGTATCGGTCGAAGGCCGCGATCGTCGCCGTGCCGCCGCTGCTGGCCGGGCGGATTCACTACGCGGCGCCGCTCCCCTCGACACGCGATCAACTGACCGCCAGACTGCCGATGGGCTCGGTGATCAAGTACATCGCGGCGTACGAGCGCCCCTTCTGGCGCGAGGCCGGCTTTTCCGGCGAGGTGGTCAGCGACACGGGAATCACCGTGACCACGTTCGACGACAGCTCGCCCGACGCCAGCCATCCGGCACTGGTCACGTTCAGCGATGGGCAAGCCGCCCGCGATTGGTCCGATCGTTCGCCCGACGAGCGGCGCGCGGCCGTATTGGCCGAGTTCGTGCGCTTCTTCGGTCCGCAGGCGGGCACTCCGACCGCGTTCGTGGAAAAGAACTGGAACACCGATCCCTGGAGCGGCGGATGCTACGTCGGCGTCGCCGGACCCGGCACACTGACTGCGTTTGGCGAAGCGCTGCGCGCGCCCTGTGGCCGCATTCATTGGGCAGGCACGGAAACGGCCACGGAGTGGATGGGTTACCTCGACGGAGCAATTCAATCGGGTGAGCGGGCCGCCGCCGAAGTACTCGCCCGGCTTGCCTGAACGGCAACAGGCCAACCAAGAATCACTCGGGCCACGTACCCACACGAGATTTCATCATGACCAAAACGGTACTGATCACCGGATCGTCCAGCGGCATCGGACGGGCAACGGCCGAACACTTCGACCAACAGGGCTGGCAAGTCGCCGCCACGATGCGCCAGCCAGGCAGTATCAGCCAATGGGCGGACCGGCCGAACATCCACCAGATCGCGCTGGACGTGACCGATCCAGTCAGCATTCGCGCCGCCGTCGCTTCGGCCATCGAGAAGTGCGGTGCGATCGACACCGTTGTCAACAACGCCGGGTACGGCATGGTCGGTCCGTTCGAGGCGTCGACGCCCGAGCAGGTCGATCGGCAACTGGCCACCAACGTGACCGGACTTATGAACGTCGTCCGCGAACTGCTGCCACACTTTCGCCAACGCGGCAGCGGCACGATCATCAACGTTTCGTCGATGGGCGGCCGGCTGACGTTTCCGTTCTATAGCGTCTACCACGCCAGCAAGTGGGCCGTCGAAGGCTTCTCGGAAGGGCTCTGTTACGAACTCGAGCCGCTGGGCATCCGCGTGAAGATCATCGAGCCGGGCCCGATCAAAACCGACTTCTACGATCGTTCGCAGGATCTCGTGAGCAAGCCCGGGCTGACCGCCTACGACGCGATGGTCGACAAGGCGATGCCGGTGATGCAGAAAGCCGGCGAGACAGCGCCCGGCCCGGAGGTGGTCGCCAAGACAATCTATCGCGCCGCGACCGACGGCTCGGCCCGCTTGCGCTACCCGGTTAATGCCCGGATGTTGCTTTGGACGAGGAAACTGTTGGGCACGCGGCTGTTCATGGGCATTGTGCGCGGGCAAGTGTTGAAATAGTGGCTCGACGCAAGCCAAGCGCCGCGATTCGGCCGATCAGTCCAACGTCGCCCGCATCAGCCGGGCAATCTTCTGTGCGCCGGGATCCGCGCGTTCGGCCAAGTGACGCGCGGCGTTGTCACGGCGTTCGGGCGGATGATTCTGGCCCAGCTTCCATTTGCCCTCGATCCGCGTCACGTCAACTTCAAAGCCCACGATCGACTTAAGCAGCGCTGCGAACGTGTTGTTCGAGGTATCCAACTGCCAAGGCACGGCCATCGAGCGCTCGTAGGTGTTTACGTAGTCGGCCACGATTTCGGTTAGCCGCGGACCCGCTTCGATCACGCGGCACGTGCCGCGGACGTGTACGGCCAGGTAGTTCCAAGTCGGCACCATGCCGTCAGCTTCGTACCAGGTGGGCGATACGTAGGCATGCGGCCCGGAGAACACGCACAGCACTTCACGGCCGTCCATGGCCCGCCACTGCGCGTTGGCCCGCGCCATGTGGCCCACGATTCGCCCATGCGGCACCACCCCGCGATCCAAGAGCATAGGCAGATGCGACACGTCCGGCACCCCGTCCGTTCCGGAAATCAGCAGCCCGAAACTGTGAGCCTCGATCAGGTCGAACAGCGCCGTCGGATCCGTTTGGGCGAAGGAGGAAGGAACGTACATGGATCGGCTCGCGGAATGTATTAGGTCGTCGTTCGGACACAGGCTCGCCGCCGGGGGTTCGCGGTTTGGAGCCGGGTGGCGCCATGATGAGCAGCGCGGTCGACCGCACCACCGCGGCAACCATCCTCGAACGAAAGTGTCCCCCCGTGCTGGCACGGGCCAGCCATTGTAAAGCACTCGTCACGTCAACGTCGCACAATACTGCGTTCAAACCGCGCGGCAGCCGCGCGCTTGCGCCTGGCGTCTGCAAAGCGCGTCGCGCTCGCCCCGCAGCGCTTCCGTATCTTGCGTAGTCGTATCTGCCGTCAGTCGTGCGCCAGCATCGATGCCATGCGGGTCGCGCTCTCCGTCTCCGCCGTGTCGTTTTGACTTTCGCAAAACGTCACTCGTACGATTCTCCATCTCGCGTCGGCAACGGCGCGGGCCGTGGATTGAACCCTTTACGGTTTCCATTCGGAGGCGCCAGGCATGGTGGCATTGGCCATGGGTCGTCGTTGCGTGTCGTTGTTGGTTCTGATTATCTGCGCTGCGAGCGGTTTCGCTTTGCCGGTTCGCGCCGCACAGGTCGTGTTCGATCTGCCGTCGTCGGTGCAGTGCCGCGACGTGACGCCGCCCGAGTTTCGCGCGGCCAATCCGTCGCTCAAGGTGATCGAAGGTCGGCTGCGGATCAGCGCTCGCGTCACCGACGGCAGCGAGGCCGAAATCGAGGACTATCTCTACGTGATCGACAACCAATCGCGAACCATGCGCTTTCAGGACTACCTGCCCAACACCACGCTGGAAAGCGCTTTCGCCGATGATCAGATCGCGATCACCGACGCCTCGGAGGACGCCAAAACGACCGGAATCGACGCGCACGTGGTTTATCGCCCGTTCACGCTGGGCGGCTCGCACAGCAATAGTCGCAAGAAATCCGAATCAACGCAGTACAAGAAGATCGCGCCCAAGGAACTGGTCTTGGCCAGCGGCACGACCAATCGTGAGCACGGCGTGTTCTTCCGGTTGCGACCGTCTCGGGCCGCGTCGCTCGAGGGTGCGAAAGAGTTCACATTTTTGGCCACGGTGCCCGTCACTTGGCGGGCCGGATTGTGCCGCATCTCGTGCATTGCCCGCACAGAATCCAGCACGATCTTCTCTTCGTCGGTCAAACCGGCGGGCAACGCGACCGCGCAGGTTCCATTGCACATGGAAGGCGATGTGGAAGCTGCCCAGATCGTGCGCGCGTTTCGTCGCGCGCAGCAAGCCTATGCAACGGCGCTGACCGCCCGTGAGCGCGACACCGTGTTTGACACGATTTCGAGCCACACAGTCGGCCTGCTCACCGAAAAGTCGTGCAAGACGAAGCGCCAACGGGCGTTGGCCGAAGCCGAAGCGGAACTTGCCGACGCCCAGGCGCGGCTCGCCGATCTGACCGAGTGATCTTCGCGCGCCGCTCGGGCGCACGTGTTCGGTGCCGCCGGCGAGCCGTCAGGCCGGCGAGCGCTATTCGGCCAGCGCGTGGATCGTATTGTGGATCGCGCCCTCGACAGGCGTTCCGTCGGCGGCCTGCAACGCGTACTTGATCTCCATGCACTGCGCCGGCGCCAGCTCAGGCAGTCGCAGTTCAACCGTGCGGCCGTCGGCGCCGAGCGAGGCCTCGGCGACCGGCAGTTTCTGTTCGTCGAAATGATCGGAACCGTACTCGGCCGACCGGCGCAGCGACCAGGTCTTGATCGTCCACCGCGCCGCGTCGGCGACCGACTCCGCGTCTAACGCATCGGAAAACTCGATCAACAGCTTGCCTGCCCGCGCGTGAATACCCAGCGGCAAGTGCGCTGCCTGGCCCGTGTGGCGCACGCGGTAGAATCCGCCGGGCTGCGTGCGGCTGCCCGCCCAAGAGAACATGCCGCAGGAGTACAACTGCCGATCGGCCGGATGAAACCGTCCGCGGATCAGTCCGGTCGGAAACGGCGGCAACGGCAGCGCGCACATCCCGCCTTGATGTTGCCCGTTGATCACCTCGTGCGGCACGACGTAAATCTTTCCGTAACCGTACGACAGGTTCAGCAGCGAGCCGCCCAACGGGCCCCAAGCGTCCTTGGGCACCCATAACAACTCGGCCGGCGAACGATCGAACTCATTCGTGATCCAGCACAGCGGCTGCCGCATGGCCGCGTCCGACGTGTCGGTCACATCGTGGTAGCCCATCATGTTGCCGAAGAACCCGCCTGGCGTGACCCAGTTGATGCGGTTCTTGGGCGTCCAGTGCCCTTCCTGATCGGTCACGACGAACGTCCCGTCCGGATTCAGACAGACGCCGTTGACCGCGCGAAATCCGGTCGCCAGGATTTCGGTTGCCGATCCGTCGGCGCTGACCCGCAGCAGCGTCCCGTGATGCGGCACCAGCGCCGGCCGGGCGTGCCGGGCACTCTTCGCATAATAGAAGTTTCCCTCGTCGTCCTGCTGCAAACCCATGGCGAACTCGTGAAAGTGCTCGGTCACCTGGTGATCGTTGTTGAAGCATTCGTAGTAGTCGGTCTCACCGTCGCCGTTTAGATCTCGCAGCGCCACCAGTTGATCGCGACAGGTTACGTAGATCGTCTCGTCGGTCCACTTCAATCCCAACGGCTGGAATAACCCGCTGGCGATCCGCTGCCAGGTAAGCTCGGGACTGGCTCCGGCGTCATCGCTTAATCCGGTCAATCCGGAAACGAGCCACACGTCGCCGTCCCAGGTGCAAACGGCTGCCCGATCCTCGTCCAAGAAGTCGAAGCCCGAGGTCCGCACTTGTGCCAACCACGGGTTGTCGGCCGGATGCACCAGCACGTCCACCGCGAACGGTCCCGCGCTTTCTCCAATGACCGCGCGCGTCACGATCCGCTGCGGCCAGCGTGCCGGTCCGCCGTGGGTGAGCGGCTCGAGCGGTCGCGGTGCCTCCGTTCGATCGCGATGTTTCGCCAACGTCGCCGGATCGCAGTCCGCCATGAGCACCTTCACCACCACGGGTTGCTGAGTGGCCGGAATGTGCAACAGGTGGAACCGCTCATCCTGGTCCAATGCGGCGCCGCCGTCACCAACCAAAGCCACTGCCACGTTGCGCGGCGCGATCCGCGCGACTAACGCGTGCGGCGACGTGCGAACCTCGATCGTCCGTGCAAACACAACCCCGCCGCCATCGCCGGCCAACGTCTCCAGGCCCGCCGATTCTAGGATCTCCGCCTCACCGACCGTGTAATGTACGATCGTCGTCTGGTCGTGGTGATACATTCCCAGATAACGGGCCCAATCGCGCGGCAACGGCCCATAGCGGCGTCCGTCGCGCCCTTGCAACCGCGGATCGTCGAAGCTTCCGGTCGTCGGATGGGCCCAACCTGGCTCCGCCGGATTGGTAAACAGGGCCGACCCGACGAGCGCCGGATGCACTTCGTGCTTGCCGGTGAATTGGATGCCGTTCCAATCGATGAAAGCTTGGTCGGCGTCCGTCTTGCTCCAGGCAGCCGCGACGCGCAGCGTATCGTGATCAAAGGCGGCCCAGTGCGAGCCGCGCGAAACCCCGCCCGGCCCGGCATCCAGCCGCGTGGCCAGTGCCTTGTAGGCAAAGTTCGGCGTTGCGCCGCCGGCAGCGCTGGGCGGCAGTTCGTACGTGTAGAACAGACTTGGGCCATAGTCCATCGCCACCCACGGCTCGATCTTCGACGGCTCGGGGCCAAACGTGTCGCCGCTTGGCAAACCGGCCAGGTAGCGCGCGTCGACCGCGGCGAACTGTGCCGGGTTGTGTTCTTTCAAGTACGCCTCGCGAATGTAGTGGATCACGTCGTACTTCTGCCGCGGCACCATCCAGACCTGCGGTGCCATCAACCCAAACCCGCGCGTCAGCGTTTGGTACATGGCGTAAGGATCACTGCCATTCTTGAACTTTCCGCTGGCAAACCGCAGCGACGTGGGCAACGATCCAGCCCGCTGGTGCGTTCCATGACAATTGGCGCACACGCGGCGATAGATCGCCTCGCCGCGGCGAAGGCTTTTCTTGTCCCAGCCCTCGATCAGACCGGCGTGGTCGATCCGCTGTTCGTACTCCGGCAGCGGGACCGAGGCATAAAGTGACGCCGCGGGCTTCAACTCGAGCGCTCGGGCCGGTCCGCCGGCAGCGATCTCGCTCAGGTACCCAATCAAGTCCAGAAATTGCTGACGGCTGGCCAACTGGTTGATCAGCCCGGTCGCCATGATCGACTGCGCGCTTGCAGTCCGTTGTTCGATGTGCTGCTTGGCGATCTTGATGAGCGCGCCGTCCTGCGATGCATCGCGCAGCGTGATTGAACGCGAATCCTCGTCGTGCAAAAGACCCGTGATTGTGCGCCCGTCGTCCAAGACCACGACCCACGGCTCGTAGCCCTCGCGAATCTTCTTGGAGGGGGCAAGCACCGATTCGACCAGAAACGCGTCGTAGTCGGCCCGTTGCCGCGCGGCGCTGTCGCTGCCGGCGGCGTGTCGCTCATCCGGTTCGGTCAGGGCGGGCTGGGTCAGATCGGGCCCCAGCGGCTTTTGCTGTCCACCGTCGCCGGCCAGGTGACACTTCGTACACAACAGATACTGTTGGTGAAAGACGATCGCGCCGCGCACCGGATCGCCCGAAGTGCGGGCAGCCGCGGCGAGCGCCGACGGAGATTCCGCCAGCAACTGTTCTTCGAGCGTTTGACCGCGCGCCGCCGGCGCGTGGCCGAGCCAGGAGGCGGCAATCAACAACAATCCGACAACCCGTTTCACGAAACACACCCCGTGCGACTGCGCGCCTCGTCGACGAACGCGATCCCGATGCCAACTTGCCGCGCGGCTATCGGCCCGCGTCATCCGGCGAAAGTTTTTGTTCCAGCAGCCAGGCGTAAAACTCCGGATTGTCATACGTCTCGGTCCACGAGTCGTGCAGCGCCTCGGGATAGACGGTGAACTTCACGTCGGAGCCGGCCCGCTTCAGTGCGTTGACCATCACTTCGGACCGTTCGATCGGGATGACCGGATCCTTGGCCCCGTGGAACACCCAAATCGGCATCTTGCGCAGTGCCCTCGTCGCCAGGATCTCGCCGCCGCCACAGATCGGCGCGATCGCGGCAAAGCGGTCCGGCGCGTAGGCGGCCAGCGACCACGTGCCAAACCCGCCCATGCTCAAGCCGGTGAGATAGATGCGGTTTTCGTCCACCTTGAGCTCGTCGCAGACGTGGTCGATCAGCGTCTTTAGCTCGAGCGTCTTGGTGCTCCACCATTGGCCGCTCGGACACTGCGGGCTCACCACAATAAACGGGAACGACTTGCCCGCCTCGACCAGCTTCGGCGGACCGTGCTTCTTCACTAGCGCCAGGTCGTCGCCCCGCTCTCCGGCGCCGTGCAGAAACACCAGCAAGGGCCAGGCTTCCTTTTGATCGTAGCCGTCGGGCAAGTACAGCAGATAGTCTAGCTCGACCGGAACTTGTTCGTCCAGGCGGGCCGACTTCTGAACGGAGTCGTCGGCATGGGTCGCGGCGGCCGAGATGATTAGTGTGGCGAGCAGTGCCAATGGAGAGAGTATGTTTCGCATGACGGTGTCTCGTGGGATTAGGATGGAGGGGCCGCTCGATAAACTAGGTACGCACGTTTTCGGTACGATTGCCTTACTACGTCCCGACAGCACCCGCCTGAGTCCGCGATGACAGGCGGCAATCGGTCGTGAAACCCTGACTACGCTCACGCACCCAGCGGTTTTGTTCGGTTGCACTTAGATGATAGTCGTCCGCCGCGACGAATTCGACCGTTGCTAGCGCGGCACGCCGCGCCTGCCCGGCGCGAACCAGGTTCTGTCGGCAAACCGGACCGGCCGCCTAACCCAAAACAATCGGGAGTGACGTCATGTTTCGACTGCTACAATGGGCTGCCCTGGCGGCAATCACCGCGACCAGTTTGGCATCTTCCGGCGACAATCCCGATCCGCGAGGCAACCGCGACATGCCCTCCACCCAACCGCCCGGCGACCGCCCCGAGCCGGCCAGCACGCGCCAACGATTGCGGCAACCCCGCATCCACCCAGTCGAAAAAGAGGCCTGGAGCGAAGTGCAGCGGAAGCTGCTCGAGCCGATCGATCAGCGCGGCCGGCTGTACAACGTGCACAAGACGATGGCCAATCATCCGGCGCTGGCGCGCGACTGGCTGACCTTTGCCACGTATGTGCTCCGCGACAATTCGCTGCCCCCGCGCGACCGCGAAGTGCTCATCCTGCGCATCGGGCGCCTGTGCCACGCCGAATACGAATGGGCCCAGCACGCTCGCATCGGTAAGCGGGCCGGACTGACCGACGAGGACTTGCAACGCATCTTCGAAGGCCCCGACGCCGCAGGACTCAGCGAACACGACCGGCTGCTGCTGCAAGCGGTCGACGAGCTACACGGCGACGCATTCGTGACCGATGCCACGTGGAACGGCCTGGCACAGACCTATTCCACCAAACAGATGATGGACCTGGTGTTCACGGTGGGCGAATACAACCTGGTCTCGATGGCGCTGAACAGCTTCGGCGTGCAGCTCGACGAGGGGCTGGACGGGTTTCCTGAATAGTACGGAATCCCCGCGGCTGTCTTGCACCGATGCGCGTTGTACTAAACGAAAAACACCGCGGCTCTCACTTGCGGCTACCATCGATCCGCTTCGAGCGCGTCACCAAAAGACGTTCAGCCGCGTCGCGTAGACACTCGCCTCGGTCGTACCGACGTTGGCCTCATCCGGCGCCTCGTACGAGTAGTTGAACATCAACCGCAGCCGGTTGGCCAGATGCCAATTCACGCCAAACGTGGCCTGCGGCAGCCGGACACCGACGTTTTGTCCTACCGGCCCCGGCGGCAAGTCGTTGTCAAAGAAATTGAGATACGAGAACCGCGCGGTCAACTCCCAAGCGCCCCAGCCGTGAGGCTTGCCCCGAGCTTCCGCGCAGTGCAGCACCGGCCGGCGGACGTCGATCGGTCCCAGCACTCCGGTCGCTTGTTCGTACTTGCGGTTTTCGCCCGTCAAGAAGTAGCCGCACGACGTGTAAAAACCGCGCAAAAATACCGGCCCTCCGCCGATCTGTGCGATGATCGAGCCGTACCACTCGGATTGGGTCCAAAACGGGCCGTTGCAGGTTGCCAACTGCAGATTGAATAGCTGTTGGAAGTCGGCCGGCACGTCGATTTCCGGCACGAAGGGCGACAGGGTCGAATCGCTCGGGTCCAACAGCTCGGCTCGCGGATGCTGGTTGACCGTGACGATTCCGTTCTCCGAAATCCGCTCGGAAACCACGAAACCCAGGTGCAACAGCCGTCTGCCGTCGTCTTCCAATATTGGAGCCGCGGTGAGCCGCGCCGTCAGCGCCGCGGCGGCGCTATTGCCCGCCTCAAAATCGGACAGACCGCTGCCGTTGTGAAACAGGCCGACGGCCAGTGTCGACGTTTCGGCCGGATTGGTGCGAAAAAGACATCCACCCCAGGCACGGGCTGGATCCAAGTCGTTGATCGGCGACCGTTCCAGGAACATGTAGTAGTTGGCGCTGGTGTTCCCTTCCAGGCTGAACGGCTCGCGAAAATGGCCGTACCGTCGTTCACCACCTTCTCTGGGAGTTCCGTAACCAATGAAGATGTCGCGGGGCACGAGTTCTCCGACGGCCATGTCGAACTCGATCACGTACCGCCGGTTGTCGACCAAATCGCCTTGGGCTCCGATTCGCGCACGGCGCAACCCCACGACATCTCCCAGCTCGCCGAATGCGAATATGTTGCCGGCGCTCTGGGTCGTCCAAATCGAATCCAGGTCGATCCGACCGCGCCATTGAAACGTGTTGCCACTCGGGCACTGCCAGACCCGGGGAATCTCTTCTTCTAACTGGGGCCCCCACATCGGCGCGCCGAGCGTCTGAAAATACTCCTGGCTAGCGGTGCGCTGCTCATACGGCACCTGGCCGACAGCCAAGTTGGCGGTCACCGCTAGCCAACCGACCAGGAGCAGGATCAAGCCAGTTGCACGAGCAGCGCGGTTTGCCTCCACCAAGACCCACCACCCGACGATAGCGCGAACGACATGCGCTGGGAATCGGCGCTTGGGAAGCCTCGTCGCCGTTTGCAAGCAGCCCTCACTGAGCCGGATCATGCACGAGGGCCCGCGACTGGATTAGGATTTGATGACCAATGGGAACACGTCGTGCGGCCTGCTCTGTCGACCGCCGCGCGCAGCGCGACCGCATCTTCAATTCGTATCAGAGTTTGGATCGGCTTAAACCGGTCACCGATTGAACGATGACGCGAGACTGCCGGTCCGGCAAACTTTGCGGGTCGTGCCGCTGCGCGCGCCACTGCTGTCGCACGAAGTAAACGCGGCACAGTACCCCCACACTACCACGCGGCCAGCGGACGGAATGGTCCCTACTGCCGCACAATCGACGCGCTCCACACGTCGGTCGAACGAACGCCGGGCTTGGCCTCTCCGCCCGGCACGACAACCGCGTCGTTCCAGTCGACGGCTGTCGTGGTGACCAGCGAAAAGGGAACACTTGCCCCTTGCTCCCAGCGATTGCGTGACGCGTTGTACGCTTGGATGCCGCGCGGGAAGCCGCGATGGCTCTCCTGCGGATTGCCAAGCTGCGAACCGTCGTCGCCACCCAGCACCAACAGGCATGATCGGCCGATGGCTGGCGCCGGCGACGGCGCCGCCACCGACGGACGCGGCAAATCGGCGATCCGCTTCCAACCCTCGCCTGGTCGAAAGCGGTACGCATCGGTCAGCATGCGTCGCGCCGCTTTGCCCTCGGCGTCGGCGTAGAGCGACGTGCCGCCGAACAGATAAAAATCGCCGGACAACACGCCGGCGGTGGCCAGCATTCGTTCCGGACCGGGCCACGGTGGCATGGCCGTCCAGTTTGGATCGCTCGCGCCCAAGTCCAGCTTCCAAAACGTGTGCATGGCCTGCGTGTCGTCCGGCCGCTGGAGTCCACCAGCCACAAAGAGCGTATCGCCCACCGCCGCGCCGCATGCATAGGCACACGGACGCGGCAAGTCGGGCAGTTGCGTCACCGACGTCTTCCCCGCGGAAAGCCGCAAGACGAAGCAATCCGCGAAATGCTGCGCTGCGTCGGCGCCGCCCAGACAGACCACACCCTGCTCGGTCGAAATTGAAACCCCATAGGCAAGCCGACGGGGAAGTCGGCCGACCGCCTGCCACCTGCCGTCGGGACGATCCAAGACGTAGACGCGGTCGTACCAAACCTTAGTCCCACTCTGCCAAGGGCGCGCTTCGGGAAAGTTGGCGCCGCCGGCCACCAGCAACTTGCCCTGGGCCACACCGGCAAACGGCCCAGCGAAGCCCTCCGCATCAGGTATCGACGCGATGCGCGCCCATTGCAGCGGCCCACATTCGGCCGCGCCGCCGCTCGCTGAATCGTTTCTTTCCGCCGCGCCGCGATCCGACGGATTTCCATCCTCGGCCATTGCCGCGGTTTGCGCAAGCGCGGCCATCGCGGCCCAGGCAAACGCCGGTGCAATCCACCGTGAAGCGCGTCTGTGCATCAGAAAACCCGAGTGAGTGTGGAATCAAGGCAAACCGCCCAAGCGGCGCGCCGAACGGAATGTGCAGCGCGTTACGAACCGGCAACCGCGACACGATTATAGTTCCTGCTCACCGCGCGTGCATCGCTGCGCCACGCGGCGCGCCAACGCACCAAGTCGCAAGACCATGTTGCCGCCGGCTTGACTCGCCGGATCGAGTCGGGGAAAACTGGTGGCTTGTTGCGGCCGTCGTACGACCCAGTCCTTTAAACGGCAGGAGCCCAACATGGCACGAACAATCATCGGCGTCATCATTGCTTCGATCGTGATCTACGCCTGGGGATTTGTTTACTGGGGAATGGGCCCATACCCGCAGCACATTTGGAAACATCTCAAGAGCGGCGACGAGGCGGGCCGCGCGCTGCTGATGCACTTTAACGAGCGCGGCACCTACTTCGTTCCGGGGTTCGACGAAGACACCGAAGCACTCGATGCGCGCTACAAGCAAGGCCCGGTCGCGTTCGTGCACATGATCGCGCCCAAAGGACGCCCGATGGTCGACGCCACGATCATGGGCGGGGGATTCGTGCTCAACACGGTGGTCGTGATCCTGGTGGCGATCCTGCTGCACAACATCACACCGCAGATGCCCGGCTATATGAGCCGCGTTGGAATCGTCGCGCTGGCCGGCATCACGGCGTCGGTGTTGATCGACGGTGGCGACGTCGTCTGGTGGCAAATCCCCTGGGAATGGAAGCTCTATCAGGCCACCTACAACGTCTCGGTGTGGATCATCGCCGGCTTGATTTTGGCAGCCATGATTCGTCCGGCGCCGCCCGCGGAAACAACGCAGGCCGAACCGGCCGCTGCATGATTTTGGGCGATCTAGTTCGAATTGCGCAGCCAAGCGGTCGTGCGCGCACCGATTGTCGACGATCCGCGCCGGGCCATCTATTGAGCGCCGGCCAGCGAGTGCTTGGCGCGGCGCGTCCGCAATTCGATGCCTTCCAGTTCCAGCAACCACTTCTTCGTTTCCAGCCCGCCGCCATAGCCGGTCAGGCTGCCGTCGGCCCCAATCACGCGATGGCAGGGCACGATGATCGGGATCGGATTGCGTCCGTTGGCCATTCCCACCGCGCGGCAAGCGGTCGCCTTGCCGATGCGATGAGCAATGTCGCGATAGGAAACGGTCGTGCCGTAGGCAATGCGCCGTAGCGCCGACCAAACGCGCCGTTCGAACGGCGTGCCGTGCATCGCCAGCGGAATGTCGAACTCGGTCAGCTCGCCGGCGAAGTAGGCTTCGAGCTGCCGCCGCACTTCGCCGAACGGTCCCGCGTCGCGAATCCAATTCGGCCCGGGCTGGTGCTGGTCGTGGTGGCACGGAAAGTAGAGTCCGGTCAGGTGTTCGCCGTCGGAGGTGAGCAGCAACTGACCCATCGGGCCAGTCGTGTGCGAGTAAATCACCGTCTCGCTGGTGCGTTTCAGGCCGTCTTTTTGCATGACGCTTCCTTGGTGTGCAGGGTTTCCCAGAGATACATGGCGGCATAAGCCCGCCACGGTCGCCACGGCTCGGCGGCCGCGATCAACGCCTTGGCCGACGGTTCGCCCGACGCGCGGGCCAGCCCGAGATCGCCGCTTGGAAACGCATCGGGCCAGCGCAACGCCCGCATTGCGATGTATTGGGCCGTCCAAGGGCCGATGCCGGGACATGCCTCGAGCAACTCGATCGCCCGCTCGGGCTCGCAACCGGGTTCGAGGCACACACGGTTCTTCGTCGCCGCGGCTGCCAGCCCGCGAATGCTCGTGGCGATCCCGTTTCGCATGCCCAATCTCGCCAGCGACGCGGTTCGCACACGAGCAATCCGCTCGGGCCGTGGTGCGTGCCGTATCAATTCGGCGAACGGCGTTTCGACCGGCTCGCCGTAAACGTCGGCCAGTCGGCCGGCCAACGTCGTGGCCGCCTTGACCGAGATCTGCTGACCAAGAATCGCTCGCACGGCAAGCTCGAATCCGTCGAACGCGCCCGGCACGCGCAGTCCGGGTGTGCGGCGCACGGCGTCGGCCAGTCGCGCGTTACTCGCCAGGCTCGCGGCGATCACGTCGGGACGGGCCGCCAGGTCGAACAGACTCTTCAATCGCGCGAGCACCGACGGCAGCACCGGCAACAGTGACGTGGCCATCTCGACCGATAGCGCGTGCCGGGCCTTGACCGGCGCGACCGTGAGCCACCCGCGAAACTCGCCTACGGCGGCGGTGCGCGAATACGTGTCGTTGCTGACCGACTCCACGCCCGGAATGGCACGGTCCGCAAGGAACCGCAGCATGGACTGCCACGCCAACGGCGGGCGATAGGCCAGCGTCAGCCGCACACAATCGCTTGCCAAACGCTTGCCCGACCCGCGCCGCATCCGCGTCGGCGTCAATCCATAGTGCCGCCGAAATAAGTCGTTGAACCGCCGCACGCTCTCGAACCCGGCCGCTTCGGCCACGCGAATCATGGGCAGCGTCGACTCGGTGATCAATTGCTTTGCCAGCAGCAGCCGGCTGGTTTGGGCCAGTTGAATGGGCGTCACGCCGAACTCCTGCTGCACGACGCGCCGCAACTGACGCGAGCTAATCCCCAGTTCGCGCGCGAGCTTCTCGAGTGAGCCGCCGTTGCGCAGCGCGCCGGACTCGATCCGGGCCGCGGCCAGCCGTGCCGTACGGCCAACCGCGTCGATCGGGGCCCGACCTGGCGCCAACTCCGGCCGGCAACGCAGACACGGTCGAAAGCCCTCGCTCTCGGCGGCTGCCGCGCTGGCAAAGAACCGTACGCGATCGCGGCCGGGCGTGCGCGCCGTGCAGACCGGGCGACAGTAAATACCCGTCGTGGTGACGCCGGTGAAGAACACGCCGTCGAAGCGCGCGTCACGCGTCGACAGGGCTCGGTACAGGGCTGCGTCGTTGAGCGTCATGCCCGAATCTTAGCGACGCAGTTGCTCAGTGTCTCGCCATTTTCGGACGCCGACGCGCCAATCGTCCCGATGTCCGAAAATGGCCAGGTCGGACGCAGCACAGTGGACGCGTTGCGGTGGCCGATCGGCACCCCAATCACCATGTTGCAAGGCCGAGTTAACCCGACTTGCGCGGGCGGCGGATCGTCGGCCATCGGCCGGCGTTCTTGTCGCGAAGGCCCACGCGCTGCAACCACGGTGACGAAACGGCAACACCCAATCCAGCGCCGAGAACCGCCTGGCCGGGGCTGGTTAATTCTTCTTCGTCAGTCGCCCGAACCTCGTCCTCGCGCGGCGCGTCCACCGGTTCCGCCGGAGGCCCGATTCGCGGCGGCTCGGGCGAAGTCGGGCCAGCGACCGCGGCTTCGGTGCTCAGCTCGAACGCTTGGAACAGCGCAACGCCGGCATCAACCGTCACGTCGACCGTGTCGTTTAGCGGCTTGTCGGTCGCCTGCTGCTTGCCGTCGGCCGGCGCGGTGCCGACATCGAGTTCGATCATGCCCCCTTCGTCAAATTGGGCCACCGCATCGTTCGCTGAATGCGTCGCGTCGACCAGGCCGGCTTCGTCCTCGCGTGATTCGCCGTCGCCTTGGATGTTGCCGACATCGTCAACGGGCGTGTCCGGTTCCTCGTCCGGATCGTCCGCTTTGCTGTCCGGCAATTGGAAAGCGTCCGTATCGTCGACGCGCTGTTCCGTGCGACCTGCATCCGGTGGAGCGGTTGCATTGAATGGAGCCAAGGACGGCAGGTCGCCCATGGCGGATCGATGCGTCGCGTCTGGTTCGATCAGCCCGCCCTCGTTCTCGAAAATCGGCAGGTTGGGCCCCGTGTCCGCGTGCGCTTCAGGGGCGGGGGGCGATGTGGCTCGATTCGGTGCCCGGAAACCTTCGCCAGGCGAGACGTCTCGCGGCAACGCGAAGATACCCTCCACCGCGCGCAGGGGCGTCGGTGCAAGCGTCGCGACGGCCAAACCGGTCGAAGTAAGTCGTGGCACGACCGCCGCGCTGCGATCCACGTCGGCTGTTGTACGCGGCGCAGCGGCGCTGGCCGCGCTCACCGTCGTCTCGAACACGTTCTTCGGGGACGTGCTCGAGGGAATGCTGAACGTCGCTACGGCCGGCACGACGTTTAAGTCGGGTAGCGCCGAAACCGGCGAAGCCGGTGATTCCGCCGGCTGCGCTGCAGGAGCGACCGAACCTAAGCCGCCCAACGACGGACCACGCAGCACCGGGATGCTCCACGTGGTGACGCTGATAAACCACGCGCCCTGAAGGACGCCGCCGGCACTCAACGGAGTGACGACCAACGCTGTCGGGAAGATCGTGCTCGGGGCGGACGGAGTTCGATGTCCGAACGGTGGCTCCATGGGGCGCGGGTGTCCATGCCCCGGGCGATGCCCCGCCGCGCCGTAAACCGGAAACACAGCACCGCGGGCAGACAGCGGAGCCACGGTTCCATGCTGGGGCGAAATCGTCGATACGAGCCGTGCGGTCGAATCGTGCGGCGTTCCGGGCCCGTCGAATGGATGGCCCACGGCTAAAAGGCTGCTCCCGGACAAGACGGCCCGCAGGTCAAGCCGTTCGACGCTCAATCGGCGGCCGCGCGCCGGGCGGCCAGCCCGGCGACGTCGCGACGTCACGCGACGGCTTCTCATCGTGTCGGACATGGTGTCGCTTCCCTCACCCATTACGGGTGTAATAGCGATTCGAAGTCGGATCTTCCCCGGAGCACCGCGAACGAGGCGCTCCGACTCAACTCGGCTGGCAACCGAACTCCCTCGGAGACCGCCTCGCGCAACGTGTCGATCGCGAGCTGTGCGCAGGCGTCGGCCGTCAGTTCGGACTGGTCGGTCATCAATTGGCTGGCCAATGCCAGTTCCTCGGCCACGGACAGCAGTCGCCGCGCGTCGTTGGGCCAAAGTTTCTTGCGCGCAAGCGCGGCATGTGCCGCCTCGTCGGCTCGGCCCATCTTGCGCAGCGCGCGGCCCAGGTTGTAATAGTGCTTGCTCAGAAACTCGCGATACCGACGTATGCTGGGCGCCTCGCCCAAGGCCCACGTTTGTCGCCGCACGGCCTTCTGATAGCTTTCGGCAGCCTGGTCGAACTGGCCGAGTTCCTCGAGCACGATTCCCAGGTTGTTGTGGATCCCGCCCAAGCTGCTGGCGGTTTCCGGATCGCGAGACCCGTCGGCAAACAAGCGCTCTTGAAATCCCAGCGCGTTGCGGAACGACCGCTTGGCCTGATCCGACTGCTTGAGCCGGGTGTATGCCAGGCCGAGGTTGTTGTAGCTCACGGCCAGATCCTTGCGCACCGCGCGATCCAGCGGCATCAGTTGCAGCAGGTCTTTTTGCAGCCCGATGGCTTGTCGATACGCGTCGCTGGCGGCGCTGTAATCGTTACGACGCGCCAGTGCAGCGCCCAGGTTGTTGAGCGTCAGGGCCCACGTGCGCTGGAAGCGCGGTTCGTCGGGCCGAGCCTCCGCGGCGCGCGCCTCGTAGTCGGCGGCTTGCCGGTGCAGCGCGACCGCTTCGTCCGGCCGATCCTCGCCCACCAGCGCGGCCAGGTTGTTGCACGAAGCGGCCAGGTCGCGCCAGATCGCCGTCTTGTCGGTCATCGCCTGTTCGGCGTCTTCCTGCAGGCGGATGGCTTCACGAAACGCGTCGTGCGCAACCGCTGTATTGCCAACTTCGGTCGCGGTCAGCCCGATGTTGTTATGCGACCGAGCCAAATCGACCTGATACTGCGTTTCGTACGGTTGCGCGGCAACCAGCGGTTCTTGTAGAGCCACAGCCGCGTGAAATTCGTCGAGCGCGTCTCCAGCCCGACCGGCACGCCGCAATGTCAGTCCGAAATTGTTGTGGACAATGGCCAGTTGCCTGCGATAGCGGGCCGCATCTGGCTCGGCGGCGGCAAGCTGACCGAAGATCTCGATTGACGTGCGATGCGCGCCGATCGCGTCGTCGATCGAGCCCATCTCGTCGTTGAGCGTGCCGATCTTGCCGTAGGTCGACGCCATGTCGGCCCGCAGCGCTACGTCGTCCGACGTTTCGCCAACGAATCGTTGGTAGTAGGCCAAGGTATCGCTGAGTAGCTCGTGGCGGACCCGTTCCGCGCCGGGCACGTCGGCCAGACGCTGCGCGAAGCGCGAGCCGAATTGATCGACCGCGTCGCGCGCCTCGCGAAAGTGACGCTCGGCCCGCTCGAAGTTTCGCTGTGCGCTGGCCCGTTCGCGATTCACCAGCACCGTGGCGACGGTCAGTCCGACGATGCCCAGCAAACAGGCGGCCGCGGCGGTGCCGACCACGCGGCGATGCCGCCGGGCAAACTTTGCTGCCCGATCCCAATATGTCGGCGGGCGGGCCACGGTCGGCTTGCCCTCCAACACCCGACATAGATCGTCGGCCAGATCGCCGGCCGTTTCGTAACGCTCGTCCCGGTCCAGCGCGATGGAATTCAGGACGACGGTTTCCAGATCTCTTGGAATCGACGGATCGATGCGCCGTGGTCGAATCGGGTCACGCGAATCGTCGCGGTGCGTCGGCGGACTGTCTCCTGGTGGCCACACCGGATGCAACGTGATCAGTTCGTACAGCGTCGCGCCCAACGCGTACACGTCGGTTCGCTGATCGACCAGAGCCGCCTTGCCCGCCGCCTGTTCCGGGCTCATGTATTGCCGCGTTCCCACGACGTCTCCCGATCCGGTCAGTGACCGATCCGTCTGGCACCGGGCCAGCCCAAAGTCGGTGATCCACAGCTTGCCGTGCGCGTCGAGGAGCAGGTTCGACGGTTTCACGTCGCGATGCACCACGCCATACGCGTGGGCCGCGTGCAGGGCGTCGGCGGCCTGCACCATCAACCGCATCACGGCCCGGAAGTAGTCCGCCCGCGTCGACCACATGCCGCTCAGGAAAGAAGACGATTGGGTCGTCGTTTCGGTCGGATGCCTCGTGATGGTTTCCGCGTCGGCCAGCGCGGTGGCTCCCGCGTCGGTCCGCGCCGTGCTGGCATTCGCCGCGTCTTCGTCGTGTTCGGTGCCCGACGCGCGGCGCAGCGAGGCAATGACCCGATCGAGCGGCTGACCGTCGATGAATTGCATCGCGTAGTAGTGAACGCCGCGCTCCACGCCCACGGCGAACACAGGCACGATGTTGGGGTGATGCAACTGGGCGGCCGCTTGGGCCTCGTTCTTGAACCGCACGATCTGCTTGGTTTCGAGCACGGCCGCAAAGGGAAGCACCTTTAGCGCAACACGCCGATCCAGCGACACCTGCCGCGCCTCGTACACCACGCCCATGCCCCCCCGCCCCACTTCGCCGAGCAGGACGAAGTCTCCCAACCGCTGGCCATCCGACTCGCATCGGGTATCCGCCGGCGGGCGCGCTTCGGCACCTTCGCCCGGATGTCCAAACGCGGCGGCTACGTCGTGCAACCGCGCAAGGCTTTCCATGTACGCCCCCAGCGGCTCGGCCAGGTCGGGATGCGCGTCGAGCAATTCGTCGGGCCGCGGCGGCAACCCATCTTCCAGTCCGCGCAGGTATTCGTCCAGCACCTCGGTGAGGCGCGCTTGTTGTTGGGGCGACAACGCGTCGAGTGCCGTCGACGCCTCGCTCCATTCACAGCGTGATTCGCTCGCGCTGGAGTTATTCCCGCTCATCGGTGCCCTCGGACGTTTGCCTGAGTTTGTCGACCGCTCGGAGCCACAACATGCGCACCGCGCCGGCATTGCGATCCATCCGCGCTGCGATCTCGCCGAACGAGAGCCCGCGCAGGTTGCGCAAGATGATCACTTCGCGATATTGAGGCCGCAGCGCGGCCAGCAGGTTGGCGAATTCGACGGCGCTCTCGCGTTGGCGGATCGGCGCCCCCGGCGAGGGTGCCTTGTCAACGAGCAGCTCCGACAGCCGGGCCGTCGATCGATCCAGGGCGCAGGTCATGTTCTCGATCGAGATCTCGCACCGTACGTCGCGCATCTTGGCCTTAAGGTGCGTTTCGATCGCGCGATGCAAGCAATGGATCAGGATTTGCCGCAGCCATGCCAGGAATTGCGGCTCGGTCTCGCCGCGGAACTGGCCAAAGTCACGATGCGCGGCCAACATGGTTTCTTGAACCACGTCGGAGGGGCTCAAGCGGCGGCGCAGGCGGCGGTCGAATTGTGTCGTCGCCAGCACCAGCAGGTAGTTGCGGTATAGATCGAGCAACTGGCCGACCGACTCGACGTTGCCCGCTTGGGCCTGCTGCAACACGTGTGCAGCGCGGCGCGGACCGCTGCTGTTGGCCAATGTGGCATGCGTGCCCATCGTCCCTACCTCGCGCTGCCGCGAATTGCGACGCCTAGGCCGCAGCGGCTCTGTTCCCCTTGCCCCGCGTCGATTATAACCCGCCTCGAAACGGGAAAAAAGAAATTGGCGCCATTACGAGAACCGAAGTGTGACAATCTTGCCAGCATGCCGTCCTAAATAATTGGCCGGGTGAAGCGACGCGCAGATCGCGGGACCAACCATCACGAAGCGAATGCGGCCGTTGCCCCACCGCGGCGAGGGCTTGGGAACCACGCGAGCACCAGCCTCCCAAGCCGATGCCGTGGTCCCTGTGCCGGTGGTTTCCCGTTCCTTGGAGATCCTGGGTTGAGCCGATTCCTGTGGCGGTTGGAGTGCACAGGAAGACGTCCCATCCAGCTCCGCCGCCGGCACGGACCGCGGCCCCTTTGCGCGCAGCTCGTGTGGCCGCGCGGCTAACGCGTCGGCGCGGTGATAGCAAAACCGACCCAATCGAGCGAGTAGATTCCCGGGGGCCGGCTCAGTACAAAGCCGGCCGAGGGCCGCGGCGGCGAAAAGGCGCTCGTCGGCTCGTCGGTCTCGGGCCGCATGCTCCACAAAAACATCGTCCCGCGCGGTGCGATCGGGCGCGGCCGCAGGGTCCGCAACAGAATCGGCTCGCGCGGCACCACCGTGGCCGACTCCGTCGCCGGAACAATCGTTCGGTCAAGCGACAAGTGGGCCCGACAGTGTGGTTGGCAGTCGGTACACGGCGCAACATGCCAGGCCAGCGCGTCGCACGGCACCGGCGGCGTTGCCAGAAACGGCACTTGGGCAAATGGCGCGAACGATGCCGCATCGAACTGCTCGCTCGTGGCGGCGTCTTCGGTCTGCGTCGCGACGCAGTCCTGCACATGCGACAGCGGCTCGTATCGCGCGACTGGCTCGTGCGGTGCGAGTTCGGCGATCGGCGTCACTCCGCGAATCGTGACGCGCGGTGCCCGCTCGGCATCGCCCATGAAGTCCGGCAGCGGATCCGCATGGCGTGCCACGGGAGCGCATCCGACGCCGGCATTGCGTGGATCGAACAGCGGCTCGTTGCCCTGGCGTGTCGCGACGAGCGGCGTCCATAGTTGACCCGCATCAATAACCGGCACGTACCAGTGAAGTCTGCCCTGCGTGCCATCGGCCGCCGCCACGCCCAATGCCGCTGCGTGCGCGCAGCATGCCAGAACCATCCGCGGCATCCAACGGACCAGGCAACGAAGGTATCGGCGGCGAAACGGCATGGGCAATCGATCGGCGGGCAACAAGCGGGGCGCATCCAAAGCGGCGGGTTCATGATTGGTATCGGCAGTTTGACGTGATGATTTTCGAGCGCGACCATTGCGCCGCCGAGTGCATGCAGGCCGCATGATGGCTAGGCAAGGTTTGCCGTGCTATCATGGCCGAAAACTCGTCCGGATCGGTACGCTCCACGCGGAGGTGGTCGGCAATGTTCAAGCGATTGGTCCCTGCGATTGGGGTGTTGCTCTTGCTGGCGGTGCCGCTGCCGGCCGCCGATCCGGCGCGGCCCAACATCGTCTTCGTTCTGTGCGACGATCTGGGCTACGGCGACGTGGGATGCTTCGGCCAAACCAAGTTCCGCACGCCCAACGTTGATCGGCTCGCCGCGCAAGGGATGCGGTTCACGCAGCACTATTCCGGCCACAATGTCTGCGCGCCGTCGCGCTGCGTGTTGATGACCGGCAAGCATCCGGGCCACGCATTTATTCGCACCAATCGCGGCGTCAAGCCCGAGGGCCAATACCCGGTGCCCGCTGGCGAATTGAAGCTTCCGCTGACGCTGGCCGAACTCGGCTACACGATCGGCGGCTTCGGCAAATGGGGCCTGGGACCGGTTGGCAGCACCGGCGACCCGCTCAAGCAAGGCTTCGACCGGTTTTACGGATACAACTGCCAATCGGTGGCGCACAACTTCTATCCGACCTATCTGTGGGACGACGACCGCAAGGTGTCGCTGGCCAACCCGCCGTTCGAGTCGCAACAGCAACTGCCCGACGATGCCGATCCGGCGTCGCCCGCGTCGTATGCTCGCTACCAAGGCAAGCAGTACTCGGCCGACCTGATCGCCCAGCAGGCGCGGCAGTTCTTGCGAGCCAACAAAGACCGGCCGTTCTTTCTCTACTTTCCCACGACGGTGCCGCATCTGGCGCTGCAAGTGCCCAACGACTCGCTGGCTGAGTACCGTGACGCGTTTGACGACGAGCCCTACCTGGGCGATCGTCGCTACCTACCACACATCGCTCCGCGGGCGGCCTACGCGGCAATGATCACGCGCCTCGATCGCGAAATCGGAACTTTGATCGATCTGGTCGAAGAGTTCGGCCTGGCCGAGAACACAATCTTTGTATTCACCAGCGACAACGGCCCGCTGTACGATCAGCTTGGCGGCACCGACACCGAGTTCTTCAACAGTGCCGGCGGCTTGCGCGGACGCAAGGGATCGTTCTACGAAGGCGGAGTTCGCGTGCCCTGCGTTGTGCGCTGGACCGGACATATCCAACCCGGCACCACTAGCGAACGCGTCACCGGGTTCGAGGACTGGTTACCCACGCTGCTCGAACTGGCCGGCGCGGCCGAGCAAACTCCGGCCGGCATTGACGGAATCAGCTTCGCGCCGACCCTGTTGGGCGAAACGCAAGAACCCCGACCGCTGCTTTATCGCGAGGCGCCCGGTTACGGCGGGCAACAATCGCTGCGCGTGGGCGACTGGAAAATCATCCGCACAAACCTGAACCCGCCACGCCGCGTGAAGAATCGGCAGCCAAGCCAGTTCGAGCTCTACAATCTGGCCGACGATCCGCAGGAGTCGAACAACGTGGCGGACAAATACCCTTGGGTCGTCGACGAATTGGCCAAGATTGCCGCTGCCCAGCACACGCCCTCCGAGCTGTTTCCGATCCGCGCGCTCGACGCCGACGATTGACGCTGTTTCGCTCGTAGTCGGCGGGCAAATGCTGACAACGGCACCGGCGCTCGCGGCCCGCAAATGTGGCGTCTGCGCCCGCGTCGTGCCGATTGGTCCGGTTGCGCCGTTCGTGCGTGCCCGGTGGCGGAAATCTGGCCCAACTTGCCGCGACCGAGCCGTAACATCCCCGCGCCGTCCGCGCAGCGCTAGGTAGAGGGAAATGGCCGCCGCTACCCGGGAGGCGCACTCGTTCGAATCCCTCGCACGTCGTTTTACAACTTGATGTCAAACGCCTCGCTGGGGAGAACTCCGATGATGAGCACCTTGAAATCCCTGATTCTGTTTTCGTCCGCCGGGTTGATCACCGTCGTCGTGTTGGCGGCGCCATCGTGGGGCAACGCTGTGCCCGAGAACAACGCACGGCTCGGCGTCACGCTCGATCGGGCCATGCGGGCTGCGTTTTACGGGCTCGAGGCCGACGAGCTGGTCGTACGCGGACACGCCTTTCACGTTTCCAAGGCGCGCTTCGCACGGTCCGGTTCGTTAACCGTGATGCAGGGCGAGCTCGAGTATCGTTCGCCCGCCGGGTCGCCGATCGTGCTGCACTACACGATCCGCAAACGGGGCAACGTGCTGCTTTCGAGCGAGATCCGCACGCACCACGACCCGTCAACCCAATGGTCCGGGCGATTGGCCCGATCGTTGGTCGGCGTGTCGCTGGCCGACGAGCAACTCGATTCGGTCTCGGACCGGCTCGCGCGAATTGCCGGCAACAACTGGCGCGAAGCGGCCGGCCTGATCGTCGCTTCGATCGCCACGCGGGCCGACCAGTTCGGACGCGATCGGCTGGCGATGTTTCGGGCACAGTCGGCGCCGGCGACCAGCCGCATTTCGGTGCACTACGGTCGCTCAAATGCACCCGTCAAGATACCGAGGGCCGACCGGCCGAGCCGCGGCGTCCGATAAACAGACTCGCGCCACAACGTGCGCCAAGACAGAATGTGCCATCGGCCGGCGCGGCGGTTCACTTCGCCGTGACCGGCCGTGTGTTTGCTGCACTGCGCTGGGCCGGCCGAGCACGCAGTAACGCAGCCCAACGGGCGGCTATTCCGTCAGTGCGTGATCCGCAGGCTTCACGCCCCGCTGATAGTCGTTGTGCCCAAACGGCGTGGGCTCATACGTGCCGACGATGGCCACGTCGGACTTGGCCGGAATCTTGTCTTCCATGCCAAGCGCCCAGTAGCACGCGTTCACCATCAACCGCCGCAGCCCCTCGCTGCTGAGATCTTGCGACGCGCCCATCGTGGTGGTGAACACGCGAGCTTTCTTGCCCGACGGAGTGGTGTAGGACTTGGTCCACGCGACCGGCATCATCGGGTCGTTCTTCTCGCCTTCCAGTGGCTCGTCGTCGGATTGCATACCGACGAGGACCTGCCCCAGAATCAATGGCTGGCTGTCGCCGGGCAACGGCAACCGCACGCCGTACACGTCGGTCGGGCCCCAGATGTCGCCGTCGTCGATGCCGCGCAGGATCGGATGGTCGCGCTGATCCTGGGCGACGATGCCCCGCGTACTCTGTTTGCCGTGCGCGCCGTGATGGTTGATCCAGGTCTCGCCCAGCACTTGCCGTCCGAAGCCGCCCTTCCAATCCTTGTTCTGCCATCCCCAGCGGACAAACTTGCCGTCCTGCGGGGCGAAGGCGTGCGTCGCGGTCCGCATGCCGATCAACGGCTTGCCCGACTCGACGAAGTCGACGACGTGCTGCATCTGGTCGTCGGGCAATCGGCGAAACCGCGTGAACAGCACGAGCAGGTCGGCCGAATCCAGCGCCTCGAGCCCGGGAATGTTGTCCGATTGGTTCGGGTTGATCGTGCCATCTTTCGGGTCGATGGCGAACAGCACCGTGCACTTGAAGCCGTGGCGCTTGGCCAGAATCTTGCCCAACTGGGGCAAGCCCTCCTCCGAGCGATATTCCTCGTCGCCGCTGACCAACACGATGTGCTTACCCAAGCCGGCCCCGCTCTGGCCTTCGTAGACCACGCCCGCGGCAAACGTGGCGCTGGCCGACCAGCCGAAAGTCAAACAGACAACCATTCCAACAACCGCACGGCGACGTTTCTGAGCATTCACGGCAGCTTTCCTCGGTGAGCAGGGCATTTATCACAAGCGATCCTCCACGCATCGTAGCCCGCGACGCCGGTCGATTCCAGCAGCTTCGTTGCCGGCGGAGGCGCGCGGCGCTCGATTTTCGACGCGCGGAGCGTGGCGCGGTATTCTGGGAGCCACGCAAAGCATTCCCACCGTGACCCGCCAGCGGACTGATACCGCGTGGCAGGTCCGACTGACCGTGGAGATCCACCCCATGGCTTGCATCAGGCAACGTGCCGATTTAGCCCCGCGACTCACTGTCGCCCTGCTGACGCTGTTCGTCGCAGGCCACGCTGTCGGAGGATTGGCAGCCGCCGAACGTCCCAACGTCGTGATCATCCTGGCTGACGACCAGGGTTGGGGCGATCTGAGCGTCCATGGAAACACCAATCTACAAACGCCGCATATCGACTCGCTGGCCCGCGACGGAGCGATGTTCGATCGTTTTTACGTGTGTCCGGTCTGCTCGCCGACACGGGCGGAGTTTTTAACCGGTCGTTACCATCCGCGTGGCGGCGTCTTCAGCACGTCGACCGGCGGCGAGCGACTCGATCTGGACGAGTCGACCATCGCTCAGGCGTTTCAACAGGCAGGCTACGCGACCGGAGCGTTCGGAAAATGGCACAACGGCACACAGTATCCGTATCACCCCAATGCGCGCGGCTTCGACGAGTACTACGGTTTTTGCTCTGGCCATTGGGGGCACTACTTCGACCCCGTGCTGGAACACAATGGGCGCACCGTGCGCGGCCGCGGCTTCATCATCGACGATCTGACGGATCACGCGCTGGCGTTCATCGACGAGCATCGATCCGGTCCGTTCTTCTGCTATTTGCCGTACAACACACCCCATTCGCCGATGCAGGTGCCCGATCGGTTCTTCGAAAAGTTCGCCGATGCCAAGCTGTCGATGCGGGCCGAACCCGACGTTGACGAGGATCTTCCGAAAACGGCCGCGGCGCTGGCCATGTGTGAAAACATCGATTGGAACGTCGGCCGCGTGCTGGCCAAGCTCGACGAGCTCGACCTGGCTGACAACACGATCGTGCTCTACTTTAGCGACAATGGACCCAACAGCTTTCGCTGGAACGATCGCATGAAGGGGCGCAAGGGCTCGACCGACGAAGGCGGCGTGCGATCGCCCCTGCTGGTTCGCTGGCCGGGACACATCGAGCCCGGCACGAAGATCACGCCCATTGCCGGGGCCATCGATCTGTTGCCGACGCTGACCGAATTGGCAAACGTCAAGCGCGTCGGCGACAAACCGCTCGACGGGCGCAGCCTGGCCCCGCTGTTGCTGGGTCGCAAAGCGGACTGGCCTTCGCGAATGATCTTCTCGCACTGGAACCAGCGCGTCAGCGTGCGGACGGACCGCTATCGGCTCGACAATGCGGGCCGCTTGTACGACATGCACGCCGATCCGGGCCAGCGCCGCAACATCGCCGATCAGCAGCCGGAAGTCGCAAAACGTCTGACCAAGGCCGTCGCTGATTGGAAACGGCACGTGCTGTCCGAGCTGTCGCGCGATGCGCAGCCCTTTCCGGCCGGCTATCGCGAGTTTCCGCGCACGATCTTGCCGGCCCGCGATGCCGTGCCGCACGGCGAGATACAACGCAGCGCGCGGGCACCGAATTGCTCGTATCTGACGAACTGGACTAGCGCCGGCGACACGATCACTTGGGACGTGGACGTCCATACCGGCGGCAAATATGAAGCGATCGTCTACTACACCTGCCCGGAAGCAGACCTCGGATCGACCGTGGAACTCGGCATGGGCGATGGTCGCGCGCGGGCCACGGTCGAGCGCGCCTTCGATCCGCCGCTGGTCGGCGCGGCCGAAGATCGCGTACCGCGCCAAGGCGAGTCGCTGGTCAAGCAGTTCGCGCCGCTCGAACTCGGCACGCTCGAGCTTCCGGCCGGGCGCGGCACGTTGACGTTGCGGGCCACCTCGATGCCCGGGCGCAGCGTGATGGACGTGCGGGCCGTGCTGCTGACGCTGGTCGAATAAACGACAAGCGTCGAGCAGCCGCAAAATCCTAGCCCAAGCCGTGCGTGGTCAGCGTATCTTTCTTACTCGTTGACCTCGACCTCGCCGCCTTCCTCGCGCGACGCCTCCACGTCGACGCCCGGCGCGCTCACATCGACGCCCTCGCCCGGCTCCACCTTGACGTCCACGCCCGGGGCATTGATTTCCACAGAGCCGTCGTTGTCCGGTGCATCGCTTGGCTTGTTACAGCCAAATGCCAGGGCGGCGGACACGACGATCAGCATCGCTGTAGTACGCATGCGGTATCTCCGAAATAAGAGGTAAATGGCAGGATCGCGCGTCGACCGGCCGCGCCTTGACCGATGACCCGCGCGGCTGCCGCATTTTACTCAGCGCGCTGTCGACCGCTAGGGGCGGCGATCGTGCTGCCACTCAGCAGAACACAAATTACTAAAGTAGCGCGGTAAGTCCAGACCGCGACGCCGTTTGTGCCGGGGGCGTTATCTTCGCTCCGGCCTAACGGAATCGCGTTGCATGGGCCATCGCAATCCGTACAATGATCGTGGGGCTTCGATTCTCATCGTGGAGGGGGTCATGGCCAGGTATCTTTTGGCTGCTTCCGTGGCTGCGATCGTTGTGTTCGCTAGTGCGGAAACCACATCGGCTCAATGCCCGCTTCCTGAGCCGCCCGGCAACATCGTGCTCAGAATGCCGGAATACATGTTCCCCACTCCCATGCCGCCAAGCGCAGCGCCTTGTAGTGGAGCATCCATCCGCCGGCCCTATACCGGACCGCGCATCACTACTTCGAGCGAAGGTCGAACGAGGTCCGCCTCGTTCGGCCAGGTCATCTTCGCCGTCCCGGGCTATCACTATCCGTACGGATATCCGTATCGGACGCCCTATCGCCTTGGCTATCCCTACGCGCACAACTACATGCCGAGCATTGAGGACGAAACAGAGCAGTCCGAAAAAACTTGGGCCCTCCAAGCCCGATCACACAAGAGCAGTTCGCAGGCCACGAAAAAGTGCCACGACCAGATTGCAGCGGGCAATGAACTGTTTGCCGAGGGGCAGTACGGTGCCGCGGGTCGCAAGTACCGCGCGGCCGCCCGGCTATCGCCCGAGTTGGCCGAACCCCAATTCTTGCACGCTTTGGCACTGCTTGCCCAAGAGAACAACGGTGGCGCCGTGCGCGCGTTTCGCCGTGGTTTGCAACTCCGCACGCCACTGTCGGACTTGTCCTTCACGCTTGAGCGCCTTGCTGGGGCCGAGGCAGCCTCGGCAATCAGCGAGAGCATCGTCGCGCGGATGGAGGCCAAGCCCCAAGATGCTATCCTCATGGCCGCCCGCGGCATGCAGCTTTACTTTAGCGGCGAACGTGCTCGCGCCGGGCTCTATCTGACACAGGCCGCGCAACTCGGCACGCTCGACGAGCACTTGGTGCGGGCCCTCTTGCCGTTTGAAGAGCCCGTCGCCGCGGCAGCGCCGCGGACTGGCCCGCTCGAGAAGGTCGGCTTTTAGCGCGTCGGCTTCAAGCGCTCCCAGCTTCAACCGCGCCGCAATGCGATCCGTTACTGCGCTGCGTTTTTTGCAGCGAGTCGCCGTTGCGCTTCCCTCGCCAAACCGGGGCGCCGCAGTTCGTACCAGTGATTGAGACGATACAGCAGTCGGGCCGGTATGCGGGCCGGACCGGCCAGCGGCGACGAGCGAACCACGTCGCGTGCCCGCCACCAGACGCGTCGCGCCGTGGCAGTGGCCAATCTCGCGTCAACGGCGCCACAGCCGACCCGGCGTTCGCCGCTCATGAACCGGTACTTGTACGACTCTCCGCCCGCGCTTAGGTCGATCCGCTCGATCCCCAACTGCGGTACCTCCTTCATCATATCCACCAGATGAATGATGCCCGGCGAGTACTTCTCCATGTCCACGTTGTAGACACAGAACCAGGGATGCCACACGTTGCGGGACCGCATGCCGACGTCGATGGACGCGATCTGATCTCCGGCGTACAGTACCGAGAACATCGGGGCAAAGTCCGCACTTTTCGTTTCGAGGATTGTCTCCAACAGCAGCACGACCCACTCGGGCGCGAGCACGTTAGGCACGCCCGTGCGATGGTACTGCTCGGTCTTCCAACGAACGCAGGTCTCCAGGACCTCACGATCGTCCGAATGCGCCTCGAACCGGATCGGGCCGACGCGCCGTTCGAGACCCTTCTTCTTGCGGCGTACTTGCTTCAGGATGCGGCGGCCGTTGTCGCGGCTCTCGATGTAGGCATCGAAGCCGTCGCTCAGATCAATGTAGGGCGAGCTCAGTTCGTCTCGCACGTGGTCCTCGAATCGGACTTGCCGGTCACACACTAGACGGTTGAACTTGAACGACCCCAGACCGGCCGCGCGAATCAACTCGACCGGGCAATGGTCGACGCCGGCCGGCGAAATCACGCCATGAAAATCCGACACGACGCCCCCCAGCGGCGTCCCGGCGTTCCACGGCAGACGATGAAACGGCAAGAACCCCACCGATCGTCCGCCGTCTTTCACCACCGCGATTTCCACGTCGTCGCGCACGCTCGCCACGGCACCAGCGAACTCCGGGCGGAAGAAGGGGCTGTCCAATGCCGGATTGTTTCGCTGGATCGAGTCCCAGGCGGAGAGATCATCGGTCGACAGGCGATCGAATCGAATCGTGCTCACGTTCATTAGGAAGCTCCCCCCAAGCATGGTGTCGTTGTATCTTCCCCACCGCGCCGCCGAAGCGACCGGACCAAAATCAGCGTCCGTACCACCGTGCCGGTCGTGGCGCCGGCCAATGCCGCCAACGCCGCCCCCAGCACGCCCAGCGGAACAACCAAAAACAGCGTCGCCAGCAGCGTCGCCGAGACATACAAAACGTCGGCGACGAAATTGGCGCGCGGCTCGTCGATGGCCCACAGCCCGTTGCCGACAATCATGCCGACGCTGTTGGCCAGCGCTGTGAGTCCCAGTGCGACCAGGATGGGACCGCAACCGGTGAACTCCGTGCCGTAGATCCAGATCGCCAGTTGCTCGCCCGCCACGACCAGCACCAGGCAGACCGAACCCAGAATCGAACCCAAGAAGAGGGTCGCCTGCGTCAGCACACGTCGCAGCGCCGGCACACCGCCGGAGACATACGCCGCCGCCGCCTGCGGCGTCAGCAAGTTCGCCACGCCCAGCACGAACACGTTGCTGATTCCGACCAGGGTCGCGCAGGCTCCCAAGACGCCGGTCGCCGCCGTGCTGACCGCGATACTCAGAATCCAAGGCAGAACTTGCGGCATCGTGCTACTGACCAAGTAGCTTTGCAGGGCCCACCTCGAGAAACGCCAGTTGTGGCGCCAATCGCTCGCGACCCGATCGCGCTTAAACCGGAGCCGCGGTGGTCGCAACACGAACCACCCAAGGCTGGCCAGCGCACAAGCTCCGGCCATGACGCCAAAGATCGCCGAGAGCGAAAGGTAGCCGAATGAAGCCAACACGGCCAATCCGGCGAGCTGCAACATGGCAACCGAACCGTCGATCAGGATCGCGGTGACCAGGTGCAGGTCGGCCTGAGCGTAGCGCCGAATCGCCTCGCGCAACACGAGCAGCGGGCCGGCCCAAACCAGCACCCACAGTCCGGCTCCCAGCATGCCACCTCCGCCCAACGACACCGCGACAGCCGCGATCAGCAGCACCACCGCGGTGGCGCCGATAAACAGCAAGTTGTGAATCCAAGAACTGCCGGCATAGGTCGACAGCTCGCGACCTCGGTGGCGTTTCGAGTAGACGATGTACGGCCCCGCGATCAGTTGATCGTGAATGCCATATAGCACCAGCACCACGCTCAAGGTCAGGTAGTACAATCCGAGTTGCTCCGGCGACGTCGTGCGACCAATCAGCACGGCCGTCACGAAGCTGGTGCCGCTGACGATCGCCTGGTCGAGCAGCGATTGAACGCGCATCGACTTCCAGGAGAATTGGCCGACACGGCGCTTCAATCGGCCAAGCAATCCGCTCGACGCGACCGGGTGGGCCGGTTGCAAACCTTCGGGCAGTTCAACGGTCTTGGCTGTCGGCATGTGTTCGAGCGACCTTTGCTGGCGGCAAGGGCCCGCCAGTCGGCAGCTCCAATCGACGGCCATGTCGATGGCTGTTGAGGATCGCTTAGATGCTCGGGCTTCGGTGGACGCGTTGGGGCGACGTTTCGAGTAGCAATGTCAGTGCAGGTTTGGTGCCGCTATGTGCGTACAGCTCGGCAATTGGGCGCGTCGTTCGGGTTGTGACGAAACGGCCGGCCAGTCGCGGCGGAAAACCGCCGGTTTAGCGGAAATTGCCGCGAACTGCCGGGACACCGCCAGAACCATTCCGCGCTGATGCATGGCAACGCCCGGCGGCCTGACGATGTGAAAAAACAGCACGGCTCGCGGACCGGGTTTCTCAGGGGTGGGCCCGGCGAGCGTGAACGACAAACGGCTCACGGCGATCCATGCGATCGTCCGAGAGCGTGCCCTCTTTCAAGCACAGAATCTACAAAATCCGCGGGCGCGAAACAAATCGCCGCCCGCGGGGTATAAATGCTTGCACCCTAACGGTGCGGCCCAAGCTGCATTTGACCCGAAATTTCCGCTTCGTTAGAGTAGATGTCGGCGCAAATTGGCCCTCTGAGGCGACATGGCAGTTGTCTCGTTCGGCCGCGTCTGCCCGCCACGCGCCATCCCCCCCAGCGTGATCGATCCGTGCACGTGTCGATTCCACGAGACTTCGCTATCTGACAGAGGGCTTAAGTCGATGAAACGCATCCTCCTTTCGTTTGTTTGCCTGGCCATCGCGCTGCCTGCGGCTCGAGCAGCCACCCCCAACAAGAGTGGCGACTCGCCGGTCGGCCGAAAAGTCGAAGAGTTCAAGCTCGAAGACTTTCGCGGCACCAAACACGCGCTGTCCGACTTTGCCGATAGCAAGGCCCTCGTGATTGTCGTCCTGGGAACCGAGTGCCCGTTGGCCAAGCTCTACGGTCCGCGGTTGGCCGAGTTGGCCGAACAGTACAAGTCGAAAGGCGTCACGTTTCTGGGCCTCAATGCCAACCGCCAGGACTCGCTGACCGAAATTGCCGCGCATGCCCGTAACGCGGGCATCAAGTTCCCGGTGCTCAAAGACACCGGCAACGTCGTGGCCGATCAGATCGGCGCGATCCGCACGCCCGAGGTCTTCCTGCTCGACAAGGATCGCGTCGTTCGCTACTGGGGACGCATCGACGATCGTTCCGGCGTCGGATACATCAAGGCCGAAACGGACGAGCACTACCTGCAAGATGCCATCGATCAACTACTTGCCGGCGAGGCGATCGAAACGCCGTCGGTCGAGTCGGTCGGCTGCTACATCGGACGGGTGAGCGATCCGGATAATGACGCCGACGTGACCTACTCGAACCAGATCGCCCGGATCCTCCAGGATCGGTGCGTCGAGTGTCACCGCGCAGGCGAGATCGGCCCGTTCGAGTTGACCGACTATGACGAAGTAGCCGGCTGGGCCGATACGATCGCGGAAGTCGTCCGCGATCAACGCATGCCGCCGTGGCACGCCGACCCGGCCTTTGGCCACTTCGCCAACGATCGCAGCATGCCGGAAGAAGAGAAGGAGCTGATCTATCGCTGGGCGGAGGCGGGCGCTCCCGAGGGCGATCCGGCCAATCTGCCCGAGCCGCGCGAGTTCGTCGAAGGCTGGACCCTGCCCACCAAGCCCGAATTGATCCTGACCATTCAGGAAGAGCCGTTCAAGATTCCGGCCGACGGTGTGGTCAACTATCAATATTTCGTCATGGATCCGCAGTTCAAGGAAGACAAGTGGGTGAAGGCGGCGCAGATTCTGCCTGGCGCCGCCCCGGTCGTGCACCACGTCCTGTGCTTCGTCCAACCGCCCGGCGAAGATCGCCGCCCGTTTGACGAAAACGGTCTCGGCTTCCTGGCGGCGTACGTGCCCGGCTATCGTCCGACGCCCTTCCCCACCGGGATGGCCAAGTATGTGCCGGCTGGCTCAAAGTTCATCTTCCAAATGCACTACACGCCGGTCGGAAAAGACATGGAAGACATCAGCGAGCTTGGGCTGGTATTCGCCGAGCCCGAAGAGCTGACGCACATGGTCAAGACCGTCTCGACCGGAAACCGCGGCCTTACGATTCCGCCGTTTGCGGAAGACTACAGCCGTAAGTCGACGATGACGGCCTATGATCACGATCTGATCGTCTTGTCGTTCGCGCCGCACATGCACACCCGCGGCAAATCGTTCAGCTACGAGGCGATCTATCCCGACGGCAAGCGTGAAATGCTGCTTAACGTGCCGCACTACGACTTTAATTGGCAGACCAGCTACGAGCTGATCGAGCCGAAAGTTTTGCCGCCGGGCACACGCGTCCACTGTGTGGCGCATTGGGACAACTCGGAGAACAACCTGGCCAATCCCGATCCCTCGAAGACCGTCTACTGGGGCGATCAAACGTGGGAAGAAATGATGATCGGCTTCTTCGACGTGGCGATTCCGATCGATCGCGAAGCGCTGCTGGCCGACGGCACGGTCCCCGAGCTCAAGCCGAACTCCACGGACGAGGATCGGGCCCGTGAGCTGATCTCCAACTTCGACAAGAACGACGACGGCCGGCTCCAGAAAGACGAGCTACCCGGCCGGTTCCGGGCGGCGATCGGATTCCTCGACGCCAACTCCGACGACGAGATCGACGTGGCCGAAGCGGTCAAGTTCGTCAAGATGCGCGGCGGTCGTGGCGGACGTGGTGACCGCGCAGGACGTGGTCGCGGTGGACGCGGCCGCGGCGATCGCGGCGAGCGGTTCACGGACGAAGACGGCGAGGTGCGCCGTGGTCCGTTCGAGCTCGAAGACGACGACGATTGATCCGGTGCAAACGTAAAGAACAGTCACGCGCCGGCGCGCGGCATTTCGCGCGCCGGCGTGTTTGCATTTTGGGGCGGCAATTTGTCCGCGATAGGCGCGCGTGTTAGGCGTTCCGCCGCCCGAGGCTACGGGCGCGGCCGCGCGAAGAAGTGAAAGCCCGACGCCTCGTAGTAGAACGCGAAGTAGTCGTACAGCGCGTCCTCGGGCATCTGGCGCAATAGCGCCACCGCGTCGCCGCGGCGCGTGTGTTCCTCGGGCGTGGTCGGCAGCCCGCCTCCCTTGGCCAGCGCGGCGAACTCCCAACCGGTCTCGTCGAGCAACGACCGCAATTCGCCGAAACGATACAAGTGCTCGCACGGATTCGAGTACGTGTCCGACTCGTGAACCAACGGGTTGCGGTTCATGCGGGCACGCAAGACCTCGGCCGGTAGAATCGGCGGGCCGAAACGCATCCGCCGGCGAATCGTCTTGATGCCGTTCCACAGCGTGTGCAGGTTTTCCAGCCGCAGCAGCCCGATCGCGTCGGCCCGCTGCTTCCACGTCGTGCCGGGCGGCAACGCTTCGTTCAACAGCGACTTGACCGCCATCTCTTCGCGGCGGCCGTAGTGCGTGTACACCATGCAATAGAACAGCCCGTCGGGCTTGATCAGTTGGCGCACGGCCGCAAACCCGGTGCTTGGATCATCCAGGTGGTGCAACACGCCAATGCTGCACACAACGTCGAATCCGTGCGGCACAAGCTGCGTCATCTTGTCGACCAGCGTTTGGCTGATGTCGCACTGCACGAGCTGGCCTCGCGCGCCGCTGCTTTCGGCCAGCTTGCCGGCCAATTCCAAACTGGCGGGGTTGATGTCGGCCCCGTAGATCTCCGCGTCGGGAAACACCTTGGACAAGCCGGCCGTGTTTTCCCCGGTGCCACAACCGACGTCGATGATTCGCAGCGGTTTGCGTTCGGCCAATTGCGGTGCAAGCTGCGCGATGCCGTCACGAATGATGCGGCCATGGGCCGTGCGGATGACACCGTCGGCCGGATAGGGCAACTCAGTATAGAGCGGCGCCGTCGGCGCCGTGTTGGCCACGCGTTGCGACTCGTCGGACATCCCCGTTTCCTTCTTTGTGCCGAGCGTGCGTCCCGAACAGACGATATTAAGTCGTCTTCTCCGCCTTAGCAATTGCTGTTGGCAACTCCGTCAAGCATAGCTCACGGCAAACCGCGGGGATTGCCGCGGTTTTGCGAAGCCGTAGGTGATGCACCCGTCCCTGGCAATCGCGCTCGCAATGGCGCGGCGCGCGCTTCTCGAAGAAGATTGTTAGGACTCGTCCTGACATTCGTTGCCTAATCAAACCGAATCGCGCCGGGGCAAGCCGGTAGGTCATGCACCCCGTGCATGACCGGCGCGTGTCGCCAACCCCTTGTCAAGATCCGTTTCTAGGCCAGCGCGCGAATATGTTGCGGCGCAGAGCGCGCGTCGCGCACGCGCGATGGCGCGAAACTTCTTGCACCGAGTGGCCTAATTTGCGTCGTGAAATCGGCCGCGCTTTGTGGTAGCTTCGGAGCAATGAACGTCTGATGTCGTTCGTCGCTCGTGCGACGTCGCGTCAGGCCACGAACAACTCGAACGTCCTACCTAATCGGACGGGTACTGACGAGAGCCTGCCACAGTTGGCGGGTATCCGCGTAGGCCCGTCGCCCGCAGTGCGCAACCGCGTCCTGCAGGCGACGGGCCTTTTTTTCGTTGGCCAGGACAAAACCACCACAGGAACCCGACTCATGCAACCCGACGACGAAAGCAACCGTGACCCTGGCGGTCCCGAACCGGACGACCACACACTGGCCGACGACGCCACGCGGGACTTCGTCGATTCCCAGCAAGCCGAACCAACGTCGCCGGATGACGAGTTCGTGCTGCCGGACTTCGAGATCGTGGATGTCGACGCGCCGAGTGACGACGACGAGCCCGACGCCTTGGATGTTGCACTCGGACCACGCGAGTCCGTGCCGGACCTACCGATCCAACCGGGTCCAGGTAGCAGCGAGACGACCGTCAGTGATGCCGGGAATCTGCCGGTCGACGTACCGACTGGTTCGGCCGACGCGGCCGGCGAAGGGACGCCCGCTTCCACGCTGCCGCTCCTCACCCAAGACGGCAACCGGCCGTCGGACCTCGACCAGATACTGCGCGGATTGGAGTTGTGGGAAGAGGCCGCGGCCGAAGTGCCCGGCGATCCGCACTTTACTCCTGTTCCGACGAACAAGCCGCGCGCCGACCTGTTGTCGATCGGGCGTGGTCCGCTTCGGCCGCTGGTCTGGCTGGACCGCGAGCCGATGACGCCCGTGTTGTATTCGCCGGAGGCAGAGCCGGACCGACACGCGTTCGAGTCGATCGGCACCGGCCCGGCCGATGACGGCCAGTCGGCCGACCAGGTAGGCGACGCGCAGCAGGAGCTAGGCATCTCGCGGCCGCCGCTTGTTGTCACGGTCGCCCGCGCGCCGCGGCACTTCCTCGACGCATTGGACCAACGGGCCGGGCAGTTCGAACAGTGCGCGCGGAGCTACGCCGACGAAGCCATCCAGCAAGACCGTTGGTGGCAGCGCTGCCAAGAGCGGGCGTTGTACGGCTCGTAGTCGTTCCGCGCGCGAGGCCGATCCGCGCGTGACCGGAAGTCAGAAGCAAGATCGTGGCCCGCGTGGCGGCATGACTGGATTGCGAGGAATCGAGATGAACCCCGACCCGGCGTTGCGGCAACTGCTTTGGGAGGCGTACCAGGACGGCTGTCGCCGGATCGAGGCCGACTTGCGGCAATTCGTGACGCCGCTCGACGCTTGGATCGACGGGCTGGTCGAGGCGGGACTGCCGCACGATTGGCGCGCGCAGATGGAGGCGTACCTGGCCGAGCAGGAGCCAAACGGCTATCGGATCGAGCCGGCCAATCGCTGGGTCCTGGAACAGGAGATTCTCTACCGGGCCGCCGATCGCCTGCACGCCGTCGCGCGTTCGGCCGGCAACGGCCAAACGAATCGACTAGAGGCACGCAGCGGCGATGCCGGGCACCGACCCGTGGCGCCGGCGACGTCGGACGCTCCCATATCAACCGGCGTTCTTGCTCGACATCAGATCGAAAGGTTTGACGCGAAGGGCCGGGAGGATTCGCCTTTCCGTCTGGCGGCCTACCCACTTCCTCGACACAAACGCTCATCGACGACGAAACGGCGTGCGTCCCAGGCCTCGTCGAATCGCCGTGCGGTGACGAAAAAGAGCCCTGGCCCCCGCGTTGCCGCGGAAGGCACGACTCCCACAGTCGTCACCCAGCCGCGTCTACCTGCCGACTTTCGTGGCAAGTGGATATCCGGCACCAAAGGCAACGGCGTCTTTCAGTACAACAATGGGATTGTCAACCGCGAGGCGGGGATCGCGGGAGCAAAAGTACGATTCAAGAACCAATACATTGCTGTTGGCGGTTTTCCACGAGAGGCGTATTACCAAGGAGATCCCCTGAAGGCGCAAGCCAGAATCAAGAAAGTGACGGGAACAACCACGGATGCGCTCGCAGCCGATGCTTATATGCGCAAGACGTTGAGGAATCCGCGGTGGAGCCGGCCAAAGGGCTATCGATGGAACCACGCAGGACAGCCCGGTTCCAAGGTCATGGAACTTGTCAAGAAGAAGTATCACGGTGCGATCGCTCACAAAGGGGCGGCGGCGAATGCGCGTGCAACGTATCGAATTCGGCGTTCGATGCGGAATGGCCGCACCAAAGCCCCACGGGGCCGGTCGAAGGGCTCAACCGGTCGCGTGATGGCGGTGCTTGATGTGTATATGACGGCCCGTGATGCACTACGAGCAGCCGGAGTCCTGCAACCGGAGTTCGTCGTTGAGGAGTGGGCCGAATACTACTTCGTTGCCAAGGACAAGTCGGTGTTTATCATCCTCATTCCTTGGATCGGGTCCTCCAAAATGGTATTCGTCGAGGGGCCCCGCAAGGATCAGGAGAAAGCGATCTCCGAAGCGACCGTCGATCGATTTCGGAGGATCGCCGAGAAGAAGTGGGGACGATACATCCCCGGCACACTGACCAGAGAACCACGATTCATTCCAGGGACTGAGCGAAAGTCGTTGCCGCTCATTCGGTGGGAAAATAGCATCCCCCGAGAGATAGGATACATTAACGAAAAAGGCGTCAACCACTACCCAGACTTTGGGCCAGGCTTTCCATGAGCATCATCGACGACGCATATCGGCGTTTCTGCCAAGAGCGGTTTCCGTTGCCTACCGAAGAGCAGGTTGCCGAGTTGGAGCGGCGCATCGGATGCACGTTGCCTGCTGACTATCGACAGTTCATCCTCAACTACAACGGGGGTTACTTTCGAGAGCCAGAAATCGAACCGACGGTTGATGCTTGTCCGGTCGACTTGTTGACGTACCTCCATGGTATTGGCGCTGCGCATCCAGAGGCGGAACTCGCCACGAAGTATCAAATGTCGATCTTCGAAGAGAACGATCCTCCGGAAATCGTGCCGATCGGCGAAACTCCGATGGGCAGTCTCATCCTGCTGATCGTTCACGAGGACGGGTACGGTGAGATCTGCTTTAAGGAAGCATTCGGCGACTTCTATTTTTTGGCCGACGGCATCGAAGAATTCTTCAGCCTACTGCGGGAACGCCCTGAAATCGAAACGGAATAGGCCTTTCACCTGCCGATCAAGCGGCGGCGCGACAGTCGCTCAAGAGCAGGGACTTCTTCGTGGCCACGCCCGGTTCCGGCAACGCACGCAACAGTTTCCACCGGTTCAACCCTTATAAGCCACGCTAGGCCATGAAATTCGATCCCCTTGAAAAAAGGAGGATTCTCGACGAATTCTCAATCGGGGCCGCCCGCAGCGACGAGTATCGCGAGGCCTTCCTGTCGAAGTCCCTCGAGGGTACGGGTTCGGACATCCTGAGTACCGCCATCCAGTGCCACTTGGTCGGGTACTTCGATACGGGGCGAGAACTGATGCGCAAGGCCTGGTCCTTCCTGAATGCGGCCGTCGAACACAGGGAGGTTTTCGGCATTATCAATCCCCATGCCGCAGAGGAAGTGCGACTCAGCGCGTTTACGCTGTGCGATTGGTTCGTGAAGAAGCGTCACGATCGCGAGAAACTCCAGCAAGCCGTTCGCGCACGCGAGCGCTGGTTCGACGAGACAGGCGACAAGGACAAGTATGAGGTGCAGTTGACGCTGCCGCTTTACCTGGAGGCCGAAGCGTACGACGCGCTGTTCCATCGGTTCGCGGCGGCAGAACTAAAGGTACCGGCTAGTTTGCCGAGGATCCGCCCGGAGGGCACGATGAGTTACGTGCTGGCTCGGCACCGGCTGGGACTGGAGTACACCGACGACGAAGTGGTCCGTTCGTTGCGATCGTTCTTGAAGCGGAACGTCTTTTCCGAGTGGCTCAGCCGTGGTCAGTACGACACCGCAGCTCGCTGGATGAAGATCGCGCATTGGAAGCCGGGCGACGACCCGATCGCCACGCTGCTGAAGTGCTACGACTACATGGACCAATTCGAAACGCCCCAGTATCCGTAGCAGACGCCATCGCACTCTCCTGAGTCGGGTTGGTGACAGCGCCCGTCGCTGGCGTGTCGGTCTTGAGGAGTGCCGCTGGACCCTGCGGAATTCATGCAATCAAATGCCAGCGGCTTGCTTTGGCCCAAGCCGGCTTCGTACGATCGGAACGAGCAGCAACACCGCCGCCCACGTCACGCAACTGTCCGACCGAGAAGTCATCATGCAACGCTCGAACCAAAACGCCCGAACGACTCTGATGCGTTCCACGGGGTGGCTCCCCGCGTTCGTCGCGGCCGCGACGTGGACGCTCGCGGCAGCGCTGCCCGGACAAGCCGCGCAAGCAGCCGACACACCAGCCGCGAAACCCAACGTGCTGTTCATCATCGCCGACGATCTGAACTGCGACCTGGGCTGCTACGGACACCCGATGGTGCAGTCGCCGAATATCGACCGGCTGGCCGGTCGCGGTTTGAAGTTCCAGCGCGCGTATTGCCAGTTTCCGCTTTGCGGCCCGAGCCGCGCCTCCATGATGTGCGGTCTGTACCCGGATCAAACGCTGATCCGCCGCAATGCGATTCGCGTCCGCCAGCGACTGCCCAACGTGCAAACCATGGCCCAAATGTTCCGTAACCACGGATATACGGCCGCCCGCGTCGGCAAGATCTATCACTATGGCGTTCCGCGCGACATCGGCACCGACGGACACGACGATCCGCCCTCGTGGGACCAAGTGTTCAATCCGCGCGGTCGTGACAAGGACGAAGAGTCGAAGATCTTTTCGCTGCGGCCGGGCCAGTTCGGTGGCACGCTGAGTTGGCTGGCTGCCGACGGCACCGTCGAACAGCAAACCGACGGAATTGGAGCGACGCACGCCGTCAAGCTCCTGGAAACCTTCGCCACGCACAAGACGCCGTTCTTCTTGGCCGTCGGCTTTTACCGGCCCCACACGCCGTACGTAGCGCCGAAGCAGTATTTCGACATGTACCCGAGCGACCAGATCGTGGTTCCGACCGTGCCCGCAGGATACTTGGACGCGCTGCCCAAGCCGGCCCAACGAACGCTGACCGCCAAGCGAGAACATCGCAATCTTTCCGACGAGACCACGCGCCGCGCGATCCAGGCCTACTACGCGTCGATCACATTCATGGACGCCCAGGTGGGCCGCGTGGTCGACGCACTTGAGCGATTGAACCTGGACAAGAACACGATCGTCATCATGACGTCCGACCACGGCTATCACATGGGCGAACACGGCCACTTCATGAAGCAGACCCTGTACGAGAATGCGACCCGCGTGCCGCTGATCATCGCCGTGCCTGGCATGCAATCGGCCAACCAGAGCACCGCTTCGCTGGCCGAAATGCTCGACTTCTATCCCACGCTGGCCGAGCTTTGCGGGCTGGAGGCACCGGACTATCTCCAGGGCGTCAGCCTGGCGCCGATCCTCAGCGACCCGGCGGCCCGCGTCCGACAGTCGGTCCTTTCGCAGCACCACGAAGGGTACGCGCTGCGCACCGAGCAGCACCGCTTCATCTCCTGGGGTCCGCAAGGTCGTGACGGCGTGGAACTGTACGACCATGAGTCCGACTCGGCAGAGATGGTCAATCTTGCCCAGCAGCCTGGCCAAGGCAAAACCGTCAGCCGGCTGGCCCGAATGATTGCCCAGCGTGTGGCGACCGCGCAGCGCCGTCCCGATGGCTTGCAGCAGATCGAACCGCCGAATCGCTCAAGGCGCGGCAAAGCCGCCGCCTCGAAGTAATCCTCCGTGCGCTACGCGGCAGACGGCAAGCGCTGGGTGCTGCCATCGACGGCGTCGCGACAATTGCCGCCTCGCGCTCCGCGACAAGCGCACACGTGCGCCCCTGCAACGCGCAATTCGATTTGCCGGGCCGGGATCGCGGGACTACAAATCACGATAGGTCGCTCGGCCGTCGCGTGTACCGCCTGACTCATGCATCCTGGAAGGAGCTCGCCGTGGAACTTAACGAAAAGCAAGAGCAGTTGTGTGCGTCGAGCACGTGGGACTTCTCCGACCTGAGGGCGCTGGTACTCAACTGCACGCTGAAGAAGTCGCCCGAACAGTCGCACACCGCCGGCCTGATCGACATCTCGCGTACGATCATGGAGAAGAACGGCGTGCAGGTAGAAGTGCTGCGTCCGGTCGACTTTGAAATCGCCAGCGGCGTCTATCCCGACATGACCGAGCACGGTTGGGATCGAGACGACTGGCCGGACATCTATGCGAAGGTGAAAGCCGCGCAGATCCTGATTCTGGCCTCGCCGATCTGGCTCGGAGAAAAGTCGTCGGTGTGTACCCAAGTCGTCGAACGGCTCTATGCGAGCTCGGGCGATCTGAACGATCGCGGCCAATACGCCTACTATGGCAAAGTCGGCGGCTGCCTGATCACGGGCAACGAAGACGGAGTGAAGCATTGCTCGATGAGCATCCTCTATGCGCTGCAACACATCGGCTATGTGATCCCGCCGCAAGCCGATGCCGGATGGATCGGCGAGGCCGGTCCGGGACCGTCTTACTTGGATCCCGGATCGGGCGGGCCCGAAAACGAGTTCACCAACCGCAACACGACGTTCATGACCTGGAACCTGCTGCACATGGCACGGATGATCGCAGATGCCGGCGGCATCCCGGCCCACGGCAATCAACGGTCCGAATGGGACGCCGGATGCCGATTCGATTTTCCGAATCCGGAACATCGCTAGCCGTCAGGCCGCAATCGCCGTAGCCTCGATCGACCGCGACCGCGGCCAACTCATGCGACGTCGCTAGCCGCGACTCGCCGCCCTGCCCTGCCCGCTTGGCCGTGACTGCCCGTTTCCGGTGCATCGCGGCAGGTCCTGCCCTTCTGCTGCGATCACCGGGCGATTCTTGGCTTGCCGGCTGCTGATCTTGCGGCAAATCTCGCAAGCTATATTTTGGAGCAACCGGATAAACCGCACGACCGTGCATGCCATCGGCGTTTGCCGCCCGTTTGCCGCCTGGCGTCGCGGACGCCGGCCGGCTCTTGAGTACGCATTTGGTTCCTTGATCGTATCGCTCGCATCGCCGCGCCACGCGGCCACCGGAGGAAGATGGCGACCGAATCCACGACGCACGTCACCGAACACAAGCATGGCGGCTTGAGCCAATTGCCGGCCACGGCAATCTGCGGCAACGACATCACTTCATCCTGCCTGTACGTCTCGGCGCTGACGATCTTCGCCGCCGGACGGTTGGCGCCGTTGGTGCTGCTGATCGTAGCGGCCGTGCTGTATTTGTTTCGTTCGATCTACGCCGAAGTCGTGGGCGCGCTGCCGCTCAACGGAGGCGCGTACAACGCGCTATTGAACACGACCAGCAAGTTTCGGGCGTCGATCGCGGCCTGCTTGACCATCCTGTCCTACATGGCCACCGCGGTCATCTCGGCCAACGAGGCGATGCACTACTCCGACCTGTTCGAGGACGGCTGGCCGGTGATCTCGGCCACGATCGGGTTGCTCGCCCTGTTCATGGTGCTCACGATCATCGGCATCACCGAATCGTCGAAAGTAGCGATCGCCATTTTCGTGACGCATCTGGCCACGCTGAGCGTCCTGTTGCTGGCCGGCGGCGCTTGGATCGCCGCCAACGGATTTTCGACCTTGTCCGGCAACATGGCGATTCCCGCTCCGGGCGGCTTTTGGACCGCGCTGTTCTTCGGATTCTCCGCCGCGTTGTTGGGCATCTCGGGCTTTGAGAGCTCTGCCAACTTCGTCGAGGAACAGGCCGAGGGCGTCTTCCCCAAGACGCTGCGCAACATGTGGGTCGCCGTGGCGTTCTTCAACCCCGTGATCGCGATGCTGGCCCTGACCGTGATGCCGATCGAGATCATCGACGACCATCGATCGGGCCTGCTGTCGCACATGGGCGCGCTGTCCGGCGGCAACTGGCTGAAGTGGGTTATTTCGGTCGATGCCGTGCTCGTGCTCAGCGGTGCCGTGCTGACCAGCTTCGTCGGCGTCAACGGGTTGGTGCGTCGGATGACGCTCGACCGCTGCCTGCCGCAGTTCCTGCTCAAGACCAATCGCCGCGGCACAACGCATCGCATCATCATCGCCTTCTTCGCGCTGTCGGTTTCCGTGTTGCTGGTTACCGAAGGGCGGGTCGAGGCGCTGGCCGGCGTCTACACGTTGTCGTTTCTGGCCGTGATGGCGCTGTTCTGCCTGGGCAATATCTTGCTGAAGGTGAAACGATCGTCGCTGCCGCGGCCCAGCCGCGCCGCCTGGCCGACCGTGTTGGTAGCGATGGTCGCGGTGCTAATCGGACTGGTCGGCAACGCGATCAAGCAGCCGGAACCGGGCCAGACGCGCAACGTCGTGGTCTTCTTCGAGTACTTTCTGCCGGCCCTGCTGATCGTCGGCATCATGCTCTCGCGGATCGCCCTGCTCAAGGCGTCGTTGTTCGTCGTGCGGGCCGCAATTTCCGCGATGCTGCAACCGATGCTCGGCATAACCCAATGGATTCGCGAAAAGATCGACCAGATCAACTCGCAGCAGATCGTGTTCTTCACCCGGGGCGACAACATCGCGGGCCTGAACAACGCAATGCTCTACGTCCGCCACAACGAACACACCAACCGCTTGAAGGTGGTCACGGTCGTCAAGGACGACGCGGAGGTTCCGCCGCGGCTCAAGCCCGATCTGGAGCTGCTCGACGAGGCCTATCCAGAGATCGACATCGAGTTCGTCGTGCTCAACGGCACGTTCAGCCCTAAGCTGATTCAAGAGCTGTCCGAGAAGTGGAACATCCCGACGAACCTAATGTTCATCGGATCGCCGCAGGGGCACCTGATGTTCGGCCTGGCCGAGCTAGGCGGCGTGCGGCTGATTATTTGAGCGTTTGTCGAGGCGATGCGGCCTCGCTCAGCCTGTCGCCTGTTTCGCACTCTGGGCCAAGTTCCACATGCGATCGGCCAGCGCTGCAATACCCGCGCGCGGCCAGACGTCCTGCCGAACGGTCGGCGCGTCGTCGCTGATCACGGCAGCGATGGCCGGATCATCGGCCGCCATCGGCGCCGTGTCGCAGACCGACCGCCAGACTTCGACCTTCACGGCGGCCGCTTGCGAGTCGCCTTCGACCAGCACCAGGTCGCAATCGCCGAACGCCGGCGCGATCCAATCGTAGCCGTCGGCCGCGCGGCCCGAGACATTCGGACGAAACACGGCCGTCATGCCCGGCGAGAGAATTGCCACCGGCGTTGCGCCGGCCTGGCGATGGCGGAACGAGTCCTTACCGGGCACGTCCAACTCGTGGTGGTGGTGCGTGTGCTTGATCGTGCCGACGCGCAGCCCGCGCCCGCTCAGCTCCGCGATCAGGTCGACGATCAGGGTGGTCTTGCCGCTGTTCTTACGACCGATGATGTGGATGCGGGCCGTCATGACGCGTTCTCGCTCTTCGCCCGCTTGGCGACCCGCCGCTTGGGCGCGGCCGCCGCGTCGTCGTTTGCCTGCAACAGGGCAGCGACCGATTGCCGGCACGAGCCGAGGATTTCATCCGCCGTGGCGTCGTCGTCGACCATCCGCGACAGCAACAGCCCGCCCATCTCCAGCGCGATCAGGCCCCACAGTTTTTCGGCGACGTCCGCATCGTCCGGCAGATGTTCGAGCATCTGGCCGCGCACTTCGTGCAGCCCGGCCTGACACGCCTGCTTGACCTCGGACTCCGCGCGAGCGATGTCCGAAGCCAATGCCGCCAGCACGCAACCATCGGCCAGCGATTCACGATGCGCCTGGCTTAAGTATCGTTTGGCGAAGCGCACGATCGACGCAGCCGGATCGTCGGTCGACGCTTCTTGCATCCGCTCGAGCGACTGATTGAGTCCCTCCTCAACGGCCGCTTGGACCAGGGCCGACTTGGACGGAAAGTGACGATAGAACCCGCCCACGGTCATGCCCAACGATTGCATGATCTCCTTCAGGCCGGCGTTGGCCACGCCGTCGCGGCGAAGCGTCGTCACAGCCGAGTCGACCAATCGGCGGCGCGTTTCTTGTTTGTGCTCGGGTTGATAGCGAACCATCGTCGCGTGTCCTGGGATCGAGTAACTTGGGGAAAGCGTGCCGGAACCTAGGTGGCGGCCAGCGACGCTTCCTGAATGTCGCCCACAGCGGCCTGTTCGTCGCCGCCGACCGGTCGCACGCGCACGTCGACGTGCTTGTGGAACGGCACTTTCGAAATCGCGTCGCAATGCTCGCTTTCGGTCAGGAAGTTGATCGCCGGGCCGTTGCGCGGATCGGTCGATTGCTTGCCCTCGAACATTCCGTATCCGTGCGGCAGCGAAACAAAGCCAGGCCGGACTTCGTCGGTTATCGATACATCGACGCAAACCGCCGCGCGGCGCGTCTCGCACCAGGCACGACCGCCGTCCTCAAGCCCCAGGCGCTGGGCATCTTCTGGATGTACTTTCAGAGCGCCCTCGGTGTCCTTCTTGCGCCACGCTTTCTCGCGATAGATCGTGTTGGCGTTGTAACTGCGCCGCTCGCCGGCTTGCAGGATCAGCGGATAATCGGTATCGGCGCCGGCCGGCTGAAGCTGGCGAACTTCCTCCAGCAATTGGGGAATCGCCAGATGGATCTTCCCGTCAGGGTGCTTGATGAACGACCAGGTGTCGTCGTACTCGTGAACGCTGATCAGTGTGCCGGACGGGCTGTTGAGGATCTTTTGAAACAGCGCCTCGGCCATGCCGGCACCTTCGTCCTTGATGCCGGCTCGCGCAACGCATGCCGTCCCGTAGCGGCGGACAAAGTTCTGACACAGCCCCCAAATGCCGCCGGCCGCCTGAGCGCCGTCGGGCAACGCACGCCCCAAGGTCTCGTGCAGTACCAACGCCAGGTGCGGCATCAGATGCGGCTTGCGCTTGAGCGTCATCGCCAGGGCAAGCGGAAACAGCCGCAGCCGAGGAAACTTGCGGTCCAGTCGCGCAATCCGAGACAAGATCGGGAACCGCTCGGGCAACACTCCCAATGCGACCGCCAACCGGCGATGGATCTCCGGCTCTGGCAGCGACTGGCCGACCGGTTCGAGCATCGGCCGGCGCAAGTGAAAGTAGTTCTTCGGAAAGTCCAGGTTAAAGAACGTCGCCTCGTACTTTTCGAACTGTGTCGCCGCCGGCAGCACGTAGTGAGCCAATTGCGCTGTTTCGGTCATGGCGACGTCGACGACGACCAGCAGCTCCAGCTTCTCGAACGCTTCTTGATACGCCCGCGTGTCGGCGCCGGTGATCAGCGGATTGCCGCTTTCGACGAACACGCCGCGGATCCGCTCGGGGTGGTTGGTGTTGATTTCCATCGGCAGCACGTTGGGCGGGTAAAGCCCGCCGATCTCTTGCGCGCCGGTGACCTTCGTGGTGCGACCGCCCTCGTCCGGATCTTTGGAGTGCTTGACCAGCGGCGCCAGCGACGTATGAAAGACGTTGGTACCCGGCTTGCCGAAGTTGCCCGTCAGCAAATAGAGCAGCTTGGACAAGTAGGTGTTGAGCGTGCTGTGCAGCGAGTGTTCAAGGCCCAAATCGGTGCGCACGCACGCCCGTTCCGCAGCGGCGTAATCGCGTGCGACCTTGCGCACCAGCGACGGATCGACGCCGGCCTCGCGGGCATAGTCGTCGATCGGGATCGATCGCAGCACTTCGGCGAGTTGCTCGAATCCCACGGTTCGTTCGGCGATGAACTTGTGGTCGTACAAGTCCTCCTGCACGATCGTCCCCAGCATGGCCAGCATCAGGTGGGCATCGCCGCCGGGGCGAACGGCCAGGTGAACGTCGGCCCGCTCGGCCGACTCCGTGCGGCGCGGATCAACTACAACGAGCGTCCGCTTCTGATCGTTGGCGATTTCCTGCACGACGCTTCGCGCCCGCGGAAACCCGTGTGACTGCCACGGATTGGCCCCAATGACCAATAGGTAGTCGGTCGGCTCGACGTCCTCGGTCGGATGGCAGTCCTGAGCGCCGAACAGTTTTCCATCAACCCAAAAACCGCCGGTCTTCTCTTGGGCCAGGGCGGTGTACATGTACCGGGTGCGCATGCCCACCCGTAACGACGTGCTGTGCCCACCGCCTAGATGATTCCCTTGACCGCCTCCGCCGTAATACGCCAGGGCGTGTCCGCCGTGGGCGTCGCGGATCTTCTTGATCTTGTCGGCGATCTCCGAGATCGCGGTGTCCCAAGAGATCTCTTCAAACGAACCATCGGCACGACGCCGCAATGGGCTAGTGACGCGGCTGCGGCCGTTCTGGTAGTAGTCCAGCCGCAACGCTTTCTGACACGTGTAGCCCTGCGACATCGGATGGGCCTTATCACCGCGAATGCGGGTCAGGCGACCGGCTTCGACGTCGACTTCGATCCCGCAGTTCAGGCTGCACAAGATGCAAGCGGTGTGATGATGGGTCGTGGAAGTACCGTTCGCATCGTGCTGCGTCGACATGGTACGGCTCCTACTGGATGATTTCGCCTGGCGATGTGCGCTTGGGTCGATTTGGTCCGTGCCGCATCGTTTCGGCCCTGCCTGGAACTGTTTAGATGATACTGGTAATCCCTTGGGTTGCAAGCAATTTTGCGGGCGATTTTTGCCGCTTCGCGGGGCGATCTGCCATAATCACCACGCTGTCGTGCCGCCGGCTGGCGGCCGCAGTTTGATCGTTGCCGTCTCGCGGGCCATGGTCCGCGACAAACCCCAGCCCCATCGCAAGGTGATCACGTGACCCGGTCCACGAACGAACATGCGCGTCGTCAGTTTCTTGCCCGTGGTGGCGCCGCGGCGGGAGCGCTGGCGCTGGCCGCCTCCGCAACCACGACGCGAGCAAACGCGGACGAAGGGGCCGCCTCGGACAAGATCAATGCTGTGGCTCCGCGGCCGGAACAGGTGCAGGGATTCTTGGAGTTGCCGGACAAGGGTCCGATCGTGATGGTCAACCTGCTGAAGTTCAAGCCGGACGGCGGCGCGGCGGAATATGCCAAGTACGCCGCCGGCGTGCGACCACTGCTGGACAAGGTGGGCGCCAAGATCCTCTTTTCCGGCGACGCGCGGTACTGTCTGATCGGCAATGCCGACTGGGACGCCGTGGCGCTTGTTGAATACCCACGCAAAGAGGCCCTGCTCCAGATGGCGTCGATGCCCCAATATCGCGAGATCCACAAACACCGAGAAGCGGGCCTGGAAGGCCAGGTCAACTACGCGGTGGCCCAGACGGACTTGGGCGGCGGCTAGTCCGCGCCGCAACCCCGCGAGAGACCTCAAACAAGAACCGATTTCCGTACGACGCGCCGCCGGCGCAGAGATTTCACATGCCAACCAAACGATTGCTTCTCGCGATGTTGATATTGGGTAGTACCGCAGCGGCTCTTGCCGACGAAGTGCGGCCAGGCGTGCTGCGTACGCCGGACGAACGATTCGAGGGCCTCGCGGATTTCGACTTCGAGCCCCACTATCACGACATCAACGGCTACCGCGTCTGCTATTTGGACGAGGGACCACGCAACGGCGAGCCGATTCTGCTGCTGCACGGCGAGCCTACCTGGAGCTATCTCTACCGTAAGATGATTCCAGTCCTGACGCAGGCCGGCTATCGCTCGATCGTGCCCGACTTAATTGGATTCGGACGCTCGGACAAGCCGGTCGACATGGAAACGCACACCTACAAGTTTCATGTCGACGCGATAACCCAACTCGTCGAGAAGCTCGATCTGACCGACGCCACGTTTTTCGGGCAGGACTGGGGCGGGTTGATTGGGTTGCGAGTCGTCGCCGAAAACCCGGATCGCTTCGCCCGCGTCGTGATTTCCAACACGGGTCTGCCCATCGGACAGGGCAAACCGCCGGCCGCATTTCAGGCGTGGAAAGCGTTGAACCAGCAGATGATCAATCAGGGCGACATGCCGATCGGCACGTTGGTCGCCACGAACACGAGTCTGCCCGAGGTCCAAAAGGCGTATGACGCGCCGTTTCCCGAGCCGCGCTACAAAGCGGGCCCGCTGATCATGCCGCAGCGCGTGCCGATGACCCCCGACGATCCGGCCGTGCCGGCGAACGTGAAAGCCTGGGAGGTGTTTCGCGCGTGGGACAAGCCGTTTCTAACGGCATTCGGCGATTCGGATCCGATCACGCGGTCGATGGAGCCAGTCTTTCGCGCGCAGATCCCCGGCGCCAAGGACCAGCCGCACACGGTGATTAAGGGCGCCGGGCATTTCATTCAAGAAACGCACGGACCGGAGCTGGCAGCCGTGATCGCCAAGTTCATCTCCGACAATCCGGTGAAACAATAGGTGACCCGTCGAGGTACTTCCAGTAGCGCCGGCCCGCGATCGCGTCTGTGGCGATCCCTCCTGCTCGCGCTCGCCTGGATTGGTGGCATTCGCCGCGCCGGCGTTGTAAGGTGAACGGATTGCGGGGCCGTTGGAAGCGTGCCACGGATCGCGGCGAGTGACGACGCCGGCCTTGATTTCTCGATGAGGAGCCATGATGCACGAATCGTTTCGCCGCGCCACGTGGCGACTTCTGGCCGTTTCCTTGTTCGTGGCCGCCGGCGGCGCCGCGCTCGGCCAATCCGCGCCCACCGGCCAGTGGCATCATTACGGCCACGACCGCAGTCACTCGCGTTACTCGCCCCTGGATCAGATCAACCGCGACAACGTCGACCAACTTGAAATCGCCTGGCGGTGGGAATCGGTGGATGAGCCACTTGCCAAGGAAAACCGTCGGCTGCGGCCCGGCCAGTTCAAAGTGACGCCGCTGTTGATCAACGGCGTGCTGTATGCCGGCACCAGCCTCAGCCAGGTTGCGGCGATCGATCCGGCCAGCGGCAAGACGCTTTGGGTCTTTGATCCTAAGAGTTACGAGGCAGGCCGCCCGACCAACTCCGGCTTTCAGCATCGGGGACTCGAGTATTGGACTGACGGCACGGCCCAGCGGATCATTATCGCGACCGGCGGTCGGCAGCTTGTCTCCGTAGATCCAGCGACCGGCAAACCCGACCCTAGTTTTGGCGACAACGGCTTCGTCGATCTAACGCAGGGCCTGGGCCGCGAGATTAACGAGCGACACTACGGTTTCAATTCGCCGACAGTCGTTTGCCGCGACACGATCGTGGTCGGATCGATCATCTTCGACGCGCCAACGCACATGAGCATGCCGCCTGGCCACGTGCGCGGCTACGACGTGCGGACCGGCAAGCAAAAGTGGATCTTTCACACAATTCCGCAGGACGGCGAGTTCGGCGTCGAGACCTGGGAAGACGATGCCTGGAAAGTGGCCGGGAATACCAACGTCTGGACGACGATGAGCGCCGACGAGGAGCTCGGCTACGTCTATCTTCCGACCAGCACTCCGACGAACGACTGGTACGGCGGTCACCGCCGCGGCGACAACCTGTTCGCCGAAAGCCTGGTCTGCGTCGACGCCGAGACCGGCAAACGCGTCTGGCACTTTCAGGCCGTGCACCACGGGCTCTGGGACTACGACTTCCCCTGTGCACCAAACCTGGTCGACATCCACGTCGATGGCCGCGACATCAAAGCCGTGGCCCAGGTGAGCAAGCAGGGTTTCTGCTACGTTTTTGATCGGGCAACCGGCGAGCCCGTCTGGCCGATCGAAGAGCGCCCCGTCCCGCAGACCGAGGTGCCGGGCGAAAAGACGTCGCCCACGCAGCCCATTCCGACCAAGCCGCCGCCGTTCGAACATCAAGGCGTGACCGTCGACGACTTGATCGACTTCACACCCGAGTTGCGGGCCGAAGCCGTCGAACTGCTCAAGAAATACGCCTACGGGCCGATCTTCACACCGCCGATTGTGATCGGCGACGACGGGCGCAAGGGCACGATTGTCATGCCCGGTCCGGCCGGCGGCGCAAATTGGGGCGGTGCGTGCTTTGACCCTGAAACCGGCATGCTCTACGTCCCGTCGATGTCCTGGCCGTTCATGATCGGCGTCAGTCAGCCCGACCAGGATCGATCGGGGTTCAAGTACATGCGCACGGGGCCGTTTGTGGTGTCGGGCCCGCGCGGGCTGCCGCTGTTGAAACCGCCCTACGGGCGGATCACGGCGATCGATCTGAACCGGGGGGAAATCGCCTGGCAAGTGCCTCACGGGGACGGGCCGCGCGATCATCCGGCGATCAAGCACTTGAACCTGGGTCCGCTTGGTTCGGCGGCCAACGGCGTGCTATCCAATGGCGGAGGCGTGCTGACCAGGCAACTGCTGTTCGTCATTCAAGCCGAGGAAAACCCGCAGAGCGTGGCGATGCGAATGGGCCAGACCGGCTACCTGCGGGCCTTTGACAAGAAAACCGGCGAGTTGGTTTGGCAGCGGGAAGTCGATTCGACGCCGCACGGCACGCCGATGACCTACATGCACCAAGGTAGGCAGTACGTCGTAATGGCGGTGGGCGGACTGGGGCAGAAGTCAGAATTGCTGGCGTTCGCCCTGCCCAGCTCCGGCGGTGGCTCGCCTGCCCAATGAACCGAAGGAGACAAGTCGTGCGACGGTTGATTGTCGAAGTATCGCGCGAGGCGCCGCTCGCCGCGTCATGCTGCAGCGTCCGAAGCCGGCTCGCCGGTTGCGACATCACGCCGATCGTGGCGGTGATGGCCTGTGCGACGCTGGCGCTGCTGGTGTCGGCGGATCGGACGGTTGCCCAAACTCAATCCGGCCGCGTCGTGACCGAGGCCAAATACACCTCGCCCTACGACGCATTCATGAAGATGAATCGGTTCCGGGAACAGTTCGTCAAGGATGAGGATCCCTCCGAGTATTGGGGTTTCATGGAGTCCCGGCTGGGTAACCAGGCAGGGCGAATCCTGATCAAGCGGCCGGCCGAGGGCTTTAGCGACGATGCGTTCCGCGGCTGGCTGATGTTTATCCGTTCGTACGGCAATGCCACAGGAATCGGCAATTGCACAGCTTGCCACACCGTGCCCGACTTCACCGACGGCAAGAAACACCACATCGGTACCGCCCCGGACCCGGTCGACACCCCATCGTTGCGAGACTTGGGCAAGAAGCGGAAGTATTTCCACGACGGCAGCGCGACGACGCTCGAAGATGCCATTACCCGGCACGTCAAAAATGGCCGAATTGCCCGTCAAAACAAGCGGGTGGGCGTGGAAGTCGACGTCGGCGAGATTGCGCTGACCGAAGAGGAAGTTCGCCAGGTGGCGGCTTTTCTCCGCTCGCTGAACTCGGTCGACCGGGCCCAGTTTCGCGACTATCTGGTCGACGTGGTCGTTCAGCCCGTGGAGATTGATTTCTCCGAATATTAGCACGATAATCAGGCGAATAGGCAATCCGTTCAGAGTCCGTGGCCAGCTCCCCCCAAGCGGCCCCAACAGCATGGAGACTTAACCAATGCGAAACAGTTGGAGCACCAGCATCGCTCTGTTTGTGGCGATGACCGTAACCGCAACCGCCTGGGCCGCGGAGATGGGCGCCATCCGTGGCACCGTCGTCGATGGCGAAGGTAAAGGACTGCGTGGCGCGATCGTATCGGCCATTCACGAAGACGAGCAAAAGAGCATCTCCGTGCTCACCGATCCGGAAGGTCGATTCATCCTCGATCGCTTGCCGCCCAACGAATACGAACTGCGCGCCCGACTGGTGGGTTTTGACGACACGTATCTCGATCCGATGGACGTCTCCGCGGGCAAAGACGACGAAACGGTCAAGTTCGTCATGGAACCGGCGAAGGACCTGTTGCGTCAGCGGACCGGCGCCAGCCTGTTTGGCGAATTGAAGTTCGAGGACGAAGCCCATCGCATGAGCTTCAAGATGTCGTGCACGTATTGCCACCAGGTCGGCACCGCGGGCTTCCGCACGCCCGAGGAACCGGTCGACTGGCAGGTCATGATCACGCGAATGGACGGCTTTGGCGCGTTGCACAAAGATCTGAAAAAGACAATCGTCGAGAAGCTGGTCAACACCTATGCCGAGGACGCGCCGAAGAAGTGGGGCGAATGGACGCCGCCCGAAGCGCCTAAGGGCAAAGCGCTGGCACTGCGCGTCGTCGAGTGGGACATGGGCGATCGCCGCCGTACGATGATCCACGACTTGGAACTTGGCAAGAACGGATTGGTCTACGCCGTCGACATGGCCAACGACGCGTTGGTCAGCCTTGACCCGAAATCGGGCGAACGGCGCGTTTATGCCATGCCCGGCGGAGCCGAGCCGTATACCGATGATCCGATGATCATGGGCCCGCATTCGTTGGAGTGCGACGCCGAAGGCGACATCTGGATCACCTGCGCCATCGGCGGCAAGATGGCCAAGTTCGACGTCGACACCGAAGAGTGGACGATTGTTTCGTCGGCGCCGGAACCGGCTAAACGGGGCATCTATCCCCACACGCTTCGCGTCGACCAGAAGGGCGTCGTGTGGTATACGGATGCCGGTCGAGGCGTCTTCAGCCTGGATCCCAATAACGACAACGCCCGCAAGTACTACAAGCTGCCGTCGAAGGATCAGGCGATCGGCAAGGGTGTTGGCGAATCGCGCGGGGTAACCCCGTACGGAATCGACGTCGCGCCCAACGGCCACATTTGGTACACGAAGCTCAACGGCAATCGTGTCGGTCGCATCGATCCGGAAGCCGAGGACGGCGACATCAAAGAGTGGATCCCGCCGTTTGTCGGTCCGCGCCGCCTGCACGTCGCTCCGGACGGCATGGTCTGGGTGCCGGGCTGCGGATCGGGTGTGTTTGCGAAGTTCGATCCTTCGACCGAGAAGTGGACCACGTACGATCTACCGGATAAGGAAAACCAGTTCCCCTACGCATTGAATGTTCACCCGAAGACGGGTGACGTCTGGATCTGCGGTACGGTCAACGACTCGATGTACCGCTTTATCCCCGCCACTGAGGAGTTGATCGAATACCCGATGCCGTCCCGCGTGACCTACACGCGCGAGGTGGAGTTTGCCGACGATGGCAGCATTTGGGTGTGCAACTCGAACTGGCCAAATCGTCATACGGAACGCCGAGTTGGCTCGATCATTCGGATTTCGCTCGACGGAACCGTCGACGAATCGACCGATACATCGCGAGCCGTCGCGGTTTCCGGCGATGGGGATTGATCGTCCGCGGCACCAGCCCGGACATGACGCAAACGCCGGCGCGGGCGCGCGGTTGGTTCAACACCGCGCGCCCGTGTTCGCCGTGCGCTGCGGCCTTGGCCCGCCATCGCGAGTCGTGCTGCCAAGATAGTTGGATGGCGTGCGCTCAATTCGCTCCGAATGCTCTATAGAATCTGGAGGCTGATCCCAGCATGAAGGTTGTCGACATGGTTCGTCGCCGCGTCGTTCCCCTCGCGGCTCTGTTCGTTGTTATCTCGTTGCTCGGCTGCGGAGCGCCCTCGGCCACCGACCCATCGGCCGACGTCGCCACATCGACCGGCGGGGGCGCGGCGGATAGCGCCGACGATGCAAACAACTCCGACGCGGCGCCAGCCGACAGCAAACCGGCTGCCAATGACGACGCAGCGAAGGAAGAAATGCCGGCAGAGGAAGGGTCCGCCGACGGTGCCGCCGACAAGCCCGCGGCGGAACCGGACGAACCGAAAGCCGACGAGGAAGAGCCGGCAGCTTCCACTTCGGACGATGCGGCCAAGCAGGCGAACTCTGGCGCCACGCTTAGCGGCCGCGTCACTTTTGATGGAACGCCGCCCGAGCGGCGCCCGATCAACATGTCGAAGGACCCGATGTGCATCAAGCTGCACGGCGGAGAAGAGGTCCTCGACGAGGCGGTGCTCATCTCCGACGAAGGCGGAGTCAAGAACGCGTTTGTCTACATCCGACGCGGCGCGCCAGACATGGAATATCCTGTCCCGGAGGAGCCTGTCGTCTTGGACCAGAAGAACTGTGCTTACGTGCCGCGGGTCGGCGGCATGCTCGTCGGCCAGAAGCTGTTGGTATCCAACAGTGATCCGGTGACGCACAACGTCCGCTCGTACCCGATTCGCAATCGGGCGTTCAATTTCGGACAGCCGGCTGGCACGGGCGCGCGAGAACGGATCTTCGACGAGCCCGAGCGCGAAATCGAGGTGCAGTGCGACATCCATCCCTGGATGCACGCCTACGTCTTTGTCATGGATCATCCATTTTTCAACGTTTCGGCCGAAGACGGCACGTATGCGATCGAAGGTTTGCCGCCGGGCGAATACACGCTGGCCATCTGGCACGAGAAACTCGGCAAAGATCAGCAGACGGTTACCGTCGGCGATGACGATCTCGGCGACGTCAACTTCGTTCTTAAGCCGTAGCGAGTCGCGATCGGCACGGACGTGCGACGGCATCGCCCGTCGTCGGTCTGTGGCGTACGCCGCCGCGAAAGACGATTGCCCCAGCGAGCGGCCGCGTTTTGCCGCCCCCGCCCCACGCGCCAACACGCAACACCATGCATGCTGACCTAGCAGGCGCCTCCGACGAACGCCATGGACCCGCCACGCTGGCCGCAAGTTGCCTGCTGGCGGCGATGGCGGGCGGGATGGGCTGGGGCATTCGCGGTCAGTACGGGCACGAGACGGGCGCCATGATCGCCGGACTGCTCGTCGGCTACACCCTGGTGTTGATCTACTGCCGCAGTTGGACTTCGCTGCAAGCCGCTCGCGCGATTGCGTTGGTCACCGTCGGCGTGTCGTTCGGCGGATCGATGACGTACGGCCAAACGCTCGGCCTGACCCAGAACGCCCACCTGATCGGCAACTATGAGGCGTTGCGCTGGGGTCTGCTTGGCACATTCGTCAAGGGCGGTATCTGGATCGGCTTTGTTGGCGCCTTCCTGGGAATGGGCCTCGGCGGAAAGCGCTATCGGCCATTGGACATGGCGCTGCTGATGGCCACGCTGATCGCGCTGTTCATCTTCGGCGTTTGGGCGCTGAATAAGCCGTTTAACCCGGCAGAGAAGATCGTACCGCCGATCTACTTCTCCGAAAGTTGGTACTGGAAGCCCGAAGGCGACGTTCGACCCCGGCCCGAGAATTGGGGTGGGCTGCTTTGCGCTCTGGCAGGATTGATCGTCTATCTGTACGCCGCGCGCAGGGATTGGCTGGCCGGCAACATGGCGCTGGTCGGCTGCCTGGCCGGCGGTCTCGGTTTTTCGCTCGGGCAATGCGTGCAAGCCGCCCACGCTTGGAATCGCGACTTGCTCGTCGGCACGCCGCTGGAAGGCGTCAATCCATACGTCAATTGGTGGAACATGATGGAGATCACGTTCGGCGCGATCTGGGGCTTCGTCGTCGCCGCCGGACTCTGGATCCAACGGGCGAGGATTCGGGCATGCCCGGCCGACAACGATGTTGAGATCGCTGTGCCGTGGGAGTTCGTCCTTGCGGTTGGCTACGTGTTTGCCCTGGTGGCCGGTGAGTTTCTGGATCTGTTCGTGGCGTCGATGCTCATCGAGTTCGGCATCGTGGCCGGCGCCGCCTCGTTGTTGTTGATCAGTGGCGGACGCTACTGGCCGTATCTGTTCGCGCTGGTGATCGTGGCCGTGCCGATCGCTGGCAAGACGCTCCGCGAACTGGCCTATGAGCACTCGGAAGTCACGCTGCAGTTCGGTTGGATCACGCTCGTGCTGTTGCCGCTTGGCGTGATGCTGGCCGCGGCGTTGGCGTTTGCGGCCGCGGGCAAACGGGGCCAGTCGGCCCGGCCGTATGCCAGCATCGGACTTCTGCTGGCCACGTGGTTATACTTTGGACTGAACTTCGGCTTTTTTCGGATCCCTTGGCCGTGGGAAGCGTGGACCGGCCGCACGCCCTCGGCGATCATTTTCTTCGTGTGCTCAATTGGGCTAACGCTGGCCGCGATCGTGTTCGGCCTGCGTAAGCCACGGCCGCAAACCGAAACCGCCGAATGATGCCCGCGCCATCGGTCCCGGCCGTGGTGGGATCGATCGAATCGATCCCCAGACACAAACTTATCTTTGACACGGAGCCTGTCATGATCCACCGCCGCTGGCGAATCGTCCTTTTGGTAACACCCGCCATGCTGTTGGTTGCGGCCACGGCCGGCGCTCAAGCCAACTTTCCGCGCTTTCGTGGTGCCGACGCGACCGGTGTGGCCGCAGACGACCCGCGCTTGCCCGACACGTGGGATCAGGAAACCAACGTCCGCTGGACGGCCGACATCCCCGGCCGTGGATGGGGCAGTCCGATCATCTGGGGCGATCGGGTGTTTATTTCCGCGGTGCACAGCGACGACGAGTACGAAGCCCCGAAGGGCGGTCTCTACCTGGGTCGCGGGCGCGCGGCTCCGCCCGACTCGGTCCACCATTGGATGGTCTACTGCCTGAGTTTGGACGACGGCGAGTTGCTATGGAAACACGAAGCCCACGCCGGCAAACCACACGTGCCGCGTCATCCCAAGAACACATACGCCGCCGAAACGCCCACCACCGACGGTCAGCGGCTCTACGTTTTGTTCGGCGATCTGGGCCTGTACGCGTACGACTTCGACGGAAAACCGCTGTGGACGCACGCCATCGAGCCCAAGCAAACCAAGTTCGGCTACGGCGCGGCCGCCTCGCCCGTGGTACAAGACGACCAGGTCATCTTCGTGTATGACAATTCCGAAGAGTCGTACATCACGGCCATCGACAGCGCGACAGGCGAGCCGCGCTGGAAAGTACTCCGCGACGAAAAGAGCACCTGGGGCACGCCGTTTGTCTGGCGGCACGACGGCGGGACCGAGATCGTGGCCACAGGTCAAGCGGAAAACCGCGCCTACGCGCCCGACGGCAAGCTGTTGTGGCACTTCGATGGGCGGATGTCGGTGCTGACGATTCCTTCGCCTTTCGTTGTCGACGGGTTGCTGTACATCACGTCTGGCTACTTTCAGGACAGCAAGCGTCCGGTCTTTGCAATTCGTCCCGGCGCCAGTGGAGACATTTCGTTGAGCGACGACGAAACGTCGAACGAACACATCGCCTGGTCGCTCCAAAAAATGGGGCCGTACAACACCACGCCGATCGTTTACGGCGGGTTCTACTACACGCTGCTCGATCGCGGCATGATCACGTGCCACGACGCCAAGACGGGCGAACTAGTCTACGATCGTAAGCGGTTTCCTCAGGGCGCGACGTTCACGGCCTCGCCCTGGGCGTACAATGGCAAGGTCTTTTTCCTGGACGAAGACGGTACGACCCACGTGATGCCTGTCGGCACGGAATTTGAGATCGAGCGCACGAACGCGCTCGACGAACTGTGCATCGCCACGCCGTCTGTCGCCGCGGGCAAACTGTTGATCCGAACCGCCTCGAAGGTCTATTGCATCAGCAACGACGCCGAATGAGTTTCCACCGCCTTGACTCGAGCACCCGCCGCACGACCGGCGGCACACACGCCATGTTCAACTCAACTTGTTTCCGCACCATTGCCGCTACCGTTGTGCTGATCGCGACGGCACTTGCCGCCGCGCCGAATTGCAGCGCGGCTGCCGAAGACCGCCCGAACATTTTGTTCGCCTTTGCCGATGACTGGGGCCGCTATGCCGGCGCGTACGCCGCGCTGGAACAGGGCGGCAGCATCCACGAAATCGTCCAAACGCCCAACTTCGATCGTCTGGCGAAGCGTGGTGTGCTGTTTCGCAACGCACACGTCAACGCACCGTCGTGTACTCCCTGCCGTAGCTCAATCCTCAGCGGTCAGTACTTTTGGCGCACCGGCCGCGGCGCCATTCTGCGGGGAGCGGTCTGGAACGAACAAATTCCCGCCTGGCCGCTGCTGCTGCGCGAGCGGGGCTACCACATCGGCAAGACCTGGAAGGTCTGGTCGCCCGGCGTTCCGCCCGACGCGCCGTATGGGCGCCAAGCACACGCCTATCAAAAGTCGGGGAGCCGATTCAATCGCTTTTCGCAGCACGCTACCGCCGCGGTCGCCGCCGGCAAATCAGTCGACGAAGCCAAGCAAGTGCTACTCGATGAAGTCCGCGGCAACTTCGCTGCTTTTCTCGACGATCGGCAGGCCGACCAGCCGTTTTGCTATTGGTTCGGACCCACCAACGTCCACCGCAAGTGGGTTGCCGGCTCGGGCAAGGCCCTGTGGAACATCGACCCGGCGAAGCTTGAAGGACGCATGCCTCCGTTCCTGCCCGACGTGCCCGAAGTGCGCCAAGACCTGGCTGACTACCTCGGCGAGATCTGCGCGTTTGACGCGGCGCTGGGCGTGCTGGTGGATGCCTTGGAAGAGGCCGGCGAACTGGACAACACGTTGATCGTCGTCAGCGGCGACCACGGTCCGCCGGGCTTTCCGCATGGCAAGTGCAACTTGTACGACTACGGCACGCGCGTCTGTCTGGCGATCGCCGGGCCCGGCGTCGTGGGCGGACGGGTCGTCGACGATTTTGTCAACCTGCCCGATCTGGCCCCCACGTTTCTCGAAGCCGGCGACGCCGACGTGCCCGACGCGATGACCGGACGTAGCTTATGGCCTGTGCTAACGTCGGACCGCGAGGGGCTGGTTGACGCGCGGCGGACGTACGTCGTGACCGGGCGCGAACGGCACGTGGAATCGGCCCGCGCTGGCAATCTGCCCTATCCGCAGCGAGCCATTCGCACCAAGGACTTTCTGTTCGTCACCAACTTTCGTCCCGACCGCAACCCGCTGGGCGATCCCTACCGACTGCAAAGCGACGATCCGCCGACGGTTGAACAAGTCACCGAAGACACACGAGTCACGCTGCCCGACGAAGACGCCGGCCCGACGAAAGCCTGGCTGGTGCAACATCGCGACGATCCAAAGTGGAAGCCCTACTTCGATCATGCCTATGGAAAGCGGCCTCGCGAGGAACTGTTCGACCTGAAGAAAGATCCGCACCAGATGACCAACGTGGCCGACGATCCGGAGTATGCCGATGTCGTTGTCGAATTGCGCGGGCACCTGATGGCGGAGCTAGTGCGCACGGGCGACCCGCGATTGGTGGACGACGGCAAGTTCTTCGAGACGCCGCCGATGGCAGGGCCCGTTCCGGCCGACGCGCAAGGTCGGCGCAAGCGCTAGAGGGCCGCTCGCGACTCCACCTGCGGACGAGCTTCTTTCTTGTTGGATGAGACGAGACGGGGTCTAGTAATCTTCCTCGCCGGCGACGCCTTCGCCCGAGGGTTCGACCGTGGTTGGCGAACCCCAGGCCGGCGTTCCTTCCTCGAATCCGTTGTGGGTCAGCCGGATCAGTCCCGTGCCGTCGGTTCGCACGACGAACAAATCACCGTACGGCTGAGGCTGCGAGGGGAGTGAGACCTCCTCGGCCGAATAGCCGGCCCGCTGGCTGGTGAACACGATCCAATCGGCCCCGGGCGAGAAGTGCGGATGGTTGTTGCGCCCGCCCCCGCCGATCAGCTTGTGCAGCCCGCTGCCGTCGGGACGGACCATCCACACTTCGAAGTTCTCGTCGCGATCGCTGGCAAACGTAATCCAGTCGCCACGGGGCGACCAATCGCACATCGTGTCGGTCCAGTCGCCTTCGGTCAGTCGGCGAACGTTCTTGCCCGAGCGATCCATGATATGCAGGTTTTTCGGACCGTCGCGGCCGGAGCGGAACACGATCTGCTTCCCGTCCGGCGAGTAGCTGGGAAAGCCGTTGTTGCCGGCATCGGCGGTCAGGTTCTCGATCAGCTCCTGGTCCGGCGCCGCGGCCATCACGTTGACCACCGCGTTGGCGGACCCGAACACCACGCCGTGACTAAAGGCCACGCGCTGCGGATCGTGCGACCAGGTCATGCCGAACAACGTTCGCCGGCCGGATTCGTAGATCGTTTTGCGGGCCGTCCCGTCGAGGTTCATCACGTCGATCTTCGCAAAGCCGGCGCCGGCCAGGGCCAGGCGTTTGGCATCCGGCGAGAACGCAGGAAACGATCCGGCCAACCGCAACAGGTTCAATTCGGTCGCCGGCGGCGCGCCCCAGCGCTCGACGTTGGGCGTCACGCGGCCTGATCGCCGCTTGTGATACACGATCGACTTGCCGTCGCCGGCGATCGTCGGATTCCAGTGATCGGTCTTGCCGTCGGTCACGGGCGAAATCTCGCCACTGGCGACGTCAATGACCCCGATCTGCTGGTGCGAACCGCCGTGCATGACGACGGCCAACCGGGTCCCGTCGGGCGTGGCCCGGGGCATCGAAACGTTTTCGGCCAACCGTCGCATGTCGGACCCGTCGAGGCCGATCCGCCAGATCTCCCACGGTCCGTTCTCGGCACATCGATGGAACGCGATTGCTTTGCCGGCGTCGATGAACGCCGGCCAGCCGGCATTTTCGACGATGCGGCGCCGCTGCTGCCCGTCGTCGCGCATCACGTACAGGTCGGTGCCGCCAGTCCGCCCGCTGCCGGAGGCCAGCGCGATCCACTGTCCATCGGGCGACCATGCAGGCGAGTAGTCGGTCGCGTCTTCGGGCGACAACCGGCGCACGTTCGACCCGTCGGCCTGCATGACGTAGACGCCGTTCCAGGCCTGGCCTGCCGGTGCAGGCTGTCGCGTGCTGACAAATGCGATTCGACTGCCGTCGGGCGACCAGGTCGGGTGGTCGTCCAGCGCGAAATTGTCGGTCAATCGCGTGGCGGGCGCGCCGTCGATGCCGGCCCGATAGATTTCCATGTTGCCGTCGCGCTCGGAAACAAAGGCGATTTGTTGCCCGTCCGGCGCGAATGCGGCATTGAAGTCCAGCGCCGGCTCGTCGGTCAGCGCGGTTTCAGTTTCCGACCCGTCGGTCAGGAACAAGTCCCAATCCCGCGCCGCTAGTGACGCAAAGGCGATCGTTCCGCTTGGGCGGGCGGTCGTTTCTTCCTCGGGCGGCGCGGCCGCCGAGCGATTCGACGCGACGGCAAGCAACATCAACACGGCAAGCCGCAACGCACCAATGCGAACCCGGGCGAACATGCGTCACCTCCATCGTGCCACTGTTTCGAATACGCTCTGCCGCGCGACAATTATGTTGTGCGATGCCGCCACGGCCGTACGAGCCGTCGTTGGCAATTGTACGCCCGAACCGTCAGTACGTGGCAATCGGATTCAGGGGCGAACCGGTTCCGCCCTCGACCGGGATCGGGGCGGCAGTGAGCAGGAACTCCCACCGCTTGTACCCGGCGGCCGTTTCGGCCAGCGCCTCCAAGTCACAGTTGTCGAAAATCGCGACACCCATCGCGTGCAGTGTTAACAGATGCACGGGGTGCGTTGCCCCCGGGATCCCCGATGGAATGACGTCGCTGGCCGCGTCGCTGCCCAAGATGGCCACGTCGCGCTGCTTGATCCAGCGCGCGCACGATGCGTGCAATCCGGCAATGCCCGGGTCCAGCGCATCCCAGGGCCCAACCACTTCGCGCCGCTTCCAGCGGCCCGTGCGAATGAAGATCACGTCGCCGCTTTGCACTTTCACCCCGGCCTGCTTTTCCCAAGCGTCCAGATCTTCCGGATAGATTGGCGTGCCTGGTTCCAAGAATCGCACGCCGCGCAGTCGCGGGATGTCGAACAGCACGCCCCGCGTGAAGATTCCCTGCTTCGCGTTGTGAATGCTGAGCTTCTTCGCCCCTTGGTTGTCCACTTCATCGCGCGAAAAGCCGTTGTACATTTTTCCCTGGTGAAACAAATGGCACAGCGCGTCCAAGTGCGTGTGGGCATAGCCGTGATAGGCGACGCTGTAGCGATCCAAGCTCCACGGCCCGTCGGTGCCACGGCCCGCGATCAACATCGTGTGGACGAACGGTTCGGCATTGTCGGCCGCTTGCTCCTTCTCGACGTCTCTGGCCAGCGAGACCGACACGCCTTCGACGACCAATGCCGCCGCCTGCTTGCGTTTCTCGGGCGTGATCAGGTTCAGCGCACCCAGTTGATCGTCCTTGCCCCAGCGTCCCCAGTTCGAGAGCTCTTCGACCATCGCGTCGACGTCTTCGGCGGTCATCGGCTTGCGCGCTTCTTGCGCCACCGCACGACCAAACGTCGACAGAGCGGCGGCGCCAATCAACAAAAGTCCAAGGACCCAACCGAACGTGTTTCTATGCCTGATGCCCATCGATCAATCTCCCGCACTTGGCAAAACGTTGAATCAGTATGCACGCCACAGCGTCAACAGCCCCGCGCCGAGGCCGTCGCGCGGTGCAAGGCCATGCCGGCAGATTCCCCCATGGTATAGACTGGCGCGGCGCGCTTCACGCAAAATCCGAAGGGGCGCGACGAGGGAGAATCGCGTGCTGCGGGACGCATCCCGTCAAACAGGGAGCCGGCGGCTATTGCTGGCTCTCGGCCCGATCCTCGTACCAGTACTCGCGTGCGTAGTCGTCGATCTTGGAGCGGCGAAACAGCAGATAGAACGGCGCCCGCAGTGCGTCGCGAATCATGTGCCAATCGCCGTGCTTGTCGAACTTGCGAGCCGAGTTGATCGCCAGCGCCGGTGTCCGGCCTAGTTTCTTCGCCGCAAAGCGCGTGCCAAGCTTCTCTTTCGGACGGCGGCCAGCGCCCAGCCGTTTCAACCGGCCGAGAAACGCAACGTCTTCGGCGAATGCGCGCGAGTCGTCGAATCCGCCGACCTCCTGGAAATCGGCCCGCCGACAAGACCACACGCCGCCGTCCATTCCCAATGACCACAGGGGTGGCAGTACGACGTACCACGTCACGCGAATCCCCACCGACCAGCGTTCCATCACCAGGCCGGTCGCGCCGCCCACGTAGCGTCCGTCGGCCATCGCCGCGTCGATGTAGTTGAAGGTTTCAGGATGAATGCGGAAATCGGCATCGGCAAATGCAACCAGCCTGCCGCGCGCTGCCGCGGCACCTCCATTGCGGGCCGCCGCGATCAGGCGCCTTGAGACGTGCGCGACGCGGCAACCGCGCTGGGCCGCGATTCGCGACGTGTCGTCGGTCGAATCGTTGTCCGCTACGATGACCTCGATCCGCTGAGCGCCGCTGTGAAAGCGGTCTCGCGCGACTTCGACCGAATCGAGTAAACGCGGAAGGTAGGCTGCCTCATTGTAGGCGGGAATGATCAGCGAAATGTCTGGTGCAGGCCCGTCGCCCGATGCTAGAGCGTCGTTCATTAAAACGATCCTCTCGCCAAGACCCCACGCGAATCGGGCAACCCGCACGCCGAAAACTGTGCCACTGGCCGCGCACCGGCCACCTGTGATTGTCGCCTCCTGGCGGCCCAAAGAGAATAGCCCGACGAATTCGTCCGGCCCGGTGGGTGCTGCGCGATGCTGGGCCAATCAGACCGCGTGGCAGTGGATCAGCGGCTTATACACGTAGTTGCGCATCAGGCTGCTGGCGAACGATTCGGCCAACCGGCCGCCCGTCTGGTTGCGCTGTTGCAGTGCAGCGAGTTCCTTTTCAAGGTTTTCGCGATAGGCGGCCTGTTGCCGCGGATAGATCGTCGAGATCACATAGTCGTACACTTTCTGGTCTTCGGCGTTGGCCTCGGCAATCATGGCCCGCACGTTTTCCAACTCCATAAAGCTCAGATCCGCCTTGCTCCGCTCGATGTCGCGCGGACGCCGTTTGTGGCGGAGTTCGTTCAGCCGACGGTACTCGGGCTGGAAGCCAGGCTCCTGCAGCCACCGGCCCAGCATGATCAACGTTTCGTCAAATCGCTCGGTCAGCCCGACAAAGCCGAACCGCGCTTCGAGCAGCTCGATCGCCTTGTCGGCATTCTGCTCGCCGGCGATCATCTTGGTCTGCCAGTTGCGAACCCACGGAATCGAAACCCACTGCTCGAACTGTTCGCGGCAGTGGCCCGTGCTTCGGTTCAGATAGTGAGAGCGAAATCGCGAGACCGGATCGCGCAGCACCGTGAAGAACTGAATCCCCGGACACTCCTCGCTCAGGTTGGAGAAAGCCTTGACGTTGTGTCCCGCGATCCCGCGCAGGTTGCGATACAGCCGCTTGACCCGGCGCAGGTCGGCCGCTTCGACGACGCCCCGATGGTCTCGATGGTCGTCGCGCCGTTTGGCAATCGGCAGGCGAATGTCGCAGTGGCGCGTGCCGAACGAGCGGCGCAGGATCGAGTTGAGCGTGGTACCGGCGGTCTTATCGATATGGACGAAGGCGTACATCGGCGGGATTCCTTTGCGGGGCGAAAGCGCGGCGAGAGATGGGGGGCGCGCGGCGGGGTTATTGTGGTTGTATCGGATGGTCCGATTCGGCTCTTGAGAAGCGGCCCGTACGACGCCGCGCACATCTCCGCCGCGCGTTAAACCTTGCCGGTTGTGCCGATCGCCGGGATCGTGCGGCCAGACGACCTCTGTCCGGCCGCGTAACGACGGGTCCGCCGGTGATCGCGCCCCGCCGGGATCAGTGTCCGCCGATCGCCGCCTATCGGTTGTGTCTCGTAAGTGCGATCTACCGTCGTGCGGTCGTTGTGCCGTCGGATCGGCGTCGGCGAATCTCGACGAATCTCTTGGATTCGCCTGCGATTTTCCTTCTTGCCCGGTGGCGAAACGCCTCGCCCTTTGGCCGACGAGCCACTTACGAGACACAACCTAGCCCTTGAATGTCGACGCACCGAAGTCGCCGAACGGTTCGTCGCGCTCGCGCACCGCTTGCTTGAACCCCGCCTCGGCGGCACGCTGTTGGAATGCAAATCCTTCGGGCGTGTGCCGCGAGATGCCGTCGAACACAGTGCCCAAGATCTGCGTCGGTAACAGCCCCTGAGTCTGTTGGTTCACCAGCAGCTTCATCATGATCAACTGGTTGATCGGCATCCGGGCGATGCGTTTCAGCAGATTTTCGAAGCGTGCGTCGAGTTGTTCCTTTGGTGCCGCTTCGATGGCCAGTCCCCACTCCACGGCTTCCGTGCCCGAAAGGCAGTCGCCGGTCAGCAACAGCCGCTTGGCCCGCTGTGCGCCGATCCGATGGGCCCACAGGGCGGTGGTCGGCGTTCCCCAGACCCGTGCCGGCGGATAGCCGATCTTTGCCCGATCCTCGATCACCAGCAGATCGGAGCAGAGGGCCATGTCGGTCCCGCCTGCGACGCAAAAGCCGTGGACCTTGCAAACGACCGGCTTGTCGCTGTGGAACAGGCTCATGAATCCGCGCACGTTGCGGCTCATCATCGCGAAGTCGACCATCGGATCCCACGTGGCGTCGGGGTCGTGGTTCGCGGCTTGCACCTGCGGATCCATCGGCGAACCGGCGGGCCATTGGTCGTCGGCGGCCACGTCTTGCATCACGCGTTCGGCCGAGGCCACCAGGTCGTACCCGCCGCAGAATCCCTTGCCATTGCCGGCCAGCGCAATCACGTGGACCGCCGGGTCCAGGTTGGCCTGCTCGACGGCGCGAGCCAGCTCTTGCGGCATGGCAAACGTGATTCCGTTACCCCGATCAGGGCGGTTGAGCGTGATCCGCGCGATCCGGCCGGTCGTTTCGTAGGTCATCGTGGTGAACGGTTCCATCGTCGGCTCCTGGCATCGCGTACGGGGCGACGGCGCGGCACTGTTGTGCCGGCCGCACGGCCAGCCGTGAATTGTCCGATACCGGGACTCGCACCGCAAACGCGAATGTTGTGACGCGCCGCACCGAGTGGTACGATCGCCTCGCGGTGGCACTGCGATGGCCCTTTGAGCCGGGCGACAGGAGGAGCAACGATGAGCGAATCGGACAATGGCCCGCGCGAGTTTTTCCGGGAAGCTCGCAACGACCTGGACGGACCGCTGCACGGGGTGCGGGTGTTGGAAGTTACGTCCACTTGGGCCGGACCGCGCTGCGCCGGAATGCTGGCTGACTACGGGGCCGACGTCGTCAAGGTCGAGCTCGTTGATTCGCCCGACGTCTCGCACCGGCTGCCACCGTTCCTGGAAGACGCTGACCCACCCGTCTCGTTCTTTGATGCCGCGGTGAACCGCAACAAACGGAATATCGCGCTGGACCTGAAGCGTCCGCCGGGCCGCGACATTTTCCTTCGTCTGGCCCAAACAGCCGACATCATTGTCGAAAACTTTCGCCCGGGGCGGATGGCCGATTGGGGATGTGGGTACGAGCAGGTTCGGGCCATCAAGCCCGACATCGTGTACGTTTCGATCAGCGGCTACGGACAGTATGGTCCCTATCGCGATCGGGCCGGTTACGACCCGACGGCGCAGGCCATGTCGGGCCTGATGTGGCTCAACGCCATCGGCGACGCGCCGCCGATGAAGACACCCGTCTACATCTCCGACGAATTGGCCGGATTGCACGCGGCGTTCGCCACGCTGGCCGCACTGCGCCATCGCGACGCCCACGGCGAGGGCCAGTTGATCGACGTTTCGCTGGTCGATGCAACCGTTGCGTCCTGCACGGGCCAGCCGACGTTGGCCGCGCACGGACTTCCCACGCCCCGGCTGGGCAACACGTATCCGTTCGGTGCTCCGGCCAACGTCTATCAGTGTCGCGATGGTTGGCTGTATGCCGGCGTGCTGCTTGACGCCCATTGGGTCAAGCTCAGTGCGCTACTAGGCCGGGCCGAGTTGGGGACGCATCCTGACTATGCCACGATCCCCGCTCGGGTCAAACGGCGCGCAGAACTCGACGCGATGCTCGGCGCGTTCTGCGCCGCCCGAAACCGCCAGGAAGTGATCGACGAAATCGCGTCGATTGGTCTGTCGGTGGAACAAATCCTTACCCCAAGCGAAATGATTGAGGATCCGCACATTCGGGCCCGCGAGACGATTCAGTCCGCCCGGCAACCGTCTGGCAAGGAGATCCGGACCGAAGGGCCGCCGGCGAAAATGTCCAAGACGCCGGTGCGCGTGCGCCGCCCTGCCGCGCAGCACGGGGCCGACACCGACGAGGTGCTCGACGCAGCGGGCATCGATGCGGCAGAACGGGCCAAGCTCAGAGGTCAGCAGATCATTTAGCGCAATACGTCCTGCGCGGCTCACTTCTGCCAATTCGGCTTGCGTTTGTTGAAAAACGCGTCGATCCCTTCGCGGATTTCCTCGGTTTCCCAGGCGTCGGCCAGCGCCTTGGCCGTGTACGTGAGGTTGGCCTCGGCGTCGTGCGTGCTAACGTAACGGATCAGCCGCTTCGCGTCTCCGACGGCGCCCGGCGCGCAGGACAACGCGGCGACCGCCTCGCGCTCGACCATCTCGTCCAGCTCGTTCACATCGCTGGCCACTTCATCCAGCAAACCCAATCGTGCGGCCAACTGGCCGTTCATCTTCCGTGCGTTGAGCATGATCCGCCGCGAGTTGGGCACGCCCATCTTCGCCACGACGTAGGGCGAAATGGTCGCCGGGATCAGCCCCAGCGTGACTTCGCTCAGACGAAACGTGGCGCCGGCCAATCCAACGGCGATGTCGCAGATCGAAATCAATCCCAACCCACCACCAAACGCCGAGCCGTTGATACGGCCAATCAATGGTTTGGACAGCGCGTCGAGTTCGGCCAGAATCTTTGCGAAGTCGGTCGCGTCGCCGATGCGGCCTTCACGCGTGGCAGACGCCTGGCGCTGCATGCCCTTCAGATCGCCGCCGGCGCAGAATACATCGCCCGCACCGCTCAATATGATCACGCGTACCGCGGGGTCCGCGACCAGTTGCGCCGCGGCTGTGCTCAGCTCGCGCATCAGCGGCTGCGACATCGCGTTCTTGTTCTCTGGCTGGTTGAGCGTTAGTCGCGCCACGCCGCGCGCGTCGGTCGAAACTTCGATTCGTTCGAAATTCGTCACGGTGGTTCTCCTCAGCGATTCGCGCAGGGATTTAACGCCTTCGCACGATCGTAGAACACCAGCCGCCGGCTGAAAAGTGCCGCCGGAAAAGCCCGGCGGGCGCCCGCTCGGACAGCGGGTCCGATCGTCCGGTCGCGGTCCGAATCGCGCGGCGCGGCGGCCAATCGTCGCGGGAAGTGGAAGTACCAGACCCGGAAGTGTCCAGTCGCGACTACCCGCGAAACTTCGAGCATGCAGCACACATTGAGCCCACAGCAGCGCGACTGGCGTCTGCCGGCGCGGTCAGATAGAATTCGCAGTATTCCGACTCACTTCCCGCCCTATTTCTGGAGTCACCAACGATGACGACCGAGGTCCTCGAAACCGGGTCCGAGGGAACCGTTCCGGGCACGGGCTTCACCAAGGCCCACGACTTGTTCCGCGAGTCGGTCCGTAGGTTTGTCGACACGGAGATCAACCCGTACGTCGACGAATGGGAAGCGGCCGAAATGTTTCCGGCGCACGAGGTCTTCAAGAAGGCGGGCGATCTGGGGCTGCTGGGTCTCTCCTATCCCGAGGAGTACGGGGGAGCCGCCGCCGACTACTGGTACAACATGGCCTTGGCCGAGGAACTCACCCGGATCAACTGCGGCGCGATTCCGATGGCCTTGGGCGTGCAGACCGACATGGCCACGCCCGCCTTGGCGCAATATGGCTCGCACGAGTTGAAGAAGCAATTCCTCGAGCCGGCCATTCGCGGCGACGCCGTTTGCTCGATCGGCGTGACCGAGCCGGAAGCCGGGTCCGACGTGGCGGCGATCCGAACCAAGGCCGAACGCGACGGCGATCACTACGTGATCAACGGCAGCAAAATGTACATCACCAACGGCGTGCAAGCCGATTGGATCTGCTTGCTCGCGCGCACTTCGCCCGGCAAGACGTATCAGGGCATGTCGCTAATCATCGTGCCGACCGACACGCCAGGGTTCTCGGTCGCCAAGAAGCTCAAGAAGCTTGGCAACTGGGCCAGTGACACGGCCGAGTTGGTGTTCGACAACGTGCGGGTGCCGGTAACCAATTGCATCGGTGAAGAAGGCCAAGGCTTTATTTACCAGATGGAGCAGTTTCAGAACGAGCGGCTGGTCAGTTCATTGGGCGCGGCCAAAGGCGCCGAAAAGATTATCCGCATGACGATCGAGTACTGCCGAGGCCGGCAGACGTTTGGCAAACCGCTTATCGAGAACCAATGGATCTACTTCCGCCTCACCGAGCTGCTTAGCGAAGTCGAGTTCCTACGGCAGATGTGTTACCACTGCGGGCGACTGATGGATCGGGGCGAAGACTACACCCGCGAGGCGTCGATGGCCAAGCTGAAAGCCGGGCGGCTGACGCGCGAAGTGGCCGATACGTGCCTTCAGTTCCATGGCGGAATGGGCTACATGGAAGAGTATCCCATGGCCCGTTATTTTCGCGATTCCCGGTTGTGGTCGATTGGCGCCGGTGCCGACGAGATCATGTTGGGTATCATCGCCAAGTTCGAAGGCATCGCGCCGAAGCGCTGAACGGCCGCTCCCCTGGCAACACGAAAGGCGGCTGAGCAAAGCGCACCAACCGGCGATCGCGGACGCCGCGGATTCGCAACCATCGACCTGAGCAGGACGGATTGAGTCGAACGAGGAGATCCCAAGCGGTGCGGCGACAGATTCTCCCTTCCAGGCTCGATTCGAAGTCGGATCACTACCAGCAGAACCGGGCCTCCGTCCTGCAGCAGTTGGACGAGCTGAGCACGCTGCTCGAGGCGGCTCGCGCGGGCGGCGGCGAAAAGTTCGTCACGCGCCACCATCAACGCGGCAAGTTGCTGGTGCGCGAGCGAATCGAGCGGCTGGTGGATCGCGACTCTCCGTTTCTTGAGCTGTCGCCGGTGGCGGCGGCCGGCACCGAGTACGAAGTCGGCGCGTCGACCACCGTTGGCATCGGCGTGGTCTCGGGCGTCGAGTGCTACATCAGCGGCAACGATCCCACGGTGCGCGGCGGCGCCGTCAATCCGTATACCATGCGAAAGTCGATGCGTGGCTACGACATCTGCCTGCAAAACCGCCTGCCGTACATCACGCTCACCGAGTCAGGCGGGGCCGATCTGCCGCGGCAGTCCGAGATCTTTCTGCCAGGCGGGGGCTCGTTTCGCAACCTGACCCGGCTTTCGGCCGCCGGCATCCCGACGATCTCGCTGGTGTTCGGCAACTCCACCGCCGGTGGAGCCTATACCCCGGCAATGTGCGATTACACGGTGGTCGGAAAGCAGCGGGCCAAGGTGTTTCTGGGCGCGCCGCCGCTAGTGAAAATGGCCACCGGCGAAGAGTCGGACGACGAAGAGCTGGGCGGCGCGGAAATGCACTCCCGCGTTTCCGGTCTGTCCGACTACCTGGCCGCCGACGAGTTGGACGCTCTGCGCATCGGGCGGGAAATCGTCGCCAACCTGAATTGGAAGAAGCTCGGGCCGGTTCCCGATGCCGACGTCGAAGAGCCTCGCTACGATCCGGAAGACCTGCTGGGGCTGGCGCCGTCCGACCTGAAAATTCCGGTCGACATGCGCGAAATCATCGCGCGGCTGGTCGACGGGTCACGCTTTGCCGAGTTCAAGCCCGCCTACGGCGTCAACCTGATCACCGGCTGGGCATCGCTGCACGGCTACCCGATCGGCATCTTGGCCAACCAGCAGGGCGTTTTGTTCTCGGCCGAGGCGCAGAAGGCCACACAGTTTATCCAATTGGCCAACCAGCGCGACGTGCCGCTCTTGTTCGTCCAGAACGTCACGGGATACATGGTCGGCAAGAAGTACGAGCAGGGCGGCATCATCAAGCACGGCGCGCAGATGATCAACGCCGTGTCGAACAGCAAGGTACCGCACCTCACGCTGCAAATCGGCGGTTCGTACGGAGCGGGCAACTACGGCATGTGCGGCTACGCATACAAACCCCGGTTCTTGTTCATTTGGCCCAATAGCAAGACGGCCGTGATGGGCCCGCAACAGTTGGCCGGTGTGCTCTCGATCGTGCGCCGCGCGTCTGCCAAAGCCACCGGCAAGCCGTTCGACGAGAAACAAGGCGCCATGATGCGCAAAGCGGTCGAGGACCAAATCGAGAGCGAATCGCTGGCTACGTTCACCAGCGGCCAGGTTTTCGACGACGGGATCATCGACCCGCGCGACTCGCGGACCGTGCTGGGCATCGCGCTTTCGGCCGTCCATTCGGCGGAAGTTAAGGGAACCGAATCGTACGGCGTGTTTCGGATGTAGTTCGACGCGCTCACCTTGCTCATGCTTTTAGTATCTATACAAGCGATCGAAAACAACGATTGACAACGGCACAACAACGATGACGCATGGCGCCATCAACAAGATTCTTGTTGCCAACCGGGGTGAAATTGCGCGCCGCGTGATGCGCACCTGCCGCGAGATGGGCATCGCCACGGTCGCTGTCTGTTCCGATCCGGATCGCGACGCACCGTTTGTGCAAGAGGCCGATGAGTTCGTGCTGCTCGGCGGCCGGCAACCGGCGGAGTCGTATCTGCGCGTCGATGCGATTCTGGAGGCGGCGCGGCAGACCAGCGCCGAAGCCATTCACCCGGGCTACGGATTCCTGTCGGAGAACGCGCCCTTTGCCCGAGCATGCCAGGATGCCGGCATCACGTTCATCGGTCCGACTGGCGACGCGATCGCCGCGATGGGTTCGAAGATCGAAGCCAAACGCCGGATGCAAGAGGCCGACGTGCCGCTGCTGCCCACGGTCGAGGTGGGCGATCAATCTGCCGACGAACTGCTTCGCGCCGTCGAGCCGTTGGGCTGGCCGCTATTGGTCAAGGCATCGGCCGGAGGCGGTGGTCGCGGGATGCGGATCGTTCGCCAGGCGAGCGACGTTGCCGCGCTGGTCGACACCGCGCGGCAAGAAGCTCAAAGCGCGTTCGGCGATGGCACGCTGTTTGTCGAGCCGTACGCCGAGTCGGCCCGGCACGTCGAAGTGCAGATCTTTGGCGACACGCACGGCAATACGATTCACTTGTTCGAGCGGGAGTGTTCTATTCAGCGACGGCATCAGAAGATTATCGAAGAATCGCCGTCGGTCGCGCTCGACGACGCGCTACGCACGGCGATCACTGGCGCGGCGGTTCGCGCCGCCCAAGCGATCGGCTACGTGAATGCCGGTACGGTCGAGTTCCTGCTGGCGCCGGATGGCAAGTTTTACTTCCTCGAAGTCAATACCCGACTGCAAGTCGAACATCCGGTGACTGAGTGCATCACCGGATTGGATCTGGTGCGCTTGCAGATAGAGATTGCCGCCGGCGAACCGATCCCAGCGGAAGCGCGCAACGCCACAATGCACGGGCACGCGATTGAAGCCCGGCTCTATGCCGAAGATCCGCGGCACGATTATCGTCCCTCGGCTGGCACGTTGCACCGCATGCGCTTGGCGGCGCCAGGCGTCCGCGTCGACGCGGCCTTCGACGACTCAGGCACGGTCTCGCCGTACTACGATTCGCTTTTGGCCAAGATCATTGTCCACGCACCTACCCGAGTCGAAGCGGCCCGCCGGCTGAGCCGAGCTCTGGCGGGCGCGCAGATCCACGGGCTGCGTACCAATCGTGAACTGCTGGTGCGAATCCTCGATCATCCCGACTTTCTGGCGGGCGAGACGGATACACATTTTCTTACGCGGCACGATCCGACGGCCCTGGCCGCGCCCTTGGGCGATGCTTTGGTCGAACAGCTCCACGCCGGGGTTGCCGCCCTGGCCTTGCAGGCCGAGCGACGACGTAACGCGACGGTGCTGCGGCACGTGCCGTCCGGCTGGCGCAACAATCCGTCCGAGCGGCAACAGACCCGGTTCCAAGGGGCGGAGGGCGAAATCGCCGTCGCTTATCGATTCCATCGCGACGGGCTCGAAGTTCAAGTCGACGAGCAGGATCACGCCGAGGTTGAATTCGAGGCCGAGACGGACGAGCGATGTCGCGTACGCTTCGGCACGGTGGGCCGCACCTACAATGTGCATCGTGTGGATGATACGCTCTATGTGGACAGCCCGTTGGGCGCATCGACGCTGGTCGAGATTCCGCGGTTCGTGAATCCCCAGGAAGAAGCCGCGGCCGGATCGCTCGTCGCGCCGTTGCCCGGCGTGATCAGCGAAGTCAAGGTGAAGCCGGGCGACACGGTCGAAGCCGGCGACGTGTTGTTGGTGATCGATTCGATGAAGGTCTTGCACTGGATCCCCGCTCCGCTCGCAGGCCGAGTCGCCGAAATTCGCGTCGAAGCCGGCAGCCACGTCGAAGGTGGAGCCGTGTTGGCCGTGATCGAAGAATCCGCCTAACGCAAACAACCAGGCACAACGTTGCGGCGCCGCGCCGCCGCCAGAGGACATCCCATGTCGACCCCCTTGCGAATCGCGAATTGTTCCGGGTTTTATGGCGACCGATTGGCCGCCGCGCGCGAAATGGTCTGTGGAGGGCCGATCGACTTCCTCACCGGAGACTACCTGGCCGAATTGACCATGATGATCCTCTGGAAGGCGCAGCAAAAGAGTGCCTCGCGCGGCTACGCCGTAACCTTCTTGCGCCAGATGGAGGACGTGTTGGGCGAAGCGCTCGACCGTGGCGTCAAGATCGTCACCGACGCCGGCGGGCTCAACCCGCAAGGCTTGGCCGACGAATTGCGCGCGCTGTGCGACCGACTCGGCCTGAAAGCGAACATCGCGCACCTTGAGGGCGACGACCTGTTGCCGCAGCTCGGTGCGCTGCAAGAAGCTGGTCATCCCTTGGCCCATCTCGACACCGGCCAGCCGCTGCGCGAGTTGCGCGCCAAGCCGCTCAGCGCTAACGCGTATCTTGGCGCGTGGGGCATCGTCGAAGCGCTCGACAAGGGGGCCAACGTGGTTGTATGTCCGCGCGTGACCGACGCTTCGGTGGTCGTCGGTCCAGCCGCCTGGCACTTTGGCTGGAATCGCGACGACTGGGATCGGTTGGCCGGCGCGGTTGTCGCCGGCCACGTCGTCGAGTGCGGCGCACAGTGTACCGGCGGCAATTACGCCTTCTTTCAAGAAGTGCCGGGGCTGGAGCGGCCCGGCTTCCCGATCGCCGAAATGTACAAGGACGGCTCCTGTACCATCACCAAACATGAGGGCACCGGCGGGCTGGTTTCGGTCGGCACGGTAACGGCCCAATTGCTCTACGAAATCGACAAACCGGCTTATGCCAATCCGGACGTCATCGCCCGATTCGACACGATCCGATTGGAACAAGAAGGAGCGGACCGTGTGCGGATCTCGGACGTGCGGGGCGAGCCGGCACCGCCGCAAATCAAAGTATGTCTCAACTATCTGGGCGGGTTCCGCAATCAGATGACCTTCGTGCTCACAGGGCTCGACATCGAGCAAAAGGCCGCATTGGTCGAGCGCACGCTGCGCAGCACGCTGGACGTCGATCAGTACGATTCGTTCGAGGTCGACTTGGCGCGCACCGATAAGCCCGACGCAGCAACCAATCATCAGGCATCCGCGCTGTTGAAGGTCACGGTCAAAAGCGGCGACGACAAGAAAGTGGGCCGGGCGTTTTCCAGCACCGTCACGGAAATGGCCCTGGCGAGTTATCCAGGTTTCTTCTGCACCACGCCGCCGACCGACGCCAGCCCGTTCGGTGTCTATTGGCCGACGCTGGTGCCAGCCGACGTCCCGAATCACACCGTCGTACTGCAGGACGGCACGCAGATTGCGATTCCGCCGACCGATTCGAGCAAGGCCAGCGTGAACGTCGAGGCTCCGGTCGTCGCGCTGCCCAACGCGCCCAGCGGACCGACCACGGCCGCGCCGCTTGGAGCGCTTTTCGGCGCGCGGTCGGGTGACAAGGGAGGCAATGCAAACGTCGGCATTTGGGCCCGCGACGATGCAGCCTACGCGTGGCTCGAATCGTTTCTGACGCCTGAGAGAATCCACCAGCTCATGCCCGAAACCGCCTCGCTCGAAGTTCGCCGATACGAGCTGCCAAACCTGCGGGCGTTGAACTTCGTGGTCGTCGGCCTGCTTGGGGAAGGCGTGGCGTCGTCGGTGCGGTTCGACCCCCAGGCCAAGAGTCTTGGCGAGTACCTCCGTTCGAAAGTGGTCGAGTTGCCGCAAGCGCTTCTGGCCGCGGACGCCGCCTCGAGCGGCGCGGCGCAAAAGGCCGACAAAGTCGGAGCCGGCTAAACCGAGTCTTGCAGGTGCAAGCTTGCTTCGGAGGTTGGCCCGACGCAGACGCGGCGCCGCGCACTGCCCTACGCAAGAAAAGATTACGGGCGTTCGTCGTCGCTCGAATTCGGCGGTGTGGCGCCAAAGTAAAACGCCAACTCCACCAGCAGCCGCTCTAACGGGCTCATCGCCGCACGCTCGGCCAGCACGGCCCGCGCCATGGCGGGATGGTCGGTGATGATGTTATCAGCGCCACGTCCAATCATCGCCGACATGGTCAGTGGATCGTTGACCGTCCAGACATAAACCTGCTTGTCTCGCCGGTGTGCCGCATGCACAAATCTGCGCGTCGCAAGCCGCGTGCTAACGGCCAGAAAGTCGGCGTCGGCGCGGGTCAGATCGCCGATTGCCACCGCAGTGAGCAGGCCCACCGTCCAGTCCGGTCGAAGTTGGCGCATCGTGCGAACGCTCTGCGGATCCAGCGACATTACGACAATATCGTCGGTCATCTTGTACTGCTCGACCAGGTCGGCGACTCGTTGTTCCAATTGCTGACCGTGGCCGTAGACCTTCAGTTCGATGTTGACCTTGATCTTGCCGCGGCAGGCCTCCAGCACTTCGGCCAGGGTCGGCACCCGTTCGTCCTCGAACTTCGAGTCGAAAAAGCTGCCGACGTCGACCGAACGAAGCTCGTCGGCGGTGGCTTCCCAGATCCTCGTAGCCACGCCGGCTACCTTTTTCAGATCGCTGTCGTGCACGACGACGATCACGCCGTCTTTCGATTCCTGCACATCGATTTCGAGCCAATCGGCACCGTCGTCAATGGCCAGCCGCACGGCGGCCATGGTGTTTTCCGGAGCCCGGCCTGAAGCACCGCGATGGGCCGTGATCTGCACGCGGTCTTCCAAACGGATTCCGTGGATCGCGGTTGCACCGATCAGGGTCGCAATAAGAACGCCCACGACCAGCGCGGCGGCGAGTCTTCCGCGTGTCAGGCGTGGCGCCCAATCCAATCGGTCGCCGCCGGGTTCTGGCAAGCGTGTCGCATCGGTTCGGCCAAGTACGTGATATAGCGCTGCCAGGATTGTGCCGAACAGCGTGTTCGTCACCAGCGTCAGCAAGAAGTTTGCCGCGAACCACGTCAACAACACCAGGCCCACGGTCAACGCCACCAGCACGATCGAACTCGTCGCCTGTGGAACGATCAAGTGCCCCAGCTCCACGACTCCGCCGGTCACGCCCGCCGAGAGTAACGACGTCGCCACGGCCCAAGCCACGATCCACGCGGCAATTGTGCGACGATGGCCGCGTGTGCGGACGGCGCTAGTCGCCAGGCACCCCGACGGGGGAATGTCTTCGAACAACAGAATCGGCAGGGCCATGCTCCAGCCCACAATCATCCGCAACAAGACGATGCCTCCGACCGCCAGCGTCAGCCCGATTGTGCCAACGGCGACGAAGAAGACAGGCGGGCGCTTCGCCAAATAGAAGTTGATGTCGTGCTCCGTGAGCAGCAACAAATACAGGCCGCCGCCGACCGCAAGAAACGGCGCTGCCGCCAGTAACGCCAACGTGACCATCCGGGCCGTCAGGTAAAAGATCGACGGCCCCCGCTCCGCGACGAATCGCAGCGCCGCAACCAACTTCAACGGCCGGCCCGCATGCTCGCACAGCGCGATCGAAATGAAGGCCGCTTGCTCGAGTGCCAGGATCGCAACAACTGCCCCGCCGACCACAACGAACGCCACCAGGCCGATGGGGTGGATCAGAAACGCCGCAATGTCCGTGTCGGCCAGGACCGAACGCCCGGCGAGCCAGAGAAACGCCCGAAAGACGACACCGACCAGCGGCGTCAGCACCACGAATGCGACTAACTTGAATACGACGTCGGCTAGAAATAGTGTTTTCCAACCGTCGCGAAACACCTGCCCGACAAACCACAACATGAGTCCACTCAACACAACGTTTCGTTCGCATGGCGAACGGTTAACCACATCACCGCGCTAAGCGACACCGGTTTGGCGCGCATCATACCAACGCGCCGGTCCGCGCGACCGCCATTCTGCAAGTCGTGGCACCGTGCGTCACACACCGATTTTCGGCGCTGACCACGGGGCCCATCGGTCGGCCCAAGGCCGAGCCTCTTCCAGTTCGTAGGCCAATTGAAGCAGGGTTTGCTCGTCGCCCAGCTTGGCCGCGAATTGGCTGCCGATTGGCAAATCGTCCGCGTTCCACGACAGCGGCACGCTCATCGCTGGCATGCCTGACACGTTGTAGAGCGGCGTGTACGCGACGTACGAGATGGCACGTTCGATCAGTGTGTCGTAGGGCAGCGTCGGCGCGTGGTGGCCGATCTGCGGCGGCGCCGTGCTCAATACCGGGCTCAGCACCGCGTCGTACGGTTGCATCTGTGCGTTAATGTCGTCGGCCAGTTGCTGCAATCGCTTGGTCGCCTCGGGCATTTTCTCCTTGCCACCATTTTCGTATTGTTCGGCGAAGGCCAGCGTCAGCGGCTCCAGATCCTGGTGGGTTACCTTGCGGCCGAACTCCGACTCGAGTGCTTCGACCGCTTGCCCGGGAATCGACGACCAGAGGGTCAAGAAGTCTTCGATCATCCGCTGGCCGTCGATCTCGAAACGCATGATCTTAACGTCGTGACCCAGTTCTTCGCAGAGCCGCGCCGTGGCCAGAATCGCGTCGCTCACGTCCGGCGTCGGTTCGTCTCCACGGTATCCCTTGAGAAACATGCCGATCGTCAATCGCCGGCGCGACGGTTCCGTAACCAGTCCGATCGGCTTGAGCCCCGGTGCCGGCTTCTTGCGCTCGGTGCGGGCCAACAGGTACGCGCTGTCGCGCACGCTGCGGCTCAGTCCGCCCTTGACGCTGAAACTGAATTCGTCCGTACTGCCGATCAATCGTCCACGACTCGGTTTGATGCCGAACACGCCGCAGCAAGACGAAGGGATGCGGATCGATCCGCCGCCGTCGCTGCCTTGGGCCACCGGCACCAGGCCAGCCGCCACGGCTGCCCCCGCCCCGCCGCTCGATCCGCCAGCCGAACAACGCAAATCCCACGGGTTGTAGCAGGGGCCCAAGGCCAAAGATTCCGTCGTGCCCGTCAAACCGAACTCCGGCGTGTTGCTCTTACCCACCACGTTGAAGCCGGTGTCGATGCAGGCCTGAATGTACGGCTCGGTCTGTTTGGCGATACTTGCAATCATCGCCCGCGAGCCTTGGGTCGTGCGCATTCCGGCGACGTCGTCCAGGTCTTTCACCAGAAATGGCACGCCGGCAAACGGACCCGCGAATTCGTTTGCCGCAGCGCGCGATGCCGCCTGCTTGAAGTCGGCGGTGACCACCGCATTGATCTTCGGATTCAGAGCCTCGATCCGCGCGATCGCCGCGTTGAGTACTTCGGTGGCCGAAGCATCTCCGTTCTTGATCATCTCGGCTTGCGCGATGCCGTCCAACTTGGAGAACGGGTCGCCCGCCTTGGCCCACGCCCGGTTCGATCGATGCCAGGCGCCGGCGAAAACGGCCGCCGCGGCAATGCGGGACGAACTTCGAACGAATTGGCGACGAGTGAGCTGCATGGATTCCACCTATTCGGATCGGGCCTCGAAGCGAATCCCCAGCGGGTCAAGCCGCCGGGTCCGGTCTCAGCATATCGCGTGTCGGACCGGTTTGCCAGAAAGATCCCCAACGAATCGCTTCCGGCCGATTCGCATCGAGAACCCATCCGGCGCGGATCCTGGGTTGGCGCGCTCCCGTTCGTCGACTCGTTCGCCTCTGCTGTGACCCGTCAGAAAATCGGGTATGGTAAACAACTCGCAAAAGCCATTGGCCGACGTTCACGTGCAAGGACCCCGACGATGACAAGTCGCTACGAAACGCTGCTCGACGACCTGACCGACGGTGTGCTAACTCTTACGCTGAACCGGCCCGATCGTCTCAATGCCTACACGCGCACGATGAGTCAGGAAATCATCGACTCGGTGCAACGGGCCAGCGAGGACGACGCGGTCCGCGTCATCATTTTCACCGGCGCGGGCCGAGGTTTCTGCGCCGGCGCCGATTTGGCCGAGGGCGGCAACACGTTCAAACGACCAGACAGCGAAGCGCCCGAGGGCGACGTGCAGCCCGACTCCGGCGGCCGCGTCAGCCTGGCGCTATACGATTGCAAGAAGCCGATTATCGCCGCCATTAACGGCCCGGCAGTCGGCGTGGGTGTGACCATGACGTTGCCCATGGACATCCGCCTGGCCAGCGATCAGGCCAAGTTCGGCTTCGTGTTCACACGGCGCGGGATCGTGCCCGAAGCGTGCAGCAGTTGGTTTCTGCCGCGGATTGTGGGAATTAGTCAAGCGGCCGAATGGGTACTCACCGGTCGAGTGTTCCTCGCCGCCGAAGCCCTGGCCGGCGGGTTGGTCAGCCGTGTGCTCGCACCCGACGAATTGCTGCCCGCGGCCCGACAGCTTGCCCGAGAAATCGCCGAGCACACGTCCGCCGTTTCGGTAGCGCTGGCACGGCAGATGTTGTGGAAGGCGCTCGGCGCAACGCACCCGCGCGAGGCGCACCGGATTGAGTCACAGGGGATTTTCCATATGGGCCGCTCGGCCGACGCGCGTGAAGGCGTCGAATCGTTTTTGGAAAAGCGCCCGGCTAAGTTTACGATGCGACCCAGTCGCGACATGCCGCCGCACTATCCGTGGTGGACGGAGTGACGATGCAGTAGCGGCGAGAGTGGGCGCCCGTCGCGGCGCCGGTACGTGGCGTGACGTCGCGCAATCGTCCGTCACCGCGTGCCTTGTCTCGTGTGGCGTCGCGAATCAGGCCGAACGCGCCTTGATCAGGTCGATGATCTCGTCGTCGGTCGGAAACCGGTCCACGTCGTGCTTGGAGAAGATCCGGTCGCCGTCAACCGTCACGTCGAACACGCCGCCTCCACCTTGGATGAGCGTGGCATCCACATCGAACTGGTCCTTCAAAGCGGCCGCCAAACTGGTGGCCTGGGGCGTGTAGTTTCACTGAACGCAGTATTTGATCGAGATGTCCATCGCGCCCTTTCCAGGTCAGCAAGAATCGACACAAGCTCCGGCACATGCACGTGCGCCGCGACACCGCTCATCCTAGGCAATCGGATGCCCGATGCCAATGCCGTTCGTGCGGACATAGGGGCAACCATCGCGGTGATTACGCCTGTTTCGGCACGGCCCAATGGCCCTGGCGATACGATCGGGCGAGCAGCGCGTCGGCCTCTGCATCGTCGATGAACCGTTCCCGCTCGGGATCGAATCGGAGCGAACGGCCAAGCCGCATCGCGATGTTGCCCAGGTGGCACAGCGACGTGGTGAGGTGTGCGATTTCGACGTCGGCATTGGCTTGCTGTTCGCCACGAATCGCCGCGACGAAGTTCGCCACGTGGTCCGGTGTGTCTTGCGGCTTGAGTGGCACGTCGAGATCGGCCCGTTGGTTGCGATCGAGCAAAACCTCGCACTTGCCGCGGCGGCTTAAGAACATCTGTCCGGCCGTGCCGTAGAACTCGACGCCGCTGTCGCAGTTGTGCGGATAGTTGGTCGACCAAAGTCGCTCTTCGTACACGAGCATTCGCTGCTTGCCGCCGGCCGCTGGGGCCGGATACTCAAAACAGACATGCTGCGTGTCGGGGAACTCGGCCGTGTCGTCGTACTCGTAGCGCCCACCCGCGGCGGAGATGAATTGCGGATGGCCCTCGACACCCAGACCCCAACGGGCGTAGTCGATGTCGTGGATTCCGTCGTTGCCAATTTCTCCGGTGCCAAATCGCCGCAGCCAATTCCAGCCCGAGAAGAACGTGTCGTGATAGGCGACCTCGGGCACGGGACCTAGCCAAAGTTCGTAGTTCAGCTCCGGAGGCGGCTCGATCGGTGTACCGTGTCCTGCGCTGCCGCGGCGCTGGATGTTCCAGGCTTTGGCGATCAGTACGTCGCCGATGATTCCCTCGCCCAACAACCGCACTCCTTCGGCGATGGTGCTGGTGCTGCGCACCTGGGTGCCGTGTTGCACGACGCGCTTGTTTCGCCGCGCCGCGTCGATCATCAGCCGACCTTCGCGCACGTTGTGCGAGCAGGGTTTTTCCACGTAGACGTGTTTGCCCGCCTCGCACGCCAGGATCGTGCCGGGAGCGTGCCAGTGGACCGGCGTGGCGTTGATCACAGCGTCGACCGACCGGTCGTCGAGGATCCGGCGAAAATCGGCGACTGGCTTCGCCGCGGAGCCAAACTGTCGGGCCGTCTCGGCCAGCCGGCCTTCGTGCGGATCGGCGAGGTAGACCACGTCGACGTCTTCACGATCGGCAAACACGCCGGCGTCGTACCGCCCCCGTCCTCCGCATCCGATTAAGCCGACGCGGAGGCGATCGTTTGCTCCGGCGGCGCGCGACGTTGTGGTCCAGGTCAGGGCCGTGGCGGCGGCAAGGCCAGCGCCAGACTGTTGCATGAAGTCGCGGCGAGTCGATTTGGCCATGAGAGCCTCCTGGTGCTTGCAAGCGGATCGGCAATTGGGGCTGGGCGCCTGCGTGCTCGCTCGACAACGCGACGGCGGTTCGCTTCGATAAGCCCGCTAGTTCAACGGGCGCACTTTGACGTTCTTGTACCAGACCTTGTGTCCGTGGTCCTGAAAACCAAGATAACCGCTACGGGCAAAGTCCTTCACCGCGCGCGGCTTGCCGCCGAGCTTGTACTTGTGCGGATCACCATCGGGGCAGTAACCCGGCTTGTCAAACTCGTCGCAGTGAATCTCGCTAGCCAATTGGTCATTTACCTTGACTTGGATATGATCGCCTTCGCAACGAACCTCGACCCTGTTCCACTCACCCGTTTTGTGAGCATAGTTCTTGGTCGTGCCGACCAGGTCGTAGATCGCGCCCATCGCGTGCTTGCCAGTGTCGTCGCCGGCCATGACTTGCACTTCGAAGCCGGTATTGACCGGGTCATTCGGGTTCTCGACGCGGAAGAAAATGCCTGAGTTGCAGCGCGGATCTTCCCAACGCACATCGCACTTGAGCACGAAATCGCCGAGCGGTTTTTCATGGATGATCAAATAGCCACCCGACTTGTACGGCACCAGCGCGCCATCTTCAATCTTCGTGGCGATCGGTTTGCCGTTGTTACACTTCCAACCGGTCAGGTCCTTGCCGTTGAACAGCAGTTGCCAACCGGCGGCTTTCTCGGCTTCGGTCAACGCGTTGTCGGCGGCGATCGACGCGTGGGCGGAGAGCAACAAACCCAAGACAACAAACAAGGCAAGAACTCGCATGGGGTACCCTTTACGGCGTGGGGTAAATCTCGGCGGATCAAGGTTGACAATTCATTTGAATATCGACAAAGCCGCCGGCCAATGCAAGCTACGCGGCAACCAGCCCGTAGCGATGAATCAGCCGTCGCTGTGCATGCTCGGCGCAATCCGCTGGTGATTCAACGCTCGAGGCGCAAGCGGCGCACCACGTGGCTGTGGCGATTTGCGTCACGGCTCCTGTTTCTCGGGCAATCCAAAGACGAAAATCGCATTGCCCGCGGCCAGCACGATCTGTTGGTGGCCGTCAACCGCAAACGCCATGGGGTTGGCGCGGACGGCGCCTCCTGTTTGAAACTGCCAAAGCGGCTTGCCAGTTTGGTCGTCGAGAGCGAAGACGTTGCCTTCGTTAGTGCCGCCGAACACGAGCCCTCCGGCCGTCGACAGCACGCCGGCCCAGGGCGGCGAGAGCAGTTCGAAGTCCCACAACTTCTCACCACTGTCGACGGCCAATGCGCGAACTACGCCCGAGGCTTGATCGCCCGATAGCGCCTGTTCGCCGCCGCCGAGAAACGGCTGGCCTGGTTCGTAGTCCGCGTCGGTTTTGAAGTAGTAGGAACCCATCTGTCGGACGGCGACGTAGAGCATCTTCGTGCGTCGGCTGTAGGAAGGACTGAACCAGTTCGTGGCTCCTTGCAAGCTGGGATACACCAGCGTGCCCTTTTCACTTGGCTCCATGCCGGGAATGAGAATCGGCCGGCCGTGCTCGTCAATTCGCTCGGCCCACGTTTGTTTAGCATAGGCCGCCGCGTGCAGGAATTCGCCCGTCGAGCGATCGAGCACGTAGTAAAACGCATTGCGATTGGCCATCACAACGAGTTGTCGGTCGCGGCCGCGAAACTCGGTGTCGACCAGCACGGGGATCTGGCATGCGTCCCAATCGTGAACGTCGTGCGGCGTGAACTGAAAATGCCACTTCAAGCCGCCGCTGTCCACGTCCAGCGCGACCAAAGAACACGTATAGAGGTTGTCCCCGGGGCGCAAATCGCCGTTCCAATCCGGGCCCGGATTGCCGACGCCCCAATAGAGCAGCTTCAACTTCGGATCATAGGCGCCGGTGACCCATGTTGGCCCGGCGCCGGTCTTCCAGCTCTCGCCGCCCCAGGTCTCGTTGCCCGGTTCGCCAGGCGCAGGGATGGTCCAAAAACGCCAAAGTCGCTGGCCGGTCGCGGCGTCGTACGCGTCGAGAAACCCCCGGATGCCGGCTTCGCCGCCGCTGATGCCAATGATGATTTTGCCGTCGACTGCCAGCGGGGCGGCCGTGATCGCGTGGCCCGTCTTGTTGTCGGCCACTACGACGTCCCACCGTACCGCACCCGACTTTGCGTCGAGTGCCACCAGATGGGCATCCAGCGTGCCGACGAAGACCGTCTCGTCCAGGACGGCCACGCCCCGATTGACCGGCGGAAAACCGATGTGCCGTACCTCGCGCGGCATCGCCGGCGACCAGCTCCAAAGACGTCGGCCCGAGCGTACGTCCAACGCCGTGACCGTACTGGGCGGCTCGGTGACGTACATCACGTCATCAACAACCAGGGGCGTTGTCTCAATCAGGCCGGCATGGCGAATCTGGTAGACCCAGCTCGTTCGTAGCCGGCTGACGTTCTGCTTCGTGATCTGATCGAGCGACGAGTAGCGATGCGCGGAATAACTTCCGGAATAGGTCAGCCAGTTTGCGTCGCCGCTATCGGCATGCACGAGCCGGTCGTAGGGCACTTGCGCATCCGCCGCGACCGGCAGGGCCGCCGTCGCTACGAGCAGGAATCCGCGGAGCCAGTTCATTGAGTATCTCCCCGTAGTCCGGCCAGGTACGCAACCAGGTCGTCGACGTCGCGCGCGTCGAGCTGCTGCTCGTAGCTGGGCATCATGCTGCCGCCCGCTTTGCGAAAGCCGATGAGCTTGTCCTTGCGCAGCGAGTGAATGCGATTCTGCGCGTCGCGCAGTTGGATGGTAAAGGTATCTTCGTTGATCCGCATTCCGGTGACGACGCGCCCGTCATCGAGTGCGGCAACCACGACCAGATAGGCGGCATAGCCGGCCTCGTTCTTGGGGCTGTTGGTGCCAGGATGCATCAAGGCTTTGCGCAGATAGTCCGAGCCACGCTGCGAACCGATATCGCTCAGGTCCGGCCCGATTCCCCCGCCCTGCCCCGCGACCAGGTGACACTTGCCGCAACCCTGCGTCACGAATACCTGGCTTCCGCGATCCGCATCGCCCGGCAGCGACTCCTCCTCGGCGTGTCCCAACGACCGCACGTAGCGAGCGACTTGCTCGATCTGTTGATCGTTCAAGAACCAATTGCCCGGCATGGCCGTGCCCGGGATGCCGTCCTTCACGATCAACTCCAACTGCTGATCGTTGGCGGCGTGGCGCAAGACCGGTCGAGTGAGGTTCGCTCCGGTGCCACCTGCGCCGTGCATTCCGTGGCAACGGGCGCACTGCGTTTCGAACAGGTGGCGGCCATCGGAAAGGTCCGTTGTGCCAGCCGCTTTGGCAGGCGATGTATCATCGGGCTCCGCCGCATCGGGCGACGCGTCGGAAGGCCGATCCGCCGGTGGTCCGCCGTTCGCGCCATGCGCTGCCGACCAAAGTACCAGCGCCGCCGCCGCAATCCATGTGACTCGAATTCGCCACTTTAGAGTCGCCTTGCTTGCATACATCGTACGAATGTCCGGATTCGAGACGGTCAGCCCTGGTGCCGCGATTCTAATGGCTACCGGTTCTGCCAGCGAGCCGGCCGTGGTTTGACCATCGCCCCGGGGCACGCCAGCGTATGGCAGGCAGACGATCCGTGCGTTCGCTGCGCCGTACGCACGGTACCGCGTCAGATGAGCTCGCGGATGGGTTCGCCATCGGCCAGAATCGGTATCGGCCGACCGCTGAAGTCGAGGAACGAATCTTGGCCGTTGATACCCAGGTGCCTGTAGACGGTCGCCAGTAGGTCTTGCGGCGTGAGCGGTCGTTCGGCCGGGTACTCGCCCTTCGAGTTGGTCGCACCGATGACCTGTCCCGTCTCAATGCCCCCGCC